>OIYO01000458.1_pt1 | contig 34482 bp, 44 predicted proteins | sample 1588191 | NCBI WGS metagenome assembly OIYO01 (sample SAMN03283275) | human gut metagenome | biome: human-associated habitat; material: feces | host: Homo sapiens | place: Peru | collected 2012 | reverse complement strand
TATTATACAAATATAATACACAATTTACTAACCCAAAGATTGGAGCCCCAATATGGCTTTATTAACAGACACAGAAAATAAAATTGCAGACATGGTTGCATTCGGAGTAGATTTGAATGAAATTTCTGAAAAATTATCAATTAGTCCTGAAAACATAAAAGAACACATAAACAATATTTGCAAGAAAATTTGTTATAGACAAACTGTTACATTAGAACAAGCTGTCGCTATGAGCTTATAATTTATTATTTTTATATTTTTCTGCATTATAAAAGGTGCGTCTTTTAACGCACCTCATATATTTTTATTATCAGATTTACTGATTATAACTCACCAAATCGGTAATCTTATTACCTAATATCTATCTGGCAACACGGTAGTTCCACTTTGTGGATGACTCGTAATAACAATCTTAACTTGTTTCCTTAACCTATGTCATCCGACCAAATGTCTACGTGCGTAGCACCTACCAGCTAGCTTTAGTTACACCTGGTAATAAACCTTGGTGAGCCATTTTTCTTAAACAAATTCTGCAAAGACCGAAATCTCTGTGGAAACCGTGAGGTCTGCCGCAGATGCTGCATCTGTTATGAAGTCTAACTTTTGGGTATTTACCCTTAGCAGCCAATAATTCTCTTGCTTGTTCTTTGTTTATCATCGCTTTTTTAGCCATGATTTTCTCCTTTATAAAAATTAGTTTCTAACTATTTATCTTGTACAATCGGGATTCTAAAATCCATCTGTACTACCTATCAACTACTATTATTTGTTCATTCCTTTGAATGGCATACCTAATAGTCTTAATAATTCTCTTGCTTCATCATCAGTATGAGCAGTTGTGATAACAGATACGTTCATACCTTTTACCAAATCAACTTCTTCATAAGTGATTTCTGGGAACAAAGATTGTTCCTTCAAACCAAGAGTATAGTTACCTCTGCCATCAAAACTCTTAGCTGAAATACCTCTAAAGTCACGAATACGAGGAAGAACAACGCAGATTAACTTTTGCAAGAAATCATACATTCTTTCACCACGCAAAGTAACCATAGCACCAACAGGCATCCCTTCTCTTAATTTGTAAGAAGCGATAGATTTCTTAGCCTTGGTAACCATTGCTTTTTGACCAGCAATTTTAGTTAGTTGAGCTTGGATTGCATCAGCAATTTTTGAGTTGTGAGAAGCTTCACCAACACCCATGTTTAAAACGATTTTGTGAAGTCTAGGAATCATCATATCGTTTTTGTAACCAAATTTTTCTTTAAGTGCTGCTTTTACTTCTTCTTCATATTTTGCTCTTAAGCTTTTAGTTCTTGTCATTTTTCTTTTCCTTTTCTTAGTGACGGAATTAGTATCAAGTTAATACGGAATAATAATCTCAGAGTTGCTTAAACCTCATCGGTATATTATATCCGCCTCATACTAAGCGTCTAACTGTTCACCACATTTTTTGCAAACGCGAACTTTCTTACCGTCCACTTCTGCATGTTTTACTCTGGTAGGCTTTTCGCAACTTGGGCATACAATCATTACGTTTGAAGAATCAATAGGAGCTTCTTTCTTAATCAAGCCGCCTTGGATTCCGTATGCCGGATTTGCTTTGGTAGCCTTGGTAATCATGTTAACACCTTCTACTACAACTTGAGATTCAGATGGAATAGATTTTTTGATGTTACCAGTCTTTCCTTTATCCTTGCCTGCTGTGATGATAACTCTATCACCAGTTTTTACATGCAAGCTTTTTTTATTACTATCTGTCATTTTTTTTCTCCGTTTGAATTTTTGGATTATATCCTATATTCTATATTCCCGTGAGCGGAAGTCTTAACTTCATCACGGCTTCTAACCACCAGCCCTAGATAACTTCTGGAGCCAATGAAACAATCTTCATGAAGTTTTTATCACGAAGTTCTCTTGCTACAGGTCCGAAAACACGGGTTCCACGTGGGTTGCCATCTTTGTTAATAATAACAGCAGCGTTTTCATCAAATCTGATTACAGAACCATCAGCACGCTTAATATCGTGTTTAGTTCTTACGATAACTGCTTTTACAACTTCAGACTTTTTAACTGTCATATTTGGAGTTGCATCCTTAACAGTTGCAACAACAACATCACCAACAGCCGCAAACTTTTTATTTGAGCTTCCCATTACACGGATAACTAATAATTCTTTAGCACCTGTATTATCTGCTACTACTAGTCTTGTTTCTTGTTGTATCATTTTTCCGTTTCCTTTTATTTTTGCTAGGGGAAAATAAATTCCCCCAACCTTATTCTCTTTCAGGTTCAGTAAATCTTATTACCTTACCCCCTGTACGTCCATGAACCTTGCGTTAGATTCACCCGAACAGATTTTTCAAATACTACTTAGCTTTTTCAACGATAGATTCAACAACCCATCTTTTATCGCCTGAAATTGGTTTTGATTCGATAATTCTAACGATATCACCAATACCGCATTCATTCTTTTCGTCATGAGCTTTGTAGTTTTTGTTAGATTCAATAATCTTTTTATATTTTGGGTGTGGATCATATGACGCAACTTTAACAACTACTGTTTTGTCCATTTTGTCACTAACTACAACACCTTGTCTTTCTTTTTTAGGCATTTGACACCTCTTTTTCCTTAATTACAGTTTTTGCTTGAGCTACTAATCTTTTTGTTTTAGAAATCTCTGCAGTATTTTCTAATTTATGCATAGACTTTTGTATTCTAAAATTAAGCAATTGTTTTTTAGAATCTTCAACAAATTGTTTTAACTCATCAACTGTTTTTTCACGCATTTCACTTAATTTCATTTTTATTTTTCCTTAATTTTTTACAAATTATACAGATTCTTTTTCTACAACTTTAACCTTGATAGGTAATTTTTGAGCTGCCAACTCTAATGCGTTGATAGCAACTGCTCTATCAAAATAATCAAGTTCAAATAAGATTCTGTTTGGTTTTACTACAGATACCCAGTACTCAACGTTACCTTTACCTGAACCCATACGAGTTTCAGCTGGTTTTGCTGTGATAGGTTTATCTGGGAATATCTTAATCCAAACGTTACCGCCACGTTTGATTTCACGAGTCATAGCACGTCTTGCTGCTTCAATCTGACGGCTTGTAATCCAACCAGGTTCAAGAGCCTTAAGTGCATAACGACCAAATTCGAATTGAGTACCTCTAGTTTCAGTACCTTTCATTCTACCTTTCATCATCTTGCGGTATTTTGTCTTTTTTGGCATTAACATTATATTGTTCTCCTGTTATTTACTTATTTAGTTTCTACAGGTCTACGTTTTCCACGTCTGCCGTTGAAACGTTCACCTGATGAATTTTTTGAGTCTTTTGATTTAATGTTCATGTCTGCTTTTTCACCAGGCATTAAGTTGCCTTTGAAAATCCAAACTTTAACACCAATCTTACCCATGATTGTATCTGCTTCTGTGAAACCATAGTCAACATCAGCTCTAAGAGTTTGAAGAGGAATTCTTCCTTCTTTTGCCCATTCGCTTCTAGCGATTTCAGCACCGCCTAAACGACCAGATACCATAATTTTGATACCTTGAGCACCAGCTCTCATAGTTCTTTGCATAGCTTGTTTCATTGCACGTCTGAATGCAATACGTTTTTCAAGCTGTTGAGCTACAGATTCAGCTACCAATAAAGCATCAACATCAATTCTTGCAACTTCAACCACATTGATGATTACCGGTTTACCTAAGTATTTTGAAACTTCTGCTTTTAGTTCTTCAATACCTTGACCACCTCTACCTACTACAATACCAGGTTTTGCTGTTACTACAGTAATAGTTGTGTTTTGAGCTTTTCTGTCAATCAAAATATTTGCAACACCAGCTGCATATAGTTTCTTTTTAACAAATTTTCTAATTTTAGCATCTTCTGCTACGAATTCAGCATAATCTTTAATCTTTGCAAACCATGTGCTTGACCAAGGTCTGATTATACCTACTCTAAATCCGGTTGGATGTGTTTTTTGTCCCATTTCCTTTATTCCTCTATTTTACTGCATCACTAACTTTAATTGTGAGGTGAGATGTACGTTTGAGTCTTCTGTATATACGACCTTGAGCTCTTGGTTTACCTCTTTTATAAGTTACACTCTCGTCCGCAAAAATTTCAGAAATTTTTAGGGCGTCAGCTTTTACACCAGCTTGTTCAAAAGCATTTGCAGCAGCTGCTTTTAAGTTCTTCTCAACAACTTTTGCTGCAAAGTATGGCATAAAACGTAACATATCAAGAGCGTCTGTAACAGCTTTTCCTCTAACTTCATTGATTACTCTGCGAAGTTTTCTAGCTGTCATTTTTATGTTTGTTTGTCTTGCTTTAGCTTCCATTTTTATTTTCCTTATATTTTTCTTTTTAATTAATGTTTAATCAAAAATCTTGTACAGATTATTTACGTTTTGCTGTTTTATCAGCCGCATGACCTCTGTATAGTCTTGTCGGTGCGAATTCGCCCAACTTGTGTCCAATCATTTGTTCTGTTACGTAAACAGGAACATGAGTCTTGCCGTTGTGTACAGCAATTGTATGTCCCAACATATCAGGAATAATCATGGATGCTCTTGACCAAGTTTTAACAACTTTATGTTCAGAATTTTCATTCATTTTGTTAATTTTCTTTTGAAGAGCTTCTTCTACGTATGGGCCCTTTTTTAATGAACGTGCCATTAATTTCTCCTTTTATATATTTGTATTAATGTTCATAAAAATATTTTTTGCGCTTTGGGTAAACATTTCTTAATATTTACCCTTTACGCACATATCTTACTTTTTGCGACGACGTACGATAAGTTTGTCAGACGCTTTACCTTTCTTTCTTGTTTTATAACCAAGAGCAGGTTTACCCCAAGGTGTTTTAGGATGTCCACCAGGACCGGTTTTACCTTCACCACCACCGTGAGGGTGATCACAAGGGTTCATTGTTACACCACGTACTGTAGGTCTAACACCCATATATCTTTTTCTACCAGCTTTACCGATTGATAAGTTCTTAAATTCTGCATTGCCTAATGTACCAACAGTAGCCATACATTCTTTTCTTACCATTCTCATTTCGCCAGAAGGTAATTTAATAGTTACATAAGCACCTTCTTTAGCCATAACTTGAGCAAAGTTACCAGCTGAACGAACCATTTTACCGCCTCTACCTGGTTCTAGTTCAATATTGTGAACAATAGTACCAAGAGGAATCAATTCTAATGGTAAAGCATTACCAGTTTGAATTGTAGCTTCTGGACCGCTTACGATTACATCGCCTACATTTAAACCTTCCGGAGTAAGGATGTATCTTTTTTCACCATCTGCATAGAATACTAAAGAAATTCTTACGTTTCTGTTTGGATCGTATTCAACAGTCTTAACTGTTGCAGGAACACCGAATTTTTCTCTTTTGAAGTCGATGATACGGTAAGCTTGTTTTACACCGCCACCTTTATGACGACAAGTGATTCTACCGGTATTGTTTCTACCAGCAGTCTTGCTTATTTTCTTCAATAAAGATTTTTCAGGAGTTGATGTAGTGATTTCTTGATAATCACTTTTTGTCATACCTCTTTGTCCCGGAGATGTCGGATTAATTTTACGAATTGCCATTTTATTTTCTCCTATTCATATCTTTTAATTTGGCTTTTGTGTTAATTTGTTTTTCCGCCTTTTCAATCATAGATTGTTTTGTTACTTCACTAACGTTTCGTCACAACGGCGGTATTGCACTACTAGATAGCAGTCAATTCTTCGATTGGATCACCTTCGATAGTAACGATTGCTTTCTTTGAAGAATCTGTTCTACCAAATTTTAAACCCATTCTCTTTTCGTGAGATGGCATATAAACTGTTTGAACCTTCTTAACTTTTCTACCAGGAAAAGCTAATTCTACAGCTTGTGCAATTTCTACTTTAGTTGCGTTTTGTTGAACTTCAAAAGTATATTTACCTAAAGCTGTTGCCATCATTGATTTTTCAGTTATAATCGGTCTTTTGATTACATCGTATAATTTTTCGATATTTCTTCTGTCTTTACTCATTATTGCAACCTTTCTGTAATATCATTTACAGCTTTTTCAGTCATTACAACGAAATCAGCTTCAAGTAAGTCTTTTACGTTTAAGTTAGTTGGTAATAAAAGTTTAACTGATGGAATGTTACCAGCTGCTAAACTTAAATTTTTATTTTCTTCAGCTGTTGTATCAGCAATAACCAAAATCTTACCAGCAAGATTTAATGATTTAATAATACCAGCCATCAATTTTGTTTTTGGTTCAGTAATAGCTGAGAAATCTTTAACAACTACTAATTGTTCTTCTCTAGCAGAAAGTGCTGATTTAAGAGCTAACTTTCTAGCTTTTTGAGGCATATTGATTTCAAAGCTTCTTGGTTTTGGTCCAAATACTACACCACCACCTGCAAATAAAGGTGATCTCAATGAACCAGCTCTAGCACGTCCAGTACCTTTTTGTTTCCAAGGTTTTTTACCACCACCAGAAACTTCTGCTCTAGTTTTTGCACATGCTGAACCTTGTCTAGCATTGTTTAATTGTCTTCTAAGTGCCAAATGCATTACATGTAAGTTTGGTTCAACACCAAAAACAGCTTCGTTTAAAGTGATTTCACCTAACTTTTCACCATTTGTATTTAATAATTGTTTTGACATTGTATTTTTCCTTTTGCTTTCCGTCTACCCCTTGCCAGTTGGCTTTATATGGCAGAAGCGGGTTGTATATCTCATTTTTGGTTATATCATTTTCCGCCTGTGCAATCAAAGATTGCTTCGTTCCTTCACTTACGTTTCGTCACAACGGCGGTATCGTAGAGTTTCGTCCCTGCTCGGATTGCTAACCGCAACCCGACACCGGACTTCACTCCGGCTTACGCATGTTAGTTCCATTTAGTTCTTGTAGGAACGATTGTTACCGATCTGCCTTCACATCCAGGAACAGAACCTTTTACTAATACTAAACCGTTTTCAGCATCAACTTTAACTAATTTAAGTTTAGAAATAGTAACTCTTTCATTACCCATGTTACCAGCCATTCTTTTACCTTTGATAACACGGCTAGGAGTTGTACCTGCACCGATTGAACCTGGTTCTCTGTGGTTTTTAGAACCGTGAGCCATAGGTCCTCTTCCGAAGTTCCATCTTTTAACAGTACCTTGGAATCCTTTACCTATTGAAGTACCAGTTACATCAACTTTTTGAACATCTGCCAAAGTTGCTGCTAAATCGATTTCTTGACCAACTTTGTAATCAGCAGGATTTTCTACTCTGAATTCTTGCAAATGTCTGTAGTTGTTTAAACCATTTTTCTTGAAGTGACCAATTTCAGCCTTTGTTAAGTGTTTTTCTTTAGCTGCAATTGTACCAACTTGTATAGCATTGTAACCATCTGTTTCAACAGTCTTAACTTGAGTAACTACTGTAGAATCAACTTTGATTACTGTAACAGGAACTGCCAAACCTTCTGAATCAAAGATTTGAGTCATCCCTACTTTTTTACCTATTACACCTAATGTCATGTATCTTTCCTTTCCGACATATATGTACATAAATTATTACGTACACCAATATGCCTTTCATCTTGCGAGCGCTACTGCCTTACTCTTTACCTAAAACGGGAATCGTCATTTTGAAAGTCATCCCTTATGGTTTTAACCTTCCGTCGCTTGGACGTTGTAGTTCACATTATATGCATAATGCTTATTAAGTTTTCAATAATTTTGATTTTGAGCTTGAAATAGCCCTTAACCCTGACCCTCTCCTGCTTTAGGCGAGGGTTCGAAGTTTAATTATAACTTAACTTCAATATCTACACCAGCTGGTAGGTCTAATCTACTCAATTCTTCAGTTGTTTGTTGAGTAGGTTCGTAAATATCGATAATGCGTTTGTGTGTACGGATTTCGAAGTGTTCTCTTGACTTCTTGTCTACGTGTGGTGAACGCAATACACAATAGATACGTCTTTTTGTAGGTAAAGGAATAGGACCCGCTACCTTAGCGTCTGTTCTTTTAGCTGTTTCTACGATTTTTTCAGCTGATACATCAACTAATTTGTGTTCGTAAGATCTTAAACAAACTCTAATTCTTTGTCTTTTAGCTGTTGTCATTTTTCATTCCTTTATTTTATTGTCATTTACACAAAATAATCTTTTCAAATACAGTCAGAGTGTTCCAACTGCAAAGATTATGCTATTCTTTTCGACTATAGCATAACAATAGTAAAATAAACAAAAATTAGTGTCAATATTGGATTTTAATTTAATATAAGTTTTTACAAAAATTTACATTTCTAAGAAGTGAATAATACTTGAAAAATAAAATTTAGCGGAATAGAATGTATTTGGTCGAAAAAATTCAAGTTTGGAATCTTGAATAAAGAAAGAAGGTTAAAGATGAAAGACGGAATCCATCCAGATTATAAAAAAACTGTTATCAAATGCGTATGCGGTAACGAAATCGAAACAGGTTCTGTTGTAGATGGTCTTACAGTTGAAATTTGTTCTAACTGTCACCCATTCTATACAGGTCAACAAAAAATTCTTGACTCAGAAGGACGTGTTGAAAGATTCAAAAAACGTTACGGACAAAAATAATAGTTTCGTTAAGATTTTACAAATAAAAAAGGAAGCTTTTAAGCTTCTTTTTTTATACCTTATTTCCAGTATATTATTGACAATAATTAATGAATCAAGGTAAAATTAGCTTATGGCTATCGTATATTTATCATTAGGTTCAAATTTAGGCGATAGAGTTGGTTATTTACAGCAGGCGACCAGCTTACTTGGAGCTGCAGAACAAATAAAAATTGTAACAACTTCTTCTTTTTATGAATCAGAGCCTTGGCAAATGAATTCAGAAAATTGGTTTGTGAATGCAATTGTACAAATTTCTACAACATTAAGTCCGGAAGCTTTATTAAAAGAATGTCAAAGAATAGAAAACCAACTTGGTCGAAAAAGATTTGCTGATACAAAAGGATATTCCGATAGAACAATTGATATTGATATATTATTTTATGATAATTTAGTTTTGAATACTGAAAATTTAACCATACCGCACAAGTATTTTCATAAACGTGCTTTTTTATTAGTGCCTATGCTAGAAATCGCACAAGATTTTGTTCATCCGGTTTTTAACAAAACCGTCAGCCAACTATATGAAGAACTAGAAAATCCTGAAATGGTAGTACTCTATGGTACAAGAGGAGTTAATATTTGGGATGAAAATACATTGGACGAAAGCTCCTTGGAGTAGCCCATTGAAAAAACTACTGAATTCTACATATAGAGTTGCTATAATTGGCGGTGGAGCTTCCGGTTGTGTTTGTGCTTATTTTTTGCAAAAAGCCGGAATTGAAGTTACTATTTTTGACAAAGGAACACAGCTTAGAACACTTTTACCTACCGGAGGCGGACGGTGTAATTTAGCTCACGCAGAATATGATTTTAAAGAGTTAGCCAAAAACTACCCACGTGGCGAAAAATTTTTGTATTCAGTTTTTTCTAAATTTTCTACTTTTGACACATTAGCATTGTTTGATGAACTTGGGATTGAAACTTACACACAAGAAGATAATAGAATATTCCCAACTTCTAACAGCGCAAAAGATGTTAGAGAAAAGATTTTGGGCAAATTAAAAAATGTAAATTTTGCAAAAGAAGAGGTTGTACGAGTTGAAAAAATTGATAGCGGTTTTAAGATTGTTAGTAAGAAGAACACCTCTACAACTTCAACAAGACTCAGCACAATTTCATCAACTCCAATAAAAAATAAAGAATGCGAATACTTATTTTCACATGTGATTATCGCAATTGGCGGGCACTCCGGTTTTGGATTTTTAAAGGACTTTGACATAAATATAATTGAACCCAAACCATCGCTTGTAGGATTAAATTCGCAAGAAAATACCAAAGATATTTCAGGAATTGTCGTAAAAAATGCTTTTTGCAATAAAATGACTGATGATTTATTATTCACACATTTTGGAATTTCCGGCCCTTTAGCCTACAAAATTTCTGCCATTAAAGCTAGGGATAAATTTCCTTATAAATTGAACATTGATTTATATCCGCAAGAAATTAATTTGCAAGAAATCCTAAACAACAGTCCACATAAAGATGTGAAAAATATTTTATCAAAATTCATACCTCTTGGCTTGATAAAACATTTATTAGGAGATATTGCTGAAATCAAAGCTCACAAAATTGATGGTAAAACCAGAGATCTAATCTTAGATAAAATCCACAATTTTAGTTTAACTATTACAGGCACTAACAAAGGCGAAGAAACGGTTACAGCCGGCGGAGTGGATTTAAAAGAAATTAACCCTAAAACTATGGAATTAAAAAAATACCAAAATCTTTATTGCATAGGCGAAGCTCTCGATATTGACGGCTTTTGCGGAGGATATAATTTACAAAATGCTTGGTCAACCGCCTTTATTGCAGCCGAAGAGATTGTTAACAAGGCATAGTTTTCGTACTCTACCTGTTTTTACTACCCTTCATCCATTTTACAAAACGATATGTATAATTTCGGATTTCTACCTCACCCTAACCCTCTCCTGCTAGGAGAGGGAAAATGTGAATATTGTAGCCCCACTTTGAGGCGGAGTTAGTAATTTCTATACAAGTTTGTAATCTTCTCTTTGAAGCCGACCATTTGTCTACGTGCGTAGCACCTGCTAGGAGAGGGTTAGGGTGAATATTATAGCCCCACTTTGAGGCGGAGTTTGCAATGCGTGTTACACCAAGAAAAGAAGTTTTATCTAACCAACAAAATAAACCAAGGTGTGGATTCTGTATTATCACCAAAGTGTGAGAATTGGAACATTCCTTTTTTTGTAACATTTATAAATCCCGTCAATGGATAAGTTTCAAATTTGCCGTTATTTGAGCTAAATGAATAGTGATAAAAATTTTTATCTGTATCATTTAAGATAATAATTTTAAAATTATGTCCTTCTTTTTTCAGTTTTAAAGAGTTCGTATTCGTTGAAAAGTCTGAAATCTTTACGATTTTATAATCAGGAAAAAGTTCTGATATTTCATCTTCTGTCAACTCTCTTTTATTAAGTTTGCCTTCCGCATAAGTAAAGTCGTAAAATTTTAAATCCTGATTTGAATATCCTATTAAATCTCCTTTATGTAAAAATTCATATTGGCAATCTGTCGAAAAAGCAAATGTTCCATCAGAATTATAAAATTCGGAGTAATTTCCGCTGCCATCTGATATAAATTTAATAAGATAATCTTGTTCTTTCTTGTTTATTTTATTAGTCCATACATCATTTTCAATTCGAAGTTTGCTTTCTTCTTTTATATTCTTATAAGGAATTTGCAAAAGTTCTTCGGCATTTGCACATAAAACCATTGCAAACATAACAATTAAACTTAATAAAATCTTTTTCATTTATATCTCCTAAGATAATTTTGTTTATTATAATATGGATTGCCACGAAAATTTTCCATATCTAAAATCATATTTCATATATGTTACCACAATTTTCTCGCAATGACGTGGCACGCCTGATACACATTATATCGTAATTTTTTAATTTACACAAATATCCCATATTTGAAGGATTTGAAACTAAAGAAATAAATATATTATATAATTATGAGTTTAGTATCTAATTTTATAGGCGGAATAAGTTCATCAGGATTAAGCGGTTTAAACGACTTAACACAATCTTTTGATTTGAATGATACAACTTTTTCTGACCTTTTAGAAAAACAAATGGAGAAAAAAATTCAACCAACAAACGAAAATTTGATTGGAAGCTTAGGCATGCCGGCAGGTTTACAAATTGAGAATTTTGACGGTACAGAATTTTCTGAAACAGCACAGGATCAAATAGAAGCAATCGGAGAGAAAATCCAAACAGAAGATAATATGTCAAACCCATTTGATATGAACGAAGATGGACAGGTGACAACTTCTGAAGCCGTTACTTTCTTTACTTCCCTTCTTGATAGTTCTAAAGAAGGTGCCGATTCTCGCTCAGAACTTTTTGACTTTGCGAAGAAACAAGCTTCTGATTTTTATAATAAATATTCAAGAAATGTTGTCACTGATGTCAAAGAATTCGTTGACGATATACAGGGAATGATTAGTTAATTAAAAAAAGAAATTTTCTTATTTATGCAAAAACAAACCCTCGAAAAGATTTTCAAAGGTTTGTTTTATAATTTTTTAATTTCAATAAAATTGTATCTTAAAATTTGAATTTAATACCTGCATTTCCGCCAAATCTGTCAGCATTCGCAACAAGTGACCAATTTCCTTGTTTGCCCATATTTAATTCAGCAGATACTTTCGGTGTAACGTACACTCCGCTATTGCGTTGTTTTATATCACATTTTGTACTATTATTATAAATTTCTTTATTAATTTCTTGCGTTTCATTATTCTTTGTTTCTACCAAAGTTTGATGATTAACATTCAGTTGAATATCCGGTGCATTATTTTTATAAGCACCAACTTCAACTCCGGCTTTTATATTTCCTTTTTTACCTTTGAAATTTAAAGCTAAAGCACCGCCGGCTTTACGTAATCCATCTTTCCAAGATGTAGTAGAAGAATATTCTTTACTTTCATAAGGGTTCGTATACGTTATTTTTGTATCAGCAGTACTATGATGATTAGAACGGGTATATTGTGCATTTGCAGAAAGTTCTAATCCCATATTCTTACCAATATTAAATTCATGTCCAACTTCTGTTTTTGCCTTAAATGCAGTTCCATAACCGACTTCTGCTTTTGCAAAAGTTCCACCTTTACTAATTTCTCCTCCTAATGCAGCACCTAAATTTGCTTGTTGTGCATTTGTGTAATTGTTTACTCCGCCTTCAACTTGTACATAAGCATTCGCTTTTACCGGTGTATTTGTGATTGGTGTTGTCATAATTAATCCTCTTTTCTTTTTCTGTAATTATCTCTCTATACCTTGTGTTTCTTGTTAAAATTTAATAACAAACATTTCTATCATTTCCATCTTTATGAGAAGACATTTTTCTATTATTTAAAGCAGTCTTATCACAGCATGTACCATTTTTCGCATTTGCTTTCATTTCTTCTATACTTCTATTTTTTTTCATTATAAAACTTTTAGGATCTCCATACTCATTATATTTATCAACTATATAGTTATCATCACTATATCCATCATGGTCATCATCTTGATAAGTAATTTTTGTTTCCAATGTTCCATCTTTTCTATAGGAATATTGCTCTACTTGAAGAATTTCATAATCAGAATAAATTCCATCACGGTTTAAATCTTGAAAAACTGATTTACGTAAAATTTTGCCATCCATAGTTTGTGTTTCATACATTTTTCCTTGCCATTCATATCTTTGGATTATTGGGGCTTTTTTTCCTGTCCATAAACTAGAATTAAATCCTGTTGTCATTTTAATCTCCTTTTTATTCTCGTGTTAACTTGTATGTATTTATAAAGTATTTTGGTTTATAAAAATTGCTTATATTTATGAAATTAAGTTTCTAAAAACCTATAATATAGAAATCACGGCTCGTTTTAGCTTTACAAAACTTAATATAAAATACATTTAAGGACAAATATTAGAGATTTTATGAACTTAAACGTATAAAAGGCTAATATATTGTAAAGGTAATTTATGGGTGTAAAAGAAGAGTTAGGTAAAAAAATAAAACGAATGAGATTAAATCGAGGTTTAACTCAGGAACAATTAGCCGAAGCTGTTGACGTTTCGCAAAGAACTTTGAGCGGAATCGAAATCGGCGAAAATTTTGTTACGGCAGAAACTCTTGATAAAATTATAAAAGCACTAAATACAACAACAGAAGAACTTTTTGCAACAAATCATTTAAAAAATAATAACGAACTAATAGAAGAAATTATCAAAAATGTTAATTATATTGCAAAAGACTCAATGAAGCTTGATATTTTGTACAATGTAATAAAAAGTCTTATGAAAGAATAATTTATAATATTTGCATATATTAATAATTTTACTAAATACATTTTCTTAAAATATTTTTTATAAAAAAATTTCTACTTTTATTTACCCCTGTTTGTTTTATAATAATTGTATTGGAAATTAAAATAGCTTTATTTTTGATTAATAAGGAGGTCAAATGGGCAAAATTGAAATTACACACGAAATCGAAGAAAAGTGTTGTGTACACCGTGGTATAAAAGGAACTCCGGCTCCTATTCCACAAGAAGGTGAATGGACAAAATGTAAAGAAATTAAAGACATTTCCGGTCTTACACACGGCTGCGGCTGCTGTGCTCCTCAACAAGGTACTTGTAAATTAACTCTTAACGTTAAAGAAGGCGTTATACAAGAAGCTTTAGTTGAAACTATCGGATGTTCAGGTATGACTCACTCTGCAGCTATGGCTGGTGAAATCCTTCCCGGTAAAACAATCTTAGAAGCTCTTAACACAGACTTAGTTTGTGACGCAATCAACGTTGCTATGAGAGAATTATTCTTACAAATCGTATACGGTAGAACTCAGTCAGCATTCTCTGAAAACGGACTTCCTGTAGGTGCCGGTCTTGAAGACTTAGGAAAAGGACTTTGTTCAATGGTTGGTACTATCCACTCTACAAAACAAAAAGGTGTTAGATACCTATCATTAACAGAAGGCTATATCTTAAAAATGGGTCTTGATAAAAATGACGAAGTTATCGGTTATCAATTCGTTAACCTTGGCAAAGTTATGGATGCTATCAAAAAAGGTGTTGACCCTAAAGAAGCTTACGAAAAGAATATCGGTACTTACGGCAGATTTGCTGATGCGGTTAAGTATATCGATCCTAGAGAAGAATAGTGCGAGCTTGCTCGCAGTTTAGAAGAACTAAGTTTAGAAGTTTTTAAGTTCTTTTAAAATTTCTTATAAACTACTAAACTCCTCAACTTCTAAACATTTCATAAAGTTAGTAATTAACAATTAAAATAAGGAAATAAAATATGACAGTAAAATTTGAAGGACAAGATAGACGTGAAGCTACTCTAGCTAAAGTTTTACCTGAATACGGTTTCAAATCTTTAGAAGAAGCTCGTGATCTATGCTTATCAAAAGGCATCGACGTTGATGCTATCGTTAAGGGCATTCAGCCTATCGCTTTCGATAACGCTTCTTGGGCTTATACTCTTGGTTGTGCTATCGCTATTAAAAAAGGAATTAAAACTGCAGCAGAAGCAGCTGAAGCTATCGGCTTAGGCTTACAAGCATTCGCAGTTCCTGGTTCAGTTGGTGACAGAAGACAAGTTGGTATCGGCCACGGTAACTTAGCAGCTATGTTATTAAGAGAAGAAACAAACTGCTTCTGCTTCTTAGCTGGTCACGAATCATTCGCAGCTGCTGAAGGTGCTATCGGTATCGCAAGAAATGCTAACAAAGTTAGAAAAAATCCTTTAAGAGTTATCTTAAACGGTCTTGGTAAAGATGCTGCTCACATCATCGCCAGAATTAACGGTTTTACTTCTGTTGAAACAGAATACAATTACAAAACCGGCGAATTAAAAATCGTTAAAGAAACACCATATTCAGATGGCGAAAGAGCTAAAGTTAGATGCTATGGCGCTGACGACGTTAACGAAGGTGTTGCTATTATGATTAAAGAAGGTGTTGATGTTTCTATCACAGGTAACTCAACTAACCCTACAAGATTCCAACACCCTGTAGCTGGTACTTACAAAAAATGGTGCTGGGAAAACGGAAGAAAATACTTCTCAGTAGCTTCTGGTGGTGGTACAGGTAGAACTCTTCACCCAGATAACGTTGCTGCTGGTCCTGCTTCTTACGGTATGACTGATACTATGGGAAGAATGCACGGTGATGCTCAATTCGCTGGTTCATCTTCAGTTCCTGCACACGTAGAAATGATGGGTGTAATCGGTATGGGTAACAACCCTATGGTTGGTGCAACTGTTGCTGTTGCAGTAGCTGTAGAAAACGCTATGAAGTAGAAATTATTTATTTCATAAAATTACTAAAAGAGAATGGCTGCATAGTCATTCTCTTTTAGTAAAAAAATATATTAATAAAAAAGTGCACTGGGTATGTGCACTTTTTTATTTAAAATAAACCTTTTATTCCATTCCAAATTTTAGTTATTATATTACTACCTTGTTTTGAAACATAATCCTTTGCAAGTGGAGATTTGTCCATAAAGTAATTTTCTGCATAAGGTTGGGTTTTAATTTTTCTACTAGTTGATTCAATCGGCTTAGCTAAACGCCAAGGATTAGTGTTTTTTACTGTATTCATACTTACCATAACATCATCTACCTTTCAGGTTTTCTAAAACTATTCAAGAAAAAAAATTGCTATTTTGTAAACAAAAATTTACAATTAATTATTAAATTCTTCAAATGTATTTCTGATAACCTCGTAACCCTTAATCAAAGTTTTGTAATCAACTTTTTCTGCTGCGGAGTGCATATTATAAACATCGGCTAAACCCAACAAAGATGGCATAAAGGTTTCACCCTTAGAGTTTTTGTTATGACAATAAATATGAGTTTCTGCTCCAGCGTGGAAAGATGATATATCATTTTTCATGCCGGCTCTTTCACAAGCTTTGGTATGTGCTATTTCGATTCTATCATCATCTGCTTTTTCAAAAGCTAACAAGTGAACTTCAAACTCAATATTTGCTTCTGCTAAACCTTTATATTTTTCATTAAATTTATCAACTATAGATTGCATCAAAGCCTTTAGTTCTTCTTCTTTTTCTACACTTGCGCTTCTAATTGAATAAGAAGCCATACCAAGAGTATTAATTATATTAGTAGAAGTTTTTTTCATAATTTCAGTAATATAATCATTTGTTTTAATACCTTTTTCTACAATTGATGCAACTGAATTTTGAATTCCACCTGCAACAATCGCACCCAAGTTACAAGAAGTTATAACACCGGTTTCATCTGTATAATAAGCTCCTTGTGGGAATTCTGCCAACAATTCAGCAATCATTTTTGCAGCATTCAATCTTGTTTTATCACCAATATCAATACCTGAATGCCCACCTTTTAACCCTCTTACAGTAATTTTTGCATTTGTGTAACTAGCTCCCGAAATTTGCAACTGACCTAATTTGTCCGCATCACAAACCAAAACATATTTTGATTTAATTTTATCAAACTCTACATGTTCAATACCGCTCATGCCGGTTTCTTCATCCCTTGTAAATGTAATTTCTAACCCACCTTTTGCATCAACAAGACCAGATTTAATATCTTTTGCTAATTTTAAAGCACAAGCAACACCGACTTTATCATCAGCACCAAGAGTTCTACCTTCTGCTTTTATAAAATCACCATCTAGATAGATATTTACAGGGCTGTCATCTCCAACAACATCCATATGAGAAGATAACATTATTGGTTCTTTTGATTCATCTGTTGCCGGAACATAGATATAAACATTACCATAATTATCAAGTTTTGCATCTATATTATTTTTTTTGCAAAAATCTAAAATCCAAGCCGAAACTTTTTCTTCCTTCAAAGATGGAGAAGGTATTGAAACCAAATTACAAAATATATCTAAAACTTCATTTTCTTTTCTCAATTTATCTAATGTCATATAAAACCTCTTTCTATAAACTAAAAATTTCATTAACTGCCACGAAAAAATCTCTGGTTTGTTCCGCCACCGCCAATTCTAACTGTTACCGGACGCAAACATCTCGGACATCTACCGGTATATGCTGTTCCTTGTGCATTTTTATATATTCTGCCATAAGTATTACAACAATCAAACCAGATTCCTAAAAAAGCTCTTTTTGTTGTTGATTTTTCTTCATCTGCCACGTTTATTTTCCCTTGTTTGCGTTGTTCCCGGTATACAAACATCCGCATTTGCATTTGGCTTAAACACACTTTCGGTTAAAGCTTCTACATAATTATCTTTCATATGCGCATAATCAAATATAATTACACCACTTAATGAGTATTTTCTTGCTGCATGAATTTGTTTGATTAAATCAGAAGTTGCACCGTTCATAAATGTTACAAATAAACCTGCATATAATTTTGTACTGGCTGATTTATTTCTCAAAACTTCACCCATCAAGTTTGTAGCAGTTTTATCATCACATGTTAGGAAAAGTGGAGTAAAACCATCTACAAAATTACTCATAGACCAAGTGCGCCAATCTTGCATTTTTGTATCCATAGCAGCTGCACGATTAGGAAATATTACAGCCGTAATTGCGATATTATTATATCTGCACAACACGCTTATCCGTCTTACAAAATTTGTAACCTTATTGCAACGATAGAATTTCCATTGATACCACAATGGGTCGCTGGTTTTTAATTCTATCGGATCGACACCATACATATTTTTAAATTCATTACGTGCATATTTAGTATAACCCCAATTTGACAAATCATAAGTAGAATAACTAGGATCCAAAGATTGTGGATATCTGATATAATCCAGATTTATTCCATCAGGTTTATAGCGAGTAATGATTTCGCACAACAATTCGTATAAGAAATTCTGGACTTCAGGATTTGCAGGATCAATAAAATATCCGTTATGCTCTGAAACAGAATAGTCAATAAAATCTGCATCCGCATTTTTCTTTTTACAATTTGCCCACTCAGGTTTCTTAGCCAAAATATACTCAGCATTTGTTTCAGGTGGCTTATTTCCCACATAAAATGTTTCAAACCAAATATTTACTTTTATCCCTCTTTTATGCGCTTCATTAATCCAAATTTTAAGAGGATCAAAACCGCAATAATCTTCATTTTGACGAATGAAACCATACTTTGTCATCGTCTGAGAAGGGAAAATAGTCTTACCATGATAATAAGTTTCTAAGAATATATTATTAATACCTGATTGAGCAAGCCTATCCAAAGTACTTATAATATCTTTTTCGTTATAAAAAGTCGGTCTAATCCAAACCCCTTTCAACTCATTAGACTCATAAGGAATTACAGTAGACATCGCAAGATTTGCAAATTCTATTGCTCTAGAGGCATACTTTTGAGAATCCTCACTGTTTTTTTGAGCTTTATTTATAAAATCATTTGCTCTGGAGATATTTTGCTCTGTTCTTTTAGAATTATAATTTGAATTATTTTGAACATAATACAACATCATATTTTGAACTTCTTTAATTCTTTCTCTTGCTGAATACAAAAAAGTATCAGATGTTATATAAGACGTAATTATTTTCTTGTCCAAATCTATAGAGATTTTAGCACCAATCATTACATTTTCATTAATCCACTTTTTAGCTTTTCCATGCCCGCTTATTACAATACCATTAGCCGGAATAAGCGAATCAGCTCCGCTCAAAGATGTTACGGTATCACCTGTAATAATTGCTTCTGTCCCAAATTCGTTTGTATTAGTTCTAAACCCAAACGCTGGAGTATAAACGACTAACTGATTGGCACCTCTAAGTCCGGGATAGTTGATTCCTTTTTGGTTTGTAGAAACTTTTGGGTCAACTACATCAATTTTATAAATTGATTGGTTAAAAATAATTTCATTATTTTGAGGTTGATAAGGTGCATAGATATCTTGAGCCAATACAGCATTAAAAGCCATAAAAAATATTAAAATTATAAGTGCCCAAACCTTACTCTTCATCCCCAAATATCCTCTCGTACACATTATATTCCTATAACAACATAATTACAAGAATTTGTTATATATTTTATTTTAATTTAATAGCCATCTAATCCTCTTTTTGGTAAGCCCAAGCAGAATGATTATGTATACTTTCTAAAGACTCACACTCGACCTCAAAAGAATCAACAATATCATTATCTCTTAGCATCAAAACAACATCTCTCAAAACATCTTCCACAAATTTTGGATTATTGTAAGCTTTTTCTGTTACAAATTTTTCATCTTCTCTTTTTAATAAAGGATAAAGTTCGCAAGATGCACAATTTTCAATACTCTTAACCAAATCTTCCAACCAAATATGTTCATCTTCCGGATATGTAATTTTAACAGAAACAATTGCTCTTTGATTATGTGCTCCATATTCAGAAATTTCTTTAGAACAAGGACAAAGTGTTGTTACAGGAACTTTTACACCTAAAAAGAATCTGTATTCTTCATCTTCTTCACCATAGTTATCTAAAATTCCTTCAAAAGAACAATCGTAACACATTGGTGCAGAAATCTCAGTTACCGGAGCTTTTTTATTAATAAAATACTTAAAATCGAATTTCAAATATCCGCATTTAGCATCTAATTTTTTTACAATTGCTTCTACGCATCCTTTTATATCCACACCTAGAGTATGTTTACTTCGCCATTCATTCAAAACTTCTACAAATCTCGACATATGCGTGCCTTTATAATGCGCTGGCAAAGTCACACCGGCTGTAGCAGATGAATAAATAACAATATCCTCAGCATCTTTTCTCTGAATAATCAAAGGCATTTCAATACCTTTAATACCTACTTTCTGAATTTCTACACCTCTTGTGTCAGATTGATTCTGAACATCTTTCATTTTTATATTTCAACTCCTTCAAAACTTTTCTGTTCCAATGCAATAAGAAGTTTCAAAGCAGCAACTCTTTGAACTTTTGGAGGAGCATTTCTCAACAACTCAACAGCTTTAAGCATCATAGGGTCACTGTCATACCAACGATTACCTTTACCTTGGTAAGTATTAATAATGTCATAAACGTGTTCTATAACTTCTCCTGCAACTTGTTCCTGTAACTGTAACATAAATTCTGCCGCCTCACTCTTTGTTGCATCGGGAGATAATCTTAACAATTCTAGAGCTTCTTTTAAAATAGGATCTCTGTCGTACCAACGTTTATTAATCATTTTTTCCTCGCATTCTTCTTTTTATTATTGTATACTAAATATTAATATAAGTGAATATGTTAAAGGGAATTGCCCCTCACATAAAAAACTTCTACGAACTTTACTAAAATACATGGTGATTATTATGAAAATTTTACTTATCAATGGTGCAAACTTAAATATGCTTGGTACTAGAGAACCGGAAAAATACGGTTCAACAACCCTAAAAGACATTGAAAACTCAATTATCGCACATGGCAAAGAACTTGGAGCTGATGTCGATGTCTTTCAAGATAACCACGAAGGCAACATTGTCGACAAAATCCAAGCGGCAAAAAACATTTATGATGGAATTCTTATAAATGCCGGCGGTTATACTCACACAAGCGTTGTAATTAGAGATGCTATCGCTGCAGTAAGCATTCCGACTGTTGAAGTTCATATGACAAATATTCACGCTCGTGAAGAATTTCGTCATAATTCATTCTTATCTGCTGTTTGCATCGGTCAAGTCGTAGGTTTCAAGGAACAAAGTTACACGCTTGCATTAGAAGGGCTGATAAATTATCTAAAGCAAGCTTAATTTTTAATAAAAAGTCCCTTCTTAGAAGAAGGGATTTTTAATTTCTCTTTCTCTCTCTCGTATTTTCTAACTTTTGTTAATGTCTTTTATACTCTCTATGTATATATAAAAACATTTATTTATCATCAATTTCAAACAAAGAATTCTTTGTTACAAAACTTAAACATAAAAAAGAGGACACTTTCGTGTCCTCTCCTTATTTTTTATTATTTAATTAATCTTTCAAGAATGTTTCATAATTTCTTGCTAGCAAATGCGTTCTTATTTGGTTTATCAAATCAAGAGCAACACCAACCATAATGATTAATGAAGTAGCACCGATACCTTGAAGAGTAGTGATACCAGTCAAATAACTTGCAAATGCAGGAACAAGAGCAATAACACCCAAACCAAGAGCACCAATAAATGTTGTCTTAGTCAAAATCTTATCCAATGCTTCCGCAGTTGGTCTACCCGGTTTTACCCCAGGAATTGATGAACCATATTTTTTAAGATTATCAGCAATTTCTTTCGGTTGCATATTTGGCATAATTGATGCGTAGAAGAAAGTTAACGCAACAATCATCAAGAAATATACCAAATAATAAGTTGCTCCGCTTGGATTGAAAATTTTATTCAAAACAAGCACAACATCTTGAACCCAACCCGCAGGCAAATTTGCTTGTCCTACAAGACTCAATACTGTAGATGGGAATAACAAAATTGCTACCGCAAAAATGATTGGCATTACACCACCCGGATTAAGTTTGAACGGAATAAATGTATTAACACCACCGTAAACCTTATTACCGACTTGTCTTTTTGGATTAACAATAATTACTTTTCTAATAGCTTCTTGCATTATTACGATAAAAATCATAGTAACAAAGAATATCGCAAGTAATAATATCAATCCCCACATTTTTGCAGAATCATTTGCAACCATTTGCGCTGTTCTTGATGAATAAAGCGGAATGCCTGATAAAATACCGACAAAGATTATCAAAGAACCACCGTTCCCAATACCTTTTTCAGTAATCAATTCTGACATCCACATTACTAATACAGAACCTGCTGTAAGTGTTATTACAGAAGATATGTAAAACATTGCATGGTTTAGTCCAGGAGCTATTGAACCAGGAAGATGTGCCAAGTATCCCATAAAGATTATACCTTGGAACAAAGCTAAAACAACCGTAAATAATCTTGTATATTGAGATAACTTACGTCTGCCGGCTTCACCATCTTCTTTCTGTAATTTTTCCAAAGCCGGAATAATTACAGCCATCAACTGCATAATAATTGATGAAGTGATGTATGGTCCAATACCAAGTGCAAATATAGAAACCTTTCCTAAAGCACCACCTGAAAACAAATCCAAAAATCCTAGGATATTGTTTCCAGAAGCAATTCTTGCAAAGATTTCATTGTTGATACCAAATACTGGCAAATGAATTCCAAAACGGAACAATACAAGCATAACAAAAGTAAAAATTAATTTTTCTTTCAAGCCTGATGCGTTCCACATTGACATTAAATCTGCCGTAGTAGGCATTCTCATTCCGCCTGATGTCATTCCTGCCATTATACTAATTCAACCTTTCCGCCTGCTGCTTCAATTTTTTCTTTTGCTGATGGAGTTACATAGTTAGCTTTTACAGTAATAGCTTTCTTGATTTCTCCGCCACCTAAAATTCTTAAACCGTCGCAAGAAGGGTGAGCTTTTCTAATTTCTTTTAATGATTCTAATGAAATTTCAGAGATTTCTAAATCATTAAGTCTGCCAACATTAATTTGAGCATAATTTCTTTGATTAATGATTTGGAAGCCTTTTAATTTAGGTAATCTTCTGTAACCTGGCATTTGACCACCTTCAAAACCTCTTTTTGAAGTTCTGCCAGAACGTTGTCCTTCACCGTTATGACCACGACAAGAAGTTTTACCGTGTCCTGATGAACGACCTCTACCTACTCTTTTTGATTTACCAGTTGCACCTTCAGCTGGTCTTAAATCTTCTAATGTTATATTTGTCATTTTTTATGTCCTCTTTGTTAATTCTAAAATACAAAAAAGTCTTTAGGTCTTTAAGTCTTTAAGCTTTTAAGTTCATTTAAAATATTTTTTACGAACTTAGCGTCTTAACGACTTAACGACTTAATGTCTTTTATTCAACCACTTCTACTAAATGTGAAATTTTGTTAACCATACCCATGATAGTTGCACTGTCTTGGTGTTCAACTACTTGGTCAGTTTTTTTCAAGCCTAATGCCTGAGCTACTCTGCGTTGTGCTTCTGAGCATCCGATTAAACTTTTTACAAGTTTGATTTTTATTTGTTTAGCCATTGTTTTTTCCTTTTTAATATTATTTTTTATCGGTGGGAACGCTTACTTAAGATTTTTTATTTATAAAAACGCTTTCCCACGCCATGTTCTACATTCTAAAACTATTATTCTATTTTAAATCTAAATTTAAATAGCCTACTAGTTTAATAATTCAGCCATTGTCAAACCACGTTTTTTAGCAACATCTGCAAATGGTCTTAATGATTGAAGAGCATCCAATGTAGCGTTAGCTGCGTTAAGAGGTGATTTTGAGCCTAATGATTTTGAAAGAATATTTTCAATACCAGCAAGTTCCAATACTGAACGAACAGCACCACCAGCAATAATACCAGTACCTTGTGAAGCAGGTCTTAGCATTACAGCACCTGCACCTGATTTACCTGTGATTGGGTGAGGAATTGTAGTTTTGAAAATAGGCACTGTGATAAGATTTTTTCTACCATCAGCAATTGCCTTCTGAATAGCGATGATAACTTCTGATGCCTTAGCACAACCAACACCAACTTGTCCTTTTTGGTTACCAACAATAACGATAGCTCTGAAGCTTAGTTTTTTACCACCTTTTACAACCTTTGTTACACGACGGATTTGAACAACTTGTTCTTTCCATTCTGATTCAGGTTTAACTTCTTGAGTTTCTACTCTTTTCTTTCTGTTACGTTGTCTTTTTGCAGGAGCTTCAGCTTCGCTTGCTTCTGGAGCTGCAACTTCAGCTGTAACTTCTGTTGATTCTTCAACTTGTTTGATTTCTTCTGTCATGTTAATAATACCTTTCTTAAATGTTTTACGAATTATTATTTTTTAATCTTATAAACACTCAAATATCCAAAACTAAAAACACCATATTTCAGGCATTTACGGTATATTCAAATGTGGGTTGTTTTCTGACAAAAAAATTGTAATATAAAAGCAGTTTAAATGCAAGAGCGGAAAAGTTTTGCAACAATTTTGTGTTACAAAAATTAACAACGATTGATAAAAAATTAAAAATAGAAAGTAAACAAGTTTTCTTAATGCAGAATATGATAGTGCATCAAAAATGCATAAGCAATACCGTAAATTGCACCGGCAAAAACTTGCATAGGAGTATGACCGAGCAGTTCTTTTAATTTTCCGCCAGCTTCTTGTAAATCTTGATTATACAAGTCCATAATAATTTTGTTTAAGCATGCAGCCTGTTTTCCAGCAGCACGTCTTACACCTGCTGCATCATACATAACAATAAATGCGTACCCCAGAGCAATAGCAAATTCAATAGAATCAAAGCCTTTTATCAAACCTACTGCCGTTGACAATCCCATAACACCCGCAGAATGAGAGCTCGGCATACCTCCGGTAGTGGTAAAAAGTCTTAAATCCATACTTCTTTTAATTATTAAATGGAGCAAGAACTTAATAATCTGCGCAGTCACAATTCCTGAAAACGCAACTAAAATTACCTCATAACCCGTACCGTAAATTTGTCCTAAACTCATTTAATACTCCCGATTCTGTTTTTTAATTTTCCAAGTATCTCTTCAAAGATTTGTGAATGATACTTTTCTATTATAACATAACATTCCTTAATCAGGTAATTGAATTTATTTTCAGCCTCTTCAAGCCCGTACAATGAAACGTACGTAAGCTTTCCGCTGTTTTTATCTTTACCAACAGTTTTACCTAATTCTTCAAAAGAAGAAACTTCATCCATAATATCATCATAAATTTGGAATGCTAAGCCGAATTTTTTAGCAAAATTATCAAATTCTTCTATTGTTTCATCATCAGCTCCGGCTGCAATTGCACCTATTCTTACAGCTAAACGGAAAAGAACCGCTGTTTTATTTAAGTGAATAAAATCCAATGTTTCGTTTGGAGATTTCACAAACTTCCCACCCTCTGATTCTATATCAACAACTTGTCCGGCAATAAGCCCATAAGCTCCTGCAAATTTAGTATATTCGTGCAATATTCGAACAATTTGCGTCATTGATAAAAGATTTTTTGATTTTTCTATTATAAGCTGCGGTGCAAAAGTCAACAAAGCATCTCCGGCTAGAACAGCGTTGGCTTCACCAAAAACCTTATGGTTAGAAGGTTTGCCACGTCTAAAATCATCATTATCCATACAAGGCAAATCATCGTGAATAAGGCTTTGAACATGGAGCATTTCTATTGCACAAGCAGCCGGAAGCACATTTTTAATATCAGCGCCCAATAATCTTGCAGTTTCTAGACACATCACCGGTCGTAATCTTTTCCCCGGAAGCATCAGCGTATATTTCATTGCCTTAAAAATATCCTCAGGATATGATATTTGCAAATATTCATCCAAATGTTCGTTTACTAAATCAATCAATTCTTTCATCTTCTATACCTTTATAAATATTTTGCTTTTGTGTGTTTCTAGCACTTTCACGCTTTCTTGAACTTATTTTTACAGCAGTCTTATTATGCTGTTGTTTATGAGTTGTTTCAGTTTTAACACCTTGATATTTAACTTTTTCTTTATATTCTCTTGCCTCTTCTACAAATTCAACATAAGCTTGATATCTGGATTCATCAATTTCATCAAAATGCTCTTTTACAGCACATCCGCTTTCTGTCAAATGTAGACAATCTTGAAATTTACAATATTCTTTATATTGAGAAATTTCAGGGAATAATAAATCCACTTCATTTGGCATCAAAAAATCAAATTTCAAATGACTAAACCCAGGTGTGTCAACAATTCTAGAATCTTCATCTACAGATATTATTTCACAATGTCTTGTTGTATGCGTTCCTCTTTGAGTTTTATCACTAACCTCTTTTGTTCTTAAATTTAAATTCGGACAAATTGCATTTATTAAGCTTGATTTTCCGGCACCGGAAGAACCGCAAAGAACAGAAGTTCTACCCTTCAAAAGTTCTTTAAAATCTTCAATTCCATACCCTTCGAGCGCAGAAGTAAATAGAATATCATATCCTAGTGGTTGATAAATTGAAAAAACTTTTTCTATCATTTTATCATCTTCAGATAAATCATTTTTGTTAAAACATAAAACTGCATCCAGCCCATGATACTTAGCAAAAGAAATATACCTATTAAGTTGAGTAAAATTTAATTCCGGCTCTTTGACTGCAGAAATTATAATTACTCTATCGATATTTGCTACAGTCGGACGAGTGATGTAATTTTTGCGTGACAAAATTTTTTCTATTGCACCATCCTCAAATTCCACAAAATCCCCTACAAAAATTTTTTGCTTCTGTTTCTTTAAAACTTCACGAATTTTACACTCATAAGTCCCATTATCAGAATGCACATAATAAAAATCAGAATGGATTTTAAAAATTTGTCCTTTTTGCATAAAAAAATTCTAGCACAAATTAAAGGTAAATGAATGTTGTAACGCAAAATTGTTAAAAAGTGTTAATTTCGCTTTCGGGGAATTAGATATTTAGAGGCTTTGTAAATTTTAATTATTTTAGTACTAAAATTTCTAAAATCGTGTATAATAAAAATATAGATATTATTTTAAGGAGAAGGTATATGTCAGTTATTGAAGGTTTATTAACTGTTACTAATGAAAAATTTTGTATAATTGTATCACGTTTTAATGAATTTATTACATCAAAGCTTCTATCAGGAGCAGTAGATGAGCTTAAACGTCACGGAGTAAAAGAAGATAATATAGACATCGTTTGGTGTCCGGGAGCTTTTGAAATTCCCATTGTTGCTAAAAAATGTGCTAAAACAAAACAATATAATGCAATAATTACATTAGGTGCAGTTATTAAAGGTTCTACTTCTCACTACGATTACGTTTGTGCAGAAGTTTCAAAAGGAGTTGCTTCTGTTGGTTTAGAAACAGAAATTCCAGTTATATTTGGAGTTCTAACTACCGATAATATAGAACAAGCTATTGAAAGAGCCGGCACTAAAGCTGGTAACAAAGGTTCAGATGCTGCTAAATCTGCTATTGAAATGGCAAGTCTGTTAGCTAAAATTTAGTAAATTAGTAAATATGTATTTATAAAATATTTGTTTTCGAAAGGAGTGTGTGTGATGAGTGAAATTATAACAGAGTACAGAAATGAAAACACTAAAGACATTGATTTACTTTCTACTATAGATATAGTCAGAAAAATCAATGAAGAGGATAAACTCGTTGCACTCGCTATTGAAGACGAAGCTCCAAATATCGCAAAAGCGATTGATATTATAGCAAAACAATTCCTTGTTGGCGGTAAATTATACTATTTTGGTGCCGGCACTTCCGGCAGATTAGGAATCCTTGATGCGTCAGAATGCCCTCCAACATTTGGAGTTCCAACTGATATGGTAACAGGGATTATTGCCGGTGGAGAAAAAGCTATAAGAACAGCCGTTGAAGGCGCTGAAGATAATTTTGAACTCGGCGAAAAAGATGCGGAAGTTCTAACGAAAGATGACGTTTGTGTTGTTATTTCTGCAAGCGGAAATCCTAAATATTTATTAGGGGTTTTATCTCAAGCAGACAAAGTTAATTGTAAAACAATAGCCCTAACCTGCAATCACAAAGCACTTATTTTAGAAGATGCCGGTTTAGGAATATGTGTTGAAGTCGGTCCAGAAGTTATTGCCGGTTCAAGCAGAATGAAAGCAGGCTCCGTTCAAAAAATGGTACTTAACATGCTTTCTACAGGAGCTATGATTAAAATTGGCAAAACCTACGAAAACTTTATGATAGATTTAATGCCAACTAACGAGAAATTAAAAAGCAGAGCAATAAGAATTGTTTCAGAAATTGCGGGAGTGAATAATTCTACTGCACTTCAAACACTTCTTGAATCAGATTGGAGCGTAAAAACTTCTATCATTATGTTGAAATGTAAACTTAATAAGAATGATGCAAAAGAATTGCTAAGAAAAAACTGCGGAGTACTAAGAAGAGCACTCAACAGTTTTTCACAAGTTTAAAAATTTTAAATATTATTAGCTAAAATACTCAACTACGGATTTTGTCATCAAGTCAGAATAGCTATCCATTAATTTCGGATTAGTAAGTCTTTCTCTGCCTTTTGGAGAAATCATGAATGCTGTTTCCCATAATACAGCAGGAATATTTTGTTTCTTTTCAGATTCTCTTAGTACTAGATAGTTTGCACTGTCTGATTGTGCATAATCTTGTTTTTTTGTAGACGGATTTATAAACTTCTCTTTAGCAGAGATTTTTTCGTGTTTTGGTATCCAATTATCAAAATTCCTTTCCATCATTTGAGCCAATTTTTCACTTTTTTTAGTTATATCCAAATGATTTTTTGAGAAATAAATCTGTGTTCTATCTTGTGTAGGTGTTTCGCAAGCATTTACGTGAACAGAAATAAACAAATCTGCTTTATTTTCTTTCTTTTCGATTTCCTTTCCGATTATGTTTACGCCGCCTTGCAAGAATATAACTTTAGCACCTTGTCTGCACAATCTGTTTGTTAATCTGATTGCATTATCATAATTGTGTAACCATTCGTCCTCTACGTTACCAATACCTGTTGTTCCGGCATCAGTACCAGCTTGGCTATAACCATGACCAGCGTTAACAATAATAGTTTTTCCGGAAAGTTTACCTTTACCTGTTGGCTCAAATACGTGTCTAGTTGCTTCAACTTGACCATTTACTCTGCGCTTTTCTTGCAATAAAGGTCTGTTTTTGAGTTTTTTATTACTGCTCATATCAACAACTTCAGTAGTTGTATTAGTTGCTTTATCAACTGTAACCTTCTTCTTATTTGCAGCTACAGAATAGTCTGAATCATTATATACAACGATTAACTTTTGACCGGCTTTGATTTCATCTGTTGACATATTATTAATTTTTTTCAAATCATCAACGGATACTTCCATTTGTTTAGCAATTTTTTCTAAGCTATCGCCCTCTTTTGTTTCGTAAATAAATCCTGGGATTTCAATCATTTCATCAGCTTTTATTTGGTTAACGTCTTCTATATTATTCAAGTCTTTTAACATTTCAACTGTTAGACCGAATTTTTTAGAAATTTGGAATAAATTATCACCCTTTTTTACTTTGTATCCTAATTTTTGGATATTAATATGTTGATCAATTTTGATTTTACTTGCGTCAGTTATTTTATTGTCATTTGTTAATCTATCAACATTTGTATCGTATTCTTTTGCTAATTTCCATAAGTTATCACCTTGTTTTACCGTGTAATCATAACTAATTACACTCAATTCGCCCATTTCTTTTATTTGAGCTTTCTTCAATAATCTTTGGAAAGGAGTTTTACAAGAATCATCTTCTTCTACTTCTTCTTTTTTAGAAAATAAGTTTTTAAACCAATTTCCAATAGATTTAAAGAAATTAACAATCCCATTTCCTATACGTTTCCATATACTGGATTTTTCTTCTTTTTCAACACTTTCTTTTTGTTCTGCATTATTAACTTCAACTTTTTTATTTGCAACTTCTGTTTTTTCAGTTTTCACAAGCTTTGCAGCTTCTTTTATCGCAGGAATTTTTAATTCTTGACCAACTTCTACTGAGTCGGGTTCATTATTCAAATCTTTAATTTGTTTATAAAAATCTTTGAAACTAATTGTAGTCGTTCCAAGTTCTTTATACAAAGATTGAGCGATAGCAAATAGACCTTTACCTTTAAATTTTTCTTCAACTTTTACCTTATATGACTCAGCACTGATTGGAACAGCTGAAATTTTGCCGGTTTTATATTGTTCATAAATTTTATCTAAAGCCATTGTTGATTGGTTATTTGCAGCAAAACAAGCTTTCGCACGTTTATAAATTTGTTCAATTTCTTGTTTTGATTCTTCAAGTTCTCTTCCTTGCAAATCTTTTGTACCCAAAATCATTCGATTCAAACTTCTTGTATATAATCCAGGTTCTTCCTTCTTTTCTGCACCTGATTTACCGGAATACAAGTATACTGAATTTTTAATTACTCCAGAATAGTCTTTGCTTTTAATAGCTTGCATCAATGCAGCATTTTGGGTAATTTTTGGCAAGCCTTTGTTATAACATAAGTCAATTAAAACTTCCTTTATAGAATTTGGAAGTGCTTCATATGTCCCATTAGCAATTCTTTTATTCAAAACATTTTTTACTTCTTTAGAAGCTTGTTCTAATTTTTTGCACATACCTTCATAAGCTTGCTCTTGAGTTACTTTTTTCTTACCAAGTTCTCCAAAGCCGTGTGTCCAGTTTTTAAACTTATCTTGATATGGTGTTGTATATGCTTCATAATAATAATTTCTGTCACCTTCAAAATATTTAAGCATATCTATCAAGTGAGTTTGAGCTTTTGCAATCGCAATATTATCATCTGTTAATTTTGATGGAGAATAATTTGAAATGCCCATTTGTTTTGTAGCATTCATTAATACAGATTTCGTTTCTTCATCCCAAAGTTGTTGTACAGAATAATTATCACTTGGTGCTGCTGTTGCAAAATTGAATGTAGATTTGTACTCATAATCTTGAAAATTAAATTTTGGAACTTTTACATCTGATGTTTTCACATCATTCATTTTTTGTATATAGTTTATCATCTCTGAATCCTCTAGATATATAAAGATTATTTATCATCAATAATTGCCATAAAATTAACATTTATTTACATAATGTTTCTATTTGTTTAGTATTGCGGTACACAGAAGAATCTGATATCATGGAGTTAGGAATAGCAAAAATAAAGGCTTTTTATGCCGGATAAAAAGATAAAAAAAATAACCTCGGAGAATTATTTAAACTACTATTACGATATTCCCTATGAAGGAAAAACTTCTGCTGGAAAACCATTGAGGAAACTAAAAAATATCACCTGCCCTTATCGAGGAGTGAAAATAATCCCAAGCGATACTATTAAGACTTTTGAAAAAGGCTTAGCAAAATGTCACACAGCGCAAGATGCAGTAACACTGCTTTCTACTTATCAGGATTTTATGCTGCCGGTTGAAAAGTCTATATTTGCAATTTTTAAAGATTTTTCTTTACTTAATCCGGATGATAATCTTCAAAATTGCCTTCAAATGATTAAAACAAATTCCCTAATGAAACTTAAACTTGAAGAAATGGAAGTTCTGGATGACGTTGACATACTAACAAAAAAACTATCACCACATACCGCGCTTAAAATTAGAGCCAAAACAACTAAGTGCAGGCAAATAATTTTAGCAAACTCTAAACATGATACATTCAAGAGAAAAACATTTTTGAGCTCTCTGGAAGAGATTATTCCTAAAGAAAATGAACGTGAAATTTTTAATGACATAAAAAATAAAGCTCTATTTCTTCCAACTTCCGAAAGTAGCAGAAATGCTTTTATCGTGAAATATTCTAAAAGAAAACAATGCGAAATAATAAGACGTATTTTTATCGCCTCAACCGCATCAATTGAGCACGTAACACCCGCTTCCGCTGGCGGACTAAACACTATGGGGAATTTTTTGCTAACAACTGCAAGTGGAAACAGATATAGAGAGAATATGCCTTTATGCGAATATATAAAAAGACATCCGGAAATCCCTAAATATATGCAAATCTACATTGATGACATCATAAGAGAAATTGATAATGGCAATTTGAAAGGCAATGAAACATATCCTTATAAAATCAAAAAAAAATTATTTGAAGAATCTCACGGTAGAATTATGATAAGCTTATCTAATTATAAATATAGTGAAGAAGATGCAGCACAAGCTGTACAAGAGTATGAAAAAGGTAGGGCAAAAGGGGTTAAGTAATGCCCATCCTAAACGGTATTGGATTATTAGCACATACATAATAAGAAGGGAAGAAACAGTGCCATGCTTATAGGTTCACACTCAAGGCGGAATTATTAATTTTAATACAATCTTGTAACTTTCACCAAGAAGCCGACAGTAATGTCTACGTGCGTAGCACAAAAAAAAGAGCCTAATCGGCTCTTGGAATTAAGAATAGTTGGAAGTATGAAAAAGATTTAATACAATTATTAAACAGCTATTCCATAAACAAAACCATTCCCCAATCAGGCTATAAGTCAGTTAGCAAAATATATTTTTACAAGCTTTATATAAGCATGCAAATTAATAAGTACAATAACACATCATTTACCGCAAGAAATTACGAAATTCGCAGAACTGATAATATTTTAAACAAAAAAAGAGTCAAATTGAAATCCTTCAATTCAACTCTTTTTTTAAATTAGATGTTGGCAACGTGCTATCTTCCCAGGAAGTGGCCCTCCAAGTATTGCGGATTGCGAGCGAAGTGCGGAGGACTTTTGCGGAAAGAACGTCAGTTCTTTGAAGCAAAATCCGTTTTTGTCAGGCAATGCCTGACCTACTTTCTATTTATACATATTTTTTGCTTGTTGTAAATTCAATTTTGACATAATATCTTTTGCTAAGTTTTCTTGAAATAAAATAAAACTTGATTCTATTAAATCCTCTTTTGCAAATTCTTTTGCTGTCTTTCCACAATCTTTAGAAGCTAACGAAGCTTCTCGTTGAGCTTCTTTCACAATTTTAAGAAGATTTTTTTCTTTACCTTTAAAAGCCATATTGTTTTGTGGCATAACTGCATTTGTTTGAATATTAAATGACATAGAACTAAACCTTTCTCGCACTTGCGATTATATTACTACACATTCTATACATATAAAAACAAAGAATAATGAAAAATTGCTCAGAGCAAAGAATCCTCTATTCTATTCAATAAGGCATTATACCTGAATTTGAGCCGAATTTAAAATCGTCTTAACATTTCTTTACATTATGACATTTTTTACTTTAAATTATAGATTGTAGATTTCCACCCCAACAATAACTATTAGATTTGAATATTTTAAACAAAAAAAGAGTCAAATTGAAATCCATCAATTCAACTCTTTTTTTTAAATTAGATGTTGGCAACGTGCTATCTTCCCAGGAAGTGGCCCTCCAAGTATTTTCGCCTCTGCAGGTCTTTACGACCGTGTTCGGGATGGGAACGGGTGGTTTACCTGCGATTGGTCACCAACAAACTTTCCGTTTGCTGTTACCGATTATTCTCGGCTTCAGCTATACGCTGAAGATTGCATAAAATATAATCATCAATTTTAACTTTATTTAGATTTTTGCTTTTATTTGCAAAAACTAATTAGAAAAAGCCCTCGTCCTATTAGTATCGCTTGGCTGAAAATGTTGCCACTCTTACACCTGCGACCTATCAACGTTGTAATCTGCAACGGGACTTACTAGCTTGTGCTATGAGAGATCTCATCTTACGGTGGGCTTCGTACTTATATGCTTTCAGCACTTATCCGCTTGGAACACAGCTACTGGGCGTTTACCCTTGGCAGGATAACCCATACACTGGAGGTCCCCTCTTCCCGGTCCTCTCGTACTAAGGAAGACTCCGTTCAAATCTCTTGCGCGTATACCGGATATGGACCGAACTGTCTCACGACGTTCTGAACCCAGCTCGCGTGCCGCTTTAATGGGCGAACAGCCCAACCCTTGGAACGTACTACCGCTCCAGGATGCGATGAGCCGACATCGAGGTGCCAAACCTCCCCGTCGATATGGACTCTCGGGGGAGATAAGCCTGTTATCCCCAGGGTAACTTTTATCCGTTGAGCTCTGGCATTTCCACTCACAACCATCGGGTCACTAAGTCCCGCTTTCGCGTCTGCTCGACCTGTCAGTCTTGCAGTCAAGCCAGCTTACGCCTTTGCACGTCATCACACGATTTCTGACCGTGTTAAGCTGACCTTTGAACGCCTCCGTTACTCTTTAGGAGGCGACCGCCCCAGTCAAACTGCCC
>OIYO01000456.1_pt1 | contig 34519 bp, 60 predicted proteins | sample 1588191 | NCBI WGS metagenome assembly OIYO01 (sample SAMN03283275) | human gut metagenome | biome: human-associated habitat; material: feces | host: Homo sapiens | place: Peru | collected 2012 | reverse complement strand
GTACGGGCCGCCTCGGCGCAGGGATTTTGATACCCCCTCCCGCCGCTGCTTGATATCCTCCCAGTCCGCCGCGGTAATGTCATCCAGTTTCTGTATTTTTTTCATGCGTCTCCCCTGCTCATGTCAACGGCTTGCCGTCTGCATCCACCATCACGCATACGCCGCCGCTATATACGCGCAAATACTGCACGCCCGTTAGTGTGTCAACATATATTACATACGTCGCGCCAGTCTCGATTACTTGCACTCGCCTGTCATTACTAATCTCCGTGGTTTTTCCGTCTGCGCGTCCGCACGCAGATATGATTAGCAGGGCTAACATTGCCATCGCTATTGCTCATTTCATTTTTCTGCCTCCATCTCCAAGCGTCTCTTTTCCTTTTTCAACCTTGGCAAAGGGCGTCCACGTTTTCCCTATGTTGATGTTGATTTTCATGTATCCTCCTTAAAATCCCTTAGCCCTGCTAATGCCGCCACAAAGCTATCAAACTCCGCCATATGCCCGACTTTGCGCAGCTCGTCGTTTTTGCAAAAGCTCTGGCGCTTCTTCCCGTCGTGCGTCAGACACTCGTAGTATTCGCAGCCTCTAAACCCCGCACGATATGTCCCCTTGCCCAAATAAATCATATATCTATCGGGGTCGTTTGGCGTGCGTTTCTTGTAGCCTACTATATCTCCCCTCAAAAATTCTGTCATCGTTCTTCCTCCTTTGCTGCCTTTTCAGCTTGATCTACCGCCCATTCAAGGGCGCTTACAATCTCGCCTTTGTCGCTCAGCTCATACCACGGGCGGTTGTGGCGTACCGCCCATGTTAGCCGTCTCTGTGCTGCGTCGCGCTGCTCCCGCAGGATGTCAAGCCGCACTCGCGGCCACTTTACCGTATCGTATCTCATTAGTTCTCGTCCTCAGTCAAACCTATACCCATTCGGTTTTCCTTTTTGTCCAAACTTAACGCCGCTATAAGCCCTTCAATTTGTTCTATCACCCTTTTGCACTCGCTCACCATTTCGCAGGTCGTCCACTTCTTAGCAAGCGATTCGCGCGGCATATATCCGCTGTAGTCCGTGCAATGGGCATAATCCCAGCCGATATACCGCCCCTTATTATTCGCTACCACAAGTTCCGCGCTTAAGTATGTTATTCCGCCGTGGCAGTCTATTGCATCTTCTATATATTTTTGTTCTTCCCGCGTCATGTTCAACAGGTCGGACACATCAACGTATGCACACGGGTGCGTGCCGAAACTGACAACATAATAATTTCGTCCGTGGTAAACGCCGTGGGCTAAAACCTGCGGTTCGCATCGGCTTTTCTTGTACACCATATCGTGCAAATCGCTCATCATTCTTTTTCCTCACAGTACCGCACACCTGCGGCTTCCAACGCTTCCCAATTCTCATCATACACGCCCGCAGGGCCTTCAAAATCGCGGCACATTATGTATGTGCGTACCAGGTCAAAATCGCATATGCATTTACGATCACAGTACATGCGCTTCGCTTTGCGCCGTGATTCCGCCGCAACGTATAGCCCCGCTTCATACAAATAATCCGTGCAAAAATATAAATTCATGCCTTCTTTTCCTCTTTTAAGTCCTTGTTGATGTATGCTCCCATAGATACTCCTTTATTATTCTTATTGCCTCGCCCGCACCCCTGCAAACAGCGGCCTTATAGCCTTGCCCCGCAAGCGCGGTTATCCAGCTTTTTTGCGTCTCGCTCACCGTGCCGCCCTTTTGCCGCTTTAGCTCGATGTATAGGCCATGATACCCGCCACGGCTCACGGGTAAGCACATATCAGGCACGCCCGCTTTCACTCCCTGCGCCTTCAGCGCGATTGCGGTCTTAATTGCCCGCTTGCCGCCGTTGGGTATGGCGTACAGAAGTCCCAGCTCGGGGCGGGCGGCGGTCTCCATTGCCGCCCATTGAAAGATTATCCGCTGCTCTGCGTCCTCCAAGGGCACGGTTGGCGGGGTGTATGTGCGTCTCATTTTCTCCCTCCCCGCGCTTCGGCGGGCGCGTATCCGTCCGCCTGATATATCCGCATTGTCTTGCCATCTATCCGCATGCGTACAAGCCCTCCGCGCTGGCATGCCGAGCGGTATGCCCTGTATAGGTCTTGGCGGCTGGTTGCGGTGTACAGCACCTTTGTAACGCCGCAATTTATCTCGATTAGCTCGTATGTGTGCATCTTATCCACCTCCCAGCAAGTCTGTCCCTAAGCTGTCAAGCTCTGCCGCGCTGTATGCGCGGCTGTTCCCAAAATCCCGCGCCCTGTTGGGTTTCGGTGCAGCCTTGTTGCTGCTGATTATCTTAGCGTTCAGGTAGGATTCGAACTTTGGGCCGAACAAGGTTAGCGGTCGAAGGAACTTTTCCCATTCAGTCCCGCGCCATTCTTCGCACTTTTTGTCTATCACCTTTTCAAAGTCCTCAACCGTGAAGTTCTCGGCTAATCGTGCATCGATTTTCGCTCTTGTATCCTTGCACGATGCCCTGTATTGTGTTCCAGCCTTGACGTTCAGGTAGTCCACAATGTGCTTGTACGGTTTTGCTCCCTGTTCCGCGCAGTATGCGCGTACCTCGTCCGCTGTGGGTTTGACAAAGCGTTTTTCTGGGGGGCACTCCCCCTTAGGGGGGATATCCCCGTTAGGGGATAGGGGGATAATATTATTCTCTTTGTCTTTGTCTTTGTCTTTGTCTTTGTCTTTGTTATCTTTCGTTTGCTTTTTTTTGCTTTCTTTTGCTTTCGGTTGCTTTTCCTCGCTTTCGGTTGCTTTTTTTGGTCTGCCGCCTTTGCGCCCGTTTTCGACCCTTTTCCCGAGTTCGGCCTGTGCCCGGTCTATATTTTGCTTCGCTATCGGCCACACAAATCGCTCAGCTCCCGAAAGCGCGCCCACTTCGCCTGTCGATGCATATTGCAGCATCGACATGAAAAGACGGCCCCGCTCGGCATCCGAAAGCGCCTCCATGACCTCGGCAAAGTCTGTATAGACTTTAAGATACTTCATAGCCTTGCTTCTCCTTCGTGTTGGGGCGGTATCACAGCTCCGCCCCAGCGCTGTTTTTATCTTCAAGCGACCAGACCATAATCTCTGTAGATTAAATTTTGCTAACGTGCGGTCGCTTAAAAGCTTTTTATCCGCCGCGGCTTGTGCAAACGGCATTGATGTGGTATAATATCAATGCGGTCTTTAAGACTGCGGCTTTATCGGCTCACCGTTGTTAACTCCCTCGGTGGGCTTTTTCTTTGCTTCCATGGTTTTTACCTCCCCTTATCTTTGCTTTTTATCTTCGGCCAGCCTCGCCCTGCGATACTCATCGTATGCTTTTCTGTAGCGGTAGCTGTCGCCGAAGATGGTCCACGCTGCCTTTACAACCAGAGGCTCATACGGTGGTCTGTCCGTGTATACACGGCTCTTAAATGTCTCCTTACTCATACTTCACTCTAACTTGCTTGTAACTTGATTTTCACGCCCTGCGGCGGTTGTTTTTCCCCGATTGCGGGGCTTTTTTTACTTGCTTGCGGCAGATGTCAAAAGCAATCGCCAGCAGTACAGCCTCGCCCGCGAGCATATACACCCATAATGCGATATACCATATGTTCATCTTTTCTTCCGCCTTTCCGCATCTATGTGTGCCGACCGCACCCAATACGCTTCTTTTTGCCCGCGCAGCTTGTCCTTCATTCTGTCCGCCACGGCGCGGGCGATAAATTCAGCCCTTGTCATTTTCGCCACAGCTTACCTCCTTATAATGGCAAAATCGGGGTATTTCTGCTTGCGCGTCTTACCCGTCTCTGCCATGTGCGCCATGCTCCGCACCATCACCAGCGGCTTCTCCCCGCCTGTGCCTGTCAGCCGCCCATCGGCCAGCATCCGCCGCACGGTGACGGGGCTGACATTTAGCAGTTCAGCGGCCTGTGCGGTGGGGACGTATTCTCCGTGCGCCCGCACCATGCGATCTTCCACCGCCGCGGCATCGTTTATACGCTCGTCCACGGCCTGCTGTATCATCTCCCGCAGCATCTTTTCAAAATCCACTGCTCTTGCCCTCCCATTGTAGCTCTGTGATCTTTATTCCACGGTATATGGTCTCCGCCCACCTATGTTTACCTTCCGCCGCCTCCTTCCACTTCTCCCCGGTGATGCGCTCAAAGGCCTTCCTGCCCGATAGGAACATGACGTGCCGCCCGTACTCTTGGGCCGTGATATCGATATAGTAGTTATAATTGAGGTTCGCGCAGGGGTTAATCCCGCACTCCCTCAGCAGCCCGTCAGCCGCGCGCATAGCGGATATGGCGTACGCTATCATCCCGATCGCCCTGTCAAGCTTCTCCCTGTCGCTCTCGCGCTCGCAGTCGCAGCGCTCCCCGCTGTCAAGGTTCGCACCGCAATTTTCACACTTCCTCATTTCCTCTTTCCTCCTTCTTTTTTCACATCGGCAGTTGCCGTGAAAACTCTGTAAGCGCGTCCATAACGCCGTTCAAAATGTTGTAGGCGCAGGCGTATGTGATGTGCTTTGACCGCAAAAGGCCGATTATCTCATCTATGATGCCCTGTGCTTCCTTATCCTCTAAAATCTCCTTGCAGGTCAAAATCTGCGTTAGTGTTTTCATAGGTCTGCCATTGCTCCTTCCCAGCATGTCCATAATGTCTATGAGCTGCCCTTCCGTAAGTCGGATTTGCATTTTCGCTTCTCCTAAGCAGTTCACGCTTGTCTTACAATCCAGCATCTTTTCTCCTTCTTTTACTCCTTTCTCATTCAAGCCCCTTCTCTTTGAGAAAAGCTTCCGTTTTCTCTTGTAGGACTTTGTCATACTCTTTCTTGGTCTTTTCTTCGGTAGCTGCAAAAAGAGTATCTTTGTCGATATCGGGGAAAAAGCGGCTCTGAATCGCGCACACTTCATCCCACTTAAAAGCTCGCGTGCCAGCGATTTTTTGTGACAATGCTCTCGGAGTTATACCGAGCGCATCTGCGATAGTGTTTTGCCTCATTCCCCTTTCGACAATTTTGCCCTTCAAAAAGCTATACATCATTACACCTCCTTGGATCGCAAGTACCATCGGCGGTACTTACATGCATATATTAGCACCATTATTGGTACTTGTCAATCATTTTTTTGATTTTTTGTTCCGTCAACGGAACTTTAATTCTTGATTTAATAGTTTTCCCGTTGTATAATATCGGTAGATAAAGCTAAGGAGTTAAGAGAATGCCTACAAAATTTGAGAAAATAACGCAGTTGCGAAAAGCGTGTGGCATGGATTTAGAAGCCCTTGCGGCTGCTTCCGGTGTGCCGCTTAGCACACTGAAAAAGATAAGCAGCGGCATAACGACAAACCCAAACCTTGAAACGATGAAAGCGATTGCGCGGGCGCTGGGCTGTACGCTGGACGATTTAACAGACGCAACCCCCGCGCAGATGGAAGCTGAAAAGGCCGAGATACTTAATCTTTACGATTGTCTCGATGAAGCGGGACGGGCTGCACTTGCGTCATATGCGAAATTTTTAGCAGCTCAGCGTAACAACGAAGAAGGTTAACGCCTTCTTCGTCCAGGCGTTCAACGGTGTGCAACAATTCAGTTCGTGTCATTTGTTTCTACCTCCTGCAAAAAGTTGATATATGATACTATATCACCGACACCACACGGCAAAGGCCGTATGATGGTGGTCGGGGGCGGGGAGAAGCAAAAGGGAACCGCCCCCGGGTGCGCCCCTATGCGCATATCAAGCGTACCGCATATCGGGAGCAATTTATAGGGCTAAAAATGAGCCTTTCGACAAAATATTGGAAAAAAAATGAGCCTTTTTGGTATCAGAAATGAGCCTTTTGGGTATCAGAAATGGAAAACAGAAGAAAGAGGGCGAAAATGTGGACACAATCACCGAATGTAACCAAAAGTATGCCGATGCTTTTGCAAGGCTGCGGGAAAAACACGGCGTGACGATTCAGGACGTGGCGCGAAGAAGTAAAATCCCGCTATCCACGCTCAAACGCACTTTGCAGGGCGAAACAGGTACGCCCATGGCGACGTATGAAATGCTTGTTACCCAAGGCTTAGACGCGACAATGCATGAATTTGTGGACGAGATTTACGGGGCCGTGCCGCAGGCCGAAGAGCCTACACAGAGGTACACCGCCGCCGTCAGGCTGCTGCTTGCCGAAAAGGACAGGCGTATACAGCAGCTTGGCAAATGGCTTCGGCGGGCGGTGATATACAGCGTAAGCGTAACCGGCATATTGATAGGCTTTTCCCTATATGACGTGCTCAACCCCGCCGTGGGGTGGCTTAGGCGGCACGCAGAAGCCGCGCAGAGCATGAAAGGCTCGATTTTGTAAAAAGACAGGAGGAAACGACATGACAAAAAAGCTTGCGAAAGTCCGCGAGAACAAGGGCAAGGCCGTGAACGCGCTGCCGGTGGATTTCGTGGCGCTGGACTTGGAAACAACCGGGCTTGACCCGGAATGGGATAGCATCATAGAAATTGGCATGGTGCGCGTCCGCCGCGGCGAGGTAGTGGCGGAGTATAGCACGCTTGTGAACCCGGGCATGCCGATAGATGATTTTATCGCCGAGCTGACGGGCATCACAAACGATATGCTTGCAGCCGCCCCGGCGCTGCCGGAGGTGCTTCCCGCCGCCCGTGACTTCTTGGGCGACGATATAATTTTAGGCCATAATATCAACTTTGATATTAATTTTATCTATGATAATTGCAAGTACCAAGGCTTGAAGCCCGTAAGCAATGGCTATATAGACACCATGCGCATATCGCGGCGAGTGCTGCCCGACTTGAAGCACCACAGGCTTAGGGACATTGTGAACGCGCTCGGCGTTGACCACGCGCAAGCCCATCGCGCCATAGGTGACTGCCATGCTACGATTGACTGTTATAAGGCATTGCTGGCACATATAGACGCGGGCATAGGCAGGGACGATTTCACGGCGGCGATGGCAAATCATAGCAGCACCCGCCCAGACTTGCACGCACTTACGGCAGACGGCACGGCGGTGGACGAGCTGCACCCGCTATACGGCAAGCATTGCGTATTTACTGGCACGCTTGCTAAAATGGTGCGCCTGGACGCAGCGCAGGCCGTGGTAAATGTCGGCGGGCTGTGCGACAACGGGGTAAATAAGGACACTAATTTTTTGATTTTGGGCGCGAGCGATTACAGCAAAATCAAAGACGGCAAAAGCAGCAAGCTTAAAAGAGCTGAAAGCTTAATCGCGAAGGGAGCGGACTTGCAGATAATATCAGAGAATGTATTTTACGATTTGATGGGACTATAAAAATTCCGCACGGTTGCCGCCGTGCGGAATGAAGAAAAGGGAGCGAGAAATGAGGAATATCTCGCCCTCATTATAGCATAAAATCACAAAGGGGGCAATGAAATGGCGAAGCAAAAAGATGGGCGCTACCGTGCAAAAATAACTGTAGGCACGGACGCAAGCGGGAAAAGCATAGTCAAGTATGTATCAGGGCGCACCAAAAAAGAATTGGAAGCGGCTAAGGCGGCGGCGCGGGAAAAGTACGTCACGGGCGCAAACGCCGTGCCGGAGGGAATACTTTTTGACCGATACGCGCTAAGCTGGTATGAGGTGTATAAGCAGCCGCATATAGGAGTGTCCGCGCAAATGTCATACCGCACGGCACTATATAAGCATATCTTCCCCGCGTTGGCGGGGCGAAGGCTGACGGCAATCACCACGGAGGACTTGCAACGGCTGCTAAACACCAAGGCCGACACGTGCGCGGCCATAATAGGCAATATAACCACTATACTGCGCGGGGTATTTCAGCGGGCGTATAGTCAAGGACTTATCCCGCGTGACATCACTGTCGGGCTTACAATCCCGTCCAAGCCCAAGGAGACGCGCAGGGCATTGACGGACGCAGAGACGGATGCGGTGCTGCGCCTGATGGACGAGGACGGCACGCTAATGCTTGCGCTGCTGTACTACACGGGTATGCGCTACGGTGAGGCATGTGGCCTGCAATGGCGGCACGTTGACTTCAAGGCGGGGACAATTCACATAGAGCAGCAGGCGGCGGGCAAGACGGGCGAGATAGATGCACCCAAAACGGATAAGTCCGTGCGGACGATACCCATGCCGCGCGAACTGGCTGACAAACTGCGCCCCGTGCGCGGTCTGCCACAGTCGTATGTAGTGCCATCCCCCACAGGGTCATATCAACGCAATGCGACGCGCTACCGTCAATGGGACGATTTGATGGCGCGGCTATATGATATCGCGCCGGAGATTGACGCGATTGAAAAGGGCGGACGGATGATATCGGTTATAACCCCGCATTACCTTCGGCACAATTACGCCAGTGTACTATATAACGCGGGCGTGGACGTGCTTTCCGCCCAAAGATATTTAGGCCACGCCAATGCAATAATTACGCTTGAAATTTATTCACACCTTTCGGCGCAGAAGGAAAAATACAGCGCAGAACAATTACAAGGGGCTTTTGAGAAAAGTTGCCGCAAAGTTGCCAGCCCCAAAGCGCACGGCAACAACGGTAATTAAAAAACGCCTAATTTGCTAAGAAAAAGCACCCATTTTTATGAGTGCTTTTCTTCTTTGGTATCCGGCAGCTACTTGGATTTTTTGCCCACCAAAGTACGCCATTGCGCCAAGAAGCATAGACATTTAGGCGTTTTTACAAAAAGTCGTTAGCGCGGGCGCACAATAAAAAGTTGCCGCAAAGTTGCCAGGGGTTGGTGTAAATAGGTTACGCCTTATACATCTCTTGATACCTTTTTACACGTTCCGTTTTGTCTATTTGCTTCCCGTGCAAATATTTGTACAGCGTCAGCATATCTGCGGGCGGCTCACCATGCTTGGCCTTGTAGTCCGATATGGCGCGGGCTACAAGGTCGTGCAGCATGGATGCGTGGGTCAGCTCCTGCCCCGATATGGTGTACAGGGTCTGCGCTACGGTCGGCATATCGTCCTTGACCGCAAGCGCCCACTTAGCATACTTTTCAGCGTCCGCGATTTCTTCGCAAATCTGGTCGGCTAAGTCGTTTATCAGTTTCATTGTTCTGCGTCTCCCTTCATATAGCGGTATATCTTGTCTATATCTTCGCGGTTAAGTGATATTTCTCCGATGGCGGGGATATCTATCTTGATTGCATCGTCCGCGTATGGCAGGACGGCGTTATATACCGCGTCAATGTCTATGCTTTCGCCGTCCGTGACATTCAGCACGGCCACGGCGGGGTGGTCTTTGTACTTTGCTATCAGGCCTCCGGCATTGCGGGCGGCGAGGGCGATATACGCCCCCATGCCCACTTTGCGCCAGCCCGTAAGTTTAGGCATAATTTCGCTATCTATGTAGCGCATTAGCCCTCTTTCGGCTTGCTGAACGCTTATCATTTGCCGCTGCCCTTCAAGTCGTGGCCGTGCCGGTAGATACGGTCACGGTCGCCTCGCCCCAACCGGGGCAGACGGAGCTGTTGGGTATAACCATCTTGGTCATGCCCAGCAGGGCGTTGATCTGCTGCTGCAAGCAACCGATTGTCGCGGAGTTCACGCCGTTGTAAACAAGCTGCTCTTTTTCAAACGCATTCAAGCGCTCACGATTGGCGTTGGCCTTGTCGTTTATGACTTCGTAGACCTCGACCAGCTTCTTATCCACGTCCGCCTGCGCCTTGAGAATCGCGTTTTCCTGCACGAGCGACAGCTCGTAGCGGCTTACGGGAGCATCGTCGCTGTTGCGGTGATTGGTCATCAGGCCGCTAAGACCGTCAAGCAAACTAATCGCAGTTCCGGCTATGCCAAAGCCGAGGCCGGTATTAGCCACTCCCTTTGATGCAAATTCTGCCATTTTTATTGTCTCCTTTTTGATATTTTGGATAGCTATCCTGCCTTAATTTTCGCAAAAATTAAGCCCCGCGCACAGGGCGCGGGGAGGGAATTTACCGGGCATTTAATGAGCAAAAATAATTTTTCAAAAAATCTGCAAAAACCCCTTGACGTAGGTATATACCTATGGTATAATAAGTCATACGATAAAGCAAGGGGCCAAAGCCCCGAAGGGAGTTAGAAATTATGAAGTACGATGTAACATTTTCATGCGGACACACTGCAACGATAGAACTGTTTGGATCCAGCAAAGAGCGCGAGCGCAAAATCAGCTGGTACGAGACGCACGGCGAATGCCCCGAATGCTACAAGGCCCGCAAGCAGGCAGAGCGCGAGGCAATCGATGCACAGGCGGCGCAGGAAAGCAAGGAAAAGCAGTGGCCCGAGCTGAGCGGAACCCCGAAGCAGGTCGCGTGGGCAAACACAATCCGTAAAGAAAAAATAGACGACATAATGGCCCTTGGCCCCGACGATGATGCAATGCGCTGCATCACATGGATTGTAGAGACCTTCACCGCCGCGAAATACTGGATAGACAACCGCGATAGGTCACTGCGTGGCGAATGGGGTCGAGAAGTAATTAACGCCTATAAAGCAGCAAAATAAAGGAGGAAATCATGAAGTACGAAATGGAATACGCTTGTGGGCATACCACTACGGTGGATTGCACGATGGACGACCGCGACCACATGCGCGACTTGATAGGCCGCACATTCTGCCCCGATTGCTGGGGTAGGATGTGCGCAAGCGGAGATTTTGTACCGATGCGCATGAGCTGCGCAGAGCGCGACGATGATTACTGGTCATGCAGAGCCAAGCCCGATAGCTATGACAGCGAGACCGATACCATAGTAGTCAATGTACATAAGGATTTGCTACGAGAAAAAGCCGAAATAGCCGCGCTGAAGGTATCGAGTGCGGCTATAGAGGGCATGAGCGAGGTGCGTGCGGCAGGGAAAGCATGGGACGACTACAAGGCCGCAATCAGGCATTGGCAATTTGTAGACCATTGTGGATGTGAAAGACCGGAAGAGCCCGTTGTGAAAATGGCAGAGATAGAATCTAAATATCCCCGAGCAGCTGCATTTTTTACTGCGGAAGAATTTACGCGGGGTGTCGATATAGATAAATGCGCCGCGGGGCGCAGGGCGATGGAAAAGATTTTGCGCAGCGAGGACTATGCCGAGGCTATCAGGGACATGGAAGCAGAGTGGGAGCCCTGGCCAGCGTACAGCAAACTTGTGGAGCGGATGAAGAAATGAAAAAAGAATTTGAGCGGCAAGCCCGCTACGACAAGAAAAGCACCAAGGGCATATACCTTAAGCTTAACATCGGCACAGATGGCGACATCCTCGCCCGTCTTGCCGATGTGCCCAGCACGCAAGGATATATCAAGGGCCTGATACGCGCCGACATAAAAAATAAAAAAATCTGCAAAACCCCTTGACGTAGGTATATACCTATGGTATAATAAGTCATAAGATAAAGCAAGGGCGACAAGCCCGAAGGGAGAAAAAATGAAGGTTTACAAAGCGATTGAAGGCACCGAGACTTATGAGCAGTATGGCGAAGATTTTATCCCCATGTGGCGGGTAGCAGAAAAAGACTTCCCCCGCAGCGAAGTCCGCGCAGCTACGGCAGATGAGCTTATAGCGGCCATAGACGACGATGCCGAATGGGAGCCGAATCTTGTCGAGGCGCTGTGCTTTGAGCTGGATATAGACATTGACAGCTACGAGGACTACGAATCCGCCTATGACGCGGCGGTAGCCAAGCACGCTGTCGAGGCGCTGAACCGCTAAAACGCAGAGGGCAAGGGGCTGAAGCCCCAAAGGAAGGAGAGAAAAAATGGGAAAGAGATATTATGCAGTACAAGTCGGTGACTATTACGGCAGCGAGGAAGGCTCGACCGTAAAGCGTGAAGCAATGAGGATGGCGCGCAAGGCGGCCAAAGAAAACCCAGGTTACGAGGTGCGCATAGCACTTTGCACGGTCGATGATGATTTTGTTGACGATGTGATATACATCCAGCGCGGTTGGTCGGGGGATAGGTCGCTGTGGTCGCCCGAAGAAAAGCCCGCTAACCCCTGCAAGTTTTAAGCCAAAATTGGGAGGAACGGAAAAATGGAAGCGAGAATGCCGAGAACAAAGGCCGCGTTGATGACCTTGGCCGAAAAATACAACATGGAATTTTTACGCCATTACATTACGGACGAGGGCTACGGGGTATATTGTGTATCGGATGAGCCGATACCAGAGTTGGACGCACTGGCAGACGACCGCCAATGGAGCGATATATGGGTGCTTGATTGGGTTGACTGGAATAACGCCCCCTATATCTACCGGATATTTTGCCCCAAAAGTTGGATAAATCTCTGGGGGTGGGTATAATGCCCGCCCCAATAACAGACGAGCCGGAAATATTGCTGGATAGCACGGTGGCGATGACAATAGGCATATGGGCGACAGGTGGCAGCATGAAGCAAGTCATGCGCAAACTTGGGATAAGCATGCCCAAAGTCCGACGTATATTAGTAGACAACGGCCTAATCGACACGGAGGAATCACTATTGTATGCAGATGGGCATAGTCCCGCCGAAATTGCCCAAATGATGAACAAAACAAAAAACGCCGTACAAGGTCGGTTGCCATACCAAAAGGGTATGTACAACAAGGACAACCCAACGACCAACGCGCTAAGGATTAGGGCTTGCCGCATAAAAAAGGCGCGCGAAAGCAGATGCAAATAATTGCATCAGCAAAGCCCCGCTATAATGGCGGGGCTTCTGAAAAAAGAAAAGCGTGCATATAGCACGCTTCTCGTCTTTTTGATCCACACTCGCCCCACGAACGTAGGAAGCGAGGACGCTACACATTGTGTCATGTGCAGCACCACAACTAAGTGATGCCATTATATTACTACATCATCCGCTATGTGTCAACCCCCAAAAACAAAAAATAAAAAGCCCCCATCAGGGGGCATATTTAATAAGAGTTTTTTCCGCCGCCCTGTATCGGCGGCGGATTTGGTCATACTCCAGCGGCGCATCTGTGTATCGCGCCTGATACTCTGCTGTCAGGCGGTCATACGGCACGCCGTCCAGCAGGTGACGCGCCACAAGCCAGCGGTCGCGCTCGCTGAAAATCCGCTGATAGATTATCCCTTCCCACTCAGCGCGGGATAGGGTTTGCAAAATGCTTTTGTCCACCACACAGGCCGGCTTCTCATCGGCCTATCACCTCCGGCAATTTTTGTCGCAGAGGGGCGGCGGCAATTTTACTTCTTATCGCGGGCTATCGCGTCATATGCGCCATTCGCGGCAAGGGACACAACCACGGCATTTATCACGCACAGCGCGCCTGCTTCAAGGGTCAGGCCGCCCGTGAAAAAGGTCGCGGCTATAAGCACCACAAGCGCGATTGCGTAGCTTGTAATGCGGGTGGGTATTTTGTCGATGGAGCCCACACCCTTTATAAGCTGTGTGATAAGGCTGGTAGCGAGGGTCGCCCCCGCGTAAGTCAAAAGCACCGCCCAAGTAAAAAATTCGTTCGTCATGTTTATCTCCTTTCAATTATGTGCTGTAAAAGTTCTGCACGGGCGTTTTTCAGCCCGTCAATTCCGTTTCCGTCAATCTCGTGATTTATCAGTGCCACAAGTCCGGTTATGATGGCCTGATTTGTGACTTCCTGCCGTTCGAATTTCACGTTGATTTCCTCGAATCGCTTCAAATCGTTTGAATCATGCTCAAGCACTTTATCAAGCTTCTCCCGCATAGATAATGCGGGGGCTATGATTTCCCTTACCGCCTTTATGCCCTGCGCGATAAGCACGATAGCCCCCAGTATTGATGCACACCATCCCCACCATTCCACGGGCTAATCCTCCGTATGCGCCGTTGCAAACGCCTTTACAGCCGTCATTGTGGCCTTGCCACAGATTCCATCGGCCTTGCCGCAATCGTAGCCACAGGCGTTCAACGCGGTCTGCATGGCCTTGACAGCTTCGCCGCGCATCATGGGCGATGTCAGCTTAAAGACGGTTGGGGCGGTATCCTCGGCCAGCGCGGGGTGTCTGCCCTGATGCGTCCAGCCGCCGTAAGACAGATGGCGCATCACTACGCCGGCGTCACGGCCCTGTGCCTCTATCACCATGCCGCCGCCGACATACACGCCCACATGCCCCATTTTGCCCTTTGCGAAGCTGTACCTAAATACCAAATCCCCCGGCTGCATCTGCCATGCGCCCAGCTTGCCCTGCTGCTTGCACTGCCTGTATAAGCCTTGGGCACTTGTGTCGCCGTCAATCAGCCCCTTGATATCGCGAAGCCAATGAACGATAAGGCCGCTGCAATCAAAGGCGTACAGCGGCGTTTTGGTGGCTTTTTTGATGTATGTAAGGGCGCGGTCAGCCTCGCGGCGTGAAGTCTCCTTGCGCCGTACCCATTTTTCAAGGTCGGCGCGGTTGTCTACCCTTTCGCCCTGTGCGCCCCAGACGTAAGCGTCTCCCAGATGGCTATTCAGGTATGCAATAAAATCATCTATTTTCTTGCCCATACACGCACCCCCAAGGCCAAAGCCGCCAGTATCATCACAAATCCTATATACACGGGCGCGGATCCGGTCTGCGGCAAATCGGGCGTGCGCACTACTACACCATCAGCACCCCATACCGCCGTAGCTTCGGCTTTGACGTGCTGCCCAAGATTTGTCACAAGTGCAGCATCGTCCATGTATACCCTGCCCGCGTAGATATCATCAAGCGTCATATTCAGTGCATTCAGCTCGCGGGTCAGGTCGCTAAGGCCGCCCGCTATAGACACATCTACCGCCACGCCATTACGGCGGGTGAAGGTCAGGCTGCCTATGGTCACGGTATCCCCGCTTATGGTCACGGGCTTGCCGTCATAGGTCAGCTCCGCGAGCGGGGTTGTATACTCGTACACCGCCCGCACGGCGGGGTATGTGCCTGTGACTATCGCGGCGACTACATTGCCGTCAAGATATAGCACGTCCATATCCGTAAGATTGATAGTACCCTGCACGGGGTTGCCTTCGGCATCCAAAAATTTTGCCGTAAAGTACACCACCGTGCCCACCGTAGCAGCCTTACCCGGTGCAGGGGTATAGGCCGCGCCGCTTGTGGTCGCCACCTTGTCCAGCTTGGTGACAGTCACGGTGTAAGTCGGGGGCGGATTGTCGGCGCGACCCCAGCCCATAGCCAGTGCGCCCGTGCATACGCACAGCAGTACAACAGCAAGTAGCATTGCAAAGTATCTTTTCATTATTTTTAGCCCTCCTTCGGCTTTATAATCTCTCTGATAGTCTCCAAAAATGCCGCCAGCTTTGACACGCTCGGCAGCCCCGTCATGTCATCCACTGCCTCGCGGATGCGGTCAAGCTTGGCTTTCAGCTCGTCCCGCTCCATGCGGTCAGCCTTTATCCTGCGGTTGTACGCAAGGATTTTTTTGCGCAGTTCGTCCGTCATTCCGTTGCCCCCGACAAAAGCATATTTAACGCTTCTTCAAGCGTTGCAATCCTTTCTTCCGGTGTGAGTTCGGGCGCGGGCTGTTCTGCCGCAAGCCGCTCAAGCTGGGCTATTTCTTCCGCGGTCATATCGCGGATTATACCATTTTCACATATTTTCATGCTCTCACCCCATACAGCCAGTATTTACAGCCTGCCCCAAGTGTTGTGCTACCCATATTTGCGCCGCAATATATGTTGTTTATGTTATGCGTTGCTACCCTGTTGGCGATATATCCGCCTGGCTTGGCACGATACGTTGCCAAGCGGACTTGGCAGTCATTACTTGTCCATTCGATTGTGCTCGCCGCCATCTCAGATACCAAAATTGGGGCTACACCCATAAAGTATGTATATGTCATGCGTACAGTCGGATTTGCACTCGCCAAGGGCTGCTCGACAAAATATCGGTCGTAGTCGTTATAGCTATTATATCGTGACGCCCAAACCGAAATGAACTGGCCGTTATTGCCAGCCAAAGGCCCGTCCACTAATAGCTGCGCGGCCTTTAATAAAAAAGTTTCGCCGTTGGAATCTTTGGTGATACTAAGGTTTGCCGCTTCGGCTACTTCGCCCGACGCAATCAGCTCCCACTCGTCGCCGCCTCCGCTCGGCATATTCACCGCTTCCCATTCGGTCGGTTTGCCGTCCTGCACAGTCTTTACCTTGATTATCTGTCCGGGGGTGGCGGCAGTCAGGCCGAGGGATATAGCCGTATCAGCCTTGGCAAGGCTTATCTGCACATCGTCCGCAAGGTCGGATTTGGGTATGCCGGAGGCGGGTTTGGTGTACGCCCCGATATTCTCCCGCGCCTGTGTCTGCTGCTCATCTGTTAAGGTTTGCGGGGTGTAAGTCACGGCGTCGGCAGTGCCGCCGCCGCTTTTAGCCGCCTCGTTTATCGCCGCCACAAGGCTGCTTTTGTCTTCGGTAGTCAGGTCGGCAAGATTGCCCATGTCCGCGCGGAGCTGCTCCTCCACCGTCGGCGGGGTCGTGGGGAAGGGGTTGCCTTCCGTGCCGCCTGTCGGGGCTACGCTGATGTGCGCCACGTTTGTGGTAATACGCGGGATTACTTCCCCGTCCCGTGCGGAGTTGCCCACAAGCCACACGCGCCAGTCGCCCGCCGAAAGGTTAAGCTGCTGCTTAGCGGTTATCTCCCCGTCTGTCACGGACACTTCATGCACCGTGCAGCCCTGCCCAAACATTGCCTTAATCTCGCGCCCTGTCCAGTCCTCCGTTTCACACACCACTTTTGCGGTAAGGTACTGCACGGATTCAGCGGCAAGGGGGAGATATTCGGCGGTCAGAGATTGGTGGTTGGCGGTTAGGGTGATGTTGTAGGTCATGTGTCCTCCTTATCCGTTGGTCAGCTTGGTGCGCGTGCCCGTGCCGACCTGATACCACAGGGCATTATTATATTGTGCCCATAGCTGTATATCCTTCGCTTTGTCATTGGGGGCAAAGGCATTTTTCAGCTTGGCTGTCCGCAGCGACGTTATACTTATGCTGATATTCGCGCTTCCGTCAAAGTTCGCCGTTCCCTCCACATCGCCCGTCAGCTTGATTTGTCGGGCAGTACTAAGCTTATTCGCGCTGCCTGCGGTGTTTGCCGTCCCTGCATTGATTGCCTTTATTGGTCGGCCTACCACATATTCAACGACATATGTGCCGTTATCCTCCAAAATTCGCACGCGGTCGCCCGCGTTAAAGACTACTCCGCTGTTGACCTTATAATGCTTTTGGGAATCGCTGCCGTCGTCAAATGACAGCGTTACACCATCATCATGCACGGCTTTTATGGTTGCAAAATTCATTCCGTTATCCTCCTTGCTTTGTGCTGCATCTTCCCGCCCGCACGCAGTTCCATGCTCCACGCAGTTTCTTGGTAAATTTCATTTATGCCAAGCACGTCATGCTCGAATTGATACACGTCCTTATAGCCATGCATGGGCATAAGCCCCGTGGCAAAGTCTATGCCGTGCAAGTCCGCCTCGGCTTCGATGGCACGGCGGCGCACATATGCATCAAGCTCCGCCTGTGTGCTTATGTCGCGCAGTTCGATTACTTCCGTCACCAGTTGCCTGTTTTTGGTGCTTAATGGCGACTGCGGGTCGGCGTTTTCATACATTGCCCACATGGGCGCGACTTCCGGAGATGATACATAAGCGATAAATCTGTTTGGCGTGTCGAAGTAGTCTACAGCCTCCTTAGCCTCGCCCATTATCACGCTGTCCTGCTTGGTGCTGTACTTGTACGCAATGTCGCTAAGCTCGATATCTCGCTGCTTGCGCGCGATAAAGATTCCGTTTGCGTCGGGGTGTATGGGCGTGTAATTTATTGCCGCCAAAAGCTCATTGATTATGTCCAGCCGATAGGCGCCGGGGGCGTACTCGACCGCCTCGGCAATGGTGTCCTCCGCGCCTTCGATGTTCGCGCGGGTTATGCCCGCGCCGTACAACACATTAAGTACTATGTCTGTATAGCGCGTCCCTGCCGGATAGTATAGCCGCGTGGATATGCCGTCCGTCTTTAGCAGTTGGTTAAGGTCGTATGCCTCCACCGTGCGCGATACCGTCTTTGCTTTCGCCACGCGTTCCGGCGACGACAACACAAATACCCCCAGCGGCCATTCCGCCCATGTATCACCCATGCGCAGCCCAAAGACGGGGCGGACACGCGCGCTGAGATAGTCTATTCCCTCGTCGTGCATTTCAAAAGCGGCAGTACGCATTATCGCACTGCCGCTGTCAAAAGTTATAGTTCCGCTGGATACGGTCGTTATGTCGCGCTTGTACTGCAAGTCGCGCCCCAGCAGTTCGTAGCGCACGCGGATTTGCCGCGTGGGTGCTACAAGCGCCGCCTGTATCTCTGCATCCGTATATCCTGCCCGTGCAAACTGCATCATACTACCTCGCTATATTCGACTTCGTTTATGATAAACGACAGATTATATATCATGCCGTAGTAGTCCGCGGGCTGGTCGGAGGGGCTTATGCACACGCCGTACATTTTCATGCGTGCATTTCGGTACAGCACTGTTTTGCGCTGCCGTATCACCCGTTCAAGCGCCTTGTATGCGTCCTTGTCATTTGTGGCAAAGGATACGCTTATGCTCCTTTGCGCTATCTGCCCAAACTCCGCCACGGGCTTTTCGCGGCCCGCGTATTCCATCATGCTAACGTCGTAGTCGGTATGGTATCTGTCCTGCACATTGTAGCGCACTTCAAACGGATGCGCGGGGTCGTCCACGGGCGTAAGCCATCCCGTTGTCAGCTCAAATGTCGTGCGCTGCTGCGCGCCCTTGCTTTCGCCGCTATCACTTACAGCTATGACCTTATATCGCACTTCGCCATCCATCACAGACCAGTCCTTATATTTTTTTGTCGTGGTGCTGCCGATGCGAATAAAATCCGCGTCGCCGGGGGCAAAGCGGTATATATCGTACCGCAATATCCCTGTCTGATTGTGGCTTATTATTATTTCAATGCCATCTTTTTTTTTTGAAAGAAAGAAGCTTGGCGTGGTCGGGATTATGTAATTTGCCGTTATAGCATCCTCCGCCCATGCGCTGTAATGCGCCGCCTCGTCCCGTGCGGATACGCGCACGGTGTACTGCTCCCCGTTTTCAAGCGCGACAGGAATGTCGTAAAATTGGTCGCTGCTCTCGGCGGTGATGTCCACTATGTAGGTCGCGCCCTTTAGGATTTGCACCTTGTATGCACTCTGGGCAAAGGTGGTTGTCCATATCAAACGCGGTTTTGCCGATGTGAAAACGCTTGTCACTATACTTGGCGCGGTCGGTGCCGTGCCGTAGTATGCGTATGCCTGGTCGCTGTAATCGCTGGGCGCGTCATCTGTGTCTATGGTCTGCACGCGCCAGTAAAAATTACCGCTGGGGATTTTGGCAATCGGCACATCGGCATATTGGTTGGTGCTTGTCGCGGTGATGGTCTCCCACGTCAGGCCGTCACCCGATATTTGCAGATTGTAGCCCTTTTGCGGCAGATTGCTCTGCGGGCTGGGGTTATGCGCCCAGATGAAGCGCACCACGCCACCGCTCGGCGCGACCGCCTCGCCCAGCACAGGGCTTTTTACGGTCGGGATTTGCGGGCAGTCGGCAATTACCGTTTCTATGTAGCTGCGGTTTGATAGTTCCTGATCGGTATAATTCGTCCAAAAATGTGAATAGAAGTCATAATAATATAGGCTATCGGCTGTATACTTATATGCTATTTTTGCCGGTATCCTATTATCTGTCGGGTTAGATATCGGGGTATATGCCGACATCTGCGCAAGATATATACTGCCATCGCTCGGTATGTCATATCCTTGCGGCAGGTCGAGTGTCATCCAATCTCCACTTGCCACCGTGTCCGGTAAATCATCATAGCTTTTTACGATGTTTGCGTATCCCGCAGTATACTGCATGGCCGCAAACCCGCGTGCCGGGATTGCAGGCGTCGGGTATATATATACGTAGTCAGGGTTGCTTGTTGTGTCTTGTATTGTATAGCCGTCTGGCGGAGTCGTGCTCTTGCTGCGCTTTGTTCCGTATTGTTCGTAAGCTGCACCAACGTGCAGCTTTACGGCGTGGGATATTGCCTTCTTTCCTGCGGGAACAATCAGCCCGCTATAATCAAGCCTTGTTATCCCCCTTGCATACTTTTGGCATTGTTCGGCAGAGCCGTCTACCCGGATTATGTTGTCTAACCCTGTGCCGCCTGTAAAATATGTCTTTATGGTTGTTTTTGCCATTACTTCGCCCTTTCTGCCTGCCTCGCGCGTTTGAATGTTGCCGTCATTGCCGCCACGGTTTCCATGTCGCGCGATTGCACGGTCAAATAATAATTATTCGTGTTGCCCATGTTGCGGCTGTCCTCTGCGCTGTATACCCTGCTGCCTTGCGGCAGGGATACCAGCTCCGGCCCGCGTTCGCCGACCCACGTCAGCCCGCCGGGCCAATAGTCCGTGCCGTCCGCGTTGCGGCCTATGTTTTTGCCAAAGCCGCCGCTCCACGCGCGGGCACTCGCCCCCTCGTTGCTAAAAACCTTGGCAATATTTTCGCCGTAGCGCGTAAGGTTGCTGTCGTCAAAGCCTTTGCCGCTGATAAGGTTAAATAGCTGCTTAAAAAGCTCTATCACTATGGCAATGGTGTTGGCTACTATGGTCAGCGCGTCGGCCAGCACGCCCAGCGCAAGCGCAAGGGTTTGCAGCACAGGTACGCCATCCTCCGCCGTGCCGAAAAGGACATCAAAAAGCGGCTCAAGCGCGGATACCACGTCAAGCAGCGCGCCGAAAACCTCCAAAATGCCTGAGCCCTCGGCGGCTTCTTGCAGCCGCACGAAAAGGTCAGTCCCTTTTTTCATTAGATTTTCGACTGCCGGGGCCATGCCGACGGCAATTTGATTCTTGAGGGCTTCGCCTGAGCGGTTCATGCGCTGTAGCTGGTCGTCAACCGCGCCTAAAGCATCTAATGCCTCTTCGCCCATTACATAGCCTACATCGTGCGCCTCTTGGGTGAGTTCGCGCAAGCCGTCGCTACCGGCTTTTATCAATGGGTTTAGGTCGCGTGCGGAACGCCCGAAGATGGTCATTGCTATCGCGTCGCGTTCCGTTTCATTGCTTATAGCCCCAAGCGCGTCTATTGCATCGCCAAAGACATCTTGTGCATCGCGCAGCGTGCCGTTCGCATTTTGCACGCTAATGCCCAGCTTGTCAAAGGCTTCCGCTTGCTCTTTGCTGCCGCGCCGTGCCGCATCCATGCTCCTTATCATTTTTGCTTGGCTTGAAGTCAGCGTATCCAGCGATACATCCACAAGCTCGGCGGCATACTGATACTCTTGCAGCGCTTCGGCAGATAGCCCCGTCACCACGGATTGCGTAAGTATTTCGTCCGCGTATGCCGCTGATTCTATAGTCAGGCTTATAAGCGCTTTTTCGGCTTCTATAACTGCCGCGGCCACTGCAGCAAAGCTCCCCGCAAGCACAAGTGTCTGCGCATCAAGGTTAAGCATCCCGTTAAGGGTGTTGGTCATTTCCTTTGGCAGACTTATGCCAAACTTCCCGCCGATATCGTTCAGCGCGTCGCCAAGGTCTTGGGTGTTTTCTTCTGCTTCGCTTTCTTCTTGTCCAAAGTTTTCTACGGCATCCTTGCTTTCTTCAAGCGCGCGTTTTTGTTTCAGCAGGGCGGTTTCGGTTTCTTTTACCGCTTTAGCCATGCGCATAGTGCGGTCATCATTTTCGCCGTATACTTCTGTCAGCTTTTCTAATCGTTCTTGTTGTAGTTTTTGCTTTTTCGTCAGCTCGTCTACGACTTTGTTTAGATTTTTGTTTGTGGCGGTCAGCGCCTCAAGGCTATCTTCATTGCCCTTATATTGCTCTTGCAGCCTTTTGCTTTCGGCATTTAGTATATTTAGGCTGCCGTTTATGTTGCCAAGCGCTTGCCTATACTCTTTTTCGCCCTCCGCGACAAATCGTGTTCTTACATCTGGCATCGCTTTACACTCCCAAATACTCTGCAAGGCTCACGGGCTTTTCGGCTTTTTTCGTCTTGCCTATCTCTTTATACGCTGTCAATATTTTCGCTATGCGGTATGGCGTTGCAGTTGCCCAAAAATCACGCTCGGGCAGCCGTAGCGCCATCACCCACACAGCAAGATACCATGCAAAATTCAGCGGTTCGCCGCTGTCTCCGTTTTTTTTTCTGCGTCCTCGCTTTTCAGCGCGTCGGTCACAAGGGGCAGCACAACGCCGCTTATATAGCCCAGTTCGCTTATGGGGATTTCGCGGCCTACCTCGCGGACGGTCAAATCGTCGTCCGTAGCGTCATTTATCATCGCCGTCAAAAATGTCAGCGTTGCCCGTATGGTGCTGCCCTTAAAGGCGCGGGATATATCGCCGCCGTAGGCTTCTTGCACGTCCGCCAGAACGTTCATGTTGCAGCACAGTTTTATTTTTTCTCCACGCCATTCAAACGGCGCGGTTTTAAGTCTGATGTCGTCCATGCGGCCTCCTTACGCGCTTGCGCCAAAACAAGCATTTATCCACGCTATGGCATTGGCGGCATCGTCAAGCACGGCCACCTCTATGATGTCCTGCGTTTCCGCGTCGCTCGGCAGGAACGCTCCCGTTGTCGTCGGGGTCTGAAATTGTATGTTTTCGCCTTTGGTCTGCAAATTCATTGCGGGCTGGCCGAAAAGCACTTTGTGTACAAAGCAAGCCGTTACCTTGTTCGAGCCGTCTCGCATATCGGGCGCATAAAAGCCAAGGCCGACGTACTTGGACGTGTCCTTCGCTGTGGTCAAAAGGCTTTTGGTCGCCGCGGTAGATATGGTGCGTGATTTTTCGGTTACGCCGAACATTAGCTTTTGGGCATCGTCGGGTATGTACTTCACGCCCGCGGATATTGTGCCGCCCGTTACTTGTTTCATGTATTCGGCGAGTTTGCCTTCTGCATATAGCCTGCCCTCGGCAGACGTAAGATTAAGCTGCACGGTCATAGCGTCGCCCATGCTTGTGGGGGTGTCGTATGTCACCGTGCCGCTTGCGTTTTTGTACTCGGCCACTTTCAGGCCGCGCAAGTCAAAAGTAGGCATTACGTAAGTCCTTTCTTTTTTAAGTATTGTTCTGTTTTTTGTTCTATCAGTTCTTCATATTCTTTGCGGGCTTGCTCTTCGGCCTCTGTCCAAAAGTGCGTACCGGTGTAATTCGACCGACCGTAGTTCAGGACGTATGCGATATAGCTGTTTGCCGTGCTCGTTGATTTTCTTACTCTTTTCCCCGTGGCCTTAACTTCGCTATATTTCCGCTCGTCTTTGTCTTTGCCTTTTGTGATTTTGATAGACCTTAGCAGTTCGCCCGTTCTGACGTGATGGTGCCGCGTTATGCTTTCCTCGATTTTTTTCTTTGCGATTTTGCCGCCATCCACAAGCAATTCGTCCACAAAGTCCGCTATGCCGTCCTCGGTCGCATGCAAGGCGTTTTGTATGTTGTCTATGCCGTCTACATACATCTTAGCCATATATACCGCCTATATGTGTCGCCGTCATGGGGATATGATATAGCCCCGTATCTGGCTCGTAGTCCTCGGCATTTACGGTGCAAGTCCATCCCGCCGCCTGCAAAAGTCGCTTGATTTCAAGCAGTTTCACCGCATACGGCACGGTCTTGGTGTAGTAGTCTACCGCGTACAGCACAGACGTTTCAGCCTCGGCTCCTTCGGCGTACAACGTTGTCGATTGGGTGATAAGCTGATAGGTCACGTACTCGGCTGCGTCGCCCATGTAGGGCGGGTGACATACGGTGTATTTGTCTTGCAGTATTTCCGCAATCGTCATGCCGTCACCACCCTTTGCACTTTGATTTCCAAAAATTCGCAGCGGTTGTTGACGTTGTTGATGCTTATCACCTCATACGGGTCCGTGTCTCTCTCCCGCCATATGCGGCTTTTGACCGTCACCAGCGACGAATAGCGCATGGTTATCGTTGCGGGTTCGCGTAAACGCAGCTCAGCGGCCTGGTATATCTCCGCGCCGTGCGCGTTAACCCACTTGCACCACACAGGCCGCGTAAATGCGTTCACAAATTCTTCGCGGCTGAAGCCGTCCCTTATGGTATATACGGGGTTTTTTACGGTGATTTTTGTTCGCATTTCGCCCGCGTTTGCGCGTGCCGCCATCAAAACCACCAGCCTTTGTATTGCCGCAGCATGGCCTGCGCCGCCGTGTCAACTTCGCTTGTATTTGCGGTTGTGACGGCCTCGCGGTTGGCGTACCAATGCCCAATCAGCAGCAGCATTGCCTGCCGTACCATAAACGGCACATACCCGCCCGCCGTGTATGTAATAGTAGCATTGGGTTCGTTGACCGTCACCGTTCCGCGCCGCAAGTCCGCTGTATACTCCACGGCTTTGCCGTCTACCGTCACGCTGTCAATACTTTTTACCGGGCAACGCGGCAGTTCAGTTGTTCCTGCCGCGTCCGTCAATGCGGTTATTTTCTGCGGCGCAAACGCGCGGCCCGTATAGTTTTCGCAGTATTCCCTCGCCGCAGCGATAAGCGGCAAAATTATCAGCATATCCTCGCTGTTATCGTCGGGGTTAATGCGTAGATGCATCTTTGCCGCGTCGAGCGTTACAGCCTCGTTTATTATTGTTTGCGTCAAAATTTGTGCCGCCATATCTAACCTCCGTTCTTACGCGGGGCAAAACGCCCCGCGTGTTCATCTTATGAGCCCTTAATTTTAAGGCGGGCAAACGCTTCGCCTACCACGGGCGCGCCGTCGCCAAAGTACTCGACCAGATAGCCGATTGAGTTATTCGGCGCATACAGCTCGTTGAGCACCTGTATATACAGGCCGTCGCCGTCGCAAATCATATAACCCGTCCTAAAGTCACCGTATACTGCGGCGTACTTGCCCGCCGTGTAGGTATTGGGCGCATATTCGCTCATGTACACCGGCGCTCCGAGCAGCCTGTCGGGCTGTCCCATCTGTACGGACGGCTGCCATATATACTGGCCGTCGCTGCCCTTGAGTTTGGCCAGCGTCTTGCACAGGTCGCGGTGCATCACCCAGGACGCATTGCGCGTATACTGCCCCTTAACCGCGTACTTGGTTTCAATCATATCGTCTGCGGTTATTGCAGCCGCGGCGCTTGTAATGTCGCGGGCTTCGGGTACTCCGTTCGCGCTTGCAACAAAAACGCCGAGCGGGCCGTTAGTACCCGCGCCGTTCATGTAGGCATTCTCCTGCGCGGCTTCAACCTTATAGAGTATCCTGTCAAGCACCGTCTGGTCGGGCGAGGGCGCATGCCGCATAAGGGTTCGGGATATCTTTATCAGCTTCGCAAGGCGCTGAGGCTTGAACTCCCTGCGGCCAAACGAAATAGTTGCTTCTTCGGGCGCTGCCGCAATTTCGGTTGTCCACTCTATGTCAGACGCGTCGGCGGTGAGCGTCGGGTAACCAAGGCTCTGCGCATTGCCGATAGGGCCGACAACATCACAGATCTGGCGCATAAACATATCGTCTTTTAGTCCGGCTATCAGCCTGTTCACAAACTCAACGGGGGCGGTCAGATAGCCCGCGTTGGCATTTGTGCCGAGGGTCTGCGTGGTGTTGCGATACGCAGCTATGTCGCCCTGGTCGCCCCTCAAGGCGCGGCCAAACATATCCACGATTTTGTTTTTTGCATTGTCCCGCTGTACCTCGGCCACTTCTCCGGCGGCACGCTCGCGTTCAAGCTGCTTCTGTTCGCGGGTTATGCTTGCGTTAAGCTTGTCAAATTCTTTTTCAAGCCTATCATACGTCGCCTTGTCATCCGCATTCATTTCCTCCGCATCATTGCGGTTCATCACTTCGCGCAGCTGGGCGGTTATATTCGCCCTCTCCTGCATCATCTCATAAATTTCTTTTGCCATTTCATACCTCCAACATTTTTAATTTCATGGCCTTAAACCGTTTACGCTGTTCCGCCAGCGCAGCGTTTGTTTTATCTGTTGTGGGCTGGATTTCTCCCCCATTATCAGGCTCATTTATATCGGGCGCGTGCTTATAGCGGGCAAAATACTTATCCGTGTTCGCGCACGCCGCTATTTTTTTATTCTCAATCAGCTCATCCGCGAAGCCCGCTTCTTTCGCTTCCTTGCCGCTCATCCACGTCTCCGCGCTCATCATGGCCGCTATTTCGTCCTTGTCCTTGCCCGTGCGTACAGCATATATGTCCGCAATCTGCCCGTTAAGGCGCTCAAGCTCGTCTGCGGTTTTCCGCAAATCCTCTGCGCCGCCGCCTGTGTATGTCCATGCGTTATGTATCATCAGCGTGGCGTTTTCGGGCATTTTTATGACATCACCCGCCATTGCTACAACGGATGCAGCGGAGGCTGCAAGGCCGTCTACATGGACGGTCTTTTCCGCCTTGTGCCGCCGCAAAATGTTGTAAATGCTGAATCCTGCAAAAATATCGCCGCCGGGACTGTTTATGTAGACATCAAGCGCGGATATATCCCCAAGCGCCGCAAGGTCTTTTTGAAATTGCGCGGGGGTCACTTCATCGCCCCACCATGAAATATCGCTTATTTCGCCGTACAAAAAAAGCTCACCGGCATTGTCGAGAGCTTTGAACTCCCAGAATTTATGCACCTTTCGTCTCTCCTTTCTGTGCGCTCTTTGGCGCGTTGAGTTTCGCATTTTCCAGCGGCAGCATATTGCCGTTGATAAAGTATATCTGTCCCAGCCCGTCGGGCAGCGGGTTCATGTCCTCAAGCTCGCGTATATCGTCCGCGTTCATAATGCCGTTCTGCCGCATCGAGTTATAATAGCTCGTCCGTGACGCAGTATCGCCGCGCAGGAGGCCGTTTGTGTTAAATTTATAGTAATATTCGCGCTGCTCTGCCGTTGTCAGCAAGTCGCGGTAAAGCGCTTGCTCTATGCGCACGGATAGCGGGTTTATGCAATCGCGCACAAATTCCGCGCTTTGCTGCTCGATGTTGCTAAATGTGGCCTTCTCCAAGTCCATGCACATATGCGGCGGCACGCCAAATATCCTGCATATTTCCGTTACCGCCCACTTGCGGCTGTCAAGCAGCTGCGTTTTCTGCATGTCCCTGTCCCACGGCTGTGCCGTGGAGCCGTTCTCTAAAAACATCCATTTGCCCGCATTCTCCACGCCCGCATAGTTGGCCTTAAAGTCCTCCTTGAAGCGTTCGTATGCGCTGTCTGATAACTCGCCGGGATAAGTTATATAGCCGCCCGGTGACGTGCCGCCGAATCCGCGCTGTGCATACTTTGTCATGCTGTCGTTTAGGCCAAGCACCCCCGCCGCTATGTCCATCGGGTCTTCCGGCGTTCGGCTTGCAAATCTAAACCCCGGTATAAACACAAAATCGCCATCCCTCAGCGTTTCGGTTATGCCGTCCGCCGTGGCGTATATGTATTGCTCCCCGTTGCGGCTATTGGTATAGACTTGCGAACAGTTTGCCGTGGGCAGATTTTTAAGCGCCGTTATTACTCCGCTGCGGTTGCGTACTATGCGCAGATATCCGCCGCGTGTCAGCAGTATGTTTGCCACAAGCATCTGCATCATTTCATACGCCGTCGTGGTCGGGTTTGGCAGTATATTTGTAATCTTGTATAACGGATGGTCTTTGGCCTTCTGCTTGCCGTCGTTACGGTCGCGGTACATATGCAGCGGCAGCGCCGCCATTGTCTTACTTATCAGGTCAACGCACCTGAAAACTGCCGCAACCTGTAATGCCGTATCCGCGCTTATGGAACACCCGTTGCCCATAAGGTAATCCTGCCATGCCGTATCGCTGGATACAGGCGGCAGTTTTTCTACACCTGCCGCGCGTATCTCAATTATTTTGCCGAATAGCTTGATTTTTTTCATTCCCACCTCATATTACGCGCAAGCCGCGCTGTTCGTATACGCTTCGTTTGGGTTCCAGTTTGACCGCCGCCGCCATTGCGTCTATAAGTGCGCACATGGGGTCAATTCGCTCGATGCTTTTGTTCTTCATCGGCTTTATGTTCTCATTGCCATCCTGCGCTACCACAACGTTGCCAAATGTCCACCGCCCGCACGGGTTATGCTCGTGCGTTATCTCGCCGTCCAGCATCAGGCGCTCCAGCTCCTTCATGGCGGGGGACATTCCCGCCATTGTCTGGGGTATGGTTATAACCTTTTGCTGTGCTACTTCCTGCTGCATCAGCGGGCGCAGGGAATCAATTCGCCATTGGTCGGCGGCAATATACTTTACATTGTAGTCCAGCATCAGCTTATCAAGATAATTTGCTATGTATGCATAATCGACGCAATTGCCGGGCGTTGCGTGCATATGCTCCGCTTTAACCCATCTGCCAAATGGTACATGGTCACGCTGTTCGCGCTCGCGCATATTGTCCTCCGGTATCCACGCATCCACAAAAAACCGCCATTCCGTCTGCTCCGGTAACGGCGGGAAAAGCACCGCCACGCCCGTAAGGTCGGTTGTGCTTGATAGGTCGATACCTACATAGCACTCGCGCCCCAGCATATCGGATTTATGCCAATTGCCTTCGGTATCGTCCCACAGCGTGATTGGCATCCACCCTGTGCGTTTCAATGATATCCATTGATTCAACCGCAGCCAGCGGAAAAGCTTCTCAGCCGCAGGGCTGTTCCGCGCCTTTAATGCTTCGCTGCGAACATTCTCTATTTTTATCGACACGCCGAGCGACGGATTAGCCAAATACCAATTTGCTTCGTCATATATATCCGCCGTCTCCGGAACGGTATATATTTTTGCGTAAAAGGTCGGGTCTACAAGTTCGCCGCTTATAATTTTTGTGGCTATGTCGTGCTGCTCCCAGCCCACGCTCTTGCGGTCAGGGTCGTCGCCCGCCGTAGTGATACACCAGATAAGCTGTTCATCTCGCGCCGCACCCGTGCCGAAGGTCAGCACGTCCCACAGGTCGCGCTTAGGGTGCGCGTGCAGTTCGTCAATTATTACTACGGACGGGTTAAGTCCGTGTTTAGTGGCTGCTTCTGCTGACAGCACCTTAAACCGCGTGTGCGTGCGAAGGTTCAGCATTTCTTTTGTGCTGTCCTTGATTTTTATAATCTTTGATAGCACCTTGCTCTGCTCTACCATGCTTTTTGCCGCGTTAAATGCTATGGACGCTTGATTGCGGTCGGCTGCGCCGCAGTATATTTCGCCGCCCGCCGCGTCCATCACAAGATGGTAAAGACTTAGCGCGGCTATAAGCTCGGTTTTGCCGTTCTTCTTGGCTATCTCCAGATACCCCGTTCGGTATTGGCGCTTCCCGTCCTCATTCACCGTGCCATATACGGCATTTATAACGTCAATTTCCCACGGCAGCAGCACAAAAGGTTTCCCGTAAAAATCACCCGTATGCTTTAACGCCTGCACAAATTCTATAACCGCAAGCGCTTTTTTTGTGTCAACCACCGTATTTGTTCAGATAGGCCGCCATTGGGTCGCTTTCTGCTTCCTTCTTGGCGGCTGCAACTCCCATTCTCGCGCGGCCTACCGGGGACAGGCACAACTGCTCCGCGTATTTCGCTATGTTCTGTCCCTCACGCCGCATTATAGTAATATACGGGTTTTCTGCGGGTCTGCCGTCCGCATTCATATAGACCAGCGGGCGGTTCTGGTATTCCTCTTGCGCCCTGCGGTATATTGCTACGCTTTCGCAGTACGCCATGAGGGTCGATATGTCCAAGTCATTGATTATCTTCGCGTCAAGCTGGCGATACAGCTTAACTATGCGTTTCCACTCTTTTTTCGCCTCACTTGATATGGTTTTGGGCGGCGTTAATTTATCGGTACAGCCTTCCGGTTCGCCGTTCTGTCGCCCGTCAAGCGTTTCTTTTGTGTGCCTCGCCTTGGCGTTGTCCACCAGTTTCAGCGGGGTTGGTTTTCTCCCGGTCGGCATGCTGTTCTCCTTTCCGCGTTATTTGTGCCTATAGTATTCCTTGCGCTCGCGCAGCAGTCGTTTAAGATACTTCTGTGCGTCCCTGCGCGCATAGCCCGTGCTTTTGTCAATCCGTGCGCGGGCTTCTGCTATCTTTTCGTTGTGTTCGTTTATTGCTTTATTCATATTTTCGTGTCCATAGCCTTTCTACTTGCGCGTATGTGCGCAGATATCGACTTGGCAAGTCCGCAGGGGTAAAGCCGCCAAAAAGTTTATCCATGTCAAACAGCTTAGTTAACACGGCCTCTTTCTCCGCGTTGCTTGCCCGCCAGAACTTCGGCGCACGGCACAGGCGTTCTATGTTTTCGCTATCGTTCTCGCTTCCCCTGTGCGCCAACGCGGATAGCATGACGGTCGGCAAGCCCTCTGTTCCGCTGCTCTCGACTGACCATAAGGATTTCCCTTGGTATATCAGATTGCCTTTTAATCCATTCCCAATCGTCCGGGATATTTCACCCCTAAAGTTACGCTTTGCCATCGGCGCACATGCCATAGGCGTGGCGGGCATTGCCCTGAACGGCGTGTTATGCAGGACAATAGACCATTGTTTTTCGCGTTTCTCCGCTATATCATCCGCAAGTCTTATATCCTCGGCAAACTCGCGCCAATCATCCTCCGTTTCAGACGGATAGCCGCAAATGTTGAAAAACTTGATTTGATGTGGCTTGCCGCTGTAATTAAGCATGGCGTTCAAAAATTGCCGCAGGTTCTCTCGCGTTATGGGTTTGTTCACCATTTTGCGCAACCGCTCGCTGAATCCGTCTATGGCCGTTGTACGCAAATGTGCCCAGTCTATTTCCTCTTTCCCGTTTATCATGTCAAGCATGGCGCGTTCCTTATCTTCCATACCGTCAAACAAGCCGCCGGGCATTTTGTATACGTCGCCCAAGGACGATATGAATTTTCGCTGCCATGTATAGCCGCAGAAAAAGCATTTGTGGTTGCACCCTATTGCCCGTTCTATGTATTCCTTCTTGTCGGTCAACTGTATCCGGTGTGGGTACATACAATCCGTTTGCGCCACTCTATATATTTTGTCGGGCGAAAAGGTTCTAACATCTATTACGCTTTCGTGGTCGTATCCGCCGTCGCGTTCTATGCCATCGATAAGCGGGGTCATAATGTGTTCGCCGCGTCCGATTACGGCAAAATCGAACCAGCGCAGGAACGGCGTAACGTGCAATACGCCCGCCCCGCCGACAATAACCTTGTAATTGCCTTTGCGCCATCTCACACGCTCTTTGACAAATGTCCACCAGTCGCAATCGCTTGTAAGGCTAACCAACACTATATCATATTCATGCACCGTGGCTATTCCGGCATACTCTACGCTATGCCCTGTGCGTTCCAAACTGTCTATTATCACTTTTAGCCCGGCAAACTGGCGCGTATCTAAGCACTCTTTCTTATATGCCGTCTTTGCGTATTGTTCTTGCACGTATGCACATATCTTCATGCTATACCTCAAACACAAATCCGCACTTAGGGCATTTAACGGGCTCTTTTTCACCATTGCCGCCGTCCCCGCAATCAAGCAATGAATCCACGTCCACCGCCTCTACCTCGTCAAACCCGAACTCCGTCATGTCAAACCCCGTCAGGCCGTCCATTTCTGCGGGCAACAAGTCCCAATCCCATTCGGCAAGCTCGCCCACCTTGTTGTCGGCAAGACGGTATGCCTTGACCTGTTCCGGCGTTAGGTCGCTTGCCACTACGCACGGCACTTCGTCTAACCCATTTTTCTTGGCGGCCTTTAGCCGTGTATCTCCCGCGATTACCTCGTCATTAACATCAATCACTATGGGCTGCTTAAATCCAAAAGCCTTAATGCTTGCCGCTACCGCATCAACCGCCTTGTCGTTCTTGCGCGGGTTGTTCTTGTACGGTTTCAGCTCCGCAACCTTTCTCATCACAATCTGGCTATCCATTTATCCCATATTCTCCCTTCAACTTTTTGTGTCCCTTTACGCTGTTGCAATGTATACACGCGGGTTGATGGTTGGCTTTGTCCCAGAATTTCGGGTCGTTCGCGCCGTTTGGCGGGTCGATGTGGTCAACGCATTGCGCCACAATCGCACAGCCATCATCCAGCCGCAAGGCGCAAAGCTGGTTCTCCGGTCGGGATAAAAACCACTTTGAATATCTGTCCCATCGTGCATCGTACCCGCGTTCCCGCGACGTGCCGCGCCTGCCGTCGCGCCTGCGCAGCTGTTCAAGCTTTTTCTTGTGCTCCGCTGCTTCGCCCGCCTCGCGGTGGTCGGCGCAATATTTGTCGGTCGTGATATTGTTGCACCCCGGCCACCGGCAAAAGTGCATAGCCCTCTGTGCCATCACGATCTCCTTGCAGGATACGGGCAGCGCTTCGCTATAAAAGAAGCGCGGCATTGTCGCCACGCCTTATGGGTGTAAAAGCCCTTGGTATACTCTTTAGCCATCAATCTCCCTGCGCCATCACAATGGCCGCTGTCGCTATATCGTCGTCAATGTCTATGACGTTCGCCGTGTCCCCGCGGCTGCAATTCCACGCGGCTATAATTTGCGGCTCGCCGCCATCCGATTCGTTTAATACGACTATTGTTATTTGTTCAATGTCAACGTATTTGTCCACGCCATAATGCGCTATAAGGATATCAGCAATCTTTGTCTTAACGCTTTGCTTAAATTTTGCATCCGGGCTTGCGAGCGTGTACACCACAAGATTGTCCGTATCATCTATGTACCCCGCCACGCCAAAGGAGCTGATAATGTCGTCATATACGTCCGTCCCCTTGCCCGTGTGCGCAATCGCGTTAATTATAAGTGCTGCCACCAGCACGCATAAGACGATAAACCACGCTTGCTTGTATATCGGCTTTTTTGCCTTCGGTGGCTTCCCCTCACGCTCGCGCAGGATTTGCTCCGCGCAGTCCTTGCAGTATCCGCTTTTGCTAAGCCAGTCCGTCTCTTTGCCGCAATTTTTACAGTATGCCATTATGATATCCTCCCATCATGATGTGATAGGTCAATCATAATACCCAGCCGCCACGGTGTCAACGACTTTATCCCCTCCTTGCCGGATACGGGCACTCCTTTGCCCCGCACCGCCTTTTATTCTTGTCATAGTGTTTGCACTCTTTACAGGTGGCGGGTGTGTGTATCCACGTCACCCAAGCCGTCTTATTATTTCCTTTTCCCTCTCCGATAGCTCCCATATTTTTGCCCCTGCTTTCTCTGCTGCCGCTTTCTCTGCTGCTGCTTTTTCTGCTGCTGCTTTTTCTGCTGCTGCTTTTTCTGCTGCTGCTTTTTCCGACAAAAGAAAACCGCCGCCGAAAACCACCTTCCCTGTGCCCCTCTGGCTGTCCAGCGCGCGGATAAACGCGCAATCCTCGGCGCGTATCCTTAATGACTGCCCGTATTTTGCAATGCGCTGGATTCTCGCTGCCGTCAGAACGTGGTCGGGGTAATCGTATTTCGGCAGCGACTTTGTAACCTCCTCGCGGTTTTCATCATTGGCTGCTTTTATTGCTCTATATAGGTCGGGCGCAACCATGATTTTGTACTGCCCCATGTTTGTGACAAAGCTCGTGTCTACGCTCGCGCCGTTATCGTACATTATCGATAGCCCGCATATGACATAATTTATACTGTCCATGCCGCTGCCCGAAAAAAGCGTTTTACCCGGTCCGAAAAGAAAAAAGCGTATTCCGCGCTGATTATACCAGCGGCAAATCTCGGCCAAAATCGAAAAGGGCGGGTTGTCTATCACCGCACAATTCCCGCTGTAATCCTCTTTCTTGTAATCCCCGCCGGGGTAGAACGGGCGTATAATCCGCGCGCTCTCTAAGCCGTATTCTTTAACCGCCCAATCATGGACGGCGGCATATACATTATCGGGCGTGTAGCAATCATCCGTTGTTTTCTTCGATTTGAATTTTTCAACGAATGCGGCATATTCGCCCGTCATTTCCATTTGGTCGCCAAGCACCATTTTCTCCTTAAAGCTGCCCATTCCTTCCCCCTATGCAAAAAGGCTCCCTTGCGGAAGCCCTTTTTTTGATGGTAGTATTATATCACGTAAATCGTGTTGTATCGTGTTGACTTTTATGGGGCAATGCGATTTATGAGCCGCTCCACGCCGTGCCGCTCCAGCGCCTTTGCCCAATCCTGCGATACGTGCATCCGCTGCGCCACCTTTTCCCAGTACCCACTCTTCGCCACGCCGTACTCCACATATCTAAGCTTTATCACCTCGCACTCCAGCGGCGGCAGACACATCACCTCGAACTCTATCATGCCCGCGTGATAATTCAGCTCTTGCAGCTCGGCTTCAAGGCGCTGCTTCTTGCGCTCAAGCCGCTTTATCTCGCGTGTTGCCTTTAGCGCCGCATTGTATGTGGCATCAGATACCCCACTGCCGTGCGGCATACCCGTAAGGCGCTGCGGGTGAAGGTCATATTGGCTTTCTATCTCCTCATCCACCGTCACAAGCTGCCGCTCCTTGTCCGTGCGCGTGCGTTCCGCGTTGCCCCAGTACATCAGCAGCCGCCTTACTGCCGCGCGTTCGTTTTGTCTCTTTTCTTTATCGCTTTTGTCCATCCTACTGCCTCGCCTGATTTTTCACAAAAATCGAAATTTTTTTGTTCCGTTGAGGGGCCCGCGGTACGGGC
>OIYO01000455.1_pt1 | contig 34570 bp, 29 predicted proteins | sample 1588191 | NCBI WGS metagenome assembly OIYO01 (sample SAMN03283275) | human gut metagenome | biome: human-associated habitat; material: feces | host: Homo sapiens | place: Peru | collected 2012 | reverse complement strand
ATCCATTGAGCGGGAGAGATGTCACGTTAGTGACAGAGAGGGAAGGGTGGGGGCTAATGTCTACAGTAATTACAGTAATGTTTGGGGCGAGGATTTTACATTACCCGAAAGGAAATAGCAATGATAAGCAGCGTATCACCTGTGCTGTTGAAATTTGTCGGCAAACAACGACAAACCAACCCATTAAAAGGTGCAATCAAATATAAATTTAACGCAAGAGTTCAAGAATCTCATGTCAATTTATTGAATTTTACAAAAGATAGCACATTCTCTTATTTGAGAAAATAACATTATTTCAGACTAATTTCTTAATATAACTTTACATTCTGCTATAAAAAAAGCAATTTTTCATGTTCTCCAGACTTTATATATATACCTAGGATATCAAAAGTCATTACATTTTAATAAAGGAGATACAATTTATGGCAAGAGTACTAATTTCAATGCCCGAAGAATTTTTAGACAGAATCGATCAAGTTGCAGAAGGAGAAAACAGAACCCGTTCTGAATTGATTAGAGAAGCATTGAGAAGTTATATGTATAAAAGTCGAGTAAAAGCTAACACTATGGCTGGAAAAAATGCAGCTATTCTAGAGGCTTTGCTGGATTAGCATAACATATAGCATGAAAAAAGATTAAAATCTCGTTAGGCTTGCAAGTTTAAAGTTATACTTGCAATACTAAACAGAGAAGCGGAAAAAGGAAAAGGATTTTAGGTTTAAACAGCGCTGCATTTTTTGCAGCGTTTTTTTATTATAATAATTCTATGCAAATATATTCTGACAAATGTTTTGAAAAACCGATTGAAATAATTTCAGCTGAAGGTGATTTAAAATCAGCTTTTGAAAGAATTGAAGAACTCAGAAAAAAGTATTATCTTCTCGGATATATTACATATGATTTTAAAAAATTATATTTTGAAGTTTATGATAAGTATAAAAAATATATTCCAAATTCTTCCAAACAGCTTGGAACAATCATTAAGCCAATGATTTCTAAGGAACAATATATTTGCGCAATTAATAGAATTAAAGAATATATTGCCGATGGTGTGACGTATGAAGTTAATTATACATACCCATCGGAAGTTTTGACAAACCTAAACGGACTGGAGTTATTTGAGGCTATTTTAAATAAACAGAGAACTCCATATAATACATTTTTAGAAACAGATGATTTAACTCTGCTTTCTTTTTCTCCGGAATTATTTTTTAGACTTGATGGGAATAAAATTTTAACAAAACCAATGAAAGGCACTGTTCCTTGTCTTAATGACGGCAAAGACGAAGAAAGACGGGATTTTCTTTTTAACGACGAAAAAAATCGTGCTGAAAATATTATGATTGTTGATTTGTTGCGTAATGATTTAGGAAGAATTTCTAAAACCGGTACGGTGCAAGTAGATAAGCTTTTTGAAATTGAAAAACATCCGACAGTTTTTCAAATGACGTCAGAAATTTCCGGAAAATTGGAAAATAATATTACTCTTTTTGATATTTTTAGAGCAATTTTTCCTTGCGGTTCAATTACCGGAGCGCCTAAAATTTCTACAATGCGTGTAATTGAAGAATTAGAGCCTTTTGAGCGTAATATTTATTGCGGAGCAATAGGGTTCTTGTCACCTGATATTGCAGAATTTTCTGTGCCGATTAGAATTCTGTATGGCAAAAACAATAAATATACTTACCATGCAGGCGGTGCGATTGTTTGGGACTCTACTGCAGAAGATGAATGGGACGAAACACTCGTTAAAACAAAATTTTTACAAACAGATTTTCAGTTGATTGAAACCGCTGTTGATGATTGGGCAAGACACATTAAAAGGATGAAAAAATCCGCATTAGAATTAGGTTTTAAGTGGAACGAGGATATTGAAAAAATAAGAATCAAAGGTTTGACACGTGTTTTGTTGAATAAGAATGGGAATTTTGAAGTAGAGTATAAAAATAAAAACCGGATTGCCACGAAAATCACAGATTTTCTCGCAATGACGTGTTGTCGGATTTGTAATTTAAAAAATGAAAAACCAAAAATCAAAATTGGGCGAAAAATTTCTTCTGCCAATCCCTTTCTTTATCACAAAACGACAATAAGAGAGTCGAAGCCGAAGGATTACTTTGATATTATAGGAATAAACGAGCGTGGCGAGATTACAGAAGGAACTTACACTAATATTGCTATTGAAAAAGACGGAAAACTTTATACTCCGCCAATTTCCTGCGGACTTCTCGGCGGAACTTATAGAGAAAAATTGATTGAAGAGTGTAAATTAGAAGAAAAGATTTTATATCCTGACGATTTAGAGCAGGCAAAAAAAATATTTTGTTTTAATTCCGTTCGCAAACTTGTAGAGGTAGAATTATGCTCATAATCGATAATTACGACTCTTTTACATACAATATTGTTCAATACATAAAAATTTTGGGGATTAATCCAACTGTAATAAAAAACGACGAAATGAGTTTGGAGGAAATAAAAAAGCTCAATTTTTCACGCATAATTCTTTCTCCAGGGTGGGGAAATCCTGATAATTCCGGAGTTACAATGGAAGTTATTGATTTTTATAAAGATAAATACCCGATTTTAGGTGTTTGTCTTGGTATGCAATGTATTGCCAAATATTTTGGCGGAGAAATTGTGAAAGCGCCGGAACCATTCCATGGTAAAAATTCTGAAATATTTTTCGATGAAGATTTTGAGCTGTTTAAGGGCTTCAAACAGGGATTTAGTGCAACGAGGTATCATTCACTGATGGTTAAGATTGACCCCTCACCCCATTTTTCTGATTTTCAAGCTAACGCTTTTAAATCGAAAAATTACCCCTCTCCCACAAGGGGCGAGGGAGGGGCTCGGATTACCGCATGGACAAAAGATAATATCCCAATGGCTCTAAAGATAAAAGATAAGCCGATTTTTGGTGTACAATTTCATCCGGAGGCGATTTTGACTGAACATGGAATTGAAATTTTTAAAAATTTTATAAAAATTTAAAAGCGGATATTTTATTAAAATATCCGCTTTATTTATAAAAATACACTATCCTATTATTTACCGAAATATCTAGCTAATAAGCCATCAAATCCACGACCGTGACGAGCTTCGTCCTTAGCCATTTCGTGAACTGTATCGTGAACAGCATCTAAGCCTAATTCTTTAGCACGTTTAGCAATCTTCATTTTGCCGTCACAAGCACCGAATTCAGCTTCTGCACGCAATTCAAGGTTTTTCTTTGTAGAAGAAGTAACAACTTCACCAAGAAGTTCTGCAAATCTAGAAGCGTGATCAGCTTCTTCAAAAGCGTATCTTTTAAACGCTTCTGCAACTTCCGGATAGCCTTCTCTATCAGCTTGTCTTGCCATTGCAAGGTACATACCAACTTCTGTGCATTCTCCCATAAAGTTTGCTCTCAAGCCTTCAAGAATTTCTGGGTCTACGTCTTTTGCAACACCGATTCTGTGTTCATCTGCGTAATTTTTATTATCATCAGCCATTAATACAAAAGCTTCTTTTGCAGCTCCGCAAACCGGACATTTTTCAGGTGCTTCGCCTTCTGCAGTATAACCACAAATTGAACATACATATTTTGCCATAATTTATTCCTTTCTAACATTGTTTTTAATGTTTCTTCTCTTTACAAAATTGATTATAACATGTTGAGATATTCACTTCAATTGTAATTACAACAAAAAATGGGCTAATTTTTGTATAATATTTTCTTGACTAACAAACTTATTAGCTCTAAAGTGAGGGTATAAAGTAAAATTTAATTAAATTAGGAGGTAAATATGTATCAGGTTTATATCGACAAACCATCTTATTTTGAGGCTGAAATGGCTGCTGAATTTAAAGATTTAGAAAGCGCAGAAGCATTTGCAGAAAAAGAAAAAGCAGCGGATAGCGAAGCTACTTACGAAATTAAGGAAACAAACGGTTGTGTTAACAGTTATGGCGAATTAATTGCAACGGTTGTAAAAAAAGGTTAGGAAAAATAAGTAAAAAAAATAAAAAAAGATGCAGATTAACCAATCTGCATCTTTTTAAATGACTTTATTTTCAATTCCTAGAAATTATATTCAGGAATTTCAAATTTTTCATTATTTGCATCTTTTTCTACAAATTCCAAATAATGAGTTAAAGCTACTTCTTTAGAATTTTCATAGAATTCGTCAGAAATAAGTTCTTTGTGTAATTCAGTTCTGTCACCGGAGTAGTTGCCTAAAACTCTTGAAAATTTTTCAATTATTTCTAAGTTTTCACCGCCTGCATAAGCTTTTGTTTTGGCGTCTGTTCCTGAAGGACGAATTTCTACATATTTATCGCTAAACTGCAAGTATGTTCCATCACCTACAAACTTAACAGATTTAAGATTATCAAAACTTAATTCCGCAAAAGCACCATTTAGAACTTTTTTAACAGCTTCTAAATCAGCTTTACCTTCTCTGATTGCGATTGCAAGTGACAAGTAGAATAAATCGTTTTTAGTTCTTTGTTTTTCACCTTCAACTTTTGCTTGTTTTAGTTTTTCAATATCCGGTTCAGATTCGTTGTAATAAGAAATATCTTCTCTTACGTCAAATTTAGCAATGATATTGTTTTCATCAAAAATTTCAATTAAGTATTCAGAAAGAGTTTTGTTATCTTCTTCCAATTTTGCAGCAAGAGATGCCGCTACAATTATAGCTTCTGTTGCACTCTTTTCACGCATTGCGATAGCTTTTCTGCCAGCAAGAGATTCAATTAAATCTTCTGAACCCATAATCATACCGCCTGATTCTTCGCCACCGAAGATTAATCTAGGCTGAACACCCAAATTAATTGAGTTACCGAATACATCATCAACAACAACCTCTTTATTCGGATTGTTTTTGATTTGCAATTCAACTTTCTTCATAATATTAGCAATTTCTTTGAATCCAACAGGAACGTTAACCACCTTAATACCGTGTGATTTTGCCCATTCATCCCAAGATAGAGCAGAAGCTGTTGTCTTAATCATAAATCTAGGATGATTTTTGAATTTATTATGAGCTTTAAGTTGTTTAACTCTGTAGTTCATAAGCATTAAGAATGCTTGGTTTGCGCTGTATACAGTTAATACTCTTTCATCATCAAGTTTAATGTAAGAAATTCCGTAATCATCAAGAGCAGGAGTATTTCCGGCTGCTTCGATTTGGCAAACTGTCAATCTGTCGTGGTCTGGGTCTGTAATCAAAACAATTGTACCAAGTGGATAATCTGCCAAAACTTTGTCATAATGTAAAGATTCTATAACAGGGAAAAATCTTTCACCATTTGGACGTTTTGCAAGCACGGTTGCATCTACTGAATAATCGTAGAAAACTTTGTTTCCTTTAGGGTCAGTGTCATATTTACCGATTGAGTGGAAGAATGGGTCTTCTTCTGTATTGTTCCAAACAAATTTATCTTGAATACCAAGTTTTTCTAAAACTCTGCTAAGAGTTCTGTATGCACATCCGCCAACACTTTCGATAAATAATTTAGATTTCATCTTTTTGATTCCGTCAAGATTTTGTGCAACACCGGATTTTAAATAATCAACGTATAAATCTACGCCGTCATTAAGTTTTGCCATAATGCTATCATCAATAAGAGCATCGTTTTTAGGTGCAATTTTAATTTCATAAGAGCCATCTTTTTCAACTTTATCAAAAATTTCTTGAATTTTGTTAACAAATTCCAAAGATTCTTCCGGTAAATATTGGCTGCCTTGTGAGTTTAAATCTTTTGTTGCAGTTTTTACAGAAATACCATGGCTTGATGTGATGTATTCGCCGCCTACAAGGTCAAGTTTGAATGCTAAGAATGAAGCTAACCATATAGGAATAGTGCGTCTTTCTTTTGGTGTTAATGTTTTAATTCCTTGTGCAGCTTGAATTCTTGCGATTGCATCAAGATACAATGCAGAATTGTAGCGAACTTCGCTTCCTACAAGTTTAATTATTTGTTTGCCGGCATATTTTTCATTTGCAACAAGTGCTTTTGCCAAAGTTGCAAGCACAATACCTACAAGATTGATAGGAAATCTTGTATCTTGCGGAAACAAAATGTTTTGTGGTCCTCTGATTCCGGCTGTAGAAACTTTTGCTTCTTTAGAATAATTTGCGAACCAATCTTTTAAGTTTAATCCTTCCGGATTTGATTCTGAATGCGGATATAAGTGCTCCTTTTTTAGAGTAAAAGTAAATCCGTTTTCGTTATCAAAGTTCATCAAATCTAATTTTTTTATATAATCAGGAGTTTTGTCAAAAACATTTTTGAACAATTCACCTTCCAATTCACAACTTGGTTTTAGTTTATACATATTAAATCTCTCCTTTTTGTTTTTTGTAGAGATATTATAGCATAAAGGTGAAAGATATGTTTTGTTTAAAACTTCTGTCCGATTTTTTCTAAGAAAACAACGTCGTCAAAATCTTTACGTTTCTTGTTAGGTTCAGCTGGTGTTGCTTCATACCCGAGTGTTATGATTGAAGATAAAATTTGACCTTCTTTTAAGCCTAATTTTTCTTTAACTTCTTTGTATGTGTCAGGTTCAATTTGTGTAATTTCATTACCAAGGGCGCCAATTATGCAAGAGCTTATTCCTAAACTTTCAGCCTCTAACATCATATAAGCAATCGGATAAATTACTTGTTCCATAGTTCTTACTAATAAACCGTTTTCTCCTTGTAAGGCAGGATTAAGAGCCGGATTTTTTATGTGAGTAATTTTAGCTTCTTCCCAAGCGTTTTCATCTGCAATACAAACAATAAGTGCCTTAGCGTTTTTAACATGTGACTGTCCGATTGAAAGTTTTGAAAGCAAATCTTTGTTTTCTTGCGACTTAACCACGATAAATTTCCAAGATTGAACATTCATCCAGCTTGGAGCTAAATGTCCGGCTTCTAATATTTTTCTCAAATCTTCATCAGAAATTTCTTTTTCTGAATAAGTTCTAACACTTTTGCGAGATTTAATTAAGTCTAATAGTTGCATATTTGTCCTTTCGTTTATTTTCTGAAGGGTTTACTCGCTATATAGAATAAGCCCCCATCCGAATTTCTCAAATTCGAGCACAGCTCTCATTTGGAAATTCTACCCTCCCCCTATAAAGGGAGGGAATGCGCTAAACTTGTAGTCACACTTCGAGGCGGAACTGGTAGTTGTTTAACAATCTTGTCGTTTTCACCTAGCAGCCGACCCAATGTCTACGTGCGTAGCACCTAGCCTTCTGCCAGAACAATTGTGAAATCACTTCCGACAGAGAATGTTTCTGTTGGGTCATAAATGAACTGCATGCCATTAAGTTCCGGCATCTTTTTTTGCAGCCAATTTAAGAAATCAACAGTAACTTCGTTTTTGTTTGCAACAAATCTTGTGTGAGAAAGGTGCGTAATCTTGAGCATATTTACTTCAAACCCGAGCTCGTTAAGCTGTTCTTTCAAAGCCTGCGCTTCTGTTTCTTTTCTAGGTGAATACATAATTCCACCTTTGAATTTTGTGCCATCAAGAACAGGTTTATCACGATAAATCATTCTGTTAATGACTTCTTGAGTTTTTTGTGGGTCAAGAATCCAATAACTAATATATCCTTTTTGATTTGGTGCCCCTGGAAGAGTAGCAATCTCAATTTTGTTTTCATCAATGCTTCTTGCAAAAGCTGCATATTGAGAAAGTTCATAAAAACTCATATCTGTTTTAATGTAGGTGTTACAAATATTTAATACTTCCGGAATTTTTGTAATAATTTGCGGAGAGTGAAGTTTTTCAAATAAACTTCTCATAAACCATTGTTGACGCTGCGTTCTACCAATATCACCAAGTCCATCTTTTCTGTATCTTAAGTATCCGACAGCTTGATTGCCATTAAGAACCGTATTACCTTTATTTAAGTCAATATGTAAATGTCCGGCATAATCATGATAATGCATTGGTTTTTCTACATAAATAGGAATTCCGCCCAACGCATCTACAACTTTTTCTACAGCTTCATCATGAACGATAATGTATTTATCTATTTTTATACCAAAAGTTTCTTTTAATGTTTTTTTAACGAGATTAATTCCACCCAAAGCGTGTGCTGCGTTAATTTTTTGTACACCTTTATTGTCAGGCAAGTAAACTTTACTATCACGTGGAATTGTTATTGCGTTAACAGAATGAGTTTTAGGGTCGATATTCACAACCATAATTGTATCTGAGCGAGTTCCCGTCCAAATATCAGCACTATCACCATTTGAATCCACACCGAGAAGTAGGATATTTTGTCTTCTTGGCGAGAACGGTGTTTCAAAATTTTTGTGTTCCTTTTTATAGAATTTGAAGAATCCACTGGCATCATCAGCTTGTTCGCCACTGATTTTATCCAATAAATAACTGTTTTCAACTACTGTAACGCATACAATTACGGCACATAAAACAGCTAAAACAATTGTAAAAAGTAACTTTGAAAAATTTGATGTTTCTCTTTTTTCTTCACGTATGTTTTTTAAAAAAGCTTTATATTCTTCTTGATTATCATTATTATTAATTATTTTCATTTGTTTTCACTCTCTTTATAAAAAATTATATTTTAAGCATGTGTTAAAATCAATTATTGAAAATCGAATATTTTTAAAGTAATAATGGATTATGAAAAAGAAGATTTTATTTATTAATTTTGGCGGTTTAGGAGATGAAATTCTATTTTTGCCAACAATCATTTCTATAAAAAAAGAATTTCCGGATTCTGAAATTACTTTGGCGCTCGAACCTAGAAGTAAAGGTGTTTTGAATTTAACAAATATAATTGATGATGTTTTGTTTGCAGATATAAAACAAAGCGTGGTCGTTCCCTCTCCTCGGGGGAGGGCTAGGGTGGGGGCTAATCTTTTCCACAATAAATATATAGAATTATTTAACCTTTTGCGCCAAATATGGAGCAAAAAGTTTGATATCGTAATTTCTTCCGGCTCAAATAAATTTATTTCGATGTTTTTGTTTGCGACTTTTATAAAAACACGTGTTGGCTATAATTCCGGAAAATTGAGTGAAAAATTATTGACTCAAGCAGTTACCTTAAACAAAAATCAATACGCTGCAAAGATGTATCATGACCTGATTAGAGGAATTACAAAGTATAATACGGAACTTCCTGAAATTAATATTGAGAAAAAACCAGCCGAGCCTAATACAGTTCTTATCCATCCTGGGGTAAGCTTGATGAGTGTAAGAAAAGGTATGATAAAAACAATTCCGGCTGAAAAGTGGGCTGAAGTTGTAGAAAAACTTGCAGATAACGGTAAAAAAGTTATACTTGTTGGCGGACCTGATGATAAAGAAGTTATTGAAACAATAGAAAAAATTGTTCCTTGTGAAAAATATACAAATATGTATGGCAAGACTAGAAATCTTAAAGAACTTGCAGAGATGATTTCCCGAGCGGAAATGTTTTTATGCTCAGATTCTGCACCATTACATGTTGCGGTTGCACTTGGTGTAAAAACATTTGTAATTTTTGGCTCCACTGATGATAAAAAATTGATTCCTGATAATGATAACGGGCTTGTTATTCCTATAAAGGCAAAAAAATGTAAATGCCCGCTTCAGCCTTGTTTGTGGGAAAGACGTCAAACAACTTGCGAAACATTAGATTGTTTGAATATCTCTGCAGATGAGATTGTTGACGTTATAATGGAGAATTGATTTAAACCATGTCGATTGCTTTTATTAAGCCAACAACGGTTAATTAGCTTCCACCCAAATTTAATTTGTGGTTGTAACAATCATAATGCCGTCATTATGAGGAACGTATTTCACTTCACTTTCAAATGTGTAATGTAACCTACAAGCTGGTAAGTGTAGTGTAAAACGAAGTAATCCAGTTAGGTTATACTTTATGGATTGCCACGAAAATTCTCAGAAATTTTTGCCAAACTACAAGTCTAAAGTCACAATTCTCTCGCAATGACGGCACTTTGAATACTTTAAAATAATTTTCCACTTTCAACTTCCAAACTTCTCACCCAAATAGAGGGTTGAAATCCTTACCCACATGGGCTATAATGTTATATATAGTATATACTCAATAAAAAAGGATTTTTATTATGGCGTCTACAATATCGTTTAGCGGTTTGGCTTCCGGCTTAGATACTTCTTCGTGGGTAGAAGCTTTTGTTAACGTTAAGAAGGAAGAGCTAACCACTTTACAGACTAATTTAAAATCAATACAAACAACAAAAACAACATTAACAGATACAAAAAGTAAGTTTACATCATTAAGAACAGCGATAGAAAAACTTACTGACGCTAAGTTTGGCGGTTCTTTTGACTTGTTTGCAAAGAATTCTGCAACTTCGTCTAACAATGATATATTTTCTGCAACTGTTACAAGTAATGCAGCAAGACAAACTTATGATATTAAGGTTCAACAATTGGCTACATACACAAAAGCAACTTCTAAAGAGTCTGCAAGCGCTGTAGCTGATGATTCAACAAAGCTTTCAAATCTTGGTATTACCAGTGGTTCTCTTACAACATATGTAAATGGTAAGAAAACTACTATAAATATCGGCAAAGATGATACTTTAGGTGATTTAAAATCAAGACTTGCTGAAGCCGGAATAAAAACAGAAATTGATAATAATGGTGTTTTGAAATTATCTGCACAAAATAGTGGTGATACTATCCACATTGGTGCTACAACTGATGGAACAAATTTGACGTCATTGATAGGTTTAACAGCTCAAGAAGATGGTAGTTATGCATCTACAAACTCATTGTTTAAGGCTTCTGTATCATCAAAATTAACAGCAGAGGATTCAGGATTTAATGAACGAATCAAAGCGGGCACATTTACTATAGGTGATGCAACTTTCACAATTGATGATAAAACAACATTATCTTCATTGATTTCAGAAATTAATAATAATGATAAAGCACAAGCCTATGCATACTGGGATGATGCAAGCGGAAAGCTTTCAATCACTTCTAAAAAAGAAGGTGCATCTTACATTAATATTGAGGCAGGAACAAGCAACTTTACTGATGTAATGGGATTTACAGCTTCTGAATATGATTCAGAGGGTAAAGTAGTTTCTTCTAAAATGTACACAGAGGCTCAAGAGTTGGGTTTGAATGCTATTTTTTCAGTTAATGGTACACAAATGACATCAACTTCTAATACTGTAACTTCTGATATCTCAAGGATGGATGGTGTTACATTGACGTTAAAACGTGCTAATACTGAGGATGATGGTAATACGACATTGAAAGTTTCTCAGGATACTTCTCAATTGAAGGAAGCAGTTAAATCTTTTATTACTGCTTATAATGAAACAATTGCTAAGGTTGATGAAGTTACTGCAAGTGGTGCTGATTTACATGGTGAAACATCATTGACAAGTTTGAATAGAACATTGAAACGTTATTCAACAAGTTCTAATTCAAATGATGGTGTTTATAAGTTGTTATCTGATATTGGTATTAAGACGGCATCAGCTGACGGTAATAATCTTTCTGCTGATACATATGAATTATCATTAGATGAAGACAAATTTATGAAAGCGTTGGAAGAAAATCCGGATTCTGTTAAATCAATTTTAACTGGTGATACAGGTGTTCTTTCAATGATGGAAGATACTATTGAGCAAAGTCTGAAGGCTTCGGTCGGATTCTTTGATGTAAAAACTTCTACTTTAGATTCTAATATCAAGAAGATGGAAGAAAAGATTACAAAGAAAAATACAGGTATAACGACTTATAAGTCACAGTTGGAAGCAAAATTCCAAAAAATGGAACAGGCAATAGCTTCAATGCAACAAAATTACAGTTCGTTCTTATCATCATAAGATATAGAAAACCGGAAGTTTTTACTTTCGGTTTTTTAAATTTTGTGCTAAGTTTAGGGGAGTTGGAATAGCTATTCTGATTAAAATTTTGTTATTGCGAGAAACTCAAGTGATTAAGCAATATAAAATTAATGTTGAGTAGTTATATAAGTTGGAGTAATGTAATTCTGTTTTTATGTATGATTTAACAAAAATATTACCGCATAAACCGCCTATGATACTTCTTGATGATGTTTTGGAAGTAGATATTGAGCAGAATAAACTCACTGCAATGTTTAAAGTTGAACCAAACAAGGTTTTTTATGAGCGAAAACTCGGTATAAATACGCTTGCCGGAATTGAATTCATGGCGCAGGCAATCGGGTGTTATTCTTATTTTAAGAATAATTACGCAGAACCAAAACCTGGGTTACTTCTCGGTACACGACTTTATAACAACAAAACGGATTATTTCAGGGATGGAAAAGAATACATTGTAAAAGTACACGAAATTTTTACGGATAATGAAATTGTCGTTTTTGACTGTTTAATATATGATAAAAGAGGTGTGGAAATTGCGAGCGCAACGATTAATGCTTATCAGGGCGATAATATAGAGGAGCTTCTTAAAAGTGAATAAATGGGTTTTAGTGACAGGAGCAAGTAGAGGTATTGGCAAAGAAACCGCTTTATATCTTGCATCTAACGGTTATAATATAGTTTTGCATTGTTCAAATGATGTTAAAAGACTTGATGGTTTGAAACAGGAAATAGAAGCTAAAAGCGTTCAGGCAAGAACAATTGCGTTTGATATAAGAAATCGTGCACAAGTCGAACAAATTTTAATTAATGATATCGAAACAAATGGAATGTATTATGGTGTTGTCTTGAACGCAGGAATTGCAAAGGACAATCCTTTTCCGGCAATGGAAGAAGATGAGTGGGACGATGTTTTGCGTACAAATCTTGATGGATTTTATAATGTTCTAAAACCTTTAATTATGCCATTTATTCAACAGAAAAAAGGCAGAATCGTTGTTATGTCGTCAATTTCAGGACAATGCGGTAATCGTGGACAAGTGAATTATAGCGCTTCAAAAGCAGGGTTGATAGGGGCTGCAAAAGCATTGAGCCAAGAAGTTGCAAAACGTAAAATTACAGTAAATTGCATAGCTCCGGGGATAATAGAAACCGATATGACTGAGGATTTGCCGGAAGAAATGGTGAAACAAATTCCTATGCGCAGAATGGGGCAGGCTAAAGAAGTTGCAAGCCTTGTGAATTATTTGATGAGCGAAGATGCAGGATATATTACGGGGCAAGTAATTGGTGTAAATGGAGGGCTCTATTTATGAGAAGAGTAGTTGTAACCGGCATGGGGATTGCTTCTCCTCTGGGTTCTACTGTAAAATCCGCTTTTGACAGGCTTAAAAAATACGAAAATTGTATTGAACATTGGGATAGGCTTGATGAATATGAGCGTTTAAATACATCTTTAGGTTCTTTTGTTAGTGGGTTTGAAGTTCCTGAACATTTTACAAGAAAAGTTCGCAGAACAATGGGAGAGGTGTCTTTAATGTCGACTGTTACGGCTGAGGATGCGCTTAAAGATGCAGGATTGCTTGGCGATGATATTATCACAAATGGTAGAACAGGTGTGAGTTATGGGTCTTCGACAGGTTCTTTGGATGCGGTTTTAGATTTTTATTCAATGTGTATTGATAAAGAAGTGAAACTTTTGAATTCAGGCTCTTATATAAAGATGATGCCACAAACTGCAGCTGTAAATATTTCTTTGTACTTTAAAACTCACGGTCGCTTGATTCCGACTTCTACTGCGTGTACATCCGGTGCAATGGGGGTCGGATACGCTTATGAAGCGATTAAAGATGGGTATGCTGATGTTATGATAGCAGGCGGAGCGGAAGAAATTCACCCGACGCAAGTTGGAGTGTTTGATACTTTGTATGCAACAAGTAGTAAGAACGATACACCAAAACTAACTCCGTCTCCTTTTGATAAAGACCGTGACGGGTTGGTAATCGGAGAAGGTGCAGGGACTTTGATACTTGAGGAATATGAAAGAGCAAAATCAAGAGGGGCAAAGATTTATGCAGAGATTGCGGGTTTTGCAACCAATACTGACGGAACACATATAACAAACCCGAATAAGGATATGATGGCGGAAGTTATGCGACAATCATTAAATAATACCGGAATTTCTGTAAACGAAATCGGATATGTGAATGCTCATGGAACGGGCACGATTAATGGCGATATTGCGGAAAGTTTGGCGACAGAAATGATATTTGGCAAAAATATTCCGATAAGTTCTATTAAGAGCTATACCGGACATACGCTCGGAGCTTGCGGAGCGATTGAAGCGATTTTGTCAATAGAGATGATGAATAAAAAATGGTTTGCGCCTACTCTTAATTTGAATAATGTTGATGAAAATTGCGGTCAGCTGGATTATATAACGAAAGAAGGCAGAATCATTGACACAGAGTATGTAATGACTAACAATTTTGCATTCGGTGGAATTAATACGTCAATAATCTTAAAAAGGGTTTAGGTTTATGAAAAAAGTTTTATTGCTATTATGCGTGGTTTTTGTGTTTATGGTTAGTGTTTGTTTTGCCTTTGAACGTCCAAGGTGGGTTGGACAGCCGATTTACGTATATGTTCCGCAATATGGACAGATGAGCACGTTAATGAAACAAGCATTTATGGCTTGGGAACAGAAATCTAAATCAACTGTTCGTTTCAGTTTTGTTGATAGCCCAAGCAACGCTAATATTGAAGTTGAATTTGTTGATTTTGTTGCGAATTGCAATGAAGCAAATGCAGTTGGTTGTACAGAAATGATGACTCGTGGCGGAAATTACTATAAATCTTTTGTCACAATCGGTACAAAACAATATGTGCGAAAATTTGAAGGCGGACAATATATCCGAAAAATTGTTACAAGACCAAAAGAAAATATTTATGGTGTGATGTTACACGAAGCCGGACACGCAATCGGTTTAGGACATTCTGATGTTCCAAAAAGTATTATGTATCCTTATGATTTAGACACAATACAATATCTGACGAATGAAGATTTGAAATTGTTGTATAAGAAATATCATTAATTAAAAGCGAAAATAAATTTCGTTTTTATTTTGACAAAAAACTTTTTTGTGCCAACAATCGAACTCTGGAAACAGGCATTATAAAAGGGGTTGAAACTAATTCTTACCCTAATAATAGAAAAAACTCCACCCGCCAGAAGACGCTGGAAATTTTTGTAAGAAAATTTTATAAAGAAATAACGAATATGGTTAATTTGTCAGTTTTTAAACAAATAAACTATTTAAGAAAAATATCTTAATAAACATTGATAAACAGGTAATAACTAGGTTTTTATATTTCACTGAAACTTATAAAATACTTAATGTGTGATTATAATATACAAAATCACCAACTTATTTTATACAAATTTGCAAGGTTATACTTTACAAATTCGCATTTTGTCAATCATTGAAATGCAATGTTTTTGGAGGAAAAGTTTACCGAGAATAATTTAAAAATGTTATAATTCATATTTTAAAGCTATTTGATTTTATGTTATTATTTGCACAAATGGGAAATGTACGCAAAGAAATTTTTTTAAAAGGCAAAAAGCGAACAGATGATATCATAAGTTGCGTGAGAAGTGGCAGATTTTATAAAATTACTTTTAAAAGCCACAAAACATACACTTACAATTATTTCGATGTAAAAATTATTGAACCAAGTAAAGAAGAACTTTTTATAGACAATCGTTTAGACTATTTTAAAAGTATTGCAGATAAGATTGGTCTTGAACACACGACAGGCAAGGGCTTGAAGTTCAATATTTTACTTAAAAATTATAGAATGATAGAAAAAGTAGTTCCTGAAACCATGTTATATAATTTTTTAAAAGGAGAGCTGCCTGTTAAAGAAGAAAAACAAGACAGTTGCCTAGGTGCATTTTTTAAAATTATAAAACCAATTAAAAATGAAGAAAAAGAATTTACGATATTTCCTTTTGGATTTAATATTAGCCAAAAGCAAGCAGTAGATAATGCACTGGATAATGACCTATCCATTATTGAAGGACCGCCCGGAACAGGGAAAACACAAACCATTTTAAATATAATCGCAAATGCAGTTATACGAGGTGAGAGTATTGCTGTTGTTTCAAGCAATAATTCTGCGACAAAAAATATAATTGATAAGTTGAAAAAGTATGAAGTAGATTATATTTCAGCATATTTGGGTAATACAGAAAACAAAGAAGAGTTTATTAAATCACAAACTGCGGTACCTCAGATGCAAGGCTGGAAGCTTGAGAACTCTATAATTAAAGAAATTCAAAAATCGTTAAAACAAAGATATAAACACTTACAAGAAAAGTTAGAACAACAGAAGGAATTATCTGTTCTTAAACAAGAATTATCTGCGTTTGAAATAGAATATTCACATCATCTGAAATATATTGAACAATTTAATATAAAAGAAATTCCACAAGATATAGCAAATATTAGATCCGCAGAAAAAGCTCTTGAAATGAGTTTCTTTATTGAAATTGTAGACGAAAAATATAAAAACAATAATAAATTTATTGAATTTATAAAAGCAATTATTGAATTTTTAAAAATTAAAAGATTTAAAAGAACAATAGCTCAACAGCTTCTGAAAAAATATACAAAAGAATGTTTAATTGCTTTGTATCAGCAAAAATTTTATGAAATCAAAATTTTTGAAAAAGAAAATAGTGTTGAGAAATTAGAAAATGAACTAAATTCTTTTGATTTCAATGCCAAAATGAAAGAATATTCAGAACTTTCAACTCAAATATTTAAAGCTAAATTGTCAGAAAAATATACTTTACAAAAAAGAAAAATATACACAATTGATGAATTACAAACAAAATCAGAAGATTTTATAAAAGATTATCCTGTTGTTTTAAGTACGACATATTCTTTAAGAACTTGTTTATCGAAGGATGTAATGTATGATTATGTAATTGTAGATGAAGCTTCGCAGGTTGATTTATGTACAGGAGCCTTGGCATTGTCTTGTGCTAAAAAGATAGTAATCGTAGGCGACTTAAAACAATTGCCTAATGTTGTAGATTCAAAAGATGCGAAATTAACCGATGAGGTTTTTAATAATTTTGATATCCCTGAAGTTTACAGATATAAAAATCATTGCTTATTATCTTCTATATCAGAATTGTTTAAACAGGCTCCTCACACATTATTAAAAGAACATTATCGTTGTCATCCGAGGATTATAGAATTTTGTAATAAAAAATTCTATAATAATGAACTAATTATTTTAAGTAATATAAAAAGCGATAAAAATCCCCTAATGGTTTATAAAACAGTTGCAGGAAATCATTCAAGAGATAATGTTAACCAAAGACAAATTGATGTAATAAAAAACGAAATAATACCTAATGAAAATCTTTGCACAACAGATAATTCACTTGGAATTGTTACTCCATATAGAAATCAGACGAATGCTTTGCAAAATCAATTCAAAGGTACGAGCATTAAAGCAGATACAGTAGATAAATTTCAAGGGCAAGAAAATAAAGTTATTATTTTATCAACAGTAGATAATAGTATAAAAGATTTTACAGATAATCCAAATCGTTTAAATGTTGCGATATCAAGAGCCATAGAACAATTAATTGTCGTCATTAATGGAAACGAGCAACGAAAAGACACAATTATAAATGAACTGGTAAAATATATTGAATACAATAATTGTGAAGTAAAAGACAGTAAAATCTTTTCAGTATTTGACTTACTTTATAAAAACTATGCACAACAAAGAAAGAATTTTTTAAAGAAGTATAATAAAATCTCTGAATATGATAGTGAAAATATTATGTATGCTTTACTTCAAGATATTCTTGAAAAATATAATGGAAGTTATGAAGTTGCGGTTCATGTACCATTAAATATGATAATCAGAGATTATAGTTTAATGACAAATGAGGAGAAAAAATATGCCAAAAATGATTGGACTCATGTTGATTTCTTAATTTATAAGACAATTGATAAATCTCCGGTATTAGCAATAGAAGTTGACGGCTTTAAATATCACAAAGAAAATAGCAAACAGGCAAAAAAGGATGAATTAAAGAATATAATCTTTGAAAAATATGATATTCCATTGTGCAGATTTAGTACTACAGGAAGTAATGAAAAAGAAAAACTTACTCAAATATTACACGAAAAAATAGGAGGTATGTAATGAAGAAAGCATTTGCGTATTTTTGTGTTGCTGTTATAGTAACAGTTGCATTTTTTATTGGAAAATCCTGCCAAAATGTAGGAAGGTACCAAATACTAATGCATCCAGTGGTAAGAGCAGACCAATATTTACTTGATACAAAAACAGGTCATGTTTGGCATTTGGTAGAAGATCAAAAAGATAAACTTTTAATTTGGGAACCAATGCTAAAATCTAATCCAAGTATTGAAGAATTGACATCATCAGAAGAAAAATAAATAAAAGGTTTCTTCTAACTTCTTCCGACTTCAAAAAAATCTCATTCTATTTGTGATTTCAATAGTTAGCCAACAATCGAATTCTTGAAACAGGCATTAAAAAAGGGCTTGAAACCAATTCTTGCCCTAATAATAGAAAAAACTCCCCAGGTTGGACTCGAACCAACAACCTACCGGTTAACAGCCGGTTGCTCCGCCATTGAGCTACTGAGGATTATTTCTCGTATTCAGTTTACTATTCTATAGTACCAAATAATTTTTTTTTGTAAAGGGGTAAATTAAAAAATTACCCAATTTTATAAAATTTTTAGTCAAAAATCTTTAGCAACAGCCAAATATAGACAATTTAATTTTTATCCTTAAAGCATATACGCATGTCTAGTTTTTAATTTTAAACCAAGGATAAATAATAAGCGTATGAAAAAAATATTAAGCATACTAATTTTAATGATATTTACAGTTTTTCAAGTTAATGCTGCAACTTTTCAGGGTGGAGTTGCAGAACAGGGGCGTGGAAATTCCAGCAGAATTGTCGACAAACAAACAGGTGAAGGTGTCGGTGGAGCCAAAATAACTTTACCAAAACAAAATTACACCACAAAGACTGACTCTAGTGGTTTTTTTGAATTAGATACGCATATTGATGGTACAAGCATAATGTCTGTTCAAAAAGAAAACTACAAGCCTTTTTCTATGACAATTAATGACAAGACGCTCAATGCGCCAATCGTTGTGGGAATAGAAAAATCCAATGCTTCTGATTTATCACTAGACGCTAATATGTATCACTTAGGTGATGACAGTTATTCAGATATGTCAGCAAATGCCGGTGAGTTCAGAATGCAGGCAATTGGTCCTTTTTATGCCAAACGTTTTACTCTAAAAAATCTGAATTTATCCAAACCGGTTTATCTTGTAATCGGTTCAATTATAGGGATTGATACTGCAATGGCACGTTCTATGGGACAAAATAAAATACCAAATGCTTTTGCTTCTCCTCCGGAAGTATATTTTAATGGCAATAAGATTTCTGAAATCCAACTTAATGGTGACGGGCAAAAGATTAAGTTACCTTCTTCTTTGATTCGCAAAAATCAAGTTAATGAAATAACTATAAAAACAGGTCGGAACCTTATGCAAACTGCGTATGTGGACTATGATGACATTGAATTCATGAATTTGATTATAGAAAATTAGTAGTTATAAAAATGTGTAAATGACTAGCCGGTAGTCAATGATGTTTGTATTGATGGAATAAAAACATTTTCTACAGAAACAAAAAACTACTAGCTCCACTTTGAGGCGGAGCCAGTAGTCTTTAAATAATTTTGTAGTATTTACCGAGTAGCCGACAATGTGACTACGTGCGTTTTCTTCTACCTCACCCTAACCCTCTCCTGCTAGGAGAGGGAATGCGCCATACTTGTAATCACACTTTGAGGCGGAGCCCGTAGTCTTTAAATAATTTTGTAGTATTTACCGAGTAGCCGACCCAATATCTACGTACGTAGTACAAAACTACTAGCCCCACTTTGAGGCGGAGCTAGTAGTCTTTAAGTTATTTTGTAGTTTGTATCGAGTAGCCGACACTTGTGTGAAAAGTCTTTTTGGTTACTTTTTCTACAGAAAAAGTAACTACATCATGCCACCCATACCGCCCATGCCAGCCATAGCAGACATATCAGGAGCTTTAGTTTCTTCCGGAATATCAACTACTGCGGCTTGAGTTGTTAATAACATAGAACCTACAGATGCTGCGTTTTCAAGAGCGCTTCTAGTAACTTTAGCAGGGTCAACGATACCAGCTGCGAACATGTCTGTGTATCTGTCAAGCAATGCGTCGTAACCATAGGCATCTTTTTCAGCTCTAACGTTTTCTACAACAACATCAGATTTAGCACCTGAGTTGAATGCAATTGCTCTAAGAGGTACATCAAGAGCAGCAGTTAGGATTTTGTAACCACATTTTTCATCATCAGTATCGAAAGCGATTGAGCTCATTTTTGATTCAAGTTCTTGTTGAACTCTTATTAGAGCAATACCACCACCAGGAACGATACCTTCTTCGTTAGCAGCTCTTGTTGCGTTTAGAGCGTCTTCGATTCTTAATTTTCTTTCTTTAAGTTCGATTTCTGTAGCAGCACCAACTTCAATAACCGCAACACCACCTGACAATTTAGCCATACGTTCTTGAAGTTTTTCTTTGTCGTATTCGCTGTCAGAAGCTTCAATTTGTTTCTTGATAAGTCTTACACGTTCAGCCACTGCATCTTTAGTTTCGTTACCAACAACGATAGTTGTTTCATCCTTAGTAACAGTAACACGTTTTGCAACACCCATCATATCTGTTGTGATATTTTCTAACTTGATACCAAGTTCTTCAGTAAACATTTGTCCACCAGTTAGGATAGCGATATCTTCCAACATAGCTTTTCTTCTGTCGCCAAAACCAGGAGCTTTAACAGCAACAGCTCTAAGAACTTTTCTCATAGTGTTAACAACTAAAGTTGCAAGAGCTTCACCTTCAACATCTTCTGCGATTAACAATAGAGAACGACCGTCACGAGCAACTTGTTCAAGAACAGGAACAAGGTCTGCAATTAAGTTGATTTTTTTGTTAACACAAAGAACGTAAGCATCTTCAAGAACTGCTTCCATTCTTTCCGGATCAGTAACGAAATAAGGTGAGATGTAACCTTTGTCAAATTGCATACCTTCAACAACTTTAAGGTTAGTACCGAAAGATTTGCTTTCTTCAACAGTGATAACACCATCGTGACCAACTTTTTCCATAGCTTCTGCGATTAGTTCACCGATTTCTGAGTTGTTACCTGCAGAAATACCCGCAACTTGTGCGATTTCTTCTTTAGTGCTTACTGATTTTGACAAATCTCTAATTTTGTTGATAGCGATTTCAACAGCTTTGTCGATACCACGTTTCATAGACATTGGGTTAGCACCTGCTGTTAAATTTCTAAGTCCTTCTCTAACAATAGCTTGAGCAAGAACAGAAGCGGTTGTAGTACCGTCACCTGCTACATCGTTTGTCTTAGATGAAACTTCTTTAAGAAGTTGAGCGCCTGCATTTTCCAAACCATCTTGAAGTTCTATTTCTTTAGCGATTGTAACACCGTCGTTGATAATTTGAGGTGCGCCGAATTTCTTTTGTATAATTACATTTCTACCTTTAGGTCCAAGAGTAACTTTAACGGCATCAGCAACAGCATCAATACCGTTAAGAAGAGCTTTTCTAGCTTCTTCTTCAAAAACTATTTTTTTAGCCATTTTTATAATCTCCTTTTTTTAAATTGTTTTGATTAAAGTGAGTAGTGAGTAGTGAATAGTGAATAGAAATTATTTGTTCTTTAAATATTTTTTTAGTCCTGAAAGCATTTTATTAATTGACATTATTTGTACAATTAATTCTTTTGGATTTAAATATCCAAATCTCTCTGCAAGTAACAACTGAGTTTCTAGTTCAGCTAATGAGCCACATGCTATATCAATAAACCTCAGAATTTCTTTATCGGAACTTCTTGCGCAACCTTCTGCAATATTTGATGGAATTGAAACAGCTGCACGTCTTATTTGGCTTGTAATGTTATACTTCTCCTCTTCTGGAAAAGATTTTGTTTCATTATATACATCTACAACTAAATCAAATGATTTTTTCCAAACCTCAAGGTCTTTATGATTCATGTCCACTCACTGTTCACTGCTCACTATTCACTGAATAACACCTTCGGTGTTATTCAATCACTGCCAAAGCATCTTTGATTGACAAGATTTTATATTCAACACCGTCAATTTTAACTTCTGTACCGGCATATTTAGCATAAAGAACGATATCACCGACTTTAACTTCCATAGGTTCTTTTTCGCCTTTGTCGTTAGTTTTACCTTCACCAACTGCAACAACTTCACCCTTTTGTGGTTTTTCTTTTGCGCTATCAGGAATAAAAATTCCGCCTGATGTTTGTTCTGTATCTTCAATAACTTTGATAACTATTCTGTCTTGTAAAGGTTTTAATGCCATAATAATATCCTCCTATCTAATTACATATACAGTTATATAATAGATTTAGGATTTTGGGGTAAAAATTAAGGAAATTTTAATATTTCGAGTTTTCTTATTTCATTTTTACTTGTGATAAGTTTCATTTTTAAGAATTTTGAATGCTCTATAGATTTGTTCAACTAACAGTAGCCTTGCAAACTGATGTAAGAATGTCATTTTTGACATACTTAACTTAAAATTGGCTCTTGCGGAAATCGTTGAAGCAAGACCGCACGAAGAACCGATTACAAAAACAAGTTCGCTTATTCCTGAATTTGTTATTTCATTAATTTTTTGTGCAAAATCTTCTGAAGATAATTGTTTTCCTAAAATCTCCATTGTTATTACATAAGAATCATTTTTTATGTGTGATAGAATTTTTTCGCCTTCTTGCTCAAGTGCTTTTTGCGTGAGATTTTCATCCTTAATTTCAACAGGTGAAAGTTCTACAATTTCTACCGTAGCGTAAGGAGTAAGACGTTTTAAAAATTCATCAATTCCGTCTTTTAAAAATTTTTCTTTAATTTTTCCTAATGCAATAATTTTGATTTTCATAAAACTAAAGTAACATAAAATTACATTATCCTATAGGTCTTGTGAGAATTGCATGTGCAATCAACTCGCATTTTGCGTTGTATTGTTCTGCGTTTCTACTTTTTTGTAATAGTGTTCTTGCAAAATTTATGTCTTTTAAACTTGTAACAATTTTATTTTTCAATTTCTTTCGAAGATGTTTGTCATCATTGCACATCTTTTTTATATCGCAGAGAGTCTTAATAAAATCTTGTTCCAGACATAAAACAGAACTTGTGGATTCTGCAAACTTCACATCAAAATTTCTCAAATAGTCAACAATGATATTGCTGATTTTTAACTTTTCTGCATCAGAAAGCGGTTTGCGATACAAACTATATAATCTGTTCAATTCAGCATTTACTTCTTGTTTACCACCGTGTAGCAGAATCATTTTCGATAATTCTTGCGTATCTACTGTTTGGTTCTTTTCTTGCAAATTACGGTAAATTCGTTCCGGATGTTCGGAAAATTCCGAATATACATCTGCCATAGCCATGCTTGCGGCACAAGTTTCTCTAACAATATCAGATTGTAATACATTAATAATACAATCACGCTCAGTTTTTCCTAAAATTCTATCATCATCCAATTTATCAAGAAGTTTTAATACAGAAAAACTCAATTTTGCATCTTCTGTCACCAGTGGATTTTTCAAAGCTTTACTAATTGATGCGTTAACATAAGATGATGGCATGCCACGATTCAAAGAACGAATATAATCACTAAATGTTTCATCTAAATTAGCCACGATTTTAATATCTTCACCATCCACGCCACGCAAAGTATAAACCTTGCCATTGTTTTTTTCAGCTTCAACTTCAAGCTGGTCTATCATATTGGTTTTAGAAGTTTCTTGTGGAATAACTGTTTCTTGTTGAACTTCTCCATACTTCGTTCTAAAGTGTTCTTCCCATTCTTTCTGAAGTTCATCATGCTTGGCATATTTTGCCATTCTATTTGGAACAATTGTCTGAACGTGGTCTAATAGTTCTAAAAATCTTGGCGATACAAAGTCGATTGGTTTTTGGTTTTTGACTTTATCTGTAATTACTTGATACTCACTGTTTATTGGAATTACTCCACCTTCTTCATAGGTTTCTTCAAATAAATCAATCGTATCAGTTATCATAGTTGAATAATAATCTAATAATTCCGGTTTAGCTTTCCAGAATTGTCCAAACAAATTTTCAACTTTTTTGCCTTGATTTTTTAGCATTTCTGCAAAATCTTTTTCTTCTTCCGAAAGATGAACTCTATCTGCTGCAATTGTCATAATCGGGCTTAAATATTTTACAATAAAAGACGCTTCCGGATCATTTTGTGTAAAATGTTTACGTATGGATTTTTCTACTTTGTTAACATCAGCTTTTGCATCCTTAATATCTTTTTTTATTTGATCACGTTGGTATTTTTTGATGGAATATTTTCTTCTTGGAGTTTTTTCTGTTTTTTCAGCTCCATTTCGTACAGAAGTAGTTTGGGTTGTATTTCTACTAGTGCCAAACTTTGCTGCTAATTCTTTTTTTAAATCATTTTTGTTTTGTTTAGGTAAATCTACAATAAATTTTTTATATTCATCTCTTGTTGCAATAAACGAATTCCAAAAATCAGTTTTAGGATATTTAATTCCGTAAGCAGATGTTGTTCCGTAAGTTATCGGTTGAGTCACTGCACCTTTATATTCAGTTGCCAAATCTTTTTCATAAAAATCTTTGTTGATTTCTTTTATGGTCTTGCCTTCCAAAAAGATTTTCTTTAGCAAATACATTCCAAAATTGTCGGAACCATCTTTCAATAAAGGAGTATCAGACATTTCTTTTGCAATTTTTATGTCTGAAAGAATACCGGTTCTGCCTTTTAAATTTGCTTCGTGCAAATTTTCAAAAAGTGTTTCATCCGGATACGTACTCTTTACATCACTAAAATTATCTATTACATTAAGATACTTAAAGCTTTGATTCATTACTTGTTCCGGTGGAAGATATTTTCTTGTTTCATAATCTTCATTCAAGTATGATTTCATAGTTTCCGGCATGTTTTTTACGTTGAATTCTTGTGCATAAAAGTTTTCCGGAGTTCTACCTCTAAAATTTATATTAAAATCTTTGTATCCATTTTGAATTACAGGATTTGTAATTGTTTCTTGTTGTGTATTATCGTTGAGTTTTTTGCTATTTGTATATGGTTTATAATCTATTTGTGTAATCTTTAAAACTTTCATCTTTGCCTCCGTTTTATAAGAAAAACACAACAAAAATAAATTTGCTAGTAAAAAAGTGACGGAGTTTTTAATTCCGCCACTTTTAGATTTACCCTATGAATTTACCTATTAATTAACAGTTAATTTCTTAATATCGCCCTTTTCTGCTACAACTTTTGGTGCATCAATTTTCAAGATACCATGTTCCAATTTTGCAGTAGTTTTAGCAACATCAATATCTTGTGGGAAGTATACTGTTCTAGAAAATTCACCATAACGGAATTCAGATTTTCTAAAACCTTTTGTATCTTCCTTGTTTTCTTCTTCCTTCTTGGCATTGACTGTAATATGGTTTTTATCAATATCAATATCCAAGTCCTCTTTCTTAACTCCAGGGAGTTCAGCTTTTACGGTATATTCTGTATCCTTTTCATGTAATTCAACAGGCATTGCCAGTTTGTCAATTTCCTCGTTATAAATATACTCTGGGAAGAAGCTGTCAAAGTTTCTGTTTAAAATTGAACTGATTTCATCATTTACTGATTTAATAAAGCCATCTGGTGATTTTTTAATTAAGAATTTCATGATGTTCTCCTTTCATATTTCATACTCATCACTTTCAACACTTTTATTATTACTCTGTTTATACAAAAACCTCGATTTCTTAACCAAAAATTAACAAAATAATTTTTAAAGTTTAATATATTAGTTGAAAGTAAAAATAAAAATTTAAAACGAACTTAACGACTTAACGACCTCAAGACCTAATGACTTAATCAATGTCATGCTTGATTGTTTTTATTTCATAAGTGTATGTTTTACAATTGAAAAGTGTTATAGAAAATGTCAAGTAAAATGTTCAAAAATCATGCCTAAAATGTTACAAATTTTCACAAATCATAAAATAGCTGTTTTTCTTTTATAACAAGGCTTTCCCGCCTTTATAACTTTTTGTTAATTTGTTGATTAGAATTAACTTTTGAATTATCATCTTTATATAGGATTAGATTTTGGGAAGAGAATGTTATTCTCTAAATATAAATAAAGCTGAAAATAAAAATTAAAATTAGAATAGCTTTACTTTAAGTTGTTAAATTAGGAGGTTATAAAAGGCAATGCAGAATAGTTTAAATAAGGAAAGAAATATAGTAGAATTTGCCTCATCGACAAAAGTCGCTACTGACGTTATGAAAGGCTCAGGCGTTTCTCCAATGTCAAAATTTAATGAACTGCCTAAGACAGCTCAAATTACTCCTATTAAGGCAAAATGTGTTTATGTTATCAAAAAAGATGGAACAAAAGAAGAATTTGATAACAATAAAATTATTAACGCTGTAAAAAAATCAGCTACAAGAATGCTTGTAGAATTATCAGAAGACGAATTGAAAGAAATTTGTGATTTTGTAGATAATAATGTTGTTAAAATGAACAAAACCGAAGTGACTATCTCAGATATGCACAATTTGGTTGAAGGAGCTCTTGAACACATCAATCCGAATGTTGCTCACAGCTACAGAAATTACAGAAATTACAAACAGGATTTCGTACATATGTTAGACAAAGTTTATCAGGAATCTCAAAGAATTATGTACATTGGTGATAAAGAAAATGCCAATGCAGATTCTACACTTGTTTCAACAAAGCGTTCTTTGATTTTCAACGAATTAAATAAAGAATTATACAAAAAGTTCTTCTTAACTGTAGACGAACTTCAAGCAATCAGAGATGGTTATATTTATATCCACGATATGTCAGCAAGACGTGATACAATGAACTGCTGTTTATTTGATGTCGCTTCTGTTTTAAAAGGCGGCTTTGAAATGGGCAACTTGTGGTATAACGAACCAAAATCTCTTGATGTTGCTTTTGACGTAATTGGTGATATCGTAATGGCAGCAGCAAGCCAACAATACGGTGGTTTTACAGTACCGGAAGTTGATAAGATTTTAGCTCCATACGCAGAAAAAACATTTGAAAGACAAAATAGCAAGTATTTATGCTTAGGTTTGTCCTTTGAAAAAGCAAGAGAAGCAGCTTTAGAAGATGTTAAAAAAGATTTTGAACAAGGTTTCCAAGGTTGGGAATATAAATTCAATACAGTTGCATCTTCAAGAGGAGATTACCCATTCATCACAGTTTCAACAGGTTTAGGAACCGGTATTTATGAAAAAATGGCTACAACAGCCATGTTGAACATCAGAATGGGCGGACAAGGCAAAAAAGGTAACAAAAAACCTGTATTATTCCCTAAAATCGTATTTTTATATGATAAAAATCTTCATGAAGAAGGAAAAATTAACCACGATTTGTTTGAAGCCGGTGTGGAATGTTCTAAAAAGACTATGTACCCAGATTGGCTATCATTATCAGGAGAAGGTTATGTAGCTTCTATGTACAAAAAATACGGTAAAGTTGTTTCACCAATGGGATGTAGAGCATTCTTGTCACCTTGGTTCGAAAGAGGCGGTATGAAACCTGCTGATGAAAATGACGAACCAATCTTTGTTGGTAGATTCAATATCGGTGCAATCAGCTTGCACTTACCAATGATTTACGCTAAAGCTAAAAAAGAAAGCAAAGATTTCTATGAAGTATTGGATTACTATCTTGAATTAATCAGAAAACTTCATATCAGAACTTATGATTATTTGGGTGAGATGAAAGCTTCTGTAAACCCTCTAGCATTCTGCGAAGGTGGTTTCTTGGGCGGTCATTTGGGTATCCACGATAAAATCAGACCTGTTCTAAAATCTTCAACAGCTTCATTTGGTATTACTGCTTTGAACGAGTTGCAACAAGTTTATAATGGAAAATCACTTGTTGAAGACGGTCAATTTGCATTAGAGGTAATGGAATACATCAACAAAAAGACTCAACAATTTAAAGAAGAAGATGGTATTTTGTACGCAATCTATGGTACACCTGCTGAAAATCTTTGCGGATTGCAAGTAAAACAATTCAGAAAAAAATATGGTATTGTGGCTAACGTTTCTGATAAGCCTTATGTATCAAATTCATTCCACTGCCACGTAAGTGAAGATATTAGCCCAATTCAAAAACAAGATTTGGAAAAAAGATTTTGGGATTTATTCAATGGCGGAAAAATTCAATACGTAAAATATCCTATTGATTATAATACAGGTGCTGTTAAAACACTTATCAATAGAGCAATGGATATGGGATTCTATGAAGGTGTAAATTTATCTTTATCATACTGTGATGATTGCGGACACCAAGAATTGAATATGGATGTTTGTCCAAAATGCGGTTCTAAAAACTTAACAAAAATCGAAAGAATGAACGGTTATTTGGCTTATTCCAGAGTCAAAGGTGATTCAAGATTAGCAGACCACAAGATGGAAGAAATTTCAGATAGAAAATCTATGTAATATTTTATAAAATTAGAATTAAAAAAGCGATGTATTATCAAAGTACATCGCTTTTTCGTAAACAACATAGCAAAAAAAAATTTTACGCTTTTTATAACATATAAGATTATAAAAAGGAGAATGTATGAACGTAAATGGTGTATCAAATAATAATCAAACAAATTTCAAGCAAAGACTTTACTTAAAAAGCATTGAACCGGAAAATATGAAATTTTTCAGAGGAATTGCTAAGGATTTTCACAATGCTACAAAAGATATTAAGGGAAAATCTTTTACCTTGGAACAAGGTCCGGATGCTTTTCACTTAACTTCTAATGAAAAGAAAGGTTTTGCAGCACGCATTGAATTAGCTGCTGATGAAAACAAAAATGAATTTATTAATCTTCTTAAATCAACTGCAAGGCTACTAAGACTATGTGAGGATTATTGCCCTGAAGTACCTGAAAATCCTTCTGAAGTATCTGAAATATCTGAAATAGCTGTATCTTTTAAAGATACTCGTAATTTTATGCAGATAGCTGAAGATGTAGAAAAATTTCAGCGTGCAGTTGAAAATTTATGTAAAAATAAATAGTTTTATTTATAAAATAACAAAAGGCGGAGCCCGCAGACTCCGCCTTTTTATTCATAGATTCATTTAATAACCTAACCTAACTTTTCAATCAAGCTTGCGTGTTTAGAAGCAAATTCTTTACCACGAGCAATAATTGCAGCTTTAAGAAGAGCTTGCAAATCAATCGGTGTAAGTTCTTGATAGTTATTAGGTAATCTAAGTGACCAGTTTTGGTCGCCTGATGTTCCAGGTCTATTGTAAACATCATTGATTTGGAAGAAATCAGTGAAGAAAATTTGAACATTTCTAGCTTTTGAAGCGAAGATTTCTGTTAATTTCACAAATCTCAAATACTCTTTATCTTGAGTTAATCTTACAATTATATCATCCTTGTTATCAGCTTCCGCAAATAAATCTTCAACAAGATTCTTTGCATGCAAATAACCTTCGTGAGTATTAATCATACTTTCTGCCCACATAGAAATTGGAAGGTTATCGTGAGTACCAACCATGTTCCAAACGTGTTCAGTGATGTTTTTACATCTGTATGGGTGTTCAGGTTTTTCCGGAACAACAAACTGAGTTAATCTCATACCTTGAAGTTCGTATTTTTTCATAACCGCATCAACAGGATTTGTAAGAGTACCCAAATCTTCACAAACGATTGCGTTTTTATCCATGCCGCATTCTTTTGCAGCTGCGATAACGATTTTTTCAATCAATCTGCCGTAAAGCTTAATTTGTTCTTCTGATAAAGTTTTAACTCTTTTTTCTTTATCAGATTCCAAAGTCCAATCCAAATCTTCATTACGAGCAATTGCGTATCTTGAAAGTTCCGGATGTTCTGGAGATGAATATAATCTACCTGCACCTTGTTCCGGCATTGGTTTCTTTCCTGCCTTATAAACCCAAGGGTCGATTAAACCTACGATATGGTCGATTCTTACACCACCAGGGTTTTCCTTAAACATCTTTTTGTAAAGGTTTTTCATCAAAATACCACCTTCACCCAAAGAACCGTCAGCATTAAACATTTTGTCAGGATCCATTACAGGGAAGCCCCAAGCTTGACCATCTTTTGAGAAATAATCAGGTGGGCAGCCAAGATACCAGCCATCTAAGAATAATGATTGATAAGCCCAAGCATCTCTATCAGAGAACGCAACTTGACGGTCAGCAATCATTTTGATACCTTTTGACAAAGCAAATTTCTTTGTTTCTTCATTCTGTTGTTCTAAAACGAATTGACAGAACTTGTAGAATTCGATTTCATCTTCATAATTTTTCTTGATTTCATCAATTCTAGCTGCGTAAGTTTTCTTTTCTTCTTCTGATTTTGGATTCATTAACTTTTTGTCTGTTTCATTTTTCCAAGTATACCAGAAATCGCTTCCGTTTTCGATTGAAAGAGCTTCATATAAAGAGTCATTATCCAGCCATAAAGCATTGTCTTTCTTAAATTTTTCAAATTCTTTTTTTAGTGGAGAACCGAATAGACCACCGTGGATTTCTTTAAAATTTTTCCAAGCTTCTTTTAAAGCTTCTATTTGAGCTTTTTGAATATAATCATAAGCAGTTCTGCCTTGATTTTGTCTTGGATTGTTTGCAACAACTTTTTCGAAAGTTTCTTGAGATAAAATATTATCCCATTTCTTTTCAGTCAATTGTTTTAAATCAATAAACAATGGGTTTCCTGAAAAAATAGTACCCGTATAAGGTGAAGCATCATCGCTTTTTGTTTTTCCTGCAGGTCCAAGTTGTAATGCATTAAATATTCCGTGTGCATAATCAATTAATTCGTGACCGGCTGCAGAATTAAATGTTCCAAAACCTGTGTCTTCACCTTGTTTGGAAGGGAAGCTGCTACCATGGATAATTAATGCTAAATTATCTTTGCCTAATACTTTTAAAGCTTCTGATACAAGTTTAGTATCAATTTTGTTTGATGTTAAACAGACCATAAAAATTTACTCCTTATTTTCTCTTCGATATTAAGTTTATCATTCAAAAAAACTTATTTCAAGCTTATGTAAATAAGGCTTGAAGGGAAATTGGGAGGAGCAAAAAACAAATGAAAATAAACTAATAATAAATGCGCCTGGAGACTCTGCCGAACAAAAGGTGACTCAATGTCACGTTTTGTGAGAGGTAAGAACCCGACAAGCTATGCTTGGCGCGTGAGACGAATAACTTGAATATAAATTAATAATAAATGCGCCTGGAGGGAGTCGAACCCACGGCAGACAAGGTTTAGGAAACCTCCGCTCTATCCTACTGAGCTACAGACGCTTACTTTTTCTGAAGAAAAAGTAAGCAAAAAGACTTCTAACATTCTTTCCAACTGACTTTTTCTACTACACTATCATTGTTCAAAGGTTTTTCTGAAGAAAAAGTAAGCAAAAAGACTTCTAACATTCTTTCCAACCGACTTTTTCTACTACATTATCACTGTTCAAAGGTTTTTCTGAAGAAAAAGTAAGCAAAAGGACTTCTAACATTCTTCCTTACCGACTTTTTCTATTTATATATTACTATACTATTAATTACCTTGTAAAGCATTATTAATAATGTTAAAATGTTACCAAGATGAGAAAGAGAAAAATTTTAGCAATTTTACCGGAAAGTATTGGTGGAAGACTTACAACGGCAAGCATGATTGATGGCTTTCGTCAAAATGATTGCGAAGTAACTGTATTTGATGAACTTTTTGGTAATAATTTGCAGGAAATACTTCAAAATTCTTACAACATCATCGCAGGATATGATTATTCAGGATTAAAAATCAAAGTTGATAACAACCTCACAATCCCATCAATAAATTACTTTTCTGATGACCTGCGCAGCAAGACTTCCGGACCTCAATGGGAAAAGTATTTACACTACCTTGACAATGAAGATAATTACACTTTTTATTGGGATAAAGTTCTAACAAGTTATGAAACATTCCCAAATCTAAACTACTTACCTCATTTTGTAAATTTTGATGTCTACAAAGATTTAGGCAAGAAACCAGAATATGACGTCATGTTTGCCGGTCGTCTTGATACAGACTATAGACTTAGTTTTTTCGAGGAACTAATCACCAAGCTTCCATCACTAAACATTGCTTGGTATGCTATAGACAAACACTACAAGGACGCTCGCAACCGTTCTAAGTATCCTGAACTAATAGACCTTTGCTACTGTGGATTTATCGACAATGAACAAGATATGGCAGATGCTATCAACAAAACAAAGATTGTTTTTAACATGAATTCACAAGGGATTTCATCCCTAAATTATAGAACTTTTCAAACAGTTGCTTGCAAAAAACTATTAATAAGTGATTACAGGGAAGAACTTGCACTTTTTGAGGGGCACATGCCATTTTATGAAGATTTTTCTGATTTGGTTTTTAAAATCGAAAGCTACTTAGATGACGATTACGCATATAACAAAGTTACAGAAGAATGCTATAAAATCGCACTTCAATCCCATAATTCTAAAAACAGTGCCAGATATATGTTAAAAGTGCTTGATAAAAGGTAAATATTATTTTCTATCAGCTTTAAATTTGTGATGATAATATTCAATCAACCCAATGTGCAAAGTTGTTAATGCTGCTGACAAGTACGCAAGAACTTTGTGCTGCTTTCTAAATGTCTTATTTTTACTTATACCGCTCAAAATAGAAGCTCCTAAAGTCACGGTAGCTGCATAACCTGTAGTTTTAGGTGTAATAATTTGATTTGGTTTAACTGAGTCAACTTTCATAGCCAAAATTTAGCATAAAATTATGGCAACAACAATATTCTATAAGGATTTAAGCGTCTATCTTTTTTGGCATCAGGATTATTCTTTACCAAGTGTTTAAGAATCTTGTGAGCCTTCAAATAATTTCTATCCTTAATATAAATATTTGCATACCTCATTGCGTACTCTACATTTTGTGGTGCAATATTTGTTAAATATTCATACTCCACAATTGCATCCGCTTTATTTATTTTCAACAAAACTTCTGCTTTCAAGAAATGTAACTCTTCATCACTCTTTATGCTTTCTGCTCGAGTAATGTAATCATATGCCATTTCTTGATGTCCAATATAATTGTAAGCAACCGCAAGATTATAATAAACAACATATCGAATTTCATCATTGTCAGCCAAGCGCAATGCTTTTTCAAGGTTTCTGATAGCATCAGGATACTTTTTCTGTGCAACTAAACTCTCTGCCATATCAATATAACCACTCGGCAATGTTGGAGCGTTATAAATATAATTCTTTGCCTCTCTCGCTTTGGAAATATTTATCTCTTCATCATCACCCAACACCAAATACGGAACATAATCACCTTTTAGTTTATTATCATTCGTAATATCAGGCTTAATTTTGTACAAAAGTTTTAACGTAGAAATATCAGCCTCTGTCAATTCTGCACGTGTGTCATTATTGAAACTTTCACTATCTTTCGACAAATACATTATATTATCAGGTTCAAAGCTATGTCCCATAAAACCTAATGCGTGGAATATTTCATGCAGTGCAGTATTATAAATTTGATTTTTGGTAAAATATTTTCCATCCGGAGTTTGAAGATAAAAATGAATATTCATCCCCAATAACTTAGCTGCAGAAATATTTGGAACAGTATATGCAACCACATACTTTCTACCATATTCCACATCGTCTGTTTTGGCATTCTGAAAATCAACAATAATGTCTGCTTTACCGCTCGTACGTACAAAAGGAATTCCAACCCTTTCCCACATACTAAAAGCTTGTTTAATTTCTTCCACATACTCTTGCGGTGCCATTTCTGTATTCACAAACATATATGTAACAGGGAATCTTCCCCAATGTACAATTTGTTGATTATAAGGGGCTTGTTTAACATAATTAAGCGGATATTCGTTATGTATCTCACGTTTTAGATTATACAAAAATTCCTTAGCCTGATAAGAAGCTCTATCTTGCAGTTTATCCTCTGCAATTCTTACCAATTTTTCTTGCGACGAAAGAGTCAATGGCGAATTAATAATAGAATTAACATAAAATTCTCTAGCATCAGTATCGACATTGCCATGTGCAAAAGATTTTTCATAATACATTTGAGATTTAGATATATTATTATGTTTATAATAATAATTTCCTAAACCTGCATAAATAGAAGCAGTGTTAGCACGAAAATACATAGCGCCAAGCAAAAGTACTGTTAATATTGAATAAAAAATTATTTTAGGTTTGTTCATGATTATTATTTTTGTATGTAAAAATGTAATGTAATAATTTTAAATTTTAGAATGTGTAAAATTAATTTTTAAAGAATTAAGAACCGTTTATAAATGTGTGCCTACCATTTGATTTACACCAAATTAGCCCCCACCCGAATTTCTAAGTTTCGCATAATAATACTCTCATTTGGAAATTTTCCCTCTCTGTCACTAACGTGACATCTCTCCCGCTCAATGGATGTTGC
>OIYO01000454.1_pt1 | contig 34607 bp, 35 predicted proteins | sample 1588191 | NCBI WGS metagenome assembly OIYO01 (sample SAMN03283275) | human gut metagenome | biome: human-associated habitat; material: feces | host: Homo sapiens | place: Peru | collected 2012 | reverse complement strand
CCTCGTAAATATTTAGGACCTGCAAGAGAACAAATAAAAGAAACAGTACAACACAAAATTAGAGATGTGTTTGGCTCAAGCAATAAAATGTAGAAACTAAAAAATCCATTAGATTTGTCTAATGGATTTTTTGTAGCTCTTTATTAGAGTAGTTAAACTATTTTTTTTCGATAAAGAAAATACTGTATAAAAATTTATAAGGTATTAAATCTCTGCTTTTAGAATTGTTCGTATTACAGAATATAGATAAGGTTTATATTCTTCTATTGGAAGCGGACTGTCATACATAATAGAATTGAAAGCGGTTGAACTTACTAATTCTATTATAGTTGAAAGAGTTACTTTAGGATTTTTTAATTTTATATTGTTTTCATCTAGCTTTTTTACGAATTTATCATAAATACTTTCATTGTCATTTTCTATGTTAGAAATTTTAGATATTGTTGAGTTAAATAGCCCTAAAGATAAGTTTTTAGAGACTAGCTTCAACACTATTTTATTTTTAGTTAATTCATCAATTATATAATTTATTATAAATACAATTTGATCTTCGAAATTTTGAATGTAGGATTTATCAAGTGCTGCAAGAGCTTTACTAAAAAGTTTTTGCGAATAATCGGCTATTACTTTATCTCGAATATCATATTTATCTTTAAAATATAAATAAAAAGTACCTTTTCCAACGCCAGCGTTATCTGCAATATCTTGAATTGATGTGTTGTCTACACCTTTTTGAGTGAATAATTTAAAAGCCGTGCTTAATAATTTATTTTCTTTTTCTAATTTATTTTCAATATTTTTTCCCATAATCATCCCTCCAGACGGAATAGATAAGTTTTACATTATTAATATTAACATAAAACTGACGATTAGTCAAATATTTAATTTTATAAATAGGGTTGAAAAATAAAATAATTTAGTATAAAATATAAGCAAAATAGGGATACAAAAGTAAAAAAATTATGGAGGGGAATATATGGAAGAAAATAAGGGAAAAAGTTTTAGAAAAAACAATAGACAAACAGGTATAACACTAGTGGCTCTTGTGGTAACTGTGGTTATATTATTAATTTTAGCAGGAATAAGCATTAAACTGGTATTAGATGATAATGGAATAATAAGTAGGGCAAAGCAAGCCGACATTATTCAAAGAGGCAGTACTGTTGAAGATGTTGTCACTGAGTGGAAATATAGTAAAAAAATGGATGATTATGCAGATAGTGTAAGTGAAACAAAAGAGGATATTATAAATAGTTTAATAGAAAAGAATTTAATTACTGAGGAAGAGAAGAACGAAATTAATGATAAAGGATATACTAAAATTGGAACTAAAGATATAATTTTTTCAGATGGATTAGAGGACACAAAACAAGTAATAACAAGAGGTGATCAGGAAATTTTATTTAACAAAGTAATACAAGAAGGAGACATACTTATTACAAAAAATGATTACCAAAGTTATGAAATTAAGGGGATATCTAATAGCGAAGATGGAGAAGCTATTAGAGAAGGTAGTTTAAATGGAAAAACTGGTGTATTGGAAATAATTGGAGATATAAATGATACAACTTTTAAATATACATTAAACGACTTTATGCACGGAGATGAAGAATTTTTTCTAAAAATAGATATAGATGGAGAAGAATATACTAAAAAAATTATAGTAGTCCAAGGTGACTGTATTACTTATGAAGAGGATTTTATGAAATTTGAAATCGAAGATGATGCAAATCTTCTTGCGTGGTCCGTTGAAGAAAATGAAAATTATAGTGGGGGAAAAGCTTTAGTATGTATTGTGCCAACAAAAGATAAAATATCTCAGGCAATAAAGTGGAATTTTTATGGAAGAGGTATAGAAATTTTATCTATGGATAGTGCAACTAAACCAGCAAGGATAGTAACACTATTAATTCAGGAAATAGATGGGAAAAAAAGAGGATTTATAAATGATATAACAGTAGATTGTGAAAGTGGTGAAATTTACCAATCAGACATTTTTGAAAAAAAGAAGATGACAAATTTGAGTGAGAAAAATTTTGTAGCAAACGGAAAGTATTCAATGGAATTTTATGGCGGTATACCAATGAACAGTAAAGCAAATGAAGTTAAGGTTGTTTTTGATGCAGTGAGAATATATAAGTAGAAGATATTATATCAAACATAGAGTGTAATATTAGTATAAAAACAAGATTAAAACAGACATTTTTTCAGATGTCTGTTTTTTCACTATAAAAATAAAAAAATTAATAAAAAATATTGACTAATAGTCAGAAAAGTAGTAAAATAATAATTGACCGTTGGTCATAAAAGGATAAAAATGGAAAGGAGTATGAGCTTAAATGGTTAAGGTCAACAAATTTGGAGAATGGGTTTGTAAATATCGTAAAGCTATAATTATTATTTCGCTATTACTATTAATTCCATCAATTATAGGAATTAAAGCTACAAGAATAAATTACGATATATTATCATACCTACCAAAAAATATTGAAACAGTAGATGGTCAAAACATATTATCAGAAGAATTTAATATGGGATCGTTTTCTATATTAATAGTAGATAATAAAATGCCATCAAAAGATATTATAAAATTAGAAAATAAAATAAAGGAGATTGAGTGTGTAGATAAAGTTGTTGGAGCAACTGATGTTTTAGGAACAACTATTCCAATGGAAATGCTTCCAGATGATGTTCAAGAAGTTGTTAACAAAGATGGTTCTACACCAATATTAATTACATTTAGTACAGAAATTGCAGAAGATGATACCTTAGCTGCAATTGAAAAAATAAAGGATATTGCAGGAGAACAATGCAAGGTAAGTGGTATATCTGCCACAGAGGATGATATAAAAAACCTATTAAATTCAGAAATGGCAGTATATGTTGTTGTAGCTGTTATATTATGTATTGTTGTTTTGCAATTATCGTTAGATTCATTTATAGTTCCTATATTTTTATTAGGAGGAATTGGAATTGCTATATTGTATAACATGGGTTCTAATATAATATTTGGAGAAATTTCATACATTACAAAAGCAATCGCAACTGTATTACAATTAGGAGTTACAATGGATTTTTCAATCTTCTTATATCATAGTTATCAAAAAGAGAAGAAAGAAAGTAAGGATATATATGAGGCAATGGCAAAGGCTATTAATAGTACATTAAATTCAGTTCTAGGAAGTTCGCTTACAACAATAGCTGGTTTCTTGGCATTATGTACTATGCAACTAACTATTGGTAAAGATATAGGTTTAGTAATGGCAAAAGGTGTTCTTGTTGGATTAGTTTGTGTTGTAACCGTTTTGCCTGCAGCATTGCTAGTGTTTGATAAATTCATATCTAAAGGACAACATAAAGAAATCTTACCAGAGTTTGAAGTTTTAAAGAATTTTGCATTAAAACATTACAGATTAATTTTGATAATATTTGTTGTTCTTGCAATACCTGCAATATATGGAAATAGTCATGTAAAGGTATATTATAACTTAAATAAAACTTTACCAGAAACATTAGATAGTGTTGTTGCAAATAATGAATTATCAAATAAATTTGATATGGTATCAACACAAATTGTTTTGGTAAATAAAGATATGAAAGATCAAACTGTAAACGAAATGTTAGATAAAATAGATGCATTAGATGGTGTTGAATGGTCTTTGTCAAAGAGCAAAATAACTAATGGAGCTATATCAGATGATATAATTCCTGATGATATAAAGTCGGTTTTTGAAAGCGATAAATATCAGATGATAATAATAAACTCTAGTTACGAAACTGCTACAGATGAAGAAAATAATCTTGTAAATCAAATTAATGATATTATAAAACAATATGATGAAAACGGAATATTAGCAGGAGAGGCACCTTTAATGAAGGACTTAGTAGAAATTGCAGATATAGATTTTAATAGTGTTAACATATCTTCAATTGCGGTAATATTTGTAATAATGATTTTTGTATTTAAGTCTGCTTCATTACCAGTGCTATTGATAGCAGCTATAGAGTTTGCAATATGTGTAAACATGTCGTTCTCATGTTACTTAAATCAAACAATACCATTTGTTTCTTCAATAGTAATAGGAACAATACAATTAGGTGCTACTGTTGATTATGCAATATTAATGACAAATAAATATCTAGAGGGAAGACTTGCAGGAAAAGACAAAAAAGGATCTGCAAAATATGCTTTGGATAATTCAATGAAGTCAATTATGGTTAGTGCTTTGTGCTTCTTTGCTGCAACTTGTGGAGTGTCATTTGTATCTAATATAGACATGGTTGGATCAATTTGTACATTGATATCTAGAGGAGCTTTAATAAGTATGGTTGTTGTAATATTTGTTTTACCAGCATTATTAATGGTATTTGATAAAATAATTTGCAAAACAACTAAAAGAATGAAAGTAATTAATGAAAAGGTAGAAGTTAAAAAATAAAATTATAAAAAGAGAGGAATGTGAATTAAAATGAATAAGAATTTTTTATTAAAAGGAATTTCTACAGCAACTGTGTTGTCACTTGTATTTTTAACTGCATCACCAGTGCTTGCTTATACTAAGGATGAAACTGTATATGGAAAACTTAATTCCAATGGAGAAAAATATAGTACGATAGTAACTAGTCATTTGAAAAATACTGAAAATTCAGATATTTTAAGAGATATGGCAGAATTGTTAAATATTAAAAATATAAATGGAGACGAAAGTTTTGAAACAGAAGAGTCTAATATATTAAAATGGAATTCAAATGGTAATGATATTTATTATCAAGGTGAAACAGAAAAACAATTGCCTATAGAATGTAATATTAAATACGAATTAGATGGAGAAGAGATTTCTGCTCAGGATTTAGCGGGAAAAAGCGGAAATGTAAAAATTACAATAGAATATAAAAATTTGGATGAGCATATTGTAAAAATTAATGGTGAAGATACTAAAATGTATACTCCATTCGTAGTTGCTACAGGTACAATCCTTGATAATACTAAAGCTAAGAATATTAAAATCAGCAATGGAAAAGTAGTTGATAATGGAACAAAAACATTAGCTCTAGGAATTACTTGTCCAGGATTACAAGATAGCTTGGATTTAGATGAGGAGGATTTCGAAATACCTAGCAAAATTGAAATTGAATTTGAAGCAACAGATTTCGAAATGAATAATATTATCTCATATGCAACTCCAAAATTAATAGAAGAGAGTGACTTTTCTAATCTAGATAAATTAGATGATTTGTATAGTAAAGTTTCAACATTAAGTAGTTCTAGTTCGGCTTTGGTTCAAGGTGCAAAGGAATTACAAAGTGGTGTAGATACGTATGTTGAGAAAGATACTCAATTTGGAGAGGCTATGGATAGTTTGCAAAGTGGAGTAAATCAAATTAACAGTAACTATTCAGAATTTGATGATGGAATGAGCAAATTAAATAGTAGTGCTTCTAAGTTAGAACAAGGAGCTGGCAAAGTTGATGATGGTGTTGATGCTGTTACAAGTGGATTAGAAGGTTTAAAAAATGGAGTAGCAAATGGTAAAGAGCAAGCTACATCTGCATTGGAAAAGAGTAGTGAAGCATTAACTGGTGGAATAGACCAAATAATAGAAGGTAAAGATCAAGAAGCTGAAACAATAAAGAAAAGTGTTATAGAAGCGGGAAATGAAACTTTAAAACAAGGCTTGACTTCAAAAGTATCTAGTGGAGCAAAAGAGACAGCAGGTGCTACATTGAATGCAATGTTACAAAATGAAATATTATTAAAACAATTAGGATTAGAAAATCTTACAGAACAACAAAAAACAGCGTTAGTATCAGCACTAAAAACAAATATGGATACAACTAAGTTAGAGAGTGGAATAGAAAGTGCAATAGATACTGCAACAGAACAACAAAAAGCAGGAATTGATAAAATTAACAATAATGAAAAAGGTGTAAAAGCGGGGTTAGAAGCATTAAGAGCACAAGCAACACAAAATATTGCATCAGGAATAAAATCAATATCAAGTGGATTTGATTCAATATCATCAGGTGTGTCTCAAATAAATGATGGAACAGAGAGTTTAAAAGAAGGAACAACAGAATTGTATACAGGAACTAAAACATTAACAGCTGGAACATCAACATTAGAAACAAATTCTAAATTATTAAAAAATGGAATATCAACATTAAATGAATCAACAGCAACGATTAATAATGCAAATAAACAATTGCTATCAGCATCACAAACAATTCAAAGTGGTGCAAATACCTTAACAGATGGAATTGAAAGATTTGATAGTGAGGGAATTCAAGAAATTGCAAATTTAGTAAACGGAAAAGTTAAAAATTTACAAGAAAGAATAGAAGCATTAAAAGATTTAGCAAACGAATATAATTCATTTGCAGGAATAGATGAAAGTGCTGAAGAAGGAACAGTTAAATTTATATTAATGACAGATAGTATAAAAAAGACAAATGATTAATATTATATAAAGCTAAATTATGACAAAATAAAGGTTGGGCAAATAATTGCTCAACCTTTAAATAAATGTAGAATGTCTTTTGATATACATTTCAGAATCTTTTTTCTTTAAATCTTCACGTTTATCATATAATTTTTTTCCTTTACCAATACCGAGCTCAACTTTTACAATACTATTTTTAAAGTATAAAGACATAGGAACAAGGGTATATCCTTTTTGCTTTACTAAGCCAATTAGTTTAAAAATTTCTTTTTTATTAAGTAAAAGCTTTCTAGTACGCATAGGATCCTTGTTAAAGATATTTCCCTGCTCATATGGACTAATGTGCATAGAATATATGTAAGCTTCGCCATTGTTTATGGCTGCGTAGCTGTCTTTTAAATTAACTCTACCATTTCTAATTGATTTTATTTCTGTTCCTGTAAGAACGATTCCGGCTTCCAAAGTATCTATTATTTCATAATTGTGTCTTGCTACAGGATTTTTGGCTATATTTTTTATCATTGTAATCACCTTCCATTAATATGATATATTATAACACGGAAAAAACATAAAGCCAAGATTTTTTTATTAAAGAATAAATCTGAATATTTTCAAACTTTAGTTTTTTATCTACCCTTTATATTTTTTATAAAATTGAAAATTTCATTAAATTTATTCGTGTGCGAAAATTTATGTAATAAACTCTTTGTGCAATGTATTAAAAAAGTACAATGAGAATTGTAACTTAACTTTCAAAATTGAAATTTATTTTAAATATATTAATAAAATTGAGTTACAATTTTCATTGTATAAAATAGAAAGGGATTATCTTATCTATTTTAGTTTTACTCGTCCATTGTATCAGAAGAGTTTATTTTTGTGTCATTTTGCTTTGCATAATAGTATACTAATGCAACAATTAAAGCACCAAGAATTGCTACAATTAACCAAGTCCAAGCTGTGGCTGTCATGCCAGCGATTTTTACTTGACCATTTGTAGAAGTTCTATTGGCTGTGTAGTTTCTATTAGTAGTTGCAGTTTTTGCAGAATTTTCCATGTTGCCTGTTGCATTTTTTACACCGTTAGCACTTTTTTCAACAATATTTTCTGTACCAGTGATAGCACCTTGTACAACGTTTCTTGCTCCTTCTGCAGCATTTTTTATTGTGTTACCTGCAGTTGACATATTTCCATCTGCTGCTAGTACTGGAGAAAAAGAAAATCCTAACGCAAAAGCAAGAAGGATTGTAGAAAATAAAGCTAATCTTTTCATAGTAACCTCCATTTATAAGAATTATAAAATCAAAATACCATTGGATATAAATTGATTTTATGTACAAAATAAAATTAAGTCATTATTATTATTAATATAAAAAAATAAAATATACGATAAAAAAATTGGAAGTTTAAAGATATTCTAAATAAATTATTGTCTAGATATGAATAAACACAATATTATTCATATAAAAAGGAACCGTAAGTTCAACGATTCCTTTTTGAAAAAATATTAGATATGTTAATTATTTTTTAATTTGATTATAATTGCTATTCCTAAAAGTATTAAGATAACTCCAACTGTGATAAGCAAAATGTTTAGTATATTAGTTAAGCCTAATTCAGATTCTGGCAAGGAACTTAAAGTACTTACTGTAGCTGAAGATGTTGTGTTGGTTGTTGATGCTGAAGTATTTGAATTAGTGTTTGAACTTGTATTTGTATTTAAGCTATTATCTTCAACGTTTGTTGATGAATCTTCAAGATTTGAAGCTAGGTTCATATCTATTGCAGCAAAAGCTTTGTTAGTAGCAAAGAAAAATACACATGTTAATATTATACAAGTAATAGTTATTAGTTTTAAAGTTTTGTTCATTATAATCAATCCTCTCGTGTTTTATTTATAGAAATTATATTTTAAATTACTATATAATCATACACAAAATAAGAAAAAAAGTCTATACTTTTTTCTAAAATTTTGAAAATTGTGAATAAAAAATAAGAAAGGATAAAATTAAATATATAGGAGGATGTTTTATATGATTAGAAATCTAAGAATTGTTAAAGTTGATTCAGAGTATTGTGATTATTTAAGAAAATTTGATAACAAAGTAGCATACAATAAAAATGAAAAAGAATAAATCCAAAAAATACTTGACATAATATAAAATTAAGGTATATAATTTAAACATTGAAAAAAAGATAAGTGTATTTGAGAGAGGGATGCTTATGAAAGATTTAGAAACTGAGAATTTAATAATTAGAAAATTTAAATTGGAGGATGCAGAAGATGCCTACAAAAATTTAGCAACAGAAGAGAGGTTATCAGAGTGCCTTGGATATAGGATTCATGAAAATGTTGAAGAGACGAGAATGATGATTCGTTCATATATGAATGAGTACGACATGAATGAATTAGTTTGGGCGATTGAAGAGAAAAAAACAAAGACGGTTGTGGGTTACATAAATGCATTAGAATATTCTAAGGTTAATAAACTTTGCAATATCAAATTTGGACTAGCATTAGATTTGATTAGTGAGGGATTAATGGAAGAAGCTTTAAATAAAGTACTGGAATATTTATTTGATAATGAAGGTTTCGAAATTATAACAACAGAATTTTATGATGGATGTAAGGATTTTATTAAAATAAAGTCTGAAATACTTGAGAATGTTGGAATGAAAAAAGAGGCAGTTTTAAGAAATAGAAAGATTAATGAAAAAACAAAGAAACCAGAAAGTGAAATAGTGTATTCAATTTTAAAAGAAGAGTTCAAGAATACTAAAAAATAATAACTAAATAAAGGAAAACAAAATGCCATAAAATGAAGTGAATCTAAAAAGTGTTTAACTTTTGGATTTGCTTCATTTTTTATAAAAAACTATATACAAAAAACATAGCAAGTGGTATAAATATGTTAAATGGAAAAGGGGAAAGTTAATATGAATAAACAAGAAATATATGATTTTATAAAAAGTAGAAATATATGGTATGAAGTTACAGAACATAAGGCAGTTTTTAGTATGAAGGAATTATCAGAAGTTGAGGTATTATACCCAGAATATGATGCTAAAAATTTATTTGTTCGTGATGATAAGAAAAGGAATTATTATCTTATAACGGTAAGAGGAAATAAGAGAGTTGATTTGAAAAAATTTAGAAATGATAATGGTATACGACCTCTAAGCTTTGCTTCGACAGATGATTTGAAAAACATCATGGACTTGGTTCCTGGTGCAGTAACACCTTTTGGTCTATTAAATGATAAAGATTTAAAAGTAACATTTTATTTAGACAAAGATTTTTTTAAGGATGAACAGATTATAGGTATTCATCCAAATGATAATACCGCAACAATATGGCTTAAAGTAACAGATTTAATTGATATAATAAAAGGATATGGTCATGAAGTTAATGTCGTGGATATTTAAAAAATTGTTGACAGAAAAAGATTTTTATTATAAGATACAAACAATGGTTCTATATTAATTAATAAAGATTATATGTACTAATAAATGAAGCAACACTAAATTTTATAAAAAGGAAGTGTTCTTATGAACGAAAAAAGAAATGAAATTATTTTGTTTGAAAATCAAGGAGTAAAATTAGAAGTTAACTTGAAAGATGAAACAGTGTGGCTAAACAGGCAATAATTAGCTAAACTATTTGATAGAGATGTAAAAACCATAGAAAAACACATAAACAATGCTCTAAATGAAGAATTGAATGGAGTTTCAACTGTCGCAAAATTTGCGACAGTTCAAGAAGAAGGAGAAAGAAAAGTAACTAGAGAGATAGAATATTATAATCTAGATATGATAGTAAGTATTGGATATAGAGTAAAATCTGACAGGGGTGTAATTTTTAGACAATGAGCTAATAAAGCGCTAAAAGCCTATATGCTTAAGGGTTATGCTATAAACCAGAAGAGACTAGAATATCTAGAAAAAACGGTACAATTAATAGGCATTGCAAGGAGAATGGAAGAGAAACTAGAAATTCAAGAAATTTTTCTAATAGAATGAAAGGAGTATATATGTTCAAGTTACACTCAGAATACAAGCCAACAGGTGATCAGCCTCAGGCAATAGAATATTTATCAAAAGGAATAGATGAAGGTAAAAAATTTCAGACCCTTCTTGGAGTTACGGGTTCTGGAAAAACTTTTACTATGGCCAATATTATACAAAAAGTGCAAAGACCAACTTTAGTTTTAGCACATAATAAAACTTTAGCGGGACAGTTATACTCTGAATTTAAAGAGTTCTTTCCAGAAAATAATGTTGAATATTTTGTATCTTATTACGATTATTATCAACCAGAGGCATATATTCCTTCGTCTGATACATATATAGAAAAAGACGCTTCTATAAATGATGAAATAGACAAATTACGCCATTCTGCAACACTTTCACTATTTGAAACAAGGGATGTAATAATCGTTGCATCTGTTTCTTGCATATATGGATTGGGAGACCCTGTTGATTATCAAGAGATGATGCTTTCATTACGACCAGGAATGAATAAGTCTAGAGAGGATGTAATGAGAAAGCTTATAAGTATGCAATATACAAGAAATGAGTTAGATTTTAAAAGGGGAACATTCAGAGCAAAAGGTGATGTACTAGAAATATATCCATCATCACAAAGTGAGTCAGCTGTTAGAATAGAGTTTTGGGGAGACGAAGTAGAAAAAATAAATGAAATAAATCCATTAACTGGAAAGGTGATTGGATTAAGAAGCCATATTTTAGTGCCTCCTGCTTCTCAATATGTAACAAGTAAAGAAAAATTAGAAAGAGCAATTGTAACAATTGAAGAGGAAATGAAAGAGCAAGTCCAATATTTCAAATCACAGGGAAAACTAATAGAGGCTCAAAGAATAGAAGAAAGAACAAACTTTGATATAGAAATGATGAAAGAAACGGGATTTTGTCAAGGTATAGAAAATTATTCTAGACATATTAGTGGAAGACCAGCAGGTTCTCTGCCATTTACTTTGTTTGATTATTTTCCTAAAGATTTTTTATTGTTGATAGATGAATCGCACGCAACAATACCACAAGTTAGAGCTATGTATAATGGGGATAGAGCGCGTAAAGATTCGCTAGTAAAATATGGATTTAGATTGCCTTCAGCATATGATAATAGACCTTTAAAGTTTGAAGAGTTTGAGGAAAGAATAAATCAAGTGGTGTTTGTTAGTGCAACCCCGGCTGAGTATGAAAAAGAACACAGTAAAGGAAATGTGGCAGAACAAATTATACGTCCGACAGGATTACTAGATCCAAAAATAGAAGTTAAACCAGTAACTAATCAAATTGATGATTTGATAGAACAGATTAGAGAACGTACAGAGAAAAATGAAAGAGTACTAGTGACTACATTAACTAAAAAAATGGCAGAAGATTTAACAGCATATCTAGCAGGAATTGACATAAGGGTAAGATATATGCACTCTGATATCAAGGCTTTAGAAAGAATGGAAATAATTAGAGATCTTCGTCTAGGAGAGTTTGATGTTTTAGTAGGAATAAATCTTTTAAGAGAAGGATTAGATATTCCAGAGGTTTCGCTTGTCGCAATATTAGATGCGGACAAAGAGGGATTTTTGCGTTCTGAGCGTTCGTTAATTCAAACTATAGGACGTGCCGCTAGAAATACGGACGGTAAGGTAATTATGTATGCAGATGAACTTACTGAAAGTATGGAAAAAGCAATATCTGAAACAAATAGAAGACGTAAAATACAAATGGAATACAATAAAGAGCATAACATAACTCCCAAAACTATTCAAAAATCCGTAAGAGATACTATAAAAGCAAGCATAGTAGCTGAAACATCAGAAAAATATGAGATGGATAAAAATGTAAGTGTAGAAGAAGTTATAGCAAAACTTACAGATGAGATGATTGAGCATGCTAGAAAAATGGAATTCGAAGAAGCTGCTAAATTAAGAGATGAAATAAAAGAATTAGAATCAGCATTATAAAAAATAAGAACAGAAATATTTAAAAATCCCCTTCCAAAAATGGAAGGGGATTAAACTTAGGTGCGTTTGCGAATGGTGCAGACGGATTGAATGGGATTTCGGCTATAGGGCTTGGGCTCGATAACGTCGATACCCGATCCGTATTTGCCCTCCTCGATTTTCTTGATTTCGCCAGGAAACAATGGAAAAATGGTACGAGATTCATCGTTAGACTCTAAAAAAGCCCTAATGAATTCGTCGATCCGTTCGCTTCTTGTTAGATGATACAAACAAATCACTCCTTAAAGTTTTATAATAACCAAGTTGGCTATTTGTATATTATACATTAAAAAACATAGAAAGTAAAGAAAAATGACAAAAAGTATACATAAAATTTGTGCGTTTAATATCAAACAAAATAAAACAATAAAGATAATGAATAAGATAGCAGTAACAAAATTCTACAAATTTTATAAAATATAATAGGTGATTATAATGAAAATATTTAAAGAATTATATGAAGATGCAAAAAACATACAGAGAAAAGACCCTGCGGCAAATAATATTTTATATGTAATATTTTTGTATCAAGGATTTCATGCTATAGTTTTTCACAGGATAGCACATTTCTTTTATAAGATAAAATTGCTTTTTATAGCAAGGTTGATTTCACAATTAGCTAGACATATTACTGGTATAGAAATTCATCCAGGAGCACAAATAGGAAGAAAACTTTTTATTGACCATGGAATGGGGATTGTTATAGGAGAAACAACAAGGATAGGAAATAATTGTACGATATATCATGGCGTTACTTTAGGAGGAACAGGAAAAGATAAGAAAAAAAGACATCCTGATATTGGAAATAATGTTATGATTGGTTGCGGAGCGAAGGTTTTAGGACCTATAAAAATTGGAGATAATGTAAAAATTGGTGCTAATTCGGTAGTGCTGAAAAATATAAAAAGCGATTCTACAGTGGTAGGAATACCAGGAGTTGTAGTAAGAAAAAGGGAAAGATGATAGAAGAGTGTAGGTTTGCAAATTTATTAGAACAAAAAATTACAATATATGCTTGTGATTTTGCTTAGTTTGTGATAGTATTAGCATTGAAGTAGAAAAGGTGGTAATAAATGTCGAAAAATATATTTACTAATGCAATAAAACATTACAATCTTATAAACAGACATAGATGGCTAGTATTTAAATTAAGTATAAAAGCTGGAATTCCATGGAGAGGACTAGTTCACGATTTATCTAAATATTCATTTATAGAATTTTGGGAGTCTGCTAAATTTTATAATGGGAATATAAGCCCAATAATTTTTGCAAAAAAGAAATATGGTTATTCAAAGGCATGGCTTCACCATAAAGGTAGAAACAAACATCATGCAGAATACTGGTATGATCCAAGGTCTAAGAATCCAATGCCATTAGTGCCATATCGATATACAGTGGAGATGATTTGTGATAATTTAGCAGCTGGAATGATATATAATGGTAAACGTTGGAGAAATGACACTCAATTAAAATACTGGATAAAGAGAAAAGATGATATACCATTAAATGATAAGAATAAGGCAATGATTACAGAGGTATTTACTCAAGTAAGTATAAATGGAATAGATAAGGTATTAAATAGAGAAAATTTGAAAAAATTATATAGAAAATATTGTGAATAAAGGAGAATGAAAATGAATATAGGGTTCTATGCTGGAAGTTTTGATCCTTTTACGATGGGACATATGCATGTTGTAAAAACAGCTTCTAAATTATTTGACAAATTGGTAATTGGAATAGGAATTAATATTCAAAAATCAAGACAATATGACAAAGAAATTATAAAGCAAGCAATAGAGCAAGCATTAACAGAAGAAAATATAAATAATGTTGAAGTTATAACGTATGAAGGATTATCGGTTGATGCAGCTAAAAAGTGCAATTGCAATTTTTTAGTAAGAGGAATTAGAGATGATATGGATTATTACTATGAAGAAAATATTGCGGGAATTAATGAAGAAATATCAGGATTAGATACAATTTATGTAAGAGCCGGAATTTTGGGAGGAATTAGTTCTAGTACGGTTAGAGAGTTATTTATGAATGGAAAAGACGTGTCTAAATATGTACCTGAGGCAATATTAAAAATAATGTAAATGCTGTATTTGGGACAAGAATCAAAATGTTTGGAGGTTTAGATTAATGGAATGGAATAGAGAAACATTGCAAAAACCAGGGTGGAAAGAAGAAATATCAAATAGAGATGCTAAAGAAAAAATAGCAGAAAAAATAGCATCAATAGTACAAGATGAAGATGTAATAGGATTTGGCTCTGGTTCAACTTCGTACTTAACTGCAATAGCAATAGCAAATAGAGTGCAAGAAGAAAAATTAAATATAATTGCAATTCCTACATCATATGAAATAAAAATGTTGTGCGCATATTTAAAAATACCAACAGCAACATTGGAAGAAAAAAAGCCGGATTGGTGTTTCGACGGGGCTGATGAAGTAGATAGAAATAATTGGTTAATAAAAGGTAGAGGTGCAGCAATGTTTAATGAAAAATTAAATATTGTATCTGCAGGTAAAACGTATATATTAGTTGATGAAAGTAAAATTGTTGAAAAATTAGGAACTAAATTTCCAATTCCAGTGGAGTGCAATCCAAAAGCTATAAATATAGTAAAAGAGGAGCTGTATAAAATTGGTGCAAATGAGGTAAGTTTAAGACTTGCACTAAAAAAGGACGGGCCTGTTATAACAGAAAATGGAAATATTATATTAGATGCAACCTTTAGTGAGATAACAGACGACCTTGAAAGAAAAATAAAAAATATCACAGGAGTAATAGAATCAGGATTATTCATAGGATATAATGTGGAGATAGTTAAATAAAGATATAAGTTTAAACAGCGATAATCTTAAATTTATATCTTAGAGAGGAAATGCTAGTAAATATGAAAAACATTCTTTTTTCAGCAGTTACATTAGATGTTGGTGGCATAGAAACTGCGCTGGTTACATTAATAAATTATTTGACTCAATTGAAGGATGAAGAACAAAATTTTATGTATAATATAACTCTTGTGCTAGAGAAAAAACAAGGGGTATTTCTTGACACAATAAATAAAAGAATTAAAATTATTGAGTATGAACCTAATAATAATAAGCTAATATTAGTAAGAAAAGCAATAAATTTTCTAAAACAAAAACAATTTATAAGACGATATAAGAATAAATTTGACTTTTCTTGTTGTTATGCAACATATTCGTTACCTGCATCATTTGTAGCAAGAACAGCATCTAAAAATAGTGTTTTATGGTGTCACATGGATTATTTAGCGCAATATGGTGGAGATAAAGAAAAAGTAAAAGAATTCTTTAAGGAAAAACATTATAAAGATTTTACAAAATTGGTTTTTGTATCGGAAAAAAGTAAGAATTCATTTTTAGAAGTATTTCCTGAAATGAGAAATAAAGTTTTACATATAAATAATTTAATAAATTATGAAGAAATAGAGGAGAAATCTTTAAAGAAAATAAGTGAAGAAGAATTAAAGAGAATAGATAAAAAAGAAGGACAAACAATCTTTTTAAATTATGGTAGACATGATGAACTGCAAAAGAAAATATCTAGATTGATTGAAGCGACTGAAAAGCTGAAGGAACGTAACAAAAACTTTAAAGTTTTATTGGTGGGTGAAGGCGTGGATACACCAAAGTATAAAAAAATGGTAGAAGAGAATAAATTGACGGACAGGGTTATATTTTGTGGAAGAAAAAAGAATCCATTTCCATATGTAAGGCTGGCTGATTGTGTTGTTTTAACATCCGATTATGAAGGATCTCCAGTAGTTTTTACGGAAAGTTTAATATTAGAAAAGCCAATAATAACAACGGATGTTGCGGGGAGCGAACAGATAAAAGATAAGTTTGGATATGTAACCAAAAAGGATGCAAATGATATATTTGCAAAAATGGAAGAATTTATGGATAAGGGCTTTAAACCAAAAGAAAGGTTTAACGTAAAAAAATATAATGAGGATATTATAAGAAAAGTTGAAAAAATAATGAAAGGTTAAAGAATGGTTAAGATAAGCGTTATTGTTCCAATATATGATGTTGAAAAACAATTGAATAGATGTATAGAGTCATTACTAAAACAAAAAATCCAACAAATTCAAATAATTTTAGTAAATGATGGCTCAACTGATAATTCGGGAAAAATAGCACAGGAGTATGCAAAAAAGTTCCCAGATAAAATCCTTTATTTAGAAAAAGAAAATGGAGGATTGTCGGATGCAAGAAATTATGGAATAGAGCATGCAACGGGAGAGTATTTGACATTCGTCGATTCAGATGATTATATATCAGATAATTTGTATGAGGACTTAGAAAAATATTTAGAGCAAGATTATGATATGATTAAGTTTAAAATAGAAAAAGTTGACGAAAATGGAAATAAAATATTAGAAAATTATACTCCTATATTTGCAGACAAAACAGGTGAAGAAGCTTTTGAAATATTGTATAAAAACGATGAATTGACTGAAGTCGCTTGGGGATATGTATATAAGAGAAAGATGTGGATTGAAAACAATTTCAAATTTGCAAAAGGAATGTTTCATGAGGATTTTGGATTGATACCGTTAGTGATATTAAAGGCTAATAAAGTGGCCTCTACAAATATTATGGGATATTATTATGTTCAAACTTCTAGCAGCATAACTAGAGGAAAGCCTGAAACTATATATAAAAGAGCAGAGGACTTATTAAAACACTATGATAATATGATTGAAACAATTAAAGGCTACAATATATCAAAAGAGTCCAGAGAAAATATAAAAATTTACTATACTAATTGTATATTATTAAATGTAAATAATTTAGATAAAAAAGACAAGAATAAGTATATTAAAGAGATAAAGAAAAGAAAAATGACTGAAAACATAAAAGCTAGAAACTTTAAGCAATTACTAAAGAAAATAATTTTAAGAATAAATATAAAATTATATTTAAAAATTCGATAAGAGGAAAATATAAAAATGCAAGATTTAAGTATTATTGTTCCAATATATAATGTAGAAAAATATTTAAGCAGATGTGTCGAATCATTATTAAATCAAACTTTAGAAAACATCCAAATAATACTTGTGAATGATGGCTCAACTGATAATTCAGGAAAAATAGCAAAAGTGTATGCTGAAAAAAATCCAGACAAAATACTTTATTTAGAAAAAGAAAATGGAGGATTATCAGACGCCAGAAATTATGGAATGCCATTTGCTACAGGGAAGTATATAGCTTTCTTAGATTCGGATGATTATATCGAAAAAAATGCATATGAAGAAATGTATAGCAAGGCATGTGAAGGCAATTATGATTATGTGGAAAGTGACTTTATATGGGAATATCCTAATAAAAGAAAAATAGATAAAATGGTAAATTATAGGAACAAGAAAGAAATGCTAACAAATGTTAGAGTTGTAGCGTGGAACAAACTTATAAAAAGAGAAATTATAGAAAAAAATAAATTACAGTTTCCTAAAGGATTGAGATATGAAGATGTGGAATTTACATACAAATTAATTCCACACTTAAAAAGTATGGGATATGTTGACAAAGCATTTGTTCATTATATTCAAAGAGAAAACTCAATAGCAAATGTGCAAAATGAAAGGACAGCTGAAATTTTTACAATATTAGATAATGTTATTGAATATTACAAAGATAACGGATTGTATGAAGAATATAAAGAAGAATTGGAATATATGATTACAAGAATTGTGTTATGCAGTTCTTTAAAAAGAATTACTAAAGTAAAAAATAAAGAAAAAAGAAAGGAGTTGGAAAAGAAAAGCTGGATATATGTAAATGAAAAATTTTCATCTTGGAAACAGAATAAATACTTAAAAGAGGTGAACAATGCTAAAAATATGTATATAAAGACCGTAAACAAATTGACTTATCCTATATATGTAAAAATATTAGAATTATTATAAAAGGAGACGTAAAAATGAAAAATATAAAAATTTTTGCTTGTAATTCAGCTAAAGGTTTTGCAAATGAAATATGTGATTGTTTAGGTTTTAAATTAGGAGAAATGGATTCTTTTAAGTTTAAAAATGATAATAATTTTATCCAATATAAAGAAACAGTTAGAGAACAGGATGTGTATATTGTGCAGACATCTTTACCACCTGTGAATGAAAACATAATGGAATTATTATTGGCAATTGATGCTGCGAAAAGGTCAGCTGCAAAAAATATAAATGTTGTATTACCATATTTTCCATATTCAAGGTCTGATAAGAAGGACCAACCAAGAATTCCTATTACAGCAAGTTTAATTGCAAAATTACTAGAGGCAGCTGGTGCTACAAGAGTTATAACTTGTGATTTGCATAATGGAGCTATACAGGCTTATTTTAATATTCAATGTGAGAGGTTAACTGGAGAACGTATATTAGAAAAATATTTCGAGAATAAAGAACTGAAAGATATTGCAATAGTAGCAACCGACGCGGGAAGTGCTAAAAAGGCATATAAGTACTCAAAATATTTTGCTGCACCTATGGTATTGATTGATAAAAGAAGAGAGGCAAATAATGATGATGCAAAGGCTATAAATATTATAGGAGATATAAAAGGAAAGACAGCTCTTATATTTGATGATGAGATTAGTACAGGAGGAACATTAACAGAAGCTGCAAGAATTGTAAAAGAAAATGGTGCAAAAGAAGTTTATGCTGCATGTACACATGGAATCTTATGTGGTGACGCCATAAAGAAGATAGAAGAATCGCCTATAAAAGAATTAGTTATTACAGATACAGTCCCAATGACACCTGATAGAGAGTGTGAAAAAATAAGGATAGCAAGTATTGCACCATTATTTGCAGAAGCTATAAAAAGAATTAACGAAGCTACGCCATTAGATGATTTATTTGAATAGGGGAAGAGATGAAAAATAGTAGACTGAAAAAAATAATAAATTTAGAAAATATATTATACATATTTATAATAATAAGTCCAATTTTAGATATAGCAAGTTTTATTTTTAGGAATTACTTTGGTACAAGCTTATCAATTTCAACGGTATTAAGACCAGTATTACCAATAATTGCTATAACGTACATATTTTTTAAGGATAAAATAAAATGCAAATTATTGATTGCAAGCCTGATGTATGGATTATATGCTGCCTTACACTTATATGTTTTTTATTTGATTAAGACAGAATGTGCATATGGCAATCTAATTAGGGAATCGCAATATGTAGTTAATTATACTTTCATGGTAATGAACTTATTTTTATATCTGTATGTCTTTATATTTAGAAAAAAGAAAATAGATGATTTTACAGAATCAAAAATTGAAAAGATGAAAAAAGCAATTTTGATTTCATTTACATTATATATTTCGTTAATGTTTGTAGCAATCTTAACGGGTACATCATCTCATACATATAAAGAAGATGCAATGGGATATAAAGGTTGGTTTGAATCTGGAAATAGTGTTGGTGCAATAATGATACTTATGTTATTTACTATTTTGCCATTGCTGGAAAATAAAAATTCGAAAGTAACTAGAATTTGGGCACTTATAAATGTAATACTTTCTGGAATATATTTAACTACTTTATTAGGAACAAGAGTTGGACTACTTGGATTTGCTTTAGTAATATTTACATACGTTATATGTGAGATTTTCGTAAAACTTAGAACAGATAAAAACTTAAATAAGAAAATCGTTGGTATAGGGGCCACTGTATTTGTGGTGGCTTTGATAGCAGTTATATTTGTAGGGCAGAATTTTTTGAGTAGACGAAAACTACTGAAAGAAAGAGAAGATTTAATATATGATGAGAGTCTGGGAACAAGTTCACATGTTACAGGTGATATATTAAAAATGGTTGAACAGATAAAATTGAATGAAATTGCAGAAACTTATATGTCTGTACCAATGCAAAAAGCTTTAATTGACTTATATGATTTTAATAATTTGCATAATATACCATATACAAATATGAGAATAACACAACTAGTGTATCATACTACATTAGTTATGGAACAAAAAGATATATGTACGATATTATTTGGTAATGGATTTATGACTCACTATTATGAGTTAATATTTGAAATGGAAGTTCCGGCATTTTTGTATAATTTTGGAATTTATGGATTTATATTATACTTTGTACCATTTGCAACAATAGCACTATATGGCTTGTATGCGGGAGTAAAAAATATAAAAAAAATCAGTGTAGATGTAGTTATGGGGATCTTAGGAGTTAACTTTGCAATAATAGTTTCGTTCCTTTCAGGCTATACGTTTTTTAATCAGTCGACAGTAACTATTATTATTGCAACTTCTACAATTACTATTTATAATATTATAAAGTTGAAAGGTGAAAATAGTGAAAAAGAAAATAATATTTGGAATAACAAGCCTTACATTAGGGGGCGCAGAACGAGTATTAGTAGATATAGCAAACAGACTAGTGGAAAGATTTGATATTACAATATTTACGATATATAATAATGGAGAACTTGAAAAAGAATTAGATAATAGAATACACAAGGTGTCTTTGTATAATAAACAATATATTGAATTGTCTAAAAAGGAAAAAGTATTGATTCCAATATCAGTGTTGTTAAATAAAAGAAAAATATTTAGAAAATACATAGATAATGATGATTATGTGGCACAAATAGCTTTTTTAGAAGGAGCGATAACTAGAATTTTTAGTGTAAAGAGTAACAAAGAAGCTAAAAAGATTGCATGGATACATAATGATATCTCAAAAGTATTTGGCAAGAATATAAAGTCGAAAATAAAAAGAATTATAGATAGAAATGTTTATGAAAAATATGATGAGTTAATATTTGTGAGTATTGATAATTTGGACAAGTTTAATAGAGTATATGATGATATGCAATTACCTCATGAAAAAGTTATAAAAAATTATATTAATGCAGAAAGAATATTGCAACTATCAAAAGATGAAAAGGAATATAATAATTTATTTAACACAGAAGAGGTGAACATAATTCAGGTATCGAGACTAGTAGAGCAAAAATCAATAGATAGGTTTATTGATGTTCATGCAAAGCTTATAAAAGAAGGTATAAAACATCATGTTTATGTAATTGGTGATGGACCATTAAAAGAAACGTTGCAAAAACAAATAGATAATCTTGGGGTAAAAGATACATTTACTTTACTAGGAGCTAAAAAGAACCCGTATCCATACATAAGTAATAGTAATGCATTTGTTTTGTTTTCGAACTTTGAGGGTTATCCTATGGTTGTTGAGGAAGCAAAAATATTAAATAAATATATTGCGGTAACCAACACTTCTTCAAGAGAAGTATTAATAGATTATCCAGAGAATAGTTTGATAGTTTCGAATGATAAAGAGGGAATAGAAGAAGCTATAAGATATATTGTGAAAAATAAATCGAAAATTTTAGAAAAAAATAGTAATTACCACTATGCAAATAATAAAATTATTGATAAAATAGAAAAAGTTATAAATTCTTAATAAAAGGATGGTTAGTGATTAATAATTATGAAAATATCAATATTAACTCCAACTTTTAATAGGGCAAAATTGTTGGATAAGTTATATACCAGTATTTTGATAAATAGCAATAATTCGAATTGTGATGTAGAATGGTTAATAATGGATGATGGCTCTACAGACAATACAAGGATAATTGTTGATACTTATATAAAGGAAAATATTATAAATGTTCAATATTTTTATCAAGAAAATAGTGGAAAGATGTCAGCAATTAATGAGTTGGTAAAAAGATGTACGGGGGATTTAATCCTTGAATGTGATTCTGATGACTATTTAGTTCCTGAGACATTTAAAATAATAGAAGATGCTCTAGTTCAATGTAAAGATATGGCTAATATTTATGCAATGGCATTTTTGAAATATGATCAGAATGGAAATAATATGGGAAATAATTTTCCAGAAGATAATTATGAGAGTTCAATGTTTGATTTGTATTTTAAAGAAGGAATAACAGGCGAAAAAGCTTTAGTATTCAATAGTAGTATTAGAAAAAAATTTAAGTATAGATTAGAAAATGGTGAGAAGTTTGTAACTGAAGCAAGGCTACATCATGAAATGGATTTGCATTATAATATTAGATGTTTTAATAAGAAAATTATGATATGTGAATATAAAGATGATGGTTATTCAAAGAATATAAATAAATTATTTATTCAAAATCCGAAAGGATATTATGAATATTTCAAAGAAATATTTAATCAAGATATGCATGGTGTTACATTTTCGAAAAGATTATATATATATAAACATTACATATTATTTGCCGTGTTGGCAAAACAAAAACATGCAATAAAAAATGTAAAAGGAACTTTTAATAAAATTGCTGTTACACTATTGTATTTGCCAGGAAAAATTATGACTAATATAAAAATGAAGTAATAAGGCAATTTGTGTTGAAAAAACAAACCTAGTGTGTTAGAATACAAGCAAAATAAAACAAGAAAGGTAAGTAAAATGGCAAAAGAAGAGGAAAATAGAATTATTGTTGACCATGTATATAAAAATTTTAGAGTATATATGGATAAAGCAAATAGTTTAAAAGAAAAATTGCTATTCTGGAATAGAAATAGAAAAGAAGAAAGAGAAGTTTTAAAAGATATAAACTTAACAATAAAAAATGGCGAAGCGGTAGGACTAATAGGTGTTAACGGAAGCGGAAAATCTACTTTGTTAAAGCTTATGACAAAAATTATATATCCTAATAAAGGAAAAATAACTACAAATGGAAAGTTAACATCACTTCTAGAGTTAGGAGCAGGATTCCATCCAGACTTTTCAGGAAGGGAAAATATTTATTTTAATGCTTCAATATTTGGTCTTACAAGAAAGCAAATAGATGAAAGACTAAATGACATAATTGAGTTTTCTGAGTTAGGTTCATATATAGACAACCCTGTTAGAACATACTCATCAGGAATGTACATGAGGTTAGCATTTGCAGTTGCAATAAATGTTGATGCAGACATTCTTTTAGTAGATGAGGTTTTAGCTGTTGGAGATCAACATTTTCAAGAAAAATGTATTGCCAAAATGAAAGAATTAAAAGAACAAGGAAAAACAATGGTGTTTGTAACTCATAGTTTAGGAACTGTTAAAGAATTTTGCAATAGGGCAGTTTGGCTAAATAAAGGCGTAATAAAAATGGATGGAGATCCAGAAGCTGTAATAGATGAATATATAAAAGAAACAACATAAATTTATGAAAAAACACCGAAAGGAACAAATATATAAGATGAATATTTTTAAAAATTTATATAATTATAGAGAATTATTAAAAACAAGTGTAAAAAAAGATATAGGTGGAAAATATAAACACTCATTTTTAGGAGTATTATGGTCTTTTGTAAATCCACTTTTACAAATCGCCGTTTATGCAATAATATTTCCATTAATAATGAGAAGTAATATTGAGTACTACACAGTATTTATGGTATGTGGATTAATTCCTTGGCAATACTTTTCAACAGTATTAAACAGATCATCATTTGTAATGATAGAAAATGGAAATATTATAAAAAAAGTGTATTTTCCAAGAGAGATTTTGCCACTGTCACTAGTAACTAGTGAAACTGTAAACTTTTTAATAACAAGTTTAATAATGATTGCGTTTACAATAGCAAACGGACTAGGAATAACTAAATATATTTTATTATTTCCTATTATATTAGTTATCCAATATATATTACAATTAGGAATATCACTAATATTATCAAGTGTAACAGTATATTTTAGAGATCTACAGCATTTTATAGGTGTATTATTACAACTATTCTTTTATGCAACACCTATTGTATATTCTGTAGAAACAATACCTGCAAATTATCAATGGATATTAAAATTGAATCCTATGACCTACATAATAGAAGGGTATAGAGATATTTTATATAATCAATGTATGCCAGATTTAAAAATTTTAGGAATAATTTTATTAATAGGAATAGCAGTAACAGTTGTTGGATATCTTATATTCAATAGATTACAAAGAAGATTTGCAGAAGAGTTATAAAAGGAGAAAAATAAAAGAGGATGAAAGAAAAAAATATACTTATTTGTTTAGATAGATTAGATATTGGAGGAGTGGAAACTTTTGTATACAATCAATCTATCGCACTAAAGAATAAGGGATATAATATAATAATTCTTTCTAAAGATGGAGTATATAGAAAAAAGTTAGAAGAACATGGTATAAAGTGGATTGAATTCAATTTTGAAACTAAAAATTATTTACAATACGAAAGAATAAATCAAATTGTAGAAATTATAAAAAAATATGAAATAACAGAAGTTCATATAAACCAGCTACCAGAAGTAAATTACATGTATCCAGCGTGTTTACTAGCAAATGTTCCATATGTTGCATATTTGCATTTTCAAAAAGGTGCAATTCAAAATAATGATAACAATGTATATGATCATTTTGAAAAAAATTATTCTACTTATAGCGAAAATTTAAAAATATTTTTTAAATATGCTTATAAAATAATTGCTATAACTAATGATGTAAAAAATTATACAATAAAAAGATATAATATTCCAGAGGAAAAGTGTATAGTAATTTTCAATTCAATAAACTTTGAAGAGTATAAATCACAAGAACAGATTGAAAAAATAGAAAAAATAACTATAGTAAGTAGACTAGATATAGAAAAAGAAAACTCAATAATAAATGGAATAAAATTATATTTAGAACTAAAAAAATATATTCAAAAAGCAAGTCTTACAATTGTTGGAGACGGTAAAATAAAACGGTAAAATAGAAAGATTTATTGAAGAGAAAAATGCAAAAGAAGTAAAATTTGTGGGAGCAACCAATAATGTGAAAAAATATATAGAAGAATCTGACTTAGTAATAGGAATAGATAGATGTATATTAGAAGCTATTGCAATGAAAAGAATTGCTGTAATTAGTGGATACGAAAATTTAGGGCAAATTGTAGAAGAAAAAAATATAGAAACTGAAATAAAAGAAAATTTCTGTGGAAGAAGTTTAAACATAGGAAAAATAGATGAACTTGCTAAAATCATTGCAAATTTTACAAAAGAAGAAATTACAAATATAGTAGAAAAAAATTATAATCAAATATCAAAAAAATTAGATATAAATAAAAATCTTTATACAGTAGATATAAATGAATATTTTTATGAAATAAATCAAGATCTTATACAAAACTTTATTAAGTTAAATACTATTTTAGGAAAAGAAGAAGAAAAACAAAAAGAAAAAAGTGAAGAAATATGGAATAATCATATAGAATATAAAACATGGATTGAACAGGAAAATCAAGAATTAAGCAAAATCATTACTACTTTAGAACAGGAAAATATACAAATTAGAGAAGAATTAGAAAAAGTAAGAAGTAAATTAGAAAATTCTAAAATTAGTAAAATAAAAGAAAAAATATTTGGAAAAAAATGAAAGGGCAATAAAAATCTATGGAAAAAAATGAAGACTTTAATTTTAAGCAAATACCAGGACAAAAATTGAAAATAACAGCTAAAAATAGCGGTGAACCATTAATTAGCATAGCAACAGGTTATTACAATTGTAAAGATTATATTATGCAAACTGCGTATTCTGTATTAAATCAAACTTTTCCTTATTGGGAATGGAATATAATAAATGATGGTTCTACAGAAGACGGTACAGATGAAATCCTGGCAAAATTAGAAAAATTAGATAGTAGAATACATGTATATAAACAAAAAAATGCTGGAAGGTTGGAAGCTAGAGATAATGCTGTAAAAAAGGCAAAATGTGACCTAGTTTTTATTCTCGATTCAGATGACTGTATAGACGAAACGTTCTTAGAATGTGCATATTTTACATTACTTACAAATCCAGATGCGACGTGGGTATATTCTGATACCGTTACGTTTGACGGACATAACTTTTTATGGAAAAAATTATTTGAATGTGAACAAGAAAAGAAAGAAAATATATTGCCTGTATGTGCGCTAATAAAAAAACAAGCAATATTTAATGTAGGTGGATACAGTGCTGTAGATAAAGATGTACATGAAGATTGGCACATGTGGTTAAGAATGATAGAAAAAGGAATGTATCCCGCTAGAATGAATTTTTATGGATTCTGGTATCGTTCTAAAAAAGAAGGAGGCACAATGGCCTCAATAAAAAATAATAAAGAGAGACAAAAGCATGCTGAGGAAGAGGTTGCAAAACAGGCAAAGAAGATAAAAGACAATGTTACGGCATTGCAATTCCCAATGTCTACAAATTTCTATTATAACTCATATCCGTATGTATTTGAATGGGATAGAGGACCAATAAATAACAATGATAAGAAAAATTTACTTTTTATATTTCCATGGTTCAAATTAGGGGGAGCTGATAAATTCAACTTTGACTTAATATCAAACTTGGATCCTGAAAAGTATAATATTACTATTATTACAACAGAACCATGTGATTATGTATGGCGCCAAAAGTTTGAGAACTATGCTACAATATTTGATTTGACATCATTTTTACATAGAAAGGATTGGCCAGCGTTTATACATTATATTATGAAAACTCGAAAAATAGATTTAGTGTTTCAATCTCAAAGCTATTTTGGATATTATGTATTGCCATGGCTTAAATCATATTTCCCAAATGTACCTTTTGTTGATTATGTTCATGCAGAAAATTGGAGTTGGAGGAATGGAGAATACCCAAGAGATTCAACGGCAATTGCGTCAATAGTAGATAAAACATATACATGTACTAATTTCTTAAAGGAAGAAATGGAGGAAAAAATGGGAAGAATAACCAAAAATGTTCAACCAGTTTATATTGGAGTGGATACAGAGGAATTTGACCCAGTAAAAGTGAAGGAAAAAGATGATGAAGCTTTGGTGCAAGCTATGGAAAAGCATAAGGATAGAAAAAAGATTCTTTATTGTTGTAGAATTGCTATAGAAAAAAGACCGATATTGGCAGTTAGAATAATCAAAGAATTAAGAGGAAAAGGTAAGGATGTATGTTTATTTGTCGTAGGCGATGGTCCGATGTATGGAAAGATGAAAAAAGAAGTGAACAAATTGGGCTTAGGCGACTATGTTGAATTTTTCGGAGCAAAGAGTAATGTGAAACCATTTTACAAAGCTTGCGATGTTGAATTAATATGTTCTTTAAGTGAGGGACTAACATTAACAACTTATGAAGCAATGGCAATGGAAACTCCAGTTGTATCAGCTAACATAGGCGGTCAAAAAGAATTGATAGACAATGATTGTGGTAGGTTAGTAAAAAATAGCCAAAGTCAAAAGGATGTATTTTCAACAGAATGTTACCAAGAAGAAATTGAAAGATATTCAAGTGCTTTAGTTGAAATATTAGAAAATAAAAATTATAAAGAAATATGTAAAAAATGTAGAGATAAAGTAAAAAACGGATTTACAATAAAAAATATGATTATAACTTTAAATAATGAGTTTGAAAGGCTAATTGAAAGTGGAAGTAAAGTTAATTTAGAAGCAGTAAAATCAAGAGAGTTATATGCTCAATATTTAGTTTTATATAATGAATTAGACCAAAGGAGCTATTTCTCTGATAAAGGTGGAGCCGGAGTCGACGGAGCATTTTATGAAGAAAAAACACAAAGGATGAAAGATGAGCTTTGGCAGAATCCACTATGGAGAGGCTTTATAAGATTTTTACAAAAGACAGGAATTATGAAGCTGGCAAAAAAAATTGGAGCAGATAAAACTGTAAAAAACAAAATAATATCTAAAATGAAATGAGGTTAAAATGAAAATAAAAGAAGAAATTAAGAGGAGCATTCTTAATATAGGAATATTATTATTAATGTTTATTATAGTTGATATATTAGTAACAACAATTTTTCAAGTGGTGAATATAGCTATGTCACCACTGAATGTAATATTTTCAAGCATAATAACAATATGCCTTTTTCTATTCTTAAATAGAAGAAGAATAAATAAACAAAATTCAATGTTTTATATTGCAACTGTGTTTGTTGCAATTCTAATAGCTATAGTTAGTACATATTATATTGGCAAAACTTTCGATACATCTGCTGACGGCTGTTTCTATCACAAGCCTGCAATAGGGTTGATAAAAGAAGGATGGAATCCATTATATGAGAGTAGCGAAGATTTTTGTAAAGACAATGATACTGAGATAGAGAATAGTGGACAATTTCTATGGATAGATCATTATCCAAAAGTTACGTGGAATTTTGCAGCATCTATATATTCTGTTACAAACAATATTGAAACGGGAAAAGTATTAATAGTTTTGTTAGCTATTTCACTGGCAAGTATAACATATTATTATTTAACACAAAAAAAATTGAAAGATTGGCAAGCTATAGCAATAGCTATAGGATTGGTTGCAAATCCGATTGTTCTTTCACAGATATTTACATATTATGTGGATGGTGTAATGGGACTATTGGTGTATGGTATTATGTTATTTTTAATAATGATTACTGATAAAAAGTTTGATAGTTTGACCAACCTAGAAAAATGGTTAGGATTAGCTACTGAGATCATACTTTGTATGAATATTAAATTTACAGGAATATATTTTGCAGCAATATTTTCAATTGTATTTTATATAACTTGGCTTATACAAAGTTACAAGGAAAGGAAATTTAAGGAAGACTTCATAAGGCTTACATTAAGGTTTGTGGGGATAGTAGTTGTTGGAATAGGCGTTGTTGGGGCCTCAACTTACATAAAAAACACAATAGACCATAAAAATCCAGTATATCCAATAATAGGAAATGACAAAGTTGATATTATAACAACAATGCAACCACAATCTTTTGCAGAAAAGAATCGTTTGGTAAAAATATTTGAGTCAACTTTTTCAAGATCTGAAAATGTAACATATAATTCAGGTAAAGACCCAGAGATAAAAGTACCATTCTCAGTAAATCAAGAAGAAATAGATTCCCTAGCAATACCAGATGCAAGAATTGGTGGTTATGGTATATTCTTTAGTGGAATTTTAATAATATCAATTATTGTTCTAGTGTATACTTTAATAAGAATTTTTAAAAATGATAAAAATGTATTCAAATATATTTGTATAATAATTGGTGGCATATTTTTAACAACATTATTTATGGCAGAAGCATGGTGGGCAAGATATTCTCCACAATTATACTTAATACCAATAATGGCAATGTTTGGAATTTTTTTTGTTGCAAATAATTGTGAAAAAAAGAAAAGAAGGACAGTTGAAAATTTGGTAGGAACAATCATTTTTATATTAATGATTATAAATATATGGCCTTTTGCTTATTGGAGAGTAAAGGACATTAAATATGCTAAAAGCATAAAGGAAAGCATAGTTGTTCTTAAGGAAGTTACTGATAATAATGAAAAAGTAGAGATATCTTTTAATGGAACAGATTATTATGGAATCTTATTTAACATAAGAGACTATGAAGTGAAATATAAACTAAATAAAGATAACAAAGAGAACAAAGAACATTATGCATATAATTATCAAATACTATATTAATAAAGAGGAAAATAAAGATGAAAAAAATAAAAGAGTATATAAAACTAATAAGAGTGAAGCATTATTTTAAAAATATATTAATATTTTTACCGTTAATATTTAGTGGTAATATATTTAATGTAGACAAATTGATTTGTTGTATATTAGGGTTTATATCCTTTTGTTTTGTGTCATCTTTTGTCTATATCATAAATGACATTAAAGATATAGAAAAAGATAAGCTACACGAAGTAAAAAGAAATAGACCTTTGCCAGCAGGAACTGTTTCTAAAAAAGAGGCAATTATACTTGCAATTGTATTGATTATGATAGCTTTTCTATTAAATATAGTTATGTTTTTAACAAAAAAAATAGAAATGTCAGCAACATTAGTTGCCCTGGGATTTATAAGTTTGTATGTGGGATTAAATATAGCGTATTCATTTGGTTTGAAAAACAAGCCAATAGTAGATATTGTTATACTAGTATCAGGCTTTTTACTAAGAATATTATATGGTTCTGCTATAACTAACATAGAAGTTTCTAATTGGCTATATCTAACAGTTATTTCTGGATCATTTTATATGGGACTGGGAAAAAGAAGAAATGAGATAATGAAGCAAGGTGATAAATCGAGAGAAGTTCTAAAAAGATATAATAAGGAATTCCTTGATAAAAATATGTATGTTTGCTTAGGTTTATCGATTGCATTTTATGCCCTATGGTGTGTAGATAGCATGACAATCGATAAAATGGGCAATAACTTTATGGTGTGGACTGTACCGATAATTATGATAATATTAATGAAATACAGCCTAGATGTTGAGGGAGATTCATTTGGTGATCCAGTGGATGTGCTATTTAAAGATAAACTGTTATTACTGATGGTGTTTATATATGCAATAATTGTATTTTCGATAATGTATATATTGTAAATTATAGTGGAGGAAGAATATGATTTTAGATGTATATGATTTTGATGACACCATATATGATGGAGATAGCACTATTGATTTTTACCTGTATTGTTTAAAGAAGCAACCTAGTTTAATAAGATATTTACCGATACAAATATGGTATTTTATAAAATACAAATTAAAACTTGTAAAAAAAGAAGAATTTAAAGAAAAATTCTATGTGTTTTTTAGTGGAATAGATAATATTGATGAGTGTGTAAAAAACTTTTGGGAGGAGAACAAGAAGAAAATTAGATTTGAACTAATAAAAAAAACAAACAATCAAAAGTATATAATTTCAGCTTCACCAGAGTTTATATTACAAGAAATTTGCAATACAAAATTAAAAGATTTTAAATTAATAGCTTCAAAAGTAAACAAGAATACAGGAAAGCTAGAAAGTAAAAATTGTTATGGTGCAGAAAAAGTAGAAAGATTAAAACAGGAAGTAAAAGAAGAGTTTAAAATTGAGAACTTTTTTTCAGATTCTAATTCGGACAAGTATTTGGCTGAACTTTCTGAAAATAGTTACTTGGTAAAAAAGAATCTAAAGATTAAAGAATGGAAAAAATAGGAGGAAAAAATGAAAAAAATATCGAATGTATTAAAAAATATGTTGAAGAATATTGGATTTTTTATTGCAATGATTGTGATATTTTGTTTAATATTAACATTTAGTTATTCATTACCTAATACAAATATTAGACAACATTTAGCAGATTCTGTAGAAACAATAAAAAGCGAAGGTGGTTTTTATTATAGACCATTCTTTGGTACTCAAAATGTTTTGGCAGAAGCTCATACTTTAGATGATTATACAGATTCGTTAATTTTATGTGCTGCACTTGACAAGGGTGAAGACCAAGGAAAAAATGTATTTGATAGAGCAATGGAAAACTATAGATATGAAGACAATGAAAAAGGTCCAGTAGAAAGTTTTGTAGATGCCATAGATGAAAATAATGAAGCAAATTCAAATTATACAAGATATTGGTTTGGAATAGAAGCATTTTTAAGACCATTATTATTACTATTTAATTTCCAAACAATAAGATACATTAACATGATATTTATATTTATATTACTTGTAATTTCAACAGTTCTAATAAGCAAAAAATTAGGATTAAAATATGCAATAGCATTTGATACTGCAATATTCTTTATGGGAATTACAATAATTCCAGTATCTTTGCAATATATACCAGTAATGGCAATCACTCTTATTGCAAGTATTGTAATATTATGTGTAGAAAATAGCAAAAAATTTGATAAACTTTTACCATATTTCTTTATTGCAATAGGTGGATGTACAGCATTTATGGATTTATTAACATATCCACTAGTAACACTTGGAATTCCTATGGTTTTAGTAATTTTATTAAAATTAAAACATGGAAGTAATTTTAAAGATTTAATGATAACAATTATTAAATTATCTATTATATGGGGAATTAGCTATGGTGCAACATATTTTGTAAAATGGGTAATTACTTCAATCGTTATGGGACAAAATGTAATTACAGAAGCTATAAACCAATTCTTATACAGAATAGATGCAGACGGAAGTACTCAAATTAGCAAGTTTGAAGTTATATCAAGAAACTTTAAAGTATATTTTAATACTTTTGTTTTAGGATTATTAGTTATATATTTAATTTTCTGGGCTATAGGACTAAAAAAATATAGAAAAGAAAATATAAATGTAAAAAATATCATACCATTAATTATTTTTGCATTAATACCTTATGCTTGGTATATAGTTTTATCAAACCATTCAGGAATACATTATTGGATGACATATCGTATTCAAGCGATTACATTATTATCATTGCTAAGTGCATCACTATATGTTATAGATGATGAAAAAATAAAAAAGATTGGTAAGGAAAAGGAGTAAATAATGGAAGAAAAAATTGCGGTATTAATACCATGTTACAATGAAGAACTTACAATAGAAAAAGTAATAAAGGATTTTAGAAAAGAATTACCTAATGCAGACATATATGTCTACAATAATAATTCAAAAGACAAAACAAAAGAAATCGCAATCGCAAATGGAGCAATAGTAGTTGATGAATATAAGCAGGGAAAAGGAAATGTGGTGAGAAGTCAATTTAGAGATATTGATGCTGATATCTATGTAATGGTAGATGGCGATGATACATACCCAGCAGAATTTGTACATAAGTTGATAGAACCTGTAATGAATGGAGAAGCTGATATGACGATAGGAGATAGATTATCGAATGGAACCTATCAAAAGGAAAATAAGAGACCATTTCATGAGTTTGGAAATAATTTGGTAAAGAAGGCTATAAACGTATTGTTTGACACAAGACTTAAAGATATTATGACTGGATATAGAGCTTTTAATAAAAGATTTGTAAAGAATATGCCAGTTTTAAGCCCGAAATTTGAGATTGAAACTGAGATGTCGCTTTATGCATTAGATAAGAGATATATAATTAAAGAGATTCCAATTATATATAGAGACAGACCAGAAGGAAGTTCATCTAAACTGGATACTGTCGGAGATGGTATAAAAGTGGTAAAAACTATTGCAAGAATGTTTAAAGATTATAAACCATTTAAATTCTTTGGAATAATTGCACTTATGTTGTTCTTAATTGGATTAATAATAGGAATGCCAGTGCTAGTGGAATTTGCTAAAACTGCATATATTACAAAGGTGCCATCAGCAATATTGGCAACGGGACTTATGGGGTTAGCAGCAGTTGCTTTGCAGTGTGGAATTATTTTGGATACTATTACTAGACAACATAAAGAAGATTACGAATTGAATCTTTTGAGATATGAGCAAATAGAAAAAAATAACAAAAAAAATTAGATAAAAAATATTTCTTTTTTCGACTTTTTATGATATTATATGATAAAGATATTATATGGACAAAGGAGAAATAAACAATGAACAAATTAAAATTAAGTTTTTTTATAACAGCAGTAATATTATTGGAAACATTATTTTTTAATAGTAGTACTGCTGTTTCGAATATAGATGGGGAAGAAAAACAAATAATTGAAGATGGTATTTATATAATAGAAAGTCAAATAAATAATAACTATGTTCTTGATGTGGCCCAAGGCTCAAAAGAAAATTGTGCCAATATAAGATTATGGGAAAATGCAAATTTTGCTAATCAAAGATTTAAGATAGAATATATAGGTGATGGATACTATAAGATAATAGCTGGAAATTCTAATAAGGTATTAGATGTTAATGCAGCTGGAAAAACGAATGGTACTAATGTACAGCAGTATGAATACAATTACTCTGCTGCTCAACAATGGAAGATTAAAGATGCAGGAAATGGAAACTATTATTTTATTTCAAAATGCAATGATTTGTATTTAGATGTGGCAGCCGGACAGGCTAAAAATGGAACAAATGTACAAGTGTATGCAGGAAATGGAAGTAATGCACAAAAGTTTAAACTAAAAAAATATGAGGCTCCAAAACAAACTATAGAAGATGGGGTATATACAATAGCAAGTAATGCGAATAGTAATTATGTACTTGACATTGCCCAAGCATCAAAAGAAAATTGTGCAAATGTAAGATTGTGGGAAAATGGAAATTATGCTAATCAAAGATTTTCTGTTAATTATATAGGTGATGGATATTATAAAATAGTATCTGAAAATTCTAAAAAAGTTTT
>OIYO01000452.1_pt1 | contig 34821 bp, 25 predicted proteins | sample 1588191 | NCBI WGS metagenome assembly OIYO01 (sample SAMN03283275) | human gut metagenome | biome: human-associated habitat; material: feces | host: Homo sapiens | place: Peru | collected 2012 | reverse complement strand
TCCACCGGACTGTTTTCTTCCGCAGACAAGTCTGCTCCCTCCTTGTTCGAATCCCTCTTTTTGTTTAACAAATAGCCCTAATTTTATTAGAAACTATTTTATGGGGGTACAACTTCGGTTCAGAGAGGTTGCATTACTCTACCGGAATCATGAAATCGACCTCCTTCCGGGCATAAAAATACCACTGGGGATTTATCCCCGGTGGTGTGATAAGAGGGATTTACTTGTAAAGTGACAAAATTGAAGTAGTCAGTCAAAAACAACCGTCCAATTATTGGAATTATACGCATCAAAGCACATTAAAATTTGCTCTTTGTTACATTTTTCCTCAGCTAACAATGGAAGCTCCTCTTTTGAAAAAAATCTGCTTTCCGATGTCTCAATATTTTCGGTAAACTTACCTCCGAGAACTTTGCATAGATAGAATATTTTTACCACGCCATATGCATACGGTGGAGGATTGTGCTTATCTCTGTCCTGAATAGCTATAACCTTTTCAACACGAACATCCAGTCCTGCCTCTTCTTTTGTTTCTTTAACGATATTGTCTGCCGGAGAAAGATTGAATTCGCACCATCCACCCGGCAACGACCATTTTCCTTTCTCGCATACAAGCAAAATTTTTTCATCGCTAAAAATCGCAGCTCGAGTATCTAACTTTGGTGTTTGATAGCCTTCATCGCCACAAAACAGTCCCTTGATTTTTTCGACAGGTATATCCGCTCTCGTCAACATCATCTCTGCGGATATTTCCCGGATACGTTGATATCGTTCCTTGTCATATATATCATGTCCGTAAAAGAGTCCTGCTTGTGCAAGACTTTGAAGCTCTTTTGCCCATTCGATAATCTGATCCATGCTTTATTCTCCCAAAACCGATTTGACATTCAAATTCAAAGATATTATACCATACTTCTATTATTTTACAACCCCAAATAGATAACTCCGTTACAGACAGCACCACCGCGGAATAATCTCTATTCGATTTACGGGACCGTTGCAGATAATATTGGTAATTCCCGGCTTGAATATCGGAAAATCTTCTCCTGTAATCGTATCGTTTTTGAGTACGGTATCCTTAAATCAGATCATTTTCTCACTGTTGATTTCAATATACTGTCGATGCTTGAAATAAGGCTCATATCGCTGAAACAACCGTAAAACGCACAAAACCCCGCCACAGAAACGCTCTGCGACGGGGTTTATTATATGTCTGAACAGCCGAAAGCCTTATTTCAAGCGGTTTTCGGGCATAGAAAAAGTCCACCGTAATTTTGATAGAATTACGGTGGACTTTTGGCGGAGAGCAAGGGATTTTTTCGGCGCACTCCCGTGCACCTTCGCGTCGCTTCTCTCCTTGACCACGTCGGCAAAAACAGTCCACCGGACTGTTTTCTTCCGCAGACAAGTCTGCTCCCTCCTTGTTCGAATCCCTTTATTTATTTTTACCAATACAAAAAGCAGGCCTTGCGACCTGCTTTTTACATTGGCGGAGAGCAAGGGATTCGAACCCTCGAACAGGCTTTGACCTGTTACACGATTTCCAATCGTGCTCCTTCGGCCAGCTCGGACAACTCTCCAAATTCATTTTCACTATTTAATTGATGTTACACGATTAAAAAACGTGCTCCTACATAGCTTTAATATTATACCCGAACGCAAAGTGAAAATCAAGTGTTTTTTTAAAATTTTCACTCGATATCAAAATGTTTCTTCCATTCTGCCTCACGGAAGCCGATCAGGACGGTGTCGCCGTCAATGATAAGCGGTCTTTTTACCAGCATTCCGTCCGTTGCGAGCAGGTCAATTTTCTCCTCGTCGGTCATGGTCGGAAGCTTCTCTTTAAGATTCAGCGATTTGTAGAGCATGCCGCTTGTGTTAAACAGCTTTTTAATCTCAATACCGCTTGCCTTGACCCACGCCTTAAGCTCATCGGCGGTTGGATTTTCCTCTTTTATATGTCTGTCGACATAGTCAATGTTGTGCTTGCCAAGCCACTTCTTCGCCTTTTGGCAGGTTGAGCACTTCGGATATTCAATAAAAATCATAGACGTCCCTCACTTATCATAGCTTTCCGTGAATGAATGAAGCTCGCCGCCGTCACAGTCACGGTAACCGATTATCGTTGCAAGGTTGACATTGTGAACACTCTTGAAAATGTTCATATCCACGTTGTCGTTCTCCTCCTTGAGCTTTTTAATGAGCATTTTGACCTCCTGGCGTTTGGAGCCGTTATCGGCCTCCTCATTCGCCCGGGTAACCTTGCAGGCACAGCGGATAAATTCAAGCTCGTTGTATCTCGCCCATGAGATTATATCCTTCTCTCTGACCATATAAAGCGGTCGGATAAGCTCCATACCTTCGTAATTCGTACTTTTGAGCTTCGGCATCATCGTTTTTATCTCCGCACCGTAGAGCATACTCATCAGCGTTGTTTCGATAGCGTCGTCAAAATGATGACCGAGTGCAATTTTGTTGCAACCGAGATCCTGCGCAAATTTATAGAGGTATCCCCTCCTCATTCGGGCGCAAAGGTAACACGGTGAACCGCCCTCTGCGGCATAGACCGTTTCAAAAATCGGCGAATCGTAAATCCTTATCGGAATATCCATAATTGCGGCATTTTCAATTATTTTTGCCCTGTTGTTGCCGACGTAACCCGGATCCATGACAATGTATTCAACATCAAAATGAAAGTCGCTGTATTTCTGCAAATGCTGCATACACTTAGCAAGGAGCATTGAATCCTTGCCGCCGGAAATGCAGACGGCAATTTTATCGTCAGGCTCAATCAGCTTGTAATCCTTTATCGCTCCGACGAAATTATTCCATATTGATTTTCTGTATTTCTTAATTATACTGCGTTCGATTAGCTGATGTCTTTCCATAAATCGCTCCGAAAAAATAATATATCTAATTTTATCATTCAAAACACTATTTTTCAACAGCTTTGGTAAAGTTTTTAGGTTGAAAAAGTTCTCTTTTTAATGTATAATGTCAACATATATACGAATATCGGAGTTGATTTTTTGAATAAAGCATCGGAATACAGGGTCATGCCGACCGTTGCCCTCAGGGGCTTGGTTGTTTTCCCCGGTATGGGAATAACCTTTGACGTCGGCAGAACCCGTTCGTTACATGCTATCAAAGCTGCCATGGCGGATGATCAGCAAATTTTCCTTGTCGCTCAAAAGGACGTCAGGGATGATGAGCCTGACTTTGATAAGCTTTTTAAAATAGGTACAATTGCAAAGATCAGCCATATCCTGCGCCTGCCGAACAGCGACACGGTTCGTGTTTCTGTTGACGGAATCACAAGAGCGACTATGGTTGATATGCTTCAGTGCGACCCATATTTGATTACGGACGTTAAAATCCGCCGTGAAATCAGCGTCAAATCGGATGACAAGGACTATGCAACTGCACTTGTTCGCCAAACAAAAGACTATTTCGAGGACTATGCCGAGGTTGTTCCGCAGATGCCTGCCGAGATAATTCTCGACGTGTTGGAAAAGAACGACCCGGGCGAACTCGCCGACTATATCGGTTCAAATATCATGCTTGAATACAAGAAACGCCAGCAGATTCTCAACGAAATCAATCCGCTCAAGCGTCTTGAAAAGGTCTGTTGTCTGCTTGCCAACGAGGGCGACCTGATGAAGCTCGAAAACGAGATAAATCAAAAGGTTCAGGAGAATATCGACAAGAGCCAGCGTGATTATTATCTGCATGAGCAGATGAAAATCATTTCCGAGGAGCTGAACGACGGCCTTTCTCCGCAGGCGGAATGTGACGAATTCAGAGAAAAGATTATTGCACTCGGTCTTGACGAAAAATCCGAAAAGAAGCTTCTCAAAGAGTGTGCAAGGCTTGAAAAAATGTCCTCAACGTCACCCGAAGCGACGGTTATCAGAGTTTATCTCGAAACCTGCCTTGAGCTTCCGTGGCATAAATATTCAACGGACAAGCTTGACCTTGCTCATGCGAGGAAGGTGCTCGACCGCGACCATTACGGCCTCGACAAGGTCAAGGAAAGAATTATCGAAGCTCTTGCCGTACGTTCGCTTTCGGACGGCTGTTACGGTCAGACGCTTTGCCTTGTAGGCCCTCCGGGTGTCGGTAAAACCTCGATTGCCAAAAGCATTGCAACGGCGATGGGCAGAAGCTTTGCGAGAATTTCGCTCGGCGGCACAAGCGACGAGGCCGAAATCCGAGGCCACAGAAAAACCTATATCGGCGCAATGCCGGGCAGGATTATAAATGCAGTTAAGCAGGCAGGAACTCAGAATCCTATCATTTTGCTTGACGAAATCGACAAGCTCGGCTCTGACTACAAGGGCGACCCTTCGTCGGCACTGCTTGAAGCTCTTGACGGCGAGCAAAACAGCACGTTTGTTGACCGCTATATTGAGCTTGAATTTGACCTGAGCAAGGTTATGTTTATCACAACGGCGAACGACGCTTCGACTATCCCTGCTCCACTGCTTGACAGAATGGAAATCATTGAGCTGCCGGGTTACACGAATGAGGAAAAGTTTAATATTGCTAAGAAGCATCTTGTACCTAAGCAGGCGAAGCTGCACGGACTAAACGGCAGAACGTTCAAGATAAATGATAAGGCACTTTATGCGCTGATTGACGGCTATACCCGTGAAGCAGGTGTAAGAAAGCTTGAGCAGAAAATTGCCGCACTTTGCAGAAAGGCGGCGGCGGAGATTGTCGGCGGCGAATCAAAATCGCTTACCGTCAAGGAAGCCAACCTTGAAAAGCTGCTCGGACCGAAAAAATATCTTCCGCTCTCGGTTGATAAGGAAGCCGAAATCGGCGTTGTAAACGGACTTGCATGGACGAGCGTAGGCGGCGAAATGCTTCAGGTAGAGGCGGCAGTCTTTGACGGAACGGGCAAGGTTGAGCTTACAGGCTCGCTCGGCGACGTTATGAAGGAATCGGCAATGGCGGCGGTCAGCTTTATCAGAAGCAAGGCCGACAAATACGGCGTTAATCATAATTTCTATAAAGAAAAGGACATTCATATTCATGTTCCCGAGGGTGCGGTTCCGAAGGACGGCCCGTCGGCAGGCGTTACAATGGCAACGGCTCTGCTCTCGGCTCTCACGAATACCCCTGTTAATCAGTTTGTAGCCATGACCGGTGAAATTTCACTTAGAGGACGTGTTCTCCCGATCGGCGGCTTGCGTGAAAAAACAATGGCGGCTTACAGAATGGGAATCAAAACGGTCATCATTCCGCAGAAGAACGTTCCCGACCTCAGCGAGATTGACGAAAAGGTCAGAACAGCATTGAAATTCGTTCCCGTCACTGAATTGGACGAGGTCTTTGAGATTGCACTCGTGACACCCAAGGAAGAAAAAGAAAGAAAAAGCATCGCCGCAGTAGCGAAGAAAGATTCCGGCTACACGGCAATGCGAATCTGAGGATAGACAAATGAGATTTGACAAAGTAAAATATGAGGCTTCATACGGCACAGCTCAGCAGCTCCCTGCGAGCGAGCATATCGAGATTGCGTTTGCGGGACGCTCAAATGTCGGCAAATCGTCCATGCTCAATAAGATTCTTAACAGGAAGAATCTTGCGAGAGTCAGCTCCGTTCCGGGCAAAACGGTCACGGTCAACTTCTTTGACTGCGACGGAATAAAGCTCGTTGACCTACCGGGCTACGGCTATGCAAAGGTTAATTTCAACGAGAAAAAGCGTTGGGCTGACCTCATGGAGGGCTACTTCACCTCCGACAGAAACATTCGCCTTGTCGTTCAGCTTACGGACATGCGTCACCCCGTGACGAAGGATGACCTTGACATGATGCGTTTCATGCAGTCGGCAGGCTATGATTTCATCGTCGTTATGACAAAGAGCGACAAACTCAACAAAACCGAGCGTACCAAGCGCATGGAGGATATCCACACGGAGCTTGCGGAGTTCGGCGATGTGAAAATCATTCCGTTCTCAGCCTCCAACGGCGAGGGTGCGGACGAAATCCGCAAAGCAATCGAATCCGCCGCTGAAAAATAAAAAATATATAGCTATCTCCCCGATTACATCGTAGTCTGGGAGATTTTTGGTGCAATTTTTCGGTTTAAAACGTTTGATAATATTACAATTCTCTGATTATGTCTAATAAATGCTCACCATAATTCTTAATCGGACTTTTATCCTTGACTTTTTTTAATGAACATGATAATTTTTAATTGGTCAATAATTGATCAATAAGATTAAAAGGTGGCGAAAACTGTGAAAAACAAATTTTTTAAAAAGCTCATCAGCCTAGTGCTCTGCCTTTGTATTATGGCATTTTGCACCGTTGTCGGCTTTGCAAAAGGTGAAAAGAAAAGCGATTATCCGTTCATCTATGTACACGGAATGTGCGGTTGGGGCGACGGTGCACCGCAGGAAGAGAACAGACCGTATTGGGGCACTCAGCCGGAAAACAATGTCATGACTTATCTGCGTGCGCAGGGTTATACAGTATACAATCCGACAGTCGGCGGTTACAGCAGCGCATGGGACAGAGCGTGCGAGCTTTATGCACAGCTTACCGGCACTGTTGTTGACTATGGTGCGGCGCACTCAAAAGAATGCGGCCACGACAGATTTGGCAGAGATTACACCGGCAGAGCAACCATGGGAAAAGCATGGGATCTTGAGAGCCCGCTTAACTTTGTCGGTCACTCCTTCGGCGGCGAAACAATACGGCTTTTGGCTTCTCTGCTTGCTTACGGCGATGAAACGGAAATGAAAGCAGCCACGGAAAACTGCTCGGAGCTTTTCAAGGGCGGTCACGAAAAGGGCATCCGATCAATTACAGCCATCTCCTCCCCGCATAACGGTTCGACGGCTTCAAACTATGTTGCCGACACCTACCTTCCGGCTTTTCTTATGATATTTATGCTCCATTCAAAATGTGTTTCCGGAAAATCGGCAAATGACCTTATGCTTGACCAATGGGGAATTTCCAAAGACCCTATAAGCGGAGAAAAAGCAAAATTAAATCCGTTTGCGTGCATGAAAATTGCCTTTTCAAATGATCACTGCGGCTATGACCTCACCGTTCAGGGCGCAGAAAAGCTCAACAAAAAGATCAAGACGGTCAAATCGGCTTATTATTTTTCATATACAGCGTGCATAACCGAGGACACAAAGCTCGGCTATACAAAGCTCAACAAAAATTATGATGTTTTTGAGCCGTTTTTGATTTCTTCTCCGCTGATTTCAGCTTCGGTCAATATGTTCATCGGCGGAAAATATATTGATAAGTCATGGGGAGCAAACGACGGAATTGTTCCGCTTAAAAGTGCACTATATCCTTTTGACGAGGATCACATTACATATGATGAAACAAGAAGCATAATTCCCGGTGTTTGGTATGTTATGCCGACAATTTACGGTGCCGACCACTATGATTTCTGCAATGCCGCAGACGAAAAGGCGTTCGGCTCACGTCAAGGCTTCTTTGATTTCTACACAGATCTCTCAGAGCTTATTTGCAATATCTGATTTTAAAATTTATAAGTCTGCACCCCGATTACAATTGTAGTCGGGGTGTTTTTTATACTGTTATAATATTATTCCATTATGAGAACTGCCTTGAATGACCGCACTTAATTTTTACAGCCCGTTTATCATGCTCAAATGCTCGGCATAAAAGAGTCTGATATTATTAGTGTTAAGCAGTCCGCCCTGTAGCGACATATGATCGCCGTGATAAATCGGCATAACGTTCCATATTCCCGAATTGACGTTACCCTCACTGTAATCGGTTCGTTTTGCGTTATACGGAGCAATCGCTGATATTGTGTTAACCAGCCCGTCGTTTGCCTGCCACTTTTCGTCGAGCTTATATCCCGTGGCAGTTTCGCCTGTCCATTTTGTCATTCTGCCTGCCGAGCCGCGGAAAAGAAGCTCCAAATCACTTCTGTCAAAGGTTCTACTGCCGCTTTCGTCAAGATAGGTAACATCGCAGGCATATGAGAAAAAGTACACGTCCTTTTGCGTTTCCCATGTGTCGCAAAGTGACATCGCACGGTCAACCTCCATGTCATAGCCTGCATTGTCAAGCTTGTTTCGTCCGTCGGGAATAGGCGTAACGAGAAGTCCGACGGCGCACGCAACAAGCAGCTCCTCGGCAGTTGCGTTTTTATCGCTAAATATCTCATCCTTGATATAATACGCAGTCGTGCCGTTCAGCGGAGCGGCAAGGGTCGTCACCGAATAAATCCAATCGGCTTTGTTTCCCGTGAAAAGTTCGGAAAGCTCGGACGCTTCGGTGCAGGCTCTTTCCTCCTCGCTTCCGTCAGCCATCAAATCAAGGAATTGCAATACCGTCGCACCGCCGAACGAGTGACCGAGAAGGTTTATTTTATTCTCGGCGTCAAAGCTTTCAATCAGCGGACGTCCCGTATAATCGGGACCGTAACGCCTATGATTATTCTCCTGCGAATGATGCTTTCCGTAATCGGTTCTTGTTCCCGTCAGTTGAGCGTAAAACTCGCAGGCTCTGTCCCAACAGCTTTCAACGGGAGAAACGGCGGCGGCAACGCAGTCAAAGCCGCGGGCATTGAGATATTTCATCAACGAACCGCCCATCATGCCCCAATACGGAACAACATGGTCAACGATATCGTATTCGCCCCAGCCGCCGAGGCCGTGAACATAAACATATGTATAGTTTGTTTTAAACTTTTCCGTTTCGGCTTCAAACGAAGGAATATTTGCCGTCGGAACGATGAACATAATCACCGCATAAATAATTGACATGATTCTGTTAAGCATTTATCCGCCTCCTTTTTTCTGATTATAGCATATTCAAAGGGTTATTTCCATACTTTTTAAAAAACCAGCAGAGGTGATTGCTCATCTCTGCTGTAATTTTATTTTGTTCAGTTGTTGTAAAGTCCGCGCTTAACGTAAGTTGTGTGGAGAACCTCATGCGCCTTATGGCTGCCGGGCTCACCAAAGAACTCGTCATATACACGCTTGATAGCCGAATTCTCATGTGACTTACGGTTTTCGTTGTTCTTGTCAAGATTGTAAAGAACGGAAGCACGCTTGCTTCTGAAGTCCTCAAAGTTGCGAACCGCTGCGGAAACGATCGGCTGTCCGCCGCCGTTGATACATCCGCCCGGGCAACCCATGATCTCAATGAACTGATACTCGCTTGTACCGTTCTTGATCTGCTCCATGAGCGTCTTTGCGTTCTTTGTGCCGCTTGCAACGGCTACCTTGATGCTGAGATCGCCGACTGTGTATGTGGCTTCCTTGACGCCCTCCATGCCTCTGACCTCGGTGAAATCAACATTATCAAGAGCCTGACCCGTAATCTTCTCAACTGCGGTACGCAGAGCCGCCTCCATAACGCCGCCTGTTGCGCCGAAAATAACGGCTGCGCCCGAGCCCTCGCCGAGAGGGCTGTCATAGGTCTCATCAGGCAGTGAATTAAAGCTGATTCCTGCGCTCTTAATCATTCTTGCAAGCTCACGGGTTGTGATAGAGATATCGACATCGGCATAGCCGGATGCGCTCTGATCTTCTCTGCCAACCTCGAACTTTTTAGCGGTACAGGGCATTACGCTGACGCTGACGATCTTAGCGGGATCAATATCCATCTTCTGAGCGTACCATGTCTTGAGCGTTGCGCCGAACATCTGCTGAGGTGACTTGCAGGTTGAAAGATGGTCAAGCTGCTCGGGATAGTAATGCTCGCAATACTTGACCCAGCCCGGTGAACAGGAGGTGATCATCGGGAGTGCGCCGCCGTTTGTAATTCTCTCAATAAGCTCGTTTGACTCTTCCATAATGGTAAGGTCAGCGGAGAAATCGGTATCAAACACCTTGTCAAAGCCAAGGCGGCGGAGAGCTGCAACCATCTTGCCCTCAACGTCCGTTCCGATCGGGAGACCGAACTCCTCGCCGAGAGCCGCTCTTACAGCCGGAGCTGTCTGAACAACAACGTACTTCTCGGGATCATTGATAGCCTCAAGCACCTTCGGTGTGTCGTCCTTCTCACGGAGAGCACCGGTCGGACAGTTTACGATACACTGACCGCAGGCAATACATGAGAATTCCTTAATTTCTCTCTCAAACGGAGATGTGATGCAGGTATCAAAGCCACGGGCATTAGCTCCTATAACGGAGATGCTCTGCTCATCGCAGGCTGCAACGCAGCGGCGGCAAAGAATACATTTGCTGTTGTCACGAATCATGTGAGGCATTGAATCGTCGTAAGCATAATCCGGTGTTATACCGTCAAACTTGCTCTCATTCTCAACGCCGTATTCCTTACAGAGCTTCTGAAGCTCGCAGTTTGTGCTTCTTACGCAAGAAAGGCACTTGCGCTCATGAGTCGAAAGAATAAGCTCAAGAGTTGTTCTTCTTGAATTACGAACTCTATCGGAATTGGTGAGGATCTCCATTCCCTCGTTTACGGGGAAAACACAGGAGGCAACAAGGCTTCTTGCGCCCTTGACCTCAACCATACAGATACGGCATGCACCGATCTGATTTGTTTTCTTAAGGTAGCAAAGTGTCGGGATCTCGATTCCTGCATAGCGGGCAGCTTCAAGAATCGTAATTCCGCTCGGCACACTCAGAGGCATGCCATTGATTTTGATATTAACCATTTCCATTTCTGACATCCTCCTTATTTCTTAATAATTGCGCCGAAGCGGCATGTATCCATACATACGCCGCACTTTACGCACTTGCTTGTGTCGATAGTATGTGCTGTCTTAACTGCACCTGATATTGCACCGACCGGGCACTTTCTTGCACAGGCGGTACAGCCCTTACACTTATCAGCCTCAATTGAGTAGGAAACAAGCTTCTTACAAACGCCTGCCGGGCACTTCTTGTCAACAATGTGAGCGATATACTCATCCTTGAAGAAACGAAGTGTTGCAAGAACAGGGTTCGGAGCTGTCTGACCGAGACCGCAAAGTGAATTGTCTTTAATATAATGAGCAAGAGATTCAAGCTCGTCAAGATCCTCGAGAGTAGCCTTACCGTCGGTAATTTTCTCAAGAAGCTCTCTCATTCTCTTTGTACCGATACGGCACGGAGTACATTTACCGCAGCTCTCATCAACTGTGAAATCAAGGAAGAACTTAGCGATATCAACCATACAGTTGTCCTCGTCCATAACGATAAGTCCGCCTGAGCCCATCATACAGCCGATAGCGGTAAGGTTATCATAGTCGATCGGTGTGTCCATAAGTGAAGCAGGAATACATCCGCCGGACGGGCCGCCTGTCTGAGCAGCCTTAAACTTTTTGCCGTTCGGAATTCCGCCGCCGATGTCCTCGATAATCTCACGAAGGGTCGTTCCCATCGGAATTTCAACAAGGCCTGTGTTATTGATCTTTCCGCCGAGAGCGAATACCTTTGTGCCTGAGGACTTCTCCGTACCCATTGAGTTAAAGAACTCTGCACCGTGGAGAATGATTTGCGGAATGTTGGCAAATGTTTCAACGTTATTTTCTGTTGTCGGCTTGCCGAAAAGTCCCTTAACTGCCGGATACGGCGGACGCGGACGCGGCTCACCGCGGTTACCTTCGATTGAAGTCATAAGAGCAGTCTCTTCACCGCAAACGAATGCGCCTGCACCGAGACGGATATGAAGATCGAAGTCAAAACCTGAATTAAATATGTTCTTGCCGAGAAGGCCAGCTTCACGGGCTTCCTTGATAGCAACATCAAGACGGTGAACGGCGATCGGATACTCGGCACGGACGTAAACGTAACCCTCGGTTGCACCTGTTGCATAACCGCAGATCGTCATAGCCTCAACGATACAATGGGGATCGCCCTCAAGAACGGAACGGTCCATGAATGCGCCCGGGTCACCTTCGTCGGCGTTACATACAACGTACTTCTGGTCGGCTGTATTCTTAGCGGTGAAGCTCCACTTAAGACCTGTGGGGAATCCGCCGCCGCCACGGCCTCTGAGTCCGGAATCCTTAACGATCTGGATAACCTCATCGGGCGTAAGCTCGGTCAAGCACTTTGCAAGAGCCTGATAGCCGTCCATAGCGATATATTCTTCAATATTTTCAGGGTCAATAACACCGCAGTTACGAAGCGCAACTCTGTGCTGCTTCTTGTAGAAATTGGTTTCATTCAGCGGCTTGATATCATCCTGATGAACTGTCTCTTCATAGAGAAGTCTCTTGACCATACGACCCTTGAGAAGATGCTCCTCGACGATTTCGGGAACGTCCTCGACCTTAACCTCGCTGTAGAAACAGCCCTCGGGATATACGATCATGACCGGACCTAATGCGCAAAGTCCGAAGCAGCCGGTTTTGATTACTTTAACCTCGTTTTCGAGACCCTTGGCTTTAAGCTCCTGCTCAAGCTTTTCAATGATCTCGGCACTGTGTGAGGAAGTACAGCCGGTACCGCCGCAGACAAGAACGTGTGAACGATACATTGTTTTTCCTCCTTAATCTTTTACTACAGCGCCAACGGTGTATTCAACAACCGGATTGCCGTTTACAATATGGGAAGCAACGATTTCGGCAACCTTTTCGGGACTTACCTGAACATATGTTACCTTATCCTTGCCGGGTTCAAAAACCTCAACGATCGGCTCATACTGGCACATACCGATGCAGCCTGTCTGAGCAACCGTAACGTTTTTAAGATTTCTTTTTGCGACCTCGTCAACGAATGCGTTGAGAACGGGACGTGCGCCTGCTGCGATTCCGCAGGTTGCCATGCCGACTACGACACGGATTCCGTCGCCTGTACCCTCACGGTCTGTCATTGCCGCCTTAGCCTTATCACGGATGGCAAGCAACTCTTCAAGTGATTTCATTTACAGTACACCTCCACGGATAGTTTGTGTTTGTTCATGCAGGTACTCTTTAATCCACTGAGTAACCGACGGCTCATTAAGCGGCACGTCACCGAGTATTCCTTTAAGCTCGGAAGTGGAAAGAGTAAATTCTTTTTCATCGACCTTCAGTCGATAGATAAAATTACGGTCTGTGTTCATGGTGATGAGCATGATAACAGTGGAATCAATATCGCCGAGCGGTGTGTAATCAATGCTGTCGGTCTTAAAAATCGCCTTGACCTTTGTTCCGACGCCGACCTCGGATTCGATGCAGAGGCTTCCGCCCGTCTGCTCCGCCGCCAGCTTAAACAGAGGAATTCCCATGCCGACCTTTCTTGTCGTTCTGGTCGTAAAGAACGGGTCCTGAACATTTCTGACCTGTTCCGGGGTCATTCCCTTGCCGTTGTCATAGATTCCTATCAGCAGCTCGTTTTTCTTTGTGTCCCCGACAATTTCAATCTCAATAAGCGAAGCGTTGGCAGAAATGGAATTCTGCGCAATATCGAGAACATTTAATGACAGCTCACGCATGATTTTTCTCCGTAATTATGCTCTGTATTTGGCAAGAATGCCGGGTACATCGTCTGCAACAAGCTTTCCGTAAACCTCATCGTTGACGGTGAGAACGGGGGCAAGACCGCATGCACCGATGCAGCGGCAAGCCTCAACCGAGAACATACCGTCGTCCGAACATTCGCCTGCTCCGATTCCAAGCTCCTCACAAATCTTGTCAAGAAGTTCCTGCGAACCCTTAACATAGCAAGCCGTACCGAGACAAACAGAGATGTTGTACTCTCCCTTCGGGGAAAGCGCAAACTGAGCGTAAAAAGTGGATACTCCGTAAACCTTTTCAAGCGGTACATTCATACCGTCGGCAATCATGGCCTGCACTTCAAACGGAAGGTATCCGTATATAGCCTGCGCCTGCTGCATAACGTGCATGAGCAAGCTTTTATTGTCCTTGCACTCCTCAATTACTGCTTTAAGCTGTGCCTCCTGCTCAGGTGTTCCTTTGAACGGGATTTTGCTGATTTTTTTGAGCATTTAAGTTGTTCCTCCTTTACAACAGTTTAGCCGTATGCGAACGGTCGGAACGGAATAAAAACAGTCTGTTAAAATATTAACACTCCGAAAGCCCACAATACAACATTATAATGCTGAAACATTATATCACATAAAAAATAAATAGTAAACACATTTATCGAATTAAATTCTGCCAAAATGGCTCAAAATCGACAATTTTTCATTTTTTTGTCTGTTTTTTTCCTACAAATTTTATCTTGTACGAAAATCGCTATAATAAATAAGTCATTTATTGAATAACTCTTTATCTAATATTTTTTTATCTATATCGCGGTATACGGATCTGTTTTGTGCATAAAAGTAAACCGCCCGAACTGAAATGCAATTCATTTCAAGTCAAGCGGTTATGAAATCAATTTATTTTATTTCTTCGCTTTTGTCGGTTTCTTTTCGGGAAGCGTCACAACATACGCAAGCTCCCAAAGAGCAATTCCGATAAAGAAAATCAAGCTGAGCGTTACTGCATTTCCGAGTGTGAACAAATCGACCGAGATTGCACCCTTGAGAATCGACGTGCCTATCGAACCGAGCAGATTGTTACTCTCTCCGACAAAGGCTTTCGCAAGTATCTCGCCGATGTCAACCGAACCGTTTATGTACGGAGAAGAAAATCCGGCAAAGCATCTGAGAGCAGCAAAGCAGCAAACCGCTCCGCCTGCTCCGAGCGCAGTAATGGTCTTGTAAGCGTTCGTGAAAAGCGCACAGCCGATAATAACTATCGCAATGATCAACGCAATTACAATCAATATCCCTGCGGCAATCGCCCAATTCTTGCCTGAGAGAAGCTCGGCAGGTATCTTTGAAATGTCGAATTTCATTCCGCCGAATGAAAAGCTGCCGTCACTGATGTACTTGAAAATCTCCTTAACGGAAAAGGTGATCTCCATAGCACTGCTTGCCGTTTTCTCGGCGAGCTTTGAGAGTATTGTATACAGTGACGAATCCTCGGAAATTGAAACAACAGCTCTGACAATATTCATAAAATACATAATAGGGAAAATCGCAAGAGTCACCAAACAAACTACGATTTTGTTGAATATTTTCATCGTTTTCAGCTCCTTTATTTGCCCCATGAAGAGTTAAGAGCAACGGTGCGATTGAATACAAGCTTGTCCTCGGTGCTGTCTTTATCAACGCAAAAATATCCGTTTCTCATAAACTGGAACGTGTCACCGGGCTTTGCGTTTTCAAATCCACCCTCAAGCAGGCAATTTTCAATAACCTCAAGTGAGTCGGGGTTGAGATCGTCAAAATAGTCGCCGTTCTTACCGGGCTCCTCGGCGCTGAAAAGTCTGTCATAAAGGCGAACCTCACATTGCTTACAGTCGTTGGCATTAACCCAGTGAATTGTGCCCTTGACCTTGCGACCGTCGGGGGAATTTCCGCCTCGACTCTCGGGATCATAAGTACAGTGCAGGCATGTAACGTTGCCGTTTTCATCCGTGTCGTAGCTATTGCACTTAATAAAATATGCGCTCTTGAAGCGAACCTCGTTGCCCGGAAAAAGTCTGAAGTATTTCTTGACGGGTTCAGCCATAAAGTCATCCTGCTCAACATAGAGTTCACGGGAGAAAGTGACCTTTCTTGTTCCGAACTCCGGGTGCTCGGGGTGAAGCTCAACCTCAAAATCCTCACTCTGTCCTTCGGGATAATTATCAATAACAACCTTAAGCGGACGCAGAACAGCCATTGCACGAGGAGCCTTAGCGTTGAGATCGTCTCTTACGCAAGCTTCAAGCAACCCGTAGTCAACAGTGCTGTCCGCCTTTGAAACGCCTACCCTGTCGATAAAATCCCTGACTGCGGCAGCACTGTAGCCTCGTCTTCTCATACCGCAAAGAGTTATCATTCTCGGGTCGTCCCAGCCGGAAACGATACCCTTGTTAACCATTTCAAGCAGCTTTCTCTTGCTGGTAACACAATAATTTATGTTAAGGCGTGCAAACTCAATCTGTCTGGGCGGTTCGTCAAAGCCGATCTGGTCAACGACCCAGTTGTAAAGAGGTCTGTGATTTTCAAACTCAAGCGAGCAAAGTGAGAATGTTACACCCTCTTTGGCATCCGAAAGCGGATGAGCGAAATCATACATCGGATAAACACACCACTTGTCACCGGTCTGGTGATGTGAAACATGAGAAATTCTGTAGATAACGGGATCTCGCATATTAAGATTCGGCGATGACATATCAATCTTAGCTCGAAGAACCTTCTCGCCGTTGCCGAATTCACCGTCCGTCATACGCTTAAAGAGGTCGAGATTCTCCTCAACGCTCCTGTTACGGTAGGGACTTTCCCTGCCCGGCTCGGTGAGTGTGCCTCTGTATTCTCTTATCTCGTCTGCGCTGAGGTCATCAACATAAGCCTTGCCGTCCTTGATAAGCTTGATTGCGCAATCATAGACAAAATCAAAATAGCTTGAAGCAAAGAACACGTTATCCCAGTGGAAACCGAGCCACTTGATATCCTCCTTGATTGCGTCGATATATTCAACGTCCTCACGGGATGGGTTGGTGTCGTCAAAGCGAAGATTGCAGATTCCATTGTATTTTTCCGCCGTGCTGAAATCTATGCAAAGGGCCTTCGCATGACCGATGTGAAGATATCCGTTCGGCTCTGGCGGAAATCTTGTCTGAACACGGGATTTTACTCCGCTTGCAAGATCCTCGTCGATAAAATCATGTATAAAATTTGATGAAATTTTCTTTTCTTCCATGGTGACCTCCGATTATTTGTATGATTTGGCTGCTTCAATGAGTCTCGCCTTAACTCTTTCATTGCCGAGGAGAGCAATTATTGAATGAAGATCCGGCGTGTTGCGGCGAGAGGTTATCGCAATTCTGATAACCGTCGAAACATCGCCGACATGACCCTTGAAAGCGTCGGGGTTCTTTTTATATTCCTTGACGTTCGGAGTATAGCCAAGCGGCTCGCAAATCTCCTTGATCTTTGCAAACCAGGTATCTTTATCATCCGATGCGTCAAAAATCTCAGTATATTTTTCAAGGATAGCAACAGCGTCATCCCTGCTTATGTTCTCCGGGAGCGTGTAATCCGGTGTGTAAATCTCGTCATAGAAATACGAAACATAATCCTTTACCTCGTCCCACTTCGCGATATCCTTACGGGGCTTTGCAGTTCCCCTGTCGATTGAGAAAATGCCCTTTGCAAACTCAGCATTTCCGCTGAGAAGCGCATAAAGCTCCGGATCGTTATCCTTTGCCCATACCGCTGCCTTGTCGTAAACCTCGTCGGCAGTCATAAGCGAAATAACATTCTTGCTGACATCATTAAGCTTATTGAGGTCAAACAGTGCTCCGCTTGCGCTCATCTTTTTCAGGTTGAACGGGAAGGCGCTCTGCGGCGCAGTCTTGTTTGCTTTGCGCCAATCTTCAAAGTTGGAGTTTGCTATTGTCAGAAGATATTCGATAACGCTCTCCTTCGGATATCCGCTCTCGGAATAGAACGAAACGGAAGCCTCGGGATCCTTACGCTTTGAAAGCTTTCTCTTGCCGCCGTTGTCCTCTTTCATGATGGGGGAAATATGAGCATACTTGGGCACCTTGAAGCCGCAAGCCTTGAAAAGCTGAATATGGAGCGGCACGGAAGAAATCCACTCGTCACCTCTGACAACATGAGTCGTTCTCATAAAATGGTCGTCAACGGCATGTGCGAAATGATAGGTCGGAATTCCGTCTGTCTTGAGAAGAACAACATCCTGTATATTCTCGGGCATTTCAATCTTGCCCTTTATCATGTCGTCAAACTTGATTCTGTGATCTGCCTGTCCGGGGGAGCGAAGTCGCAGAGTATAGGGGCAGCCAGCCTTGATTTTCTCCTCCTGCTGTTCAAGAGTGAGGTTGCGGCACTTTGCCCATTCGCCGAAGTAGCCCTGAATATCCGTTCCGGCTTTTTCCTGCTCGGCACGGATTCCGTTTAGCTCCTCCTCCGAGCAGAAGCACGGATACGCCATGCCCTGACGAACAAGCGACTTTGCGATAGCTTGGTAAATGTCCTTGCGTTTACTTTGCTGATACGGTCCGTATGCTCCGCTCTCCGACTCAAAGCCCATTACGCCCTCATCGGGAGTTACACCGAAATCGTCAAGACCCTTGATAATTGCAGAAACGCCGTCCTCAATCTCACGCTTCTTATCCGTGTCCTCAATTCTGAGGAAGAAAACGCCATCGTCGGTCGCACGGGTCGTGAGCTTTGAAATCATTGCAGCAAAAAGTCCGCCGAGATGAAGAAAGCCTGTCGGGCTGGGAGCAAATCTTGAAACTCTTGCTCCATCGGAGAGACCTCTCTCGGGATATATTTTTTCATAGTCCTCGGGTGTTTTTGTTATATTCGGAAACAAAAGCTCGGCGAGTTTTTCGTTATCTGTCATTACAAGGTCCCCTTTTAACAGTCATATAAATACATAATACATTATCGCAGAAAAAGCGTGCAGTGTCAAGGTTTAGCGCAGCTTTTTATTTGACAAGTTGTCACAAAAGCAGGATTAAAACTCATTGACAATTATTTTTGACAATGCTATACTTTTTATGTTCACTCAGGGAGCGATTATTCAGTAAAAGCGAAAGCCTAACAGGGTGCAGACTGAGAAAGCTGTATCTTGTTCGGCTTTTTGTATATATAATTGTTTTGTGATACGATTTTTAAAAAAACTGACACAGAAACAACGTAACCCATTTTCAGGAGAATAAAAAATGACAAAGGATGAGTATTTAATAACAGATCCACCCCTCAAGGCGTTGACTGTTTTTGCGATGCCTATGATTTTAGGCAGCTTCTTTCAACAAGTATACAATATGGCAGATTCAATCATAGTCGGTCAATTTGTCGGCTCCTCTGCACTTGCAGCCGTTGGTGCTTGTGCTGCACTTACGAATGTTTTTATTTGCATAGCACTCGGCGCAGGCGTAGGTGCAGGTGTACTGGTCAGCCGTTATTTCGGTGCTCATAATTACGGCAAAATGAAAACAATTGTATCCACCTCGTTAATCAGCTTTTTACTTCTAAGTATATTTCTCGGAGTTTTTGGATTTTGCAGTTCTCATTGGATGATGAGCATACTGCAAACGCCTGCAGATATAATGGATGATGCGGTGCTTTATTTGCGTATCTATTTTGCCGGCTTTCCGTTTTTGTTTATGTACAACATTCTGTCAACCATGTTTACTTCAATCGGTGAATCAAAAATCCCGTTATGGCTTTTAATCTTTTCATCTGTTTTAAATATCCTTATGGATCTTTGGATGGTAGGCGGTCTTAAACTCGGCGTATTCGGAGCAGCTCTTGCCACTCTTATTGCACAGGGCATCTCTGCCGTACTTTCCCTTTTGATTTTTCTTTATCGTATGCGAAAATACACAAGTCCGTTTCGTTGGTTTGACAAAAGAGAACTGCATTCCATGCTTAAAATCGCCGTTCCGTCTGTTCTTCAACAATCAACAGTATCAATCGGTATGATGATTGTGCAAGCAGTTGTAAATCCTTTCGGCACGCAAGCGCTCGCAGGCTATACGGCAACGATGAGGGTAGAGAATGTTTTTTCACTGATATTTGTATCCATCGGGAATGCTGTGTCACCATTTGTTTCCCAAAATCTCGGCGCTAAAAGAATTGGCCGTATTAAGAAGGGTTACCGTGCCGCTCTGCTGTTAGATGCATGCTTTGCCGTTCTTGCATTTGTAATTATTGAAACTATGCACACTCAGATTTCTTCGCTTTTCTTAGGCAAAGACGGAACAGCTTTAGCATATCAAGTGTCCGGAGATTATATGAGATGGCTCGGCTACTTTTTCATCTTCATGGGTATCAAAATGGCAACAGACGGTGTTCTTCGCGGACTTGGAAATATGCGCCCGTTTTTAATTGCAAATATGGTTAATCTTGCAATTCGTTTGTCCGTTGCATTGATTTTGGCACCGCGTTTTGGTATTGCCTTTGTTTGGCTTGCAGTACCGGCAGGCTGGCTTGCCAACTTTGTAATTTCCTATGCGGCGCTAAGAAAATCCTGGCCCAAGAATACTTTAACTTAGAAGTTTTTCCCTTAACTAAAAAGTCTCCGGAAGCCTTGCAAAAAAGGCTTCCGGAGACTTGGTTTTGGCAGGGGCAGAAGGACTTGCCGCGTGCTTCGCATTCTTATGGCTCGCCGACCGTTGCCGTGCAACAGCACCCGTCTCGCCGCTCGTCGCTAAAAACAGTCCACAGGACTGTTTTCTTAACGCTCAGACCCTCTCGGGTTCAAGTCCTTATCAAAAAAAGAGCCGCACTTCTGCGACTCTTTCCTTTTGGCAGGGGTAGAAGGACTTGAACCCTCGGCACGTGGTTTTGGAGCGAAAAGCACGCTTTCAGTTAAGCCGCGTGTTAAAATACAGTCCCCCTCAAATTCCGCATAAAAACAGCACTTTCAGGATTTGAAAGTGCTGTTCGTTTTTGTCTTTATAGTTTTTGTTGAAAATTGATGCTTTTTTGATGCTCTTGAAAATTGAGAAGTATCATAACTCAAATATAATGCACCCTACTGCAAGAAATAGTGACAAATAATAGTAAAACCCTTTCGATATGAATTTTGTAATTCTTCAGTCTTGAAAGTTGTTTTAGGCATTTTATCGATATTTTCAAGCGCCATATTGCACATCTAAAGACTAAAATTTCTCGTAAGATTTATGTGTTTATTATAACATTTTTTGATTATAATTCAACTTAACGATTAGTATATGCGCTCACCTTACTCGTTAAATGAATTAGGAATAAACCTAAAAGCATTTTTATTTCAGCTCCCGAAAGTGACATCTTATTTGTCACTTTGAATTTTGTTTTTTGACTCTTCAAGATTTGAAAAGTCGATAACACTATCGGATGATGAAATATCTGCCGGAACTTCGGTATCTTCTTCATCGTCCTTGAACATCATATATTCGGCAGCACGACCGGCAAGCCGCCTTTTGATTTCATTATCAGCCATACAATCGCACCTCTTTTCCGAGATTATCATTTGTCCTATTTTACCTCTATTTCAAGCCATTTTAGTGCTGTTTTAGAGGTGCTTTTCTTTGTCTTATTTTCTTTATCATCACTCGTGTTGCAAAATATGTTGCAATTATCGCAAAAGAATAATTGCCGTGGGCTTGCATACTAGTTCAAAACTTTTTGCTAATTCATTTGCATCATTGATGTTTTACTCTAATTATTATCAATTGAATCAGATGTCATGTCTCAGATGTTTAATTATGAATTATGTATATAGTCATGATTCTTGATGAACAATCATATTATAACAAATATGTGTAAACAATTTAATGTTGCACACATGTAATCAGGAAATTGCTGTTTGAACATAAGATATCAATTTATTGTATTTTTCATCATCAAACGAATCACCATGATAAACTGCAGAGCACAACTCATTTACCATTGATTGTACATCTGCATTTGTTTCTATGCCTTTTATCATTCTATCAATTCGTTTTTTTATTTCATTGAGATTATCGGAAAGATACTGCTTGTCTTCTTCACCAACAAGAAATTCACGATTTTTCGAATACATCCATAATTCTTCACCGATATCAACTATGCGACCAATCCAAGTATTTGTTGGTTGTTGTTCCTGAAGTATATGCTCACCATCAAAGCACCCCAACATCTTTTGAGTTACCTCAATAGGATATGGAGAAGCTAAAGGATCCATTTCTTCTTCAAGTCCTAAATTTATGACATTGTAGAGATATTGGAATACCTTTTTAGGAAACTTGATTGCATTCGGAATAATTTCACCTATATCGTTTGTCATCAATAAAAGCAAATAATCATACGGAGATTTTGCAAACGGAATAGCGGCAATTAAGAACTCATTCATCATTTCTTCATTTGTTGGATCAAAATTTTTTAGCAGTATTGGGTAGTACACAAATGTATTGTCATGATATGTACTTTTAGGTAGAACAGCAGCGTATGAGATGGATAAATCTGTCATGGCGCTATTGATCTCATCTATTTCTGCTTTCCGAGCTGATAAAAACCAGACTTTTGCCTGATATTTATTGTAATGGGTATCCGGTATATGGGATAAAAAATATTCACAACACACATATGTCTCAAAGATAACTTTTTCTTCAAGAGCACATAGCTTTATATGTTTGCTTTGTTGTTCGTTGTCCAATGTAATTTCATCAAAGAATTTTTGAACATTGGGCAGTGATGCTAATGCTGTTTTTAAGTTATAAATAGCCAAGCGTCTTGCTTGTTTCTCTTTTTTAATAAAACCAATTAATTGATTAGCAAAATTTTGGATTCCATCAAAGTAATTCCTTTTTGCTTTGGCAAACAATTTCGGGACTTCGAGTTCTTTTTCAAACGGACGATGTTCTCTTGGGTATGATAAATGCGCAACCATTATACTATTATAGCAGTTATGCAAGCTGTCGAATGAACTACCAGAATTGCCAAGCTTTCTATTTCCCAACAATTTGTGTAAACATACAGAACTTGCAGCCAATAAATCACATGCGCATTTGCGAACATCAAGCCAATGATCAATCCATTCATATACTGTTTCAAACTCATAATTACTTTCTATAGTTCTCAACCATAGACCATTAAGTTCTTGATGAAACATTATGATTATGTTCCTTTTGGGCATTTCCTTGTGTGCATCATTGGGAATTTGATAGGCTTCCAATAAATCAATTTGAGGCTTGATTGCGTCTGAACAATATGTTTCAAAGATAGGAAGCGTACGGCATATGTCAGTCAGTCTTGAAACGCTTTCATTATTACCTTTTGTAATCTCACTTGCTCTAAGTAAATACTCGACCTTTATTTCCTTATTATCATCACTTATTTGAACTTTGTGAGAGTTGGTTTTGTGTTTGAGATAGCTAATAATTCTCGAGAGGTTGTTTTTTACAAACTCGCTGTATTCATCTTTGTTGCCGTAAAAAGATGAATACATTAACAACGATACAGTTTTTATAGAGTAGTTTTCTGCTCTGGTCCATAGGCTATCCAAAGAAATTAGGGGTGTTAAATTCATTGAATGATCAATATTGTAAAGCCAATCTACAATAATTGCATATGATTCTAAATCTGATATGTGTGTAAAATCACTTTCTTTTAGTTTTAAATATAAAGCAGAACTCAAGCAATAGATGTCAGTTTTTAAAGTCCTAAATTTGGGGATTGAATCACGTAGTTTAATCAAATACTGAATATTAGTATTATCTGGCATCACTTCGGCCATTTTTTCGAGTGTATTTAACTCATTTTCATAATCTTTAAACTTTGTAAAGGGACAAAGATCTGTTGCTACAAGCATTAATCCGCCGTGCTCATATGCGTCATCAAACAATGCCTTATGAGTTCGAAAATACTTCATTACGCTTCCTGAAAAAGCACCTCGAATTGCTTGAACAAAGCGTAATAAGTCCGGTTTACATATCCACATATCAACAACTTTAGCATAAAATTTATCCTTGTCAAAATCAAACTCTGGATAATGAGAAAACAAAACTGATATATCTAAATCAGACGCAATCTTTGCAATAGAAAGAGCTGTTTCATCAAGAGAAATGTATTCATGTAATCGATTAATAATATGCTGTGATCGTACAGGATGCAATCCCTCGATATAGTTACCCTCCGAGCTGATATTTACCAGAAATTCATCAGCCAAGCTTTTAAGTACTTCACCAATATCTAAGTCGGTTTTAGTCATTAAATTGCTAATTAAAGGCTTGGTTTCAAGTTTAATACCGCAGACGTCAGCAAAACAAACTTTTCTTAGAATTTCAAGTTTGGTTCCTCCTGCTGATGCATTACCAATCTGCTTCATTTGTGCAGAGATTCGTTCGGATATCATCTCACCATGAGTCAAAAGATATACATACTCAATTAGAAGTTGACGATCTGCAATCTTTGACCACGCTTTTTTCCAATCGGTAATATCTTCATGAAGCTTTTTCTCTTTTTTGAGCGTGTTATATATATTTTCGGCTTCTTTTTCGCCGAGAACAGGCTTGATGATTTGTAAATTATGAAGGCTACTTATGTCACCGCCATAATTGTACCAATCATTTTCACGAGAAGTGACGAGTAGTTTATAATGGTATGTGACATCTGTTTGCATGAGTTGAGCTAGCAAATTCCACTCGCTCAAATGAGCATCGAGATTATCAAGTAGAATAAGCGGCTTTTCACCTATTCGTGTACGCATACGAAAATATTCAACAATATGCCCTAACTCCGCATCGCTGTCACACCTTATAATTTGATATGGTGTGTACTCTTCGGTTAATAAAGATATTGCTCTTAACGCAAGTGTAGTTTTACCTTGACCGCTGGATGTTTTGATGACAGTAATTGTGTTTTTGTTGATCGAATCAATGATTTCATTTTCAACAATTGGGCGTATCACTGGTAGATTGTTTGCAATGTCGGAAGGAGTGGCTTTCTTACCCTCATAGTAACCTGAAGAATATTCATCAGATTTAGAAAATTGAAGTTTTTGAATCCAAGCATGAGCTGGATTTTGAGGTCCTTTACTTATATCAAATTTTATTTTCTCTATGCATTGAGTTATTTCACTATGTGTTACTTCGGCACGACTTCCCATTTTGTCAAAGCATAATAATTTGATACCATTGGCAAACAAAGAAATATTGTCAGTTTCAATCTCAAAACTCTTTATCAACAAATCCTCAATACTTTTCTCGAGAGAGTCCTTTTTAACATTTTCGAAAGATAATCGATTGATAAAATCTTCGAAATCGAAATTACTCCAATTCCATAAAAAGGTGTCCTTTTTAATATTATCGATTTTAGTCTTCCAGAAATCCTTTGAATTTTTATCAAGATTTCCCGAAAATAGTTTACTTAAATTTCCGGTTGCGACAGAAAAATCATACACTAATTTAAAATGTCTATTCTTATCAATTAGGTATGTCTCAATATAGTTTTTCAACACGCTATCCATAAAGCTGGCATCCTGCCGTTGAATAGAGTATTTTAACTGGATGTGTGTAATTGTTTTACTGCCGTCACTGTATTTTATAGCATCGATATCTTCAATTCCCTCAAGAGTAAAAATTGTATCAGTGTTAGAAGATAAAATCAAATTGCACGAATATAAAAATTGATAAGAATAGCCCCTCAATGCAATTTGACCACCATTTCTTGATTCCTGTAGTTCCTGAAGATTATTTTTAGCAACAGGCTTCTTATTTGCTTTTTGTTTCTTTGCCATGCTGTCCCCCTCATTTTTCTGCTTTTTCTCTGAATACTTATCCATCAATTTAAAAACCATGAACTATCGGTTATCATACCATTATTTTACACATGATGATTCTTTAGTGAAAACTACCGCAACTGCCATATGTCTCAGGGAAAAGGAACTATCCGCCATTTCTAACATGCCGCCACTTCATCCCCTATAAACGGCCCTTTTATTCACTCAAAACCGCATGTAATTCCTTCCACACGGTTGACTTGGCAGAGCAAAGCCTATTACATATTATACTACAAAACCCGCTAAATTTCAACGAAATCACTATATGAAATCATCATATTGTCAAGTCTCGACACTACTTCCTGCTGTGTGGACGGAAACATTCGTTTATCTTCAACAATATCTTTTAATCCAGAAAGATATTGTTGAATTTCTTTGGTTAAAAAATCTGGTAACAAAATTCGTCTGATACTTTTATCTGTTTTTGGCGGCGTTATAATGTCATTACCTCCAATACGTTGATATGATTTCGTTATTATCATAATGTTTTTCTTAAAGTCAAAATCGCTTGGAGTCAACGCCAACAATTCTCCCAAGCGTAAACCGCACCAGTAAAGTATTTCAAAGGCAATAAATGATGCATGACGATCTTTAATTGCGGCAGAAAGCCGCTGGTATTCCTCTTTCGTCCAAATGAGAATCTCTCCCAGCTTTTCCTTGCCCATGTTACCGGCTATAGCCGCAGGATTTTCAGATAATCCATAAAATCTTACCGCATGATTGAAAATTGCGCTGAGTTGATTGTGGATTGTTTTCAGGTACACAGGGGAATACGGCATACCATTTTCATCTTGAAATGCAAGCATTATATTTTGCCAACGCAGTACATCGATTGGTTTGATATCGCAAATTCGATGGCTTGCGAAATAGGGCAGAATCTTTTTCTTTATGATGGCCTCTTTCGTGTACCATGTATTTTCTCTTAAGCGACTTTGCAGATTGTTTTTATACAACTCATAAAAAGATTCAAAGGTCATTTCCAAGTTTCCGTCATGTTTAGCAATAAACTCTCGTTCCCATGCCAATGCTTCCCGTTTTGTAGGAAATCCTCGTTTCATTTTTCTCTTCGTTTCTCCTGTCCAGTTTTTATAGCGGGCAGAGACAAACCATGTTCCGTTTTTGTCTTTGTAAGCACCCATAATAGCCTCCTTAATATAAATTGATTTGACTATTATACCAAACTATACAAAAAACCTCTCAGCGCTGCGTTATGCAATACTGAGAGGTTACTTAAAAGCCACTCGGAACGATTCATTCTTTGTTTCAAAACGGTATCACCTCAAAAAAGAGGATAATACAGAGAATCTGAATAACTACGATAAAATCAGTGCTTTTCAAATAACATAGATAATCTGTAGAAGTTTGACCTTTATTCCCACTCATTCTTGAATAAATATACTAATAAAAACTGTTATTAATCAAGTCTCTCATCACAAGAAGTGAACTCAAATTAACAAAACAAATGATTACAACTTATTAATCAGTAAATTAACATATATTTCAAATAAGGCTAAAAGGAATAAATCTTCCATTGTTTCTATAACTTCTCCATCGTATTTTCCCGGAGAACCGTATGATTTATCAATGTTCTTATTTTTGTTCCCGTAGATTGCTGAAAACTCTGCAATAACAGTAACCAACTGGCATGCTTCTATTTCTTCGCAACTTTCAAAAGTATATTCCATCGATAACTGCTGAATTGGTGTAGCCTTTTTGTCATTGCTGTTAAACGCATTAGCCAAAACATCTGTAATATGATTTTGATATTCAAACTCTTGATGTGGTATTGGTTTATCAGCATAGTATTCTAAGCTACGAGCAAAATACTTTCCTCCCTCGTAAAAAACACTTTTATCATCAGGGAAGTGTTTATTTAGCACTCTTTCTATTGCAACCAAACACTTTTCATAAATATTGTACTCACTGACTCGTAAATCCAAATCACAATATTCCAAAATTCTATTTTGGACCTCTTTAGTACAACAGCAAAATTCTCTATACATCTCTCTGTTGTAATAAAACAAATCATCATACATCGTGGCTATTGCACATAGCGGAATAAGCCCTCTGTCCTTATAATTTTTAGAAATAAATGAAACCGCTTGTGATTTCACACATTCTTGATGACGCTCCTCATCACGTTTATCCTGCCTTTTTTCAAACCTCTCCATACGGTTGCTTTGTCTTACTTGCAAGACTGCAATAATAACCGTGACTATTAAAGCGACTCCCGCACAAATAATACTTATCCAATCTGAAACAGTCATCATATAGGTCCTCCTTCTACTGTAAACTAAAATTTATCGTAAGATTTATGTGTTTATTATAATATTGATTTGATTAGAATTCAACTTAATGATTATTATGTGTGCTAACCTTATTTATTAAATGTATGAGCAGGATGCAAACCTAATAACATTTTTTGGCTTTGCTCCCCAAAGTGACATTTTATTTGTCACTTTGAATGTCACTTTGGATTTTTTCATTGCTTATGATAAAAATTAATATAAATTTTTACTTGTTTACCTTAATTTTTTTTGAGGCAATTAAAGTTCATCATCATAAACTGCTTATGCTTTCATCACATTATCCGTCTAAAGCTCGTATTGCGTTATGACCTTGTGATTTCTTCAATAATACCATTTATTTTATTTAAAGCTTTTAAATAATCTTCTGATGTGGTTGTTCCTCGATTACCATTATTATCTTCTACAAGTGACTCAAATCTATATGCATAACTTAGTTTTCCATCAAATGTATTTATAAGATCATCGTTAATAAAGGTATTAAGGTTATCGTAAATGCTTAGATTGTGTAAATAAAAATATTCTTGTTTTAAAATTAAGTTAACGTTATCAATTTGCTTCATAGCGTAATCATATAATTTGTCATCGATAAATTCATTATTTATACCTTTATCGATGAATTCAATCCACAAATCATTGAATCCGTCTGTGTTTAAAAATTTTTCGAGAAAAATAATAATTGCATCATAAATTCTTTTTATTGATTCGAGTTGACATTGTTCATATTTCATTTTGGGTATGTCCTTTCTGATTTCTTTTAATAAATTCTTATACTCTATTTTAAATATGTCGGATAATATTTTTATCATTTCTAATTCTGAAGGACCATTATTTATGTTTCTCCAATTGTGAACTGCGCTTGATGAAACATTTAATTTTTCAGCGAGTTCTTCTTCAAAATCACCTTTCTTGATACGGCAAAATTGACAATGCTTATTAAACATGATATTAAACGCTGAAAAGTTAAATTGGTATTCAGAATTATCTATAGTGAATATTTTAGTATTTTTACTAGTCATAGTAAAACCTCCTATGTATATTTTTGCAATTGCAAACAGATTATAACATACAAAAAATATTATTGAAAGATAGATGTCAATTCCTATTCATCTAACTAAATTTGAGTGATTTGAGTTACTTTTAGAAATGTTGGATAGATTATTTAATTTATTAAAGCATTTTAAAATATTGGAAACTTCTGATATCAGCCGAGATTTTGTTTTGTTTAAATGTATGCGCAACTTAATGTTGCAACGCAAAATTTGATTTGTTGTGATTGTTATATCGGCCTGTTGCAAATAATTGGGCTTTGTGTTACAATTATTTTGTCGAAATATATTTTTTGATGGAGGCATTATGATTGAAACTCTTAGTTTGCTATCGGAAAGTAAATCATCTTATATAGTGAAACGCATTTATTCTTGTCCTTGCGGGAACGGCACTATACAGGAAGAACAAGATTACACTCCCGGTCACAGAGATGGATTTGCCTCCTTGTTGTGTAATAAGTGCAAGAATGATTATTATATTGATTTCGGAAACAGCAGTACAAAATGGTCAATAAAGAAAAGAAAGGAGTTAAAGAGTATGGATAATATTTGGTTGCTGACTGAAGAACGTCCTAAACCTTCTGTAATTTTACAAATCATCGAAATGTATTGTGCAGATTTTAATGATAAATTTACTTTTAAAGAAGAGATAAGAATCAAACCGATAACCCAAAACGGAAAGTTTGTCTTTGCTTATGTTGTTGAGGGACTTAAAGTTGAACAGGCGCAAAATATTTTTATAAAAACTATTAGCGGTTATTCAAGTTCCGTAGATTTTTTGCTTTTCAAACAGAAAAATATGCCCAAAGAAAATGATCTTACCGAAATTCCATTAATGGCGATTGAAGAAACAAAAACCAGTGATGATGAATCGCGCAACACGGGAGTATCTCAACGAGTTTCGAAATTCGTTTATTTAAGAAGCTTTTATCGTGATGTTAAAATGTATATGCTGTACAATGAAGAATTGGAAGCGCGTCCAAATAAAAAGCCATCAAACACAAGCATTTTTGGAACGAATATTCTTCTGTCATTAGGTGTAACTATCGTGGGGAAAGATACATCTAAATGGTTTGCTCCTTTCGAATCCTTAGACGAGTTAATAAAATTCAAGTCTAATATGAGAAAACCTCCAAAAGGCAATGTTCCAGTGAGAATTACTAAATATGCTGACAGAATAGAGGTGTCAGGACGATTGTCAAAGCCTGCTGATAAAGGAAATATTGGACACGATCCTAATATAGGAACCCTTTCTATGATTGGCGCCGGACTACGTTTATTTGGTTGGACGGGAAATATCGTGATTACTCTTCACGGTGTATCACAAGAATATGTGACTAATAATACAACAAATAAGTTTTTGTTTAATTGTAGTTTGCTGAATATGTCTCTTGATGGATTGGCAATGCCGTCTATTGTGTTACCTGATTACTATTGGCATTATGAAAGAAAATCAGAAAAAGTTGCATCTATACTTCTTCATTTAACCTGTCTTTATTCAGGAATCAAAGGAATATATGAGAATCATGCCGGATGTGAACGCAGTTATTTTAAGACCAGTACTGGTTCACTTATAGCGTTGCCTAAAAAAGACGAAAGTGGTAAAAATTTATTACTTCCCGATGTTGTTCTTCGCGATGATGTTGTACAAGAAATATACAATGTCGAAGGCAAAAAGTTGACAACGTTAAAGCAAGGCTTGAAAGAAATAGAAACATATGATGCCATTGAAAATGAGTATATCAAAGTTAAATATCCTGGATATAAAATTGAACGTTGGTTATCAATTTTTGGAGGTAGGTACAGAGGAGTACCTCACGAAAAAGTTTTGATATATCTTAATGACTACGGAGAGGTTTATATAAACAATGCCGCTCCTGCGAACATCAAAGCAGCGTTCAACAGAATCGGCATTACTTGTTAATATTTTCGGAATATTAAAATATATTGATGTATTTGATTTGCGACAAAATCAAACGGATATCCATAAGGAAACAATTTTGAAGATTGATCTGCCCAAATTTTCAACCCTCTGTAATAAAGTTTGGGTATATCGTTAAGGGTATCAATTATTTTTGCATGTAGAAGATTGGTTTCCTTTTTCTTGGGTTGTAAATCCTTGCAAAAAACAACTAAATAGCCTTTTGACTTAAGGTACGGCAACGATTTTTGAACAATCTCCTTTAATAAGGGGAAGAACGCTTCAGGGCTTACATTACCTAAGTCAGCGGAACTGTTTGTAAACGGGGTGGCGGTTTTACCATACACGGGTATATCCGCCCCCGTTTTTTCTTTTGACATCATATTTGCATACGGAGGGTCAATAAGAATCATTCCAGCTTGTTCGCCATTAAGTAATTGAGATATTGTATTTGCATCTTCAAGCAAACAGTTGCTATCACCGCATAAACAATGCTGTTTGGGCAATCCCAAACATTCAGCAGCGGCATAATATGTTTCAATAAATTTTGGATTAAGGTCTATTCCGGCTGCCCGTCGATTACAAAGGGAAGCTCCCAAAAGTGTTCCGCCAACACCCATGAAATAGTCGAAAACAATCTCATTCTCTTTGGTGAAAAATTGAATAAGATCGCGCATTAATTGAGGTGGTTTTGGAGATGGATGGATTTTACGTATATGATGAGCGTAACTTTCTTCACCCCGAGTAGAGTATCGTGTATTCAAAACAGAGCAAAGTTGGCTGGTCCATTCTGCTCCAGATAAATCATTAATTTTATTCGTTAAGCAGAATCTTTTTCCGTTTGATATTTCAATACTAATATCACTTCCAGGAACAAAGAAAGCATTCTCGATATCATCTTTTACCCATCTTGGCAAAGAAGATATTTCTTCTGCTGTTAAAATATCTTTTACTTTACGCTCCATTTATCATCTCTCACATTTTAATAATTTGTAACTAATACCTCAACTGTAGCATCATTTTTAGCTTTGAATTGATAGTTGCAATTAGAATAACTACTGTTAATAAAATGAATGTTATATTTTTGCGCCCAAGCTTTAAGAATCTTATTCTCATAGCCTTTATGATCAAATACATTAGACAGAGCAAATCTAATTCCTCTCGCATTTGCATCATCTAAATATTCATAGAGAGCTCTTTCTTCGTCTTCTCCCCAATCATGAAAACCTCGATTACCGTCGTTGTATGAACCATTAGTAATTAGATAAGGTGGATCGCAATAAATAAAATCATCTGAGCCTAACCCATCGAGATTTATACCCCTAAAATCTCTTGTGAAAAATTCGAGATTTTTACTTTTCATAGAATCCATAAATAATAAGAGATTGCGTTTTGTGGTTTCGGAAAATTGACTGCGATTTCGACCAAAGGGGTTATTATATTCTAACCGATTGTTAAAGCGAAATTGATAATTAAAAGAAAAACATGAAAGAGTGAATAAGTCAATGGGATTTCCTGTTTGATTATAATAATCACGAAATCTTTTATAGCCCTCCTCATTTTCTTTCGACAACTGATATTCATTGATTTTTTCTTCTATTCTTCGCAAAACTGTTGCTTCATCCGCGTAACAAAAAAAGCGAACCATTTCAACAATACGACTGTTTAAATCATTGCATATAGTTTTATTAGATTGCACATTTGCGGAAACATTAAAACCGCCGGCAAAGAGGTCTATAAAAGTATCAATATCCGTGGGGAAAAGTTCCATTAATTGAGGAAGTAGTTTGTATTTTCCACCGATATAATTCATAGGACTTTTTACAAAACGCTTTTTATCCGTTTGTGGAAAGAGTTGCATTTGCTCACCTTGGGTTGCAATTATACGCTTACTTTGTTTTTGTCGAACTACCATCTTTTGAGCATAAAATATGTATTCATAGTGCTCGGATTTTCCGTTTTGAGGTGCCTTTGATTTATAACGATTGTATGGGATCTTGTACACTTTAACGGATTCTTCTATACAGTGAAGTTTAAGAATTTCAACGATTTCTTCTAAAGATAAAAGACCGTCATCACTGTAACTGATTATTATATGTTTAAAATCAGCATTTGAAATAAGGGCGTCAAAAGATGCTTTAACATTTCGTTTTATACAATAATTCGATTTTTCATTACCATAAGGTCGAACGCCGGTTACTCCCTTCAATATTGGGGAATCATATTTGGCGATAGTTTCAAGAAGATGATAGTTCGGCAAATATTGTCTTTCATTATAGGGTGGATCTATATAGAGAATATCACCGCTGATTTTTTTTATAAGCTCATTAGCATCTTCGTTATAACATATGTTACGTTTTGAATTGTTTAGAACGCCAAGTTTAACTAGTTCTAGGCGTTTATATGCTCGTTTATCCCAAGTCTTCAAATATGCACCATAGGTTCCAGTTGTATTAGATACAAAGGGAACTGCTTCAATCAAAGAAGCTAATAAATATTTGTATTCATATGAATCGATGAACTGTTTTTTTCTCCAATTTTCAATAGTTGTACGAATGAAGTCGATTCGTTTTGCGTTCTCTATAGTTAAATATTGGCGCCCCATAGCACCTGCTGGAGAATATTCTTCGGTTACAAAACCAATAACATTGGTAACATCTTCAGTTTCTAAATATGCGAATGGATCTGAAATCCCGATAGATTTAAGATTTTCGAATGTAGGTACATTATTATTCTCAATAGTTGCAGCAGTAAGTACATATGAAAAATACAAAAGATCATTACTAATTATTCTATAATATTGTTTGAAAAATCTTGATACAGAACCGGTGCCAGAAAAAATATCGCAGAAAATTTCGCTTTGGTCCATACAATTCTCATCAATTACGGCCTTTATATTTTCTAAAAGGTTTGTTTTATTTCCAATGAATCTCATTTTATGGAACCTCCACATCCTATAACATCCTACTTGTTCATTTTACGATATTGCGTAGGAATAGTCAAGAGGTTTTAAAAATATAAAGACAAGGTTTTTATAAAAATCTCTCAAATTTACAATGAGCAATATAGCGTATATATGTATATAATTAATTTATAAAAATATGTTTAGAAACAGGCAGAATTGTGATATAACTTATCATGTATATTTACAGCGATTATGTTCTGTTTGTAATAAAACGCAACGATATAATACTTATTTTGAAAAGTCATAAAAATATGGGTTATAGTTAAGCAACGGTAAAAATCGGTTTATTAAAATTCTTGCGCAAGAGCGTAAACAGACAATTTATTATAACAGATCATCAACAAAAATCAGTCATTCTAATTATGGGCTATGATTTAAACAGTAACAGAACCGAACAACATAAATTGAGCGTTTAATTATAAACAAGTCCGTAAAAAATGGACAATAGAAAAAAGAACCCTCTTGATGTAGAATGAATACATCAGGAGGGAATTTTTATGCCAAGAAGTTATCGACATATAAGCAATTACGAAAGAAATATTAGAATTGAAAGCACAAGGATTGACTCGGAAAGAAATAGGAGCAAAACTTGGATTCACTAAAGAGCAAGTACACAATTTCATTTCACGATACAACGAAAAGCAACGAAAGCTAAAGGCAGGGGTTGCGCTCAAAACAAAAGACAGACAGCCAAAAGATTATGAAATCACAGAAGATATGAAAATCAACAAGTTAAAATATATCATAGCTCGTAAAGATTCAAAGATAAAGCGACTAGAAATGGGAAACGAGTTAATGCGCGATTTTCTCTCGCTCACAGAAAGGAAGTGAAGCCGTCGGTTAAATATCAAATAATCTTTAAGCATAAGGACAAATACAGCATAAATTCAATGTGCAAATTTTTTGAAGTGTCAAGAAGCGGATATTATGCGTTCTTAAAACGAATGGATATACCTGACAGAGAGTTACCATTAGCCGAAAAGATAATAGAATGTCAGGAAGAAAGCCACAGAACATACGGTTATCGCAAAGTACATATATGGCTTGAAAGACAAGGGATATACCGTATTCCAAAGACTGTATTGAAAGTTATGCAAAAGTACAACTTGTTATCAGTTGTACGCAGAAAGAAATTTAAGTATGTATCTGAGCATTTATATAAATATCCTAATCTTTTGAACAGAGAATTCAATGCCGAAAGACCTAATCAAAAGTGGGTAACAGATATATCATATATACCAACTGCACAAGGTAATTGTTACCTGTCGGTAATACGAGACCTTTATGACAACAGGATTGCATCATATCAAATGTCGAAGGATATGACGGTTAAACTTGTGCTTGATACTATTAAAAA
>OIYO01000449.1_pt1 | contig 34838 bp, 11 predicted proteins | sample 1588191 | NCBI WGS metagenome assembly OIYO01 (sample SAMN03283275) | human gut metagenome | biome: human-associated habitat; material: feces | host: Homo sapiens | place: Peru | collected 2012 | reverse complement strand
TTACCGCCGATATGCCTTGCCGAAAGCACCGGCGATTATGCAATGGCGGTGTTCGGCAAGGACGCAACGGAGTTATATAATATGACAGAAATGGTAGGCCCTGAGTCAATGGCGACAAGAGATGTCATTGACGGAAAAGAGTGTATTGTCGGAAGCGAAGTCGGAAACACGCCCGACAAGCGCGGATTGTTTTTTCAATTCACGGTGGATAGAAATGTTATGCATAATCTGCCGAACGGCACGCCGATAGAGGTGACGGTTGAATATTATGACGGTGTGGGCGGAAGCTTTGTCATAGATTATGATTCGTATAATTCAACGGGGGATTATCCCAATCTCAATTCAACCGAAACGGTGTACAGAACGGGAACAAACAGGTGGAAAACCCACACTTTTTATATCGATGACCACAGAATGAGCAAAGAGAACAACACAATCAAGACGGACTTTCGTCTGGGAATGTACGGCGTTAAAATGGGAATGTCATTGGGAGGAGTACTCGATATTGCGTTTGCATCGGTTAAGGTTGAATATGCGGACTTTAAACAAATATTAAAGTCAGAGATTAAAACCGATAAAATCGGTAATATATTCGACGCGGACGAAAATGTGCGTATAAAGCACAGCCTTAAAAACAAATCCGAGAAAAATGTTACGGCAACGCTTGATTATAAACTTTATAATTCGAACGAATATATAAAAGAGGAACATTTTGAAAAAGCCGAATTTTCGGCAAAACAGGAAAAGACGACAGAGCTTGAATTAAATAATATGAATAAGTTTGATATATATCGTCTTGAATGTATCTTGACGGAATGGTATTCCGACAATCCGAACGATAAAAGGATTCATACATATACCGCGGCAATAACAAGGGCGATGCTGCCGCAGAGCGGAAACCCCGATTTCGGCACGTGCCAGCAGATTGCGAACGGCAGAGGCGAAGCCGAGGATGTCGGCGCGTCAATGAAATCGGCAGGCCTGACGATTCTGCGCGATGACGTTGTATGGGAGAGATTCGACACCGAGGCGGAAAGGGCAAAGAACCTGCCGATTTTGAAAAACAGAATAATAACGCTTAAAAACAACGGCGTTGATTATCTTGCTTTGTTGTGGAACAATTCGAAAAAGCCGATGTCGGACGGCGGAAATGTTCCGTCAACCTCCGATGAGCTTAACGAATGGGAAGAATACTGTCGGACAATGGCGAGAGAGCTTAAAGGTTATACTGATTATTTTGAAATTTGGAACGAGTATAATTTAAGCCTTTTTAATACGACAAGCCAACCGCCCGAAACATATGTTGAGCTTTTAAAACGCGCATACGGTGCGATAAAGGCGGAAAACCTGAACGCGGTAATCATCGGTGCAACGCCGTCAGAGATTGACCTGACTTTTCTCGAAAATATCTTTAAGCTCGGCGCGCTCGATTATATGGACGCGGTAGGAATCCACCCGTATGACTGGTCGGGGCAGTTCCGCGAAAGCCGTTATGTAAACAAGATGAAATCGGCGCAAGAACTTATGGACAAGTACGGCAGACGGCTTCCCATATGGAATACCGAACTTGGATTCGGGACTTGTCTGTCCGATTCGAGATACGGGCATACACGGGTCGAACAATGCGCGGCGATAGTGCGCGCGTGGATTTTGAATAAGGCAAACGGGCTTGCGGACAAGTGGATATATTATATGTATACCGATATGGATAACCCGACCGCGGGCGAATCGTGTTTCGGAATCGTCAACGGCTGGGCAAACGATGAGCTTACCGATTACGGCGCAAAAGAGAGCTTTTTGGCGGTAAGCGCAATGAACAGTCTGATAGGTGCGGATTCAGAGGTAATAAATTCGTTTGAGGATTATACGGCGCGAGAATACGCGGTTAATTTTTACAATTCGCGTTTGGGCAAGAATGTACTTGTTGCCGAAAGCTATAACCGCACGGCGAATATGAGTTTTTATCTCGGCTGTGACTCGGTTGACGTATATGATATGTACGGCAACAAAACCGCAACGGTTTCATCAGATGATGGTGCATATTCGTTCTGTGTCGGGTTAAAACCCAAGTATATTGTCGGAAAGTTTTCGGATAATATTATTCAATACGGAAAAAGAGAGAGCTTTTATGAATGGGCATCGAATACAAATGCGGAAAACGTGTGGCGCGACGGTCTCGGTATAAGCGGCGGAACATACGGACGCGCAACCGAGGTTGAATTTAACCAAACCGAGGGCGCGCTGACGCTGAATAATGACGGTGTTAAAGACGGCGGGAAGTATGACTTTTTTAATTATGACATAGGACGAAAAGTACAGGAGGGCAAGCTTCACATAAGCTTTAAATTTAAAACCAACGGTGCGTATTTCGGAATAATCCTCGACAGCGGCAGCGGCAGCGCGGATTCAACATATGCTCTCACGGTTACGCCGTGGGGAACGTGGAGTGAGGGTGACGGAAGATGGTCGGGTATTATAGGTCACGGAAAGTTCCCGTGGAATCCGACAATACTGCGCCAGAGCTATGATGTGGGTCATCGCCTCGATAACAAATTCGGAATGTGGTGGACGGTCGAAATTTCGATAGACCCGAGCAATAAAAAATATGACCTTGTGTTAAAGACCGGGGACGGCGAAGTATATGTTTCGGAATCGGGGTTGGATATGGCGGCGACACATTTGAACGGAATTGTTTTTGCGCAATTCGATGATATGGACTGGAACGCGGTAACATATGTAAAAGATATTTCGATTGAGTACGAAACGGACGCAAAACCGTATGCGAACGTACAGATTACAAAGGTTTTAAACAAATCGGGAAACAAGATATATTCCGCGGCGGACGCGGACGGAAAAATCACGGTGAATTCGCTCGTGCAGAATACGGCTCAAACCGAGGTGTCATACAGCGTGATTGCCGCGGCTTATAACAGATTCGAACAGCTTTCCGAGATACAAATCGGCGAAAGCCACACCGCAACAGAGGACAAAACTTTTTCGGACGAATTCAATTTTTCGGACATATCGGACGTAAAGCGAATACAGTTTTTCGTCTGGGACAAAAAGATGATTCCCTATGCCGAATCGTTCATTGTGACGGACAAAACAAACGATATTAAAAATTAAAAAGATGATTTTAATAATAAAGCGGAAATTCGATTGTTTCGGCTCTGTGTTGTCGGACAAAGATGCAATCGGGTTTCCGTTTTTATGTAAGGACAGCAAATTTCAGACGGTTTTAAAACGGATTTTCATATTGCACCCGTTAGTGAAATCTGCTATTTTATATATATGGAACAAGAATAAGTCTAACGCATTTGAACAATACGGAAAGAGAGGTAAATAGATGAATAAAAGGACATTTAAAAATTTTGTGCCGATACGGCTGATAAGTTTTTTCACCGTTTTGGCATTTCTTGCGGCAATGATGCCGTCGGCTGTGCTTGCTGATGACGAAAAAGCGGATTATGCCATGGCGGTATTCGGCAAGGAAACAAAGTTTTACAGAATGACTGAAACGCTCGGCGGCGAGTCAATGACGACAAAAAGCGTGATTGACGGCAAGGAATGTATTGTCGGCGGCAAGGACACGGGCTATGGCGAAGGTCAGAACGGTCTGTTTTTTCAATTCAGCGTTGACAAGGACTTTATGTATAACCTGCCGAACGGAACGCCGATTGAGGTAACGGTCGAGTATTATGACGGCCCGGTCGGAAGCTTTGCCATAGACTATGATTCATACAATTCATCGGGAATGTACCCGAATTTGAATTCGACCGAAACGGTATATCTGTCGGGGTCAATGGAGTGGAAAACGCACACGTTTTATATAGAGGATCACAGAATGACGAAAGAAAAGACCGCCATTCCCACAGACTTCCGTCTGGGAATGTACGGCGTTAAAATGGGAATGTCAACCGGCAGGACGTTTGACATAGCGTTCGCCTCGGTCAAGGTCGAATACGCCGACTTTCGCGAGTTATTGGATTCGGATTTGAAAAGCACAAAAATCGGTAATATCTTCGGCGCGGACGAGGATATGGAGATAAGACATAATTTAAGGAATAAATCCGATAAAAATATTTCAGCGGCGATGCAATACAAACTCTATGACTCAAAAGAGCGCCTTGTCGAGGAACATTCCGAAACGGCGGATTTTGACCCGAAAGAGGAAAAGACGGTCGGATTTAAATTAAATAATTTAAACACGTTTGATATTTACAGGATAGAGTGTTCGCTTTCGGAATGGTATGCGGATAAACCCGATGAAAAAAAGGCTCATACATATGAGGAAAGCGTGACGCGCGCGATGCTGCCCGCAAAGGGCAACCCGGGATTCGGCGCGTGTCAGCAGATTGCAAACGGCAGAGGTACGCCCGAGGATGTGGGCGCGTCGATGCAGTCGGCAGGTCTGACTATGCTGCGCGATGATGTTGTATGGGGCAGGTTTGACACAGAGGAGGAAAAAGCCGAGAATCTTCCGATATTAAAAGAGAGAATCGAGATTTTAAAGTCGCACGGGGTAAATTATCTTGCGCTTTTATGGAACAACGCGCTCAAAACGATGTCGGACGGCGGCAACGTCCCCGTTACGGACGAAGAGCTTGACGAATGGGAAGAATACTGTGCTTTAATGGCGCGTGAGCTTAAAGGTTATACCGATTATTTTGAGATATGGAACGAGTATAACATCAAGACCTTTAACACATCTTACCAACCGCCCGAGGCATATGTTGAACTTTTAAAGCGTGCGTACAAAGCGATAAAAAAAGAAAACCCGAACGCGGTTGTTGCCGGCGGATCGCCGTCAGAGGTCGACTTGGTGTTTCTTGAAAACATATTCAAACTCGGCGCTTTGAATTATATGGATGTATTGAGCATCCATCCGTATGACTGGTCGGGACAGTTCCGCGAGGGTAGGTATGTTAAGAATATGACCGCCGCGCAAGAGCTTATGGATAAGTATAAAAGGCGGCTTCCTATTTGGAACACCGAGCTGGGATTCGGAACGTGTCTGACGGATAAGAGATACGGTCACACGCGCGAGGAACAGTGCTCGGCGATTGTGCGCGGCTGGATATTGAACAAATCAACCGAGCTTGTCGATATGTGGACATATTATATGTATACCGATATGGATAACCCGACGGACGGCGAATCTTGTTTCGGTATGGTTAATCGCTGGTCAAACGAAAAGCTTACCGATTACGGCGCTAAAGAGAGCTTTTTGGCGGTAAGCGCGATGAACAGTATGGTTGGCGCGGATGCCGAGGTTGCGGATTCGTTTGAGGATTATACGGCGCGGGAATACGCGGTGAATTTTTATAATTCAAGTATGCAAAAGAACGTGCTTGTAATGGAAAGTTATGACAAGTCGGTACAGATGAGTTTTTATCTCGGATGCGATGAGGTTGACCTCTTGGATATGTACGGTAACAAAATGGCAACGATTTCGTCGCAAAACGGCGTGTATTCGTTCAATGTGGGAATGGTGCCGATGTATGCGGTCGGAAAGTTCAACGCTTTTGAAAAAGCGGAAAACACCGAAGGGGTAAACGCCGATGCAATCGAAAAGACCTGTGTTGCAAGCGATATAGTCAAGTTTAATTTTACATATTCGGGCGATGAAGCCTTGACGATAGACGCCGAACCCGAGGACGGTATCGAAGTTATTCAAAACAGCGGGTTCAAAAACGGAGCGGCAGAGCTTGTCCTTTCGGTTGCACCGGGAATATCAGGCAAGCGCAAGATGAAAATAACGGTCAAAAATTCCGACGGAGTGATAAGATATTGCGCCGAACACGGACTTAATATATCCGACCCGATTGAAATGACGATTACAAATGAAGAGGACGAAAACGGCGGCAATAATCATCACAAGGTCAGAGTGTCGATTAAAAATGTAACCCAGTCAAAGCGGCTCGGCGGCGAGGTCTTTGTTTCCGCGCCCGAGGATGTCGCGGCGGTGAACACAAACAGGCGTTTTTATGATTTGGATATTGGAAAAGAGTGTGTTTTTGTGTTTAACCTTCCGATGAGGGTGGTACAGAACACGGTTGACCTAAACGTGACGGTCAAGTTAAGCGGCGGCGGTGAGTATACCTCGACAAAATATCTTGATTTTGCAACGGCGGCATATGCGGACAAAAAGCCGAAAATTGACGGCGTTGTTGAAATAGGCGAGTGGCGCGGAAGCTGGATAGGCTGTTATGAAAAAAAGGATGTAAAAGAAAATCCGCTGTGGAAAGGTTCGGAGGACCAGTCATTCTCGGCAACAATGATGTGGGATGAGGAAAACTTTTATTTCCTTGCAATGGTAACGGACGATGTTTATTCGATGAATATAACGCCGTATACCCCCGACCGGATGTGGCAGGGCGACAATATTCAGTTTTCGATTGACGACAGACTTGAAATAAACCCTGTCGATGCCGGGGTAATCAACGAGCTTTCTATAGGAAAGCTAAACGGATTCGGAGACATATGCTATAGACATTCGAGCTATTACGGCTTGCCCGTGGCACAGATTGTCAAAAATATGGACATCTGTATAAAAAGGTATGAGGGATATACAGTCTATGAAATCGCCGCCCCCTGGAGCGAAATCCTACAGCCGGGATTTGTACCGTCAACCGACAGAACATACCGCTTTTCGGTTATGATAAACGAAAATGACGGAACGGGCAGAAAGGGTTGGATGGAATATAATTCGGGCATAGGCGCGTCAAAACAAGTTGACCTTTTCGGAGCGCTTAAATTGTATAAATAAAAATATTTTATATAAATGTCGGTTGTGAAATTGACAAATTAATTTTAGGAGGATTGTAAAATGAAGAGAATTATAAGTATGGTATTAAGTCTTGTGATGCTTGTATCACTGTTGGGTGTGAACGTATCGTCAGAGTGGACAGAACCGACAGAAAACACAAGCTTGTACAGCTGGCCGTCAGAACCGACAGCCGATAATGTATGGGACAACGGTCTTGAAAAGAACGGCGGTTCGTGGAACGGAAACAAAGAAACGGTTGAAAAGTTTGACGCTGATGAAAAAGCGATACGTTTTCATCATGACAGTTCATATGATTATTTCAGATATAATATGGGCGGCGCAATAAAAGACGGAACGGTTGATTTAAGCTTTAAGTTTAAGACAAACGGACAGTATTTCGGCGTTCTTTTGGACAGCGGAAACGGAACGAGCGATTCAACCGTGGCTCTTACGATACACCCATGGGGTACATGGAATAACGGACCGAGCGGCAAGAAACTTACCGCCAGAATAGGATATGGAACTTTTCCGTTTGATGCGACACCGATTACAGAAAGCAACGAGCTTGGACAGCACACAGATAACGGGTACGGGGAGTGGATAAATGTTAAAATTTCAGCAAAACCCGAATCAAAAAAATTTGATTTGATTATGTCACTGCCAAGCGGGGCTGCAATTTGTAACAAAAGTAATTTGGACATGAAGGGAACTCAAATATCGGGAATTTCGTTCGGAAGTTTTGATGATTTGACATGGGATGCTTCGACCTATATAAAAGACATATCCGTAAGTTATAAGGAGGACGTAAGTGTTCCGATAACATATGAGAATCTTTATACATATCCGACCGAACCGACCGCGGACAATATTTGGTCGGGCGGATTGGCTCAAAACGGCGGTTCGTGGAACGGAAACGCCGCAACAGAGGTTGAGTTTGATGCGACAGAGGGCGCATTGCTCTTAAACAATGACGGTGTTGAAAATGCCGGTAAGTATGATTATTTCAATTATGCAATAGGAAAAACCCTGACGAGCGGACAGGTTGAGTTAAACTTTAAATTCAAAACCAACGGTTCATACATAGGCGTAATCCTCGACAGCGGAACAGCCGGCACGTCAACGCCTGCCATTGCCATAAATCCGTGGGGACAGACAAACACATGGATAAATGGCGTGGTTGACAGATATGCGGGCGAAATAAAAACAGGCAAGTTCCCGTGGGAAGGAACGGAACTCAGCGAGAGCCGCGAGCTGGGACAGCACTCGGACGACGGCTTTGACCCGTGGCTTACGGCAAGGGTATTGACGCGGCCGACAGAACAAAAATATGATGTTATAATAAAACAGGGCGAAAAACTCGTTGCCGAGGGATTTGACCTGAATATGAGCGGAACACAGATAAGCGGTATTGTGTTTGCAAGCTTTGACGATTTGAATTGGAACGCCAAGACGTTTGTAAAGGATATAACGGTTGATTATACCAACGGCGAAAGGGTTGCGTCAAAAGAGGCGGCAAGCCAAACCTTTGAATCACCTTTAAAGTATGTAAAAGTTGAGTATGACACGGTATTCAATAACAAGATAAATGATATAGAAGAGCTTCATTTTATACAGGCCGAAAATGATGTTACCGTTCTCAAACTTCGCGACAGAATAATGAGCTATTGCGGCAAGTGGAACGATATTAACACAAGCGAGGGAACGTACCATATCAAGGCGATAGCCGACATTACAACGGGGTGGGTCGGATATGTGACGGTTGAGGTCACCGCCCCGAATGGACAAAAATTTGTCAGACAGGGTTCGAGATTGGTATCGGAATTAACCGCGGTCGATAAGATTGTTATCAAGTCGGATAACCCCAAAAATGTAAGTAATGTAAAGATTAATGTAATCGGAGACGATGATTTGCTAAAAGACCTTTCGTTGTCCGATATAAGCTTTATAAAAAACGGCGAGACGGTGAATGATATTAATAATGTTCCGATTGATTTGACGGCGATTTCGATTGATATGAAAACACCGCTTTTTGATAAGGCGACCCTCGATGAGAAAATATATATCAAAAAGGACGGCGTAAAAATCGATGCAAAAGAGACTGAATACAGCGGTAATATATTTACAATAAAATGTAATACGCTGTCCGCGGACAGCGACTATGAGCTTTTTGCTGACGGTGCGGTCGCAAAGAGTGATAAGTCTTTCGGATTCAAAACCGAAAAGGCGGTAAGTGCAAAAATATTGAGCATTAAAAATTCATCGGGTACAGACGTGACCGCCGTATCAAAAGCGGATAATAAATTAACGGTTGCATCATCGATGAGAAATACGCTAAACAGCGAAAAATCTTACAGCGTTATCGCGGCGGTATACGGCGCAAACTCAAATCTGGCGGATATTAAGTTCGGCGAAAACCACAGCACGGCATCGGATGCCGGGTTCAGCGATGAGTTTGAGCTTAATAATCTGTCGGGCGCAAAAGAGATAAAGTTCTTTGTATGGGACGGCACGGGCGCGATTAAACCTTATTCAAAGGCGATAACGATTGCTGAGGATTTGTTTGATGACGGCGAGGTCGATAAGCTTGTTACAACGTTTATCGGCGATGCAAAAACAACAAGAGGTTTCAGCTGGTCATCGGCATTGACATATAACGATATGGCGATTGAGTATAAGACGGCGGCGAGTGATTGGAATTCGGTTGACGCGACTTTGGTCGGAACATATAACGCCGCTCAAAACTGTTGGGAGGCGGACATAACGAATCTTTCGCCCGGCACGGAGTATTCATATAGGTTATATGATAAATCGGCGAAAAAATATACACAAACATATTCGTTTAAAACCGAGGATGAGAATGTAACGAAATTCAGTTTTATCGGATTTACCGACAGCCAATCGGGACTCGTTGACGAAGATTCGGATGATTGGACGGGACAGTACGAATATTTTAAGAACACGGTTGACAAGGCAATGCTTGACGCGCCGAATGCGGCGTTTATGTTACAGGGTGGTGACTTGGTAAACGCAGGAAGCAAGATTTCGATGTGGAACAATTACTTTAAGGCGATACAGGGTGTCGGCGAAAGCGTTCCGCATATGGCAACGGCAGGAAATCACGAGTATAACAACTATGATTTCAAGGGTGCCGGCGATGAAGAACCCGGAAAGGCGTTTGCTTACTTCTTTAACAATCCCGATAACGGTCGCAATGCTCTCGGAAGCCTTAAAGCAAGCGATAATTGGGAGGACGCGGACAAGAGAGTCCTCAAATACATAGATGACACAATATATTCGTTTGATTATGCAAACGCGCATATCACAGTGTTGAACACGGGTTCGAACTCAACGCACGGCGGCTGTGAGGACATTGTTTCGGCACAGGTTGACTGGCTTAAAAACGATTTGCAAAATACATCGGCAAAGTGGAAAATCGTAATGCTGCACCAGGGTTTGTATGAGCGTGCCGGAAGCAGCACGAGACGCGATATTCTCGAAAAGACTTTGCAGGATTGCGGAGTTGACCTTGTAATCTACGGTCACGACCACGAGGTAATAAGAACTTATGCGATGAAAGACGCGGCGGCGATTGTCGGCGGAGATTCCGACAGGATTGTCAAAGGCAGCGGAACGGTTCATCAGATGCTCGGTGTGAGCGGCTCGGCGGCGGACGGCTCATGGGTGAATATTCCCGAGTACGTTTCGGTTTTCTCGGGTACATATATCGGCGATGAAACATATTACGCCGTATACGAGGTATCACAAGACAGCATTGATGTTATTGTTAAGTCTGTTAAGGGAACGATTATAGATAAGTTTTCAATCACGGACGCACAATAATACTTGATTTGACGCAATATTAGAGGAGATTTTTATGAGAATAAAAAAACTTATAAGCGGTATTTTGTCGGCGGCGATGTGCCTTTCGATAATGGGCGGTGCGACGGCAAGCGCGGAATTATCCGAGGACAAAACCCTTTATTCATGGATGTCCGATGTAAATGCGGATAATGTCTGGGGCGGCGGTTTGGCAAAGAACGGCGGGACATGGGATTCGGCAACATACGATGTCGAATTCAATCAAGCCGAATCGGCAATATGCTTTAATAAAACGGGATATGAGTATTTCAGCCTTGATTTGGGCGAAGAGATTACAAAAGGTGAGGTCAACCTGAGCCTTGACTTTAAGACCAACGGTGCGTATTTCGGTGTAATTCTTGACAACGGCGGCGGAAAGGACAATTCGACCGCCGCCTTGACCATTGACCCGTGGGGCGAGTGGAACAGCGGTCCGGCAGGAAAGAACCTTACGGGAAAGATTGCATACGGAAATTTTCCGTGGGGCGCGACAAAAATCACCGAGAGCGACGAACTCGGACAGCACAAAGATGACGGATTCGGCGCGTGGCTGACCGTCGAGATTTCGGCAAGGCCGAAAACGCAAAAGTACGATTTGTGCATCAAATCCCAAAACGGAGATGTGATAAGACAGACTCTCGGTCTGGATATGAAAGATTCTCGGATAAACAGTATGGTTTTCGGATTTTTTCACGATATGGTATGGAATGCGGTCACTTATGTCAAAAACATAAATGTCGAATATATTGCCGAATGGCAAGAGCCGATCGAGGACAAGAACCTTTACACATACCCGACCGAACCGACCGAGGATAATATCCTGTCGGGCGGTCTCGAACAAAACGGAGGTACATATAACGGCGGTGTCGCAACCGAGGTTGAATTTAACCAAACCGAGGGCGCGCTGACGCTGAATAATGACGGCGTTAAAGACGCAGGTCTGTACGATTATTTCAATTATAACATAGGCGGCGCGATAACAAAGGGTCAGATTGATTTAGGCTTTAAATTCAAGACCAACGGTGCGTATTTCGGAATAATTCTCGACAGCGGAAACGGAAAGAGCGATTCAACGCCCGCACTCACGATAACGCCGTGGGGAAACACCGGCAGCGCGCAAGGACTGACCGGTGTCATAGGATACGGAAAGTTCCCGTGGGAACCGCTATCGATTGCTGAGAGTGCGGAATTGGGACAGCACAGCGACAACGCTTTCGGCGCGTGGCTGATCGCCGAGATTTCGGCAAGACCGCAGGATATGAAATATTCAATCGTTATCAAAAAAGAGAACGGTTCGGTGCTGGCTCAAAAGAGCGGCCTTGATATGACGGGGACGCAGATTCAGAGAATCGTATTTGTTCAGCTTGACGAAATGGAGTGGAACGCCGTTACATATGTCAAGGACATAAAGGTGGATTTCAGCCTTGTAAGACCCGAGCTTAAAGATACCGGCATAAAGTTTGTCGATATAAAGGGCAATACCCCCGAAAAGCCGATAGAAATTAATCCGGCATTGCGCAGCATATCACTTGATTTCGGAACAAAAGACGTTGTTGTGTCCGAAAGCGACCCGATAGCAATAAAGGATTCGGGCGGCGGCGTGATTCCGCTTGTCGGCGCGGTTAAAGACGAGCTGTTTGTAATAGAGGATATACCCGTTCTCAAAGAAAATTCGGAGTATTGGCTCATTGTTCCAAAGAGCGTGGCAACGTCGGACGGGAACGCAATGAGGGGCGATTACAGCCTTAAATTTACAACGGGCGTATGCGACAGAACGGCGGCATTGACGGGAATTTTTGACGGCGAAACGAAAGTGACAACTCTTGATGCCTTTAAGGCGGCGAACAGAGTCAGCGCCAATGTCGAAATGATAAACGGCGGAGATTCGGATATAAAATATGTTTTGGCTGTATTCTGTTACAACCAAAACAAGATGATATATGCCGACGCGGTATTCGACACAGTTGCGCCCGGGTCTGTTGCAAAGATACCGAGCATAGGCATAGGCGAAAATTCCGAACTTGCCGCAAAGCTCGATTCCGTTACAAAGGTTTCGGTATGCCTGTGGAACACTCTTTCGGATATGATTCCGTATTGTGAATCGATTGAGTTCGGTACTCAAAGCGACAACAATGCCGAATCGGTACAGAGCACCGAACTTACGGCTAAAATCAATTACAGCTATAAGGATAACAGCCTTAAAATAAGCGGAACGTCGCCGAATAGAAAAGCCGTTGCCGTTCAGATTTTAAAGTCGGGAAAGACGTTTGACTCGGCTCTTACGGCGGCGGATATACTCTACGGCGGACAGGTAAAATCGAACGGAAGGTATGGCTTTGACATTGGATATGTTTCAAGTATTCAAGACGGCGAGTATTTGATGAGGGTTACATCGGGTGACGGAAAGGTAAAGGATTTTACGCTCTATATCGGAACGAGTGAGGCTCTTGAATCCGCGTACAACGCTTTGAACACCGCCGCCGAAAACAATGATTCGGACGGATTTCGCGATGTGATAAACACACAGAGAAACAAGCTGAATTTTGCGTTCGGTATGACCGACTCAAAGACCCTCGGCACAGAGCTTGATAACTATATGGCATATGTAAAAGCGAATCCGCTGAATGTCGGCGATGAGGATAAGAATACGCGGATATTCAAGACGTTTATAACGGCGAATGCCCTGAATAAAAACGAAATCAATGACATTGATTCGGTGATTGATGAAATTTATTTCGCGGACGAAAAGATAAAGGATTATTACGCCGAATTTTCGGATGCGCAAGGTGCAACGGTTTATTTCACCGATAAGATGAAAGGCAAAAACATAAAAACTCTTGCCGATTTTGAAAACGCGGCAAAAGAGAGCCTGATTTTGACAACGGTCAAATATCAAAATGGTATTGATGACATTAAAAACGTTTTGAATGCATACGGAAGTGTAATAGGCGTAACGGGTTCGGTCAGCAACAATGTTTTGAGAAAGCTTGCGGCAAACGGAGATTATGAAAACGGAAACGCCCTCAAAGAGGCAATCCGCGAGCTTAGCAATGCGGACAGCAATTCGGGCAACAGTGGCAGCGGTTCGGGCAGCGGCTCGGGCGGCAGCGGAAAAGGCAGCGGAAGCGGAATTCCGATAACGGACGGCACAACACCAAACGGCGAAACGGTAAAAACGCCTATAACGAGGTCATTTGATGATATTGACGGCGTTGCGTGGGCATCCGAGGCGATACACGCTCTTGCGGATAAAAATATTATCAACGGAAAGTCGGATGGCGTGTTTGCGCCGGACGATTTTATGACAAGAGAGGAATTTGCAAAAATTCTTGTTATTGCAATGGGTCTTGAAAACGAATCGTTCATCGGCGGTGAATTCAAAGATACGGTTGAGAACGAATGGTATTATAAATATGTTTATATAGCAAAAGAACATAATATCATTAACGGAATCGGCGGCGGAGAATTCGGTATCGGCCATGAAATATCGAGACAGGATATGGCGGTAATGATATATCGCGCAATCCAAAGCAAGACGGCGGCGGATTACGGTGATGCAGAGCCGACTTTTGATGACATGGGCCAAATATCCGACTATGCGCTCGATGCCGTTGCGGCATTGTACAAAATGGGTATTGTGAACGGAGTAAACGAAACGGAGTTTGCACCTCTTGACGGTGCGACAAGAGCACAGGCGGCAAAGATTGTTTACGGCGTGCTTGATTTAATTCAGTAAAGGAGAAGTAACATCATGAAGAAAATTACAGCTTTGATTCTGACCGTATTTATCTGCATGAGCGCGTTCGGCTCAGTCGGTTTTGCCGAGGATAATACGGTTATGGATAACTCTATGATGGAGAAAATGGAGTTTTTAAAGATTCTGGATATTATTCCCGATTATAATGAGTTAAACGCCGACCTTTTAAGCAAGATAAGCCGTGCGGATTTTGCGTCTGTTGCGGCAGGAATGATAGGCGAGACCGATTATTCGGGCGAAACATATTATTATGACGTGCCGAAAAATTATTGGGCGTTTAAAGAAATATCGGCTCTTACCAAACGGGGGATTCTGAGCGGAAACTCGGAAAAACTGTTTTCGCCCGATGAAACAATAAGCGTAATTGACGGATATGTAATAATTATTCGTATGTTGGGGCTTGAACCTGTCGCCGTTCACAAGGGCGGCTATCCGTCGGGGTATATAACCGTTGCGTCAACCTCGGGCTTGACAAAGGACATCGGAACAAATACCGAGATGACTTTGGGGACAATGTTCACACTTTTATATAACACTCTGACCGCCAATGTTATGGAGGCGACTTCATTTAAAGGTGATGACACAGAGTATAAAATAAGCGAGGATGAAACATACCTGTCGGTGTATAAAAATATATATTGTGACGAGGGTGTGTTAGAGAGCGCGGACGGCGCGGGATATTCAAGCTTTCTGCCGTCGGAAGGACGCGTGGTGATAGACGGCGTTGAATATAAAAGCGATATGGTAAGCAAGGATTGGCTCGGCGAAGAAACAGAGTTTTTTTATAAAAAGAACGATAACGGAAATTCGGCGGACAGCAAAGAGATTATCTGGGCGCACAAAACGGGCACAACCGATGTCTTAAATATAGCCGCCGATTATGACGCCGAGTTTGACAGAGCGGCATATGAGCTTAAATATACCGACGGCGATAAATATAAGACGATAAAGCTTGACAGAGGTATCAAGGTCGTATATAACGGCGCAGTAACAAACAGCGATTTGAGTTCTGTATTCAATAAGCCGAGATATACGGCGAAGTTTATAAAAGGCTCGGGCGCATATGACACGGCGGTTGTTTGGGCGGCAGAGGATTACCTCGTCAAATCATTTGATTCGGCGGCAAACAAGGTGTACGACAAGCTGACCGAGGGAAGAATATTGTCGCTCAACGAGGGGGATTATGACCGTTTTGCCCTGCGGCTTGATGGCGGTTCGGTGGCAACGTTCGCAAACGTGGTAAAAGACACGGTTTTGAGCGTGTACAAATCCGCCGACAATACTTATTGTGAGGTTGTGATTTGTTCGGGAATCGCCGAAGGCGCGATTTCATCCGTTTATCAAAAAAACGGACGGACATATTATCGAATCAACGATGGCGATTATCCTGCGGCGGTATTGATAAAATATGCAACGGGTCGTGCGCCGAATGTCGGCGAAAGCGTCAGGTTTAAGCTTGACGCAATGGGTGACATCGTATATGTTGAGGGTGTTGAGGCGGCGTATCTGCCGGGGTATATCATAAAGGTTGCCAAAAGCAGCGACAGCTTTGACGATGCATTGCATATAAAATATCTCGACAATAGCGGAGCGGTCAAAGAAACGAGCTGTGACACAAAACTCAAAATTGACGGCGTTGATATAAAGGATATGAGTGTTGCTTATACCTTGTTGCACAGCGATAAAGGTCAGTTCGTGCTTATAAAGGCCGATTCGGACGGAAAGATAAAAGGTATTGACACGGTTGCGGTCAAAGGCGGCGGAAACGATGATGTCCTGCGTGTGAATATTGCCGAAACGACCATAAATGAGTATCGCAACAGCATGGGAACATATTTTTGGGATAAGGGCGTTGCCGGTCCCGATACGGTGATATTTTATGTTCCGACAGATGCGAATATCGCGAATGCAACGGACACCGATTTTTATATCAGAACGCGCGGTCAGATAACGGACGGAACCGATAATCTGACAATTGAGAGCTATAAGACAAAGGAAAAAGTGGGCTTTGAGCAATATGTTGTAGTAAAAGCGGCGAACCCGTCAACGGTTGATACCCAGCTTCCGATTTTGGTTGAAAGTATCGGAGAGGTTTTAAACGCAGACGGCGAGACGGTTGAGGAATTGAACGGCCGGAAGGGCAAAGAAAAGATAAAGCTTACGGCGACATCCGATTTTTCTTTTAAAAATAAGGGTGTTGGCGAGGGCGATGTTATATGCTGTTACCTGACGTCAATCGGCGAGGTTTCGGATGTTCTTGTCAGGTATGACTATGACGAGAGAAATCCCCAAATCAGCGCAGGAAACGCAACTGCAAGCAATGTCAACGCAAACCCGAGATATTACACCGGGTATGTGAATGATGTGGTTGACGGAGTGATAAAGATTGGGTATAACTCAAAGGATGACTGTGATGTTATATTGGATTCGTCATATGTTGCCACACTTGTGTATGACCATAGTCAAAAAGAAGGACAAAAGGTTTCGGTCGGAAGCACGGACGATGCGATAACGCCCGAGATGGACTATAACAACAGTTCACTTGTGTTTGTCAACACGGTTTGGATTTCGCCGCGTGTGATTATAATTTATAAATAACAAGCTCAATTCCGATTTGGGCAGAGAGTTTGGAAATAAAAAAGATGTTAAAAATTTTAAAAGGAGTTTTGTCAAATGAAAAAGACAATAGCAGTAATAGGCTGCGGAAGAATAGCGAATACGGCGCACTTTCCCGCGCTGGCAAAAATGGACAATGTGAGAGTGAAATACGCCTGTGACATAATAAAGGAAAAAGCGGAGAAAATTAAAGCGGAATATCCTTTTGTCGAAAATGTAATCACGGATTACAAAGAGGCTCTTGCCGACAGCGAGGTTGACGCGGTATTTGTCCTCACCCCGAATTATGCGCACTATGAAATAACGATGGACGCATTAAAGGCAGGCAAGGACGTAATGTGCGAAAAGCCCGTTACCGTCAACTATAATCTATCATGTGAAATGGCAAAAGAGGCAGAGAAACAAGGCAGGATTTTAAACATCGGCGTATGCAACAGGTATAACAAATCCGTTGAAATGCTCGAAGAGCTTAACAGACAGAACAGATTCGGCAATATATATCACATATATTGCTCATTCAGAAGTTTTCGCGATATTCCGGGCTTGGGCGGACCTTTTACCACCAAGTCACAGTCGGGCGGCGGCGTTCTGATTGACTGGGGAATACATTTTATGGACTTGATATTGTATATCCTCGGCAACGCAAAGATAAAAAATGTCACCTGTGACGCGTATTCCGAAATGGCAAAGAATATGAAAGAATACAAATATAAATCGATGTGGGCAGAGGACACGGCGGATATAGAAAACGGAACGAATGATGTAGACGATTTTGTGACGGGATATATCCGAACCGACAAGGCGAGTATTTCGTTTAACGGCGCGTGGGCACAGAATATAGATAAAGCGGATATGTTTATCGACTTTCTCGGTGACAAAGCAGGCGCAAGGCTGACCTATGGCGGAAAGTTTGAAATATATGACGGCGAGACGTTAGAGACAATAACGCCCGAATATGAGATACCGAATATGTACCTGTGTGAGGATAACGCGTTTGTCGATTCAATCACGACAAGGGTTAAAAACAGAAACAATATCGAGAATATTTTGGAGAGTATGAAGCTCTTGAACAGCTTATATGAATCTTCCGAACAGAGAAAGGAAGTAGAGCTTTAATGAAAACGATAGGTTTTGTTGATTATTACATAAGCGAGTGGCACGCCGATAACTATCCCAAATGGATAAAAGAGGCGAATGAAAAGCTCGGCGAAGATTTTAAATTAGAATATGTGTGGGCAGAGGAATATATTTCACCCGTTGACGGAAAGAACACCGATGAATGGTGCGCCGAATACGGATGTGAAAAGTGTGAGACAATCGATGAACTGTGCGAAAAGAGTGATTATATAATCGTTCTTGCGCCGTCAAACCCCGAAAAGCATCTCGGTTATGCAAGAGAGGTTTTAAAGCATAAAAAGAACACATATATTGATAAAACCTTTGCGCCCGATTATGAAACGGCAAAAGAAATTTTTGATATTGCACAGCAATACGGTACGAAATTCTTTTCGACCTCGGCGCTCAGATACGCGGATGAGCTGAACGAGTTAAAAGGCGCGAAAAATGTAATCACCTTCGGCGGCGGCGGAAACCTTGCCGAATACATTATTCATCAAATAGAGATGATACAGACGGTGATTGATGCAGAGCCGATTTCGGTTAAGCTTGAAAATCAGGGTACACAGTATATCTGCAGAGTTGAATACGAGGGTCAAAAGAGCGCGGCAATGATTTATGCGTCGGCTTTTCCGTTCGGAATATGCGCCGAGATGAGCAACGGAGAGAATGTGTACAAGAATGTTTCGTCGCTGTTTTTCCCGAATTTAATATCGGGAGTTCTGGAATTTTTCAAAACGGGAGAATATCCGTTTGACACAAAGCAAACACTTGACGTTATGAAAATCAGAACAGGCGTTATAAAGGCTGTTGATTGCTTGGACAAAAGAATAAAACTTTAGGTTAAAATGCAGAGCCCGGTATCTGACTTGGTATCGGGCTTTGAGTTTTTATGCCGATAAGGTAAAGGTTTATAAGGAGAATATTATGCCGATTATCTGTAATAAAGAAGAAAATATTTTTGTTATTCAAACAAAAAATTCATCATATGTGATAATCGAGAATTGTGCATCAGGCGGCCGGAGAGCCGATTTGTCAATATCGGAATATTGTTCGAGGATAAACCGTTCGGACAATCAGAATCCGCGCGAAAATAACTATGCCGTTTTTTATACAAAAAATTAAAAAATCTGGATAAAAAACCTTAATCTCATACTTTGGAATGATGACAAATATATATAGTTATGTTAAAATATAATTATAAAGTTAAAATTATAACCGGAGGATTGTGAGATGAAAAAATTTTTAAGCTTACTTTTGAGCAGCATTATGGTTTTGTCATTGCTGCCGGTACAGATGATTGGGGTGAACGCCGAGGAAACAAGCGGCGTAAAAGCACCCTTGTTCAATTTAAGTAATTATCAGAATACGGAGCTTTTTAAAAAGTACGTAAGGTCAACCAAAGATGGCAAGCTGTGGAACAATTCGCTTACCATGTCGGCAGGACCTCTTTTTGTTGTCACGGGACGGGATAATTCGTGTTATCGTTACAGCTATGGCTTTAACGAAAAAGAAGAAACCATGTCGATGCTTTGGAATACGAGATTTTTGCGCCAAAATGACGGCAGGAAATGGAAGACAACGTTTAAATTCAAGATGAGTTCGGATTCGTACAGCGAATACGGCGAATTTATGAAGATGCTTGACGCCGGTCAGATAAAGATGAGATTCGGTGGAAACTTTCACAATTACGGCGGCGGACGGCCGTCGATGAAATTTATGGGCAAGGGAATAGACGGTTCGGACTTGCCCGATAATGCGTCGGTTGAAAAGGACAGCGGCTGGTTCTCGGTATCAAAGAACGACTTGCTGTATAACGAAATAGTAATGAGCGGTTCGGGGTCGGGTACAAACTCGGCGATAAACCATCCATTTGTTCAGTTCGCCGATTTGACAAAGCCGAGCATTAAAAATGTCAGCGTCAGCAGAGGTACGCTCTATTTGGATATGGGTGAACCCTTAAAGAAAATCGGCGACCTGTCAAATATGAAACTCAATCTTATATTGAGCAATCCCGAAACGGGAATACAAAGCGAAAAACGTACAGCGGTTGCAACGTATATAAACGGAAACAAAATTGCTTTTTCGATAGATGATGAAGGCTTGGATGAATATCAGGTAACAAAGATTGAGAGTTTTGAATGCGGCGGCGAGTACCAAAGCGAGCTTATGGGTGTTTCGCTTGCCGATAATTATTTGTTCTCTACATATTATCACGAGGCGGTATATAAACACGTGGACAACGCACCGGGCGGAATGGGCGAATACACAAAATCGTCAACGCCCGCGGTCGATTTGGCAGGCAACAATGTTGAGATAACGGCAAAAGACCTCACACCGTATAAGCTTGTGGTGGATAGGATTAAGCCTGTTGTTGCGGCGGCGGAAATATCGGGAAGTATGATAACGAATGATTCGACAAAGTATTCTCAGGCATCGGATTGGCCCGAGGATATAGACAGAAGCAGCGTTTTTGCAGGTATCGGCGATACTCTGACATTTTCTGTCATTACCTCTGAAGAGGTAGAGGTCAATGAGAGAAACGGAAAAATCTCTGTCGACCTGAATATAAATGATGAAAACGGAAAACCGATTTCGCTTGATTATGACAAGCTTGAAAATATGTATGACGGCGTGAACAAACGCCCGGCAACGAGGATTACGTTCAAGCCGCTCACCATTACGGATAAGATGTCGGCGGCAAACAAAAACGAGTCAATAAGACCGATAAAGATTAATGCGAGTTGGCTTTTTGACTATTACGGAAACGCGTTCGATTCGACAGAACTTTCGGTTGTGCCGAGACAACAGCTTTATTTCGATAACGAGCTGCCGACCGTTAAAATCGACACAATAACGGGAGACGTGAACAGCGGAGACTTTTGCGTTCCGCTTACAATATCGGACGGCGAGGCAGACCGAATCACATCGGGAACAATCGGGCTTTCGGCTGATTTTGCGTGGGTATATGACGGTGACGCACAGCACGAATATAAATATGCAATAACAACGAGTGCGCAAACGCCTGCCGACAGCGAGTTTAAAACCTCGGTTTTGGGAAATAAAAACAGTCCGTCATGGAATAAGTTTGACTTGCCTGTGAATGAGTATTACCTTCACATAAAGACGGATGCGGACGAAATCAAGAACACCGAATTAAAATTCATGCTCAACGACTGGGCAGGCAACAGCGCCGAGAGGTCTGCGGAAATTCCGCAAATCAGCATCGACAGAACCGCACCGCAGATTGAGCTTGTATCAATCAACACAACATATACAAATGCGACGGAAGGCTCATCGGCAAAGGTAAAGGCGGACATTGCGATAAGCGATTTTAATATAGAAGGGCTTAGAGCGCAGTACATTATAGCAGACAGCAAGGATGCCGACAGCATTGCCGATTTGAATGAGGCGTCGGTAAGTGCCGACGGAAAATTTTCGGTTGAAATGACATATTCCGAAACGGTCGATAAAGTTCTGGTTGTCACAGCCACAGACGCAAAGGGTAATAATTCGGAAACGGCGAAATTTCCGTTCTCGGTTGATTTGACAAAGGCATCGGCGAATTATACGATTAACAGTGACTTGTCAAAGCTGAATCAAAAGCCCGATATACGTGTTTCCGCACCGAACAATCCGAATGCAAGAGAGTACGCTCAAACACGTGTTGTTCTGAAAATGGGTGATAATTATTACGTGCGCGTATATGATACGGATGAACAAAAGAATATATTCGAATTTGACGGTCAGTGGTATAAGATAACATATAATGAGAATAAGACGCAATTTGAAACGGTTGAACCGCTGACCGATACTTCGGAATTGGCAAATTATTACGGAGTGGTAAAGGTAAGCTTTGACAGTGCTTTCGCACAGCTTACGCCTGCTGTCGGTTTGGTAACACCGAGCAATCAGGAACAGGCGGTTACATATCGTTCCGAGGGCGGCTTTGACGTGATGTATGCGCCGCTGTCGGAGAATCTGCACAATGTTACGTTTGCGGATAAATTCACATCGAACGGCAGCGACCTTGAACCGAATGTTAAATCGGGTTCGAGTAAACACATAACAAAACAGACATCTATGTCGGATGTGCGCTTAAAATTTAATATTTCAAACAGCCGTATGAACGAGTGGGGAATAAAAAATCTTGACCTTGACAAGTCATATATTTCGGTGACGACACTCGGTGGAACAGAGGTGTACAGAACAAAGCTCAGCCGAAACAGCGAACAGACGTTCTCTATGCCCGATTGGGATATGAACGGCGACAAGCTTAAAACGGACGCATATTATGTGACGGTATACCTTTATCAGGTCGGCAGCGACACCCCTCAAAAGTTTGGGTATGACACGGCGGTTGTTCTCGATGATACAACACCATCGACAGATACGGGTATCAAAAAATACTATATATTGCCGAATGTGAATTTTAAAAATATAAGTTTGGAAGCGAGTATACCCGAAATCAGCAAAGAGAGCGAAACACCGTTTAATGTGATTAATCTCGGTGCGGCAAAGTGGCAGGAAACAGAACGCAGCGAAGAAGAAGGATACGCAAAGACAACGGACGGATTTTTCATCTTTAAATTGACGCTCAGCACAAAAAACGTTTCGAAAAACATTCTCGGTGAGAGAATCGGCGAGATAGAAGGTTTCAGACTTTGGAACAAGGCTTGCACGGGCGGAGGAAATCTGGAATTTAAATCGGGAAAAGCCGTAAGCGAGGAATTATATTCAAAGGAATTTGAGATACGCAGCGTTGAAAAAATCAGTGATTCGCTCAGCGGAACGGCGGCAAGCGGAGACTTACAGCTTGCAAAAGGCTTGAACACGCTGTGCTATCAGGTTAAGCTGGCGAACGGAAACATTTCGCCCGTTTATGAAATGACTATAAACGTGACGGATAACGCTCCGCAAATTGCGCTTGATATGAAAATAAACGAGTCACAAAATTACAGTGACGAGAACTCAATCCACGCGCTTTCGGTTGACGCATCGGTTGTAAACGCATTTTCGCCGAACGGTGATGTAAAACTTTATTATATAAATAAAGGTAAGGACGCAAACAACCTTGCGGCAAGATTTGATGAAATAAAGCTCGGCGATACGGTGAACTTTACCGCCGATTCGAGGCAAAATTATCAGACATATACTGAAAAGGACAACAGCGATACCAAAAACGCAAACTATGCGTTTTTGGCATTGGATGACTCGGGTAACTCAGCCATAATTTATCCGCAGTTTAAAGACGATACAAATTATATGTTTGAACACGAAACGCTGAACTTTACGAGATTCTCGCTCGACAGCAGTAATTACAGTTTTTACAGATATGTGATTGACGGCGCGAACGTTGATTTGTCAAAATCAACGCTCAGCATAAATGACGGAGAGGAAATACCTCTTATCGGTTCGGGACTGCCGAACGAATACGGATATGACGGCGCAATGATAAGTGGTGACGGAAAATTAAAACTTGACTTTGCCAAACCGTGGGACGCGGACAAAAACGGCGAAAATTTCATCACAAAGCTGACTGTCAACCGTGTGGGAATCCACGGTGATAAACGAACCGAAACATATGAGGTGAACCCGACTGACACGACAACGGGACTTAGTCCGATTACTTATTCCAAGCCCGAATACAAAATGTGGGATGATAATTATAACAGAGGTACGAGAATAGACTTTAACTCCTTTGTAAAGATTAAGGGTGATGACGACTATACGGTCGGCAACCCGAGATATTATCCGATATTCTCGGACGGAACATATAATATAGAAGTAACCGATGCGTTCGGTGTCGATTATACGATTCCCGTTGATGTGAATGTTTGGGAAAGCGGCCCTCAGGTCGATGTTTCGCCGATTTATAAGACGAGGGATAAGGTGACGGTCAATGTCGCTTATGAAAATAATGTTACCCTTACCGAAAAAGAGGGCAACAGCTTTGCCGAAATAACAGGCAGCGGAACAAACAGCGTAACGGCGGTTGTTTCACAGCCGACCGACCTTATAATGAAGTGGACGGACAGTTCCGGCGAGCATGAGCGTACAATGTATATCGGCAACAACGAGATAAAGCCGATTGACCCTGAAATCAAGTGGGATTATTCCGAAAATGATATAGTTGACGGAAATTGTGTGTACGAGAGCGTAACCGCAACGGTGATTGATAAAAACGGCTCAACGCTCAAAGACGCGGTGACGGGCGAAGGTCTTTCGCATACATTCTATCCCGGCGGCGAAACGGAATATACATTCAGCGGCTATGTCAATCAGCACGGTGACAAGGGCGCGGATATTACGGCAAGTCTGCCCGTTACGGTGATAGAATATCCTGCGCCGAGCGAGTGGAAGGACACAACAGCCCCGAGCGTTCAGATGCTCGGATATACGGTCAAAAACTCGGTTGCCGAAGATAAAAAACTTGTTCTGAATCTATATGACCAAGACAAAGAGCTGACAAATCCGGCGCTTGTGAATTACGGCGACGGATACACGGTTACAGAGGACACAAGCTCGTTTGTTGATAAGCTGGGCTTTGCGGCACAATACAGATTCAACGTATATGCGGCGGACGAGAGCGCGGTTAAGCTCATCGCAAAGTCGGGACTTGTGACGGATTCGCCCAAGTTTAACGAACAGGGCGACAGCATTGACGGCGTAAACGTCAGCGGAAGAGCTGTTGACATAACAAAGAATGTTCAATTCACACTCTTTGCGGTTGACAGCTATGATAACGCAAAGGCGATACAGTTTGATATTGACAGCATAGGAAACATTCCCGAGCCTGTTGTCGAAAAGGTTGTTTCAAATGACGGAAGACAGGTTAAAGTCTATCTCGTTCCAAAAGACAACGACGTTACCGATATTAAGATGACAGACAACAGCCTTAACTTAAGTATGGATCAAGAGAGTGAGGGTGAATACAGCGGTTGCTGGTATTTGACGGCAAAGGAAAACGGTACGGCGAACATAAACTGTACCTATAAGTATAAGGGCAAAGAAACAAATACGGCTATCAAGGTTGATATAACCGAGATTGATGAGAAAAAGGCGGATTGTGAAATAATCTGGTCGGCGAACGCGGACAGCGAAAGCACCAATAAGAACGTAACCGCACAGCTCAGGTTTAACAAGGTTATCACGGATATAAGTCTTAAAGACGCTCCGACCGATACACCCGACATATACAGACTTGATAACCAAATAACTCTGACATATTCAAAGAACACGCCTGGGCTTACACTCGTATGCAAGGCGATTAACGGCACGGAAACGGAGATAAACCTTCCGGCGGTTGAAAATATTGATAAGATTGCGCCGCAGATTACATCCAAGGTTGAACCGACTGCAACGGCAAAGAGTGCAAAGATTACCTTGTCGGCCAATGAAGATGTCATATTTACCGAGGGCGGCGTGCAGGGGCGTGAATTTACACGCTATGCAACGGCAAACGGCGATTATGTTTATCACTTTATCGACAAAGCAGGTAATGCGGCAGAGATAACCGTCACTGTGAGCGGTATTGTAACAAATCCGTTGGCATTGAGTTTCAGCCTCAGCGCAAGCGGAGCGGGAGAAAAGACATCACCCGAAATGCTCGGCAATGTCAAGGTCGGCGACACCGTGTATGTCAAGGCGAACAGAGCGTGCGAGATTAATTGGATAGGAAGCGCCGCAAAAACGGCGGTATCCGACAGTGGTTGGACGGCTCTGTCGATAACCGAGGACAACGCAGGTCTTACCCCCGGAATCGCGGCGGTTGACAATTACGGTAACACGCGGTATTATCACTTCAGCCAGATTGCGCCGCTCGATAAGATTGCGCCGATGATAAGGCTTAAAAAGAACACAATAGACATATCATTTGCCTTGACCGATGATGAGATAAAAGCCGCGCTTAAAGATAATGCGGTTGTATCGGATAATATAACGGCGGCGGATAAAATTGCGGTTGACGCGGTTTATACAAAGCCACAGGCGGCATCGACAATCGGCGTTAAATACATCGCGGCGGACGAGAGCGGAAATATTTCCGAAAAATACGGATATATCCATTTCTTCCGCGATACCGAGCTTAGAATAAGAGTGAACGGTGACGGAATATTCAGAGAGATGGTTAAGATTTGCGATAATGCGGCACAGAGCATAGTCGTAAACTCGGGCGGCGAACCGTACAGTGTTTATATGAAAAACGGAATCAAAACCGCAGGTCAAATGAAGATAGGAAGCACGGCGTTGGCAAAAGATAAATCGGACAGCAACCCGATTGAGTTTGTTCCGAAAAAGGCAGGATATTATACCTTCCTTGTAAGAACCCAGGGACAGGACGCATACAGGTTTGTGCTTTATGTTAAAGACGGCGAATAAGATTTGAATTTAAAAGATGACAGATAAAAAGGAGGAATTTTAAGTGCAAAAATTTTATAAGATAATTTCATTTGCTTTGGCTTTGACGGTTCTGTTTTGCGCCCTGCCGATGCAGGTATTCGCCGATACGGTGAACGCGGTCGGGTATGAGGAATTGAGCGACGGCTATATATCCGTCAAGGTTTCGAAAAAGAACGGCGGATTTTTGATTGACACCGTTGAGGGCGATAAGCTGAACAAGGCGGATAATAACAAGTTCTTGTTATATCCGTCCGATGACTTTGATACATCATATACGACTTTTCGTGTAACGAGAGACGGCAATGTAAACGATTATATTTTCGGCCGTGATTACGGATTTTTGGGTACGAAAAGCACGGGCGTGACCCTGACAAAGAATTCCGACAGCATCGAGGCAAAGTGGAGCGTTGACGGTTTGGAATTTACACAGATTACAACACTTGAAAACACAAAATCCGAGATGCACGGAATGGTGCGGATTTCGTACTCGGTCAAAAGCACCGACAACAGAGTCGCCGAGAACATAAAGGCGAGAATAATGCTCGATTCGGCACTCGGGTATCAGGATTTTGCCGTTTATGAGCTTACCCAAGCGGACGGAAGTTATACACAGGTTCAAAACGAAGCCCTGATTGACAATGCGGACGGCACGGCGTATAACAATGCTCTTTTCGGGTATGACGACCCGAAATCGCCGACCGTTACCGCTTATACGGTCAACGCATCGGTGAATGACAAAATCGTAAAGCCGTACAGCTTGGCTTTCGGACACTGGAACAACCTTGCGGCAACGGTATTTGATTTTACACCCGATGAATCGCTTTCGTTTACGAATCCGTATAACGAAAAGTATCTGACCGCCGACAGCGCATACGCACTCTATTTTGATATGGGTGCGGCTGCGGCGAACGGTGACGCAAGCGTTATCGCGACAAACTATGGCGTATACTCGAATGCAACGGTCAACAATGCCGATAAGATTTCGATTAACTTTTCGTCACAGCTCGGTGCGATGCAGCTCAATAATACAAAGGACGCATACCTCTCACAGATAAGCGGCGGAGCGGACGGCGATTTCAGCCTTTCGGCTCAAATAAAGAATCTTTCGAATACCGAGCTTAAACAGATTGCCGTTGCTGTATATCCCCAAGAGGGGATTACGCCTTACGGCTTATCGGGCGAGCTTGAAACAACGGCGTCATATTCAAATCCGTACAGGGTTGAGATAATGAGTATGAACTCGGGCGAGGAAAGACAGGTCACGTTTAAGATGAACGCCGAACCGCTCAACGTTACGGATTATCGCAAGATAGAGATAAGATGTTTTGACGTTGACGGCACGGACGGAAAGCTGTTGTCGGAAAAGCAGATAGGAACGCGCAGCACATATCTGCTTTGCCCCGGTGCAACAGGCGACAGGATATCATTTTTGAGCCTTGCGCCCGAGATTATATACACAAGCGGAACACGTCATATCTATCTTGCGGGTCAGAACTTTAATCTGCTTAAAAACAAGTCGGATTATGACATCAAGATAAAGGCACTTGACGGAAGTCCCGATAAGGTGGTAAGTTCCGAAAACTTTATCCTCGATACCGATAAGAACACGGCGGATGTGATATTGGATTTTGATATGAATGTCGGTACATATCAGATTGTGTTTGATATGAAAGACGCGGCGAAAAAGGACATAACATCAGAGTCGTTAAAGTTTAATGTCAGTGACGATGTTTCGTACCGCGGCGGCTCATACGGAATCGTTACCGTTGAAAAAGCAGGCAATAACAAGTATGCTCTTATGGCATACAAGGATGAGAATGAGTACAGCCAAAAACGCCCCGACGCACAAAACATCGCACTTTTGGAACTCAGAGGAGATTTCTCTCTTAAATACGAGAACGGCAAACTTGTTGAGGCAGAGGCGGTATCGCTCGAAACGGTTGACCGCAAGGCGAAAAATACCATTAATATAAGCAACTGTCTTGATATAGAAAAAGGTACGGTTACGGTTTCGGTCGAGAATCCAGATGCCGATGACCAGGTTATAAATATCGATATTGACGGCGAGGTCTATACAACGGGCGCACGTACAAAGGTGTGGAGCGGCGTATGTGCGATTTCATCATTTGAGAACGGTTCGGAATCAACACTTTTGCAATACACTAACGAGGGTGAACCGACAGGGGATGTCGAAAACAGCGTTGCGAACACAAACGGAATTATGCTTATGTGGCCGGGTGCGGCAAGCACGGCACAGACGATAGCCGGAATGATTATGGAATTTCGGTACTGTCAGTTCGGTCAGATGGCTCTCGAGGACGGCGAGGTTACGCCGAGAACCCCGAAAAGACGTATAATCGCGTTTGGCGCACAGCTGTCGCCGGACTTTCTTATTCCGTCAAACTTTAAGTGGAGCGAGAGAGAAACATCGACAATGGAGGCGGTCCAGCTTAAAATTGCCAAGAGCAATTATACGCCCGAACAGCTCAGAGATGTACAGGAACGCTATGCGAATGACCAAGAGGCGTGGGAAGAAGCCGACAGAGGAAGTCTGAGCCTTTATATCCACGATATTTTGTTCGGCGGCGGATTTATAGGCTTTAATACCTCGGTTGAGGTTGAACTTCCGTCATATGCTGACGGCTTGCCGAGTATCGAGGGTACGCTCAGCCTTAAAGTTATGGACAAAGAATACACAATCGGGGTTGAGGGTACGGCGGATATGCTTGCCTTTGAAATGGAGGCGGCACTTCGCCTGCGCAGCCATAACGGAATACCGATTCCGGATAAACTCTATTTTTACGCCGGCGGATTTACGCCCGGTATAAACGTTGACGGATTCGGAATATTCTGGATAAAAGGCGCGGGTGGAGGTATTGACAACCTATACGAAACAATCTATCCGAGTTCATCCGTGCCGCCGATAACTCTGTTGCTGAGCGGACAATTCGCACTCTTTGATGTCTTGTCGGCGAGGGGTGACGTAAGTATAAGTCCGCGTGCGCTGAGCATTGCTCTGTCGGGTGTAGAGGTCGCAGGTATCGACTTGATAGATTATGCCGGGGTTGAGTGCCAATGGTATCCCGAATTGAAATTTGCAGCAAAGATTGTCCTTGATATTCTTGATATAATCGAGGGACAGGGCAGCATTATAGTGGAAAAGAATAAGCTGACAAACAAATATTTCTGGGAAGGCTTTGCATCGGCGAGTGTTTCGATTCCCGACAAGATTCCGCTTTTCGGCGGAACGGAGATAGGCTCGGCGGAACTCGGCGTAAATGCGGAAAAAATATGGGGAGCTCTGCACGTTATAAAGCTTGATGCCGGAATAACGTATTACTGGGGCGGCGATGTTGACTTTGCTTTCGGAAAGTATGATACACCCGAACCGACAATCGAGTTAAATTCGCTCGATGTCCCGGTATATAAAGATACCGAAAACAACCGTACTCTTTATATGAAGCTGAATAACAGGATTCGCACGCTTGCATCAACCGATAATATCAAGCTTTCGGATGTACAAACCAAGGCAAGCATAAAGTCTCTGACGGACAAAAAGACGCATATAATCAATCTCGGTTCGTACAGTGACGAAAATGGTGTTGTTACGGTGACATATTCCGCACCGAGCAAACAGATAGCTCAAAATTATGCAAGGAATATCACAATCGGCGGATATAATCTTATTATGACAGATACGTCAAAACATGCCGATGATGCCTTGAATGCGAACGCAAACACCCTGCTTTCGTGGAATGAATCTTCCAAAAAGGCAACGGTGACGATAAGCGTAACGGATGCGGCGAACTTTAACAAAGACCTGACTTTGAAAACGCCTGTTTCGTCAAGCGTGACGTTATATGCTATGGCAAAGCTTCCGTCAATCACAAAAGCCGAATTTGACGCTAACACAAAGACGGTAGGCTGGGACGGTACGGGATTTGACAAATTTAGCGGCGTTGCGGTTTATGCGGTCTCGGCGGACGGAAAGACGTATTCGCTCGCAGAGGCAGAGAGCTATGCCGATATAAGCAAAAAGTCGGCGGTGATAAACATTCCCGAAAATATGCCGAGCGGCGAATACACAATCCGTGTTGTGGGAACAACCAAAGACGAAAGCTCAAACCCGATTGTTGACGCGGCTCAAAAACTCACTTATGAGAATGTGAATCAGCCGTCCGCGCCGAAATTCAGCGCAAAGACGGGCGGTGATTATACCATTGATTTGAGCGGATTCGATTCAACGGGTTATGACGGTTATACAGTGAATGTCTATGAGGTTGACAACAGCGGCAAGAATATTCCGACCGTATTTTCGAATATAGATGTTTCGGATGTCGAAAAGAGCGTAATCACAACGGGCGGACGTTATTCCAAAACCGTCACAAGGGACAAAAACGGCAAAGAGATTAATCCTATTAATCTGACGGAGAAACAGCTCGGTGAATGTACAACCGAGAAAGAGGAAACGGGACTTTCGGCAGGTAAAAAATATACGGTGGGACTTAAAGGATATAAGACGGTGAATGGCGTTCGCGTTGAGTCGGCAGAGACATTGAGCACGCCGCTCACGATGCCCGAGCCTCAAAAAGCAGCGGTTGAGTTAAAGGCGCAAAACGCGGTGAAAATCAATGATGTTGATACGGTTAAAACGGTCGATGCGGCAATATCCGTATCATCGGATATTGCGGTCAGCGGCGAATGGACACTCGACGGCGGCATACAAAGCGGAAGAATCTCATCGGGGCAAACTATTAACCTCAGCGGCATTGAGGACGGAACTCATACAATCACGTTTAAGGGCGAAACGAGCACGGGAGACAGCGCGATACAGCAATATCTCTTTGCGGTTGATACTCTGCCGCCGAGATTGCAGATAAGCAGCCCGAACAACGGCGGATTTTTCGAAAACGAAATTACCGTCAAGGGTATCAGCGATGCAGGTGCGGACGTGTATGTTTGTGCTGACGGCGCAGAGCCGCAAAAGGTAACGGTCGGCGAGAGAGGAGAGTTTGAAAAGACGATTGCGGCGGACACGTCTTTGGCATACAACAATATAATCGTTTATGCGGCGGATGCAATCGGAAATCAAAGCGAGCCGTTTACACTCACCCTTACGAACAAAGAAATATCGAATCCCGACAGCCGTACCGTTATTTGCCTTAACGGTGATGAATACAGCGGAAAATCGATTGCGGCAGGGGCAACGGGTGAGTTATCGCTTGCCGTAAAGACGGCGGACAACAAAAAAATAACGGTGAACAGTGACAGCGCAGCGGCAAATCGCATAAACTGGAATGTTATGACGGTGGACGGTTCAGCGGCAATAGACGAAAATAACACGCTTACATCCGATAAAGATGTAAACGGTTATATTGCGGCGACGTTTGACGGTGAGAGTGCATACGCCGTTATCGGCGGAATAAGCGATGATGACCCGGTTATTCCGACACCCGACCCGTCAGACCACGATAAGCCAAACCCGAGTCCGACACCCGGCAAGAACACTTCGGCATCATCGGGCGATAACACCACGATAAAGAAAACGGCAAATCCGTTCAGAGATGTATCCGAGAGTGATTGGTTCTATGACTATGTGATGTATGCATATGAAAAGGGTCTGATGAAGGGAACAGAGGCGGACTTGTTCGAACCCGAAACGGATGTTACGCGTGCAATGTTCGTGACCGTACTGCACCGAATGGAGGGTACACCCCGTGTCGGAACGGTGAACTTTGACGATGTTGACGGCGGCGAGTATTATGCGGACGCGGTTGCGTGGGCGCAGGAAAATAAGATTGTCAACGGAACAACCGGAACAACCTTTGAGCCGAACGCAAAGATAACGCGCGAACAGATGGCGGCAATCGTATACAGATACGCAAGGTATAAAGGACGCAGTATTTATGCGGCGGAAACAGCTGAATATACCGACAGCGACAGCATATCCGATTATGCAAAAGATGCGGTAAATTGGCTTTCGTATCACAAGATACTGCTCGGCAATGCGGACGGAACGTTCGCGCCGCAGAAAAACTCGACCAGAGCCGAAACGGCGGCAGTATTCCAAAGAATAGCCGAAAATTTGAAATAATTACCCCTTTTAGCTATAGTATTGAGAGGACCGAAATTCGGCTTATGCTGAGTTTCGGTCTTTTCGTCCGCGAGGTATAATTCGGATTTTCTCAACATATAAATGAGATAGATATGTATATATTATACAAAAAAACCTTGTTAAAATTCTACACATTTTTTCGACCGATTAGCGCAAATAATTATATAAATTGACATTTTGTGCTTGACACAGGTGTTCATATATGGTATAATTAGTAAAAAGTAATTTTTGCAGATTTTACGAAAAGTTAAATAATTTTTTAGAGGTGATTAAAATGGATCAACAAAAAGTGGATATGTACATAATGACAAATCAAAAGTATTTTCCCGCAGAGAAGATTATGCTTATAAAGGAAAGGCTTTTGGCATTGGATGAGCAAAAATTTCAGATGGTTTCGATGATTGAACTTAAAGACCCGACAACCCTTCTTTTAATTTCGATCTTTATCGGTGGTCTGGGTATAGACAGATTTATGATTGGTGATACGGGAATGGGTATTTTAAAACTTTTGACCGGCGGATGCTGCGGAGTGCTGACAATCATTGACTGGTTCACAATATCCAAAAAAACCAAGGAATTGAACTTTAACAATGTTATGGCGCAAATTTAAAGATGCACTTATGCCGCAAACAATAACTCTGTTGTTGTTTGCGGCTCTGTATATTATACTTAGGTTTTTTGATATAACCTGTATAATATATAAAATTACAGGTATTCCGTGTCCGACGTGCTATATGGGAAGGGCACTGATTTCTCTTTTAAGGCTTGATTTCGGCGCATATGCCGAATATAATGTTATGGCGATTCCTATGGCTTTGGCGTTTGTCGGTGAGCTGTATATTGATTTATTCGTCAAGCATAAAAAAATTGTTCATTTTTATTGCATAACCGTATTGATTATAAATATGATATTTTATCTTATGCGAATAAATGTTTTATAATGTGTTTTGGCACATAATAAAAGCAGAATTTTCAATTTACAGCACATTTTTTATGTATTTTTTGGTTAAAAAGTATGTCAAATATTGTTGACAAAATCTAAAAACGGTGATATAATGATTTAGAAATAGACAATGGCGTTTATTTTTGGGTGAGTCAGCCCAAAAATAGGCGTCTTTTTTGTTTTCTTAGGCAGATTTCGGCGATAAGGCATTTTGAATACACGCCGAAGGTTTCAAACTCTTGTCATTCGGTTTCCCTGCGGACGAGAGAAATATATTACTGTGTTGCCGATGCAGGGCGGCGGATAGGAGATAATTATGAGGCAATTGGAAGGTCAGATAAGAATACCGTCCGGCTGTGCTATTTCGGCCGTTATTTCCCGCGACGGTGAGAGAATGACAGGTGAGAGCATTATCGAGAGTATGCGCCCGATGCATGACCGTTCAAACGGTTTGGGCGGAGGTTTTGCCGCTTACGGCATTTATCCCGAATACAAAGAATTCTATGCCTTGCATATTTTCTATAACGATAATATAGCAAGAAACACCTGTGAACAGTTCTTGAAAGACGGTTTTGAAATAGTCAGAGCTGAAAACATTCCGACAAGAAAGCATAAAAACATAACGGATGAACCGCTTATATGGCGTTATTTCGTTGCTCCTCTTGCCTCGGTACTGTCGAGAATGCAGCTCGATGAAAAGGAATATACGGCGAGAATCGTAATGAAGATTAATACCGAGATTGACGGCGCATATGTATTTTCAAGCGGTAAGAATATGGGTGCGTTCAAGGCGGTCGGTTATCCCGAAGATGTCGGCGAATTTTATAAGCTTGATGAATACGGCGCATATCTTTGGACGGCGCACGGACGTTATCCGACAAATACCCCCGGCTGGTGGGGCGGCGCGCATCCTTTCGGTCTTTTGGATTATACAATCGTTCACAACGGCGAGATTTCATCTTATGACGCGAACAGACGTTTTATAGAGATGTTTGGTTATAAATGTACTCTTCAGACCGACACCGAGGTAATCACATATATTGCGGATTATCTTTTGAGAAAACAGGGTCTGACCCTTGAAGAAACCGCGTCGGTCATTGCCGCTCCGTTCTGGAGCACGATTGAGAACCGAGAGGATAAAGAGGTTCTTACATATTTGAGAAACACGTTCGGCGGACTTTTGATAACAGGGCCTTTTTCAATCATACTCGGATTCAGCGGCGGTCTTATGGCACTCAACGACAGACTTAAACTCAGAAGTATG
>OIYO01000448.1_pt1 | contig 34852 bp, 50 predicted proteins | sample 1588191 | NCBI WGS metagenome assembly OIYO01 (sample SAMN03283275) | human gut metagenome | biome: human-associated habitat; material: feces | host: Homo sapiens | place: Peru | collected 2012 | reverse complement strand
ATTCATCCTTCATCGCCTCCAATGCTTTCTCCGCCTCCTCGCGGGTGAGGAATACGGTCTTGCCAAATGAGCATGGATTGACCCCGTACTGTTCTCTTAATCCATCTACTGTAGAAAATACAATGGTCGTAACGTGGCTTCCAATGTTCGCAAATTCTATAACGCATTTGCGGGTGTGCCGCATCCCGTCAAGATTCGCCCACACTATATCGCCCACTTTGCACGGCAGCACCACCAGCCGACCGTCCTTGTCGGCCTCGGCCAACTCTTTCATCCTGTCTACATCGACGCCGTTGAACAGCGCTGCAATGATAGCCATATCCATGCGCATCGAGGTTACATCGGATGGCATCATGTGCGTGTCCTCGTAGGCTTTCAGCCGCTCCCACACTTTACGCTGGGAGCACGCGCCGTTATACGGGCACGGAATTTCTTTGCATTGCGCGATGTCGCAGAAGTTCCCCTCAAATGTCAGCCGTTCCATCACTCCACCTCCGGCCCATCCGGCAGCGGCATCCAGTGTGTGACGCCATGAAGCACACAGTCCATTTCTACGTCTACAAGCCCCTCTTCCGAGACAAACGCCATCACCACGGCGTTCTGATAGTCGATGTGAGTGTCCTTCCATGTTACGCAAGCAAGCACATAGTCTCCGTCGGTCGCCTCCGGCAGCCGCTCCTCCACCGGCACCCACCGTGTCCGCTCCTGCGCCACGGCGATCTCCTCGGCGTACCGCGCGCAGCGGTCGGCCAGGCGCTCGATCAAATCCGCGCCGTCCAGTCCAACGCGGTCGACATCGCATGAATGCATCGTGTCGGCTCCGTATATGGGCCGTTCGTCTTCCGGGACTTCCTCTTCCTTCCAGTACGGGCAATGCTCGCAGGCATTCTCTCCGCCTGCGGTGGAAATGCATCGCAGCGCCTTGACGATCTCTTCGTTTTTCATGTGCATCCTCCTATCGGTTCCGCTTTGAATTTTTTGCCCATGCCGGGCACCTTGACGTTGGGGTAGCGCTCCTCACGCGGCACGAAGTCCTCCGGGTGGTCGCGGCAGATGTACCGGAGCCGCTGGTCAAGCTGCTCGAACCGCGCGTCGCTCTCCACGCCGTAGGCGAGGCACTCGTGAAAATACTCGCCGTGCTTCTCCGCGCGGTGGATGATGCGCATGATCCGGTCGTGACCAAAGCCTTCCTCGTTGAGGGCAAGGCACATCATGTCCACGTTGAACTGCTGCCCGACCAGCGCCCCGTAGTTGAGCAGCTGCCGCAGCTCCGCCTGCTCCTTTGCGTAAGCGTTTTTCATGCGCCCTCCTTTGCCGGCCCCCTCGCGGGCAGCGGCCACCAGCCGAGGCACGGGGCATCGATCGTAGCGCCGCCGGCAAAGCGCCAGTCCCAGCCGCTCCATGTCGCAAGACGGCAGGCATTCTTGCCAATGTCAAAGCATGCATAATATTCGCCCTCCTTCGGTGGATTTCCGGCCTGCCATTCCGGCGCGGCGAGATCCACGGCGCACAAGGTGGTGAGTTGTTTCTCGCTCGCCGTCTCGGGCTGTGTGGGATCGTACGGGTGTAGCGTCCAGAGAACGACCTCCTCCCAATCGGCCAATCCGCTTTCCAGCCTGCCGCTGACATATACGTCCTCGTCTACTACTCCATTCTCGTCAATTAAAACGATGTGCGCGCCCTCCGGCGGTTTAACATCCGGTTCATGCCATACGAGCGCGGCCGGTTCGGTATCCAAGCTGGACACCGACTGCGGCTCGTCCGAGCGGCAGAGCAGGTAGTCCAGCGACACGCCCAGCAGGTCTGCGACGCGCGTAAAGCGGTGGATGTCGTCAAGGTAGCAGCTATAACCATAGGGCAGCTTGGTATTGGCTGCATATTTCGCCTCGCCGTTTTCGAGCCGCACGACCTCGTCCGCGTCGGGGACTCCATACACAACGCCCGTGGCGTTGTAGCACTCCGCCACGCTTTTCCCGGCTGCGGCGCGGGCGACGCCAAAGCGGCGCCACAGCTCCGTAATCTCGCCGATGACCGGACGGTCGGCCTCCGCCTGCCGCTCACGCTCGGCCTTCTGCGCGGCGCGCTTGTCGGTCTTGAGTTGGTCCTGCGTGGAGAGGAGGTGCGGACACACTTGTTTGCAGGTGGCCAGCTCCGAGCACTTCTCGCAGCAGGTCGCGCCGCAGGGCGCGTAGGAATAGCAACTCTCGATCAGCGTGGAGATGATGTGCTCCCGCTTGCCCTGCGCGCAGTCCGAGCAATTCCCGCCGTATTTCTTGCACGGCAGCGCGTCGAGCGCCGCCAGAGCCTCGGCAATCTTCGTCACATTCCGCTCACCCAGATATGTCAGGCCGTGGCCATAGTAGTTCTTTCGGTGCGTGTAGACGTGGGCGATCTCATCCTGCAGCTCCGTCGGCATGTGCGAGAGCGCGTAGGCTGTCGCCTCGGGCAGCTCGCCCTTCTCCCACGCCTTTGCGATCTGCTCAGATTTGCTCAGCCCCTTGCGGATTACCTTCAGCCGCGCCAGCTTGCTCTTTCTGATCTGGCAGACCTCGGCGACATGGTCGCGCATCCTGCCGGGGAACTCCACGCCCTCCTCCCGCAGCTGGTAGAGAAGCTTTTCCACGCGCTCGGCCTGCGCGCTGAGGTCCGCGTTGCTCATCCGGCGCGTGTCGCTGTTGGCGTAAATCAATCGCAGCTCCCGCATGGCCGGTGATAGCTCGCCGCGCTCCACGATGCAGGGCACCGTGCGCCAGCGCTCCGGCTCGTCCGCCTTGCAGATCGTGCGGATGGCGGTCAGGCGCCGGTGACCGCTGACCACGATGTAGCCGCCCTCGTCATCAGGGTCGGGGCGAACACGCAGCGGCTGCTGTAATCCGACCAGCTCGATGTTTTGCGCGAGAGCCTCAATGCCCTCCATGCTGTAGAAGTTTTCGCCGTCGCCGCTGAGCTTCGCCTCGTCGATGTATTCGATCTGCTCCCGTGTGCCCGATTTGGGCACGGCCTCGGGCAGCGTCGCCGCGAACTTCGTGATGTCAAACTTTTTGCCCGCCATTGTTAAACCTCCTCCATCAGCTCGCCGGCGAGGCAGCGGTAATCGACCGCCGCGCTGCTGCGCGGGCTGTACTCCCGCATCGGCGAGAGCGTCACCGTGCTCTCCGGCACCTTGTCCGTGCGCCGGATCTTCGTGCGGTACAGCGGCACGCGCTGCGACCGCAGCAGCTTCTCGCACTCGCCCACGACCTCCGCGCTGCGCGTCTGCGTCAGCAGCACACGGGACCGCAGCCCCGGACAGGCCGCGCTCAGACCGCGCAGCTGCGCAATCACGGCGAACACGCCGTCAAGCGAGAACTTGTCGGCGAGCGCGGGGATCATCACCTCGCGCACGCTCAGCAGCGCCGCGACGCTCGCGAGCGTGTAGCCGGGCGGGCAGTCGAAGATCATCCAGTCCACCTCGCTGTCCGCAGCCGCAGCCTCGGCGAAGTGACGCAGGCGCTCCGGCGCGCTTACGCCGTCCTTGATCGCCTGCAGGTCGAGCTCGTAGAGGTCGGAGCTGCTCGGCAGCAGGTCGAGCCCCGGACGGATGGGCACGAGGTTGTCGCTCCACAGCGGCTCGCAGTCGCCCCGCAGCACGTCCGCCGTGGTGACCAGCTCCAACTTGTCTGCCCCAGGCAGGAAAAAGCGCGTCAGGTTCGCCTGCCCGTCGCAGTCCACCAGCACCACGCGCTGCGCGTAGTCCGCGACGAGGATGTCGGCAAGGTTGATGGCGGTGACGGTCTTGCCGACGCCGCCCTTGTTGTTCATAATCGCAATGGTTTGCATAGCCTTTTCTCCTGTCTGTCTCTGTCAAAATTTGAAGCCCTCGCGGACTGTCACTCCGTCGCCGAGGTCGGCCTCGACGAGGAACCAGCGGTGCGCGCGGTTGATGTACACAATGCGCCCGGGCAGCAGCCGCGGGAGTTCCCGATGTCCGGGGCCGATGGCCGCGCCGATGTCCGCCAAAATGGCGTGGGTATCTCCGATTCTTGGCATGTCGTTTCTCTCTTTCTCTCGTTTTTTCAGAAGGGCGCGTTCTTGTCCTCGGGCACTTCCTCAAGCGCCATCTGACCGGGCGCTTCGCCGTCCGTTTTCTCCTTCCGGCCCTTCTCGTCATCGCGGGTGTAGGGCGCGAAGGTCTGGTGCCTGCCGTCAAAGGCAAACACGCCCTTGCCGCGCCGGCCCTCCTTGCTCTTGGCGATCTGGATGACGCGGCATTTCTCCTGCGAGTAGTTCTGCTGCGGGTCGGGCCGGTAGATCATCACGATCAGGTCCGCGTCCTGCTCGAATTGCCCAGTCTCCTTGAGGTCGTGCATATCCGGCGCGCGCCATGCCCCGCGCTCGGGGCGACTGAGCTGCGCCAGCTCCACCACCAGCACGCCGCGGCTCTGGGCGAAGGTGTGCAGCGCGCGGGAGACAGTCGCCATCTGCTCGCTGCGCAGGTCGCGCGGGTTGCCCTCGGGGACGATCAGCTGGACGTAGTCCACAAAGATCACGTCGTAGCCGTAGGTCAGCGTCTCGGCCATGATGTCACCGGTGGTCATGCCGCTCGCCTGGATCACGTCAAGCCGGCGCTTGACTGCGTCCTCCGAGCAGACCGCGAAGGTGCCCCAGTCGCGGTCGGTCAGGCGGCTGCGCTTGATCGCGTCAAAGTCGATGCGCATCCCCTGCGTCACGATGCGGTCGCCGATCTTGCCGGCGGACGTTTCGAGGCTGAAAAAGCCGACCTTGAGCGTCTTGGCCATGTGATAGGCCATCATCAGGGCAAGTGCCGTCTTTCCGTCGCTCGGGTAGCCGCCCAGCACCACCACGTCGCCGCGCCGGATGAAGCTGTTGTGGTCAAGCACGTCCAGCCCGAAGCCCACATAGTCCGCGGCTGCGCCGCTCGCGTGGCGCGCAGAGAAGTCCTGCAGGAGCTGCAGCATCGGCACCACCTTCACGCCGCGGCGCGAGGTCATCTGCGCTTGCAGCTCCGAGAGCAGCGGACGGACGTCGTCGAGCGTAGCCGCGCCGTTGATCTGCGCCGAGAGGGCGCGGATGCGGCCCAGCGCCGCCTGCTCGCGCATAAGCTGCGCATATTCGCGCCAGCTCGCGCTCGTGGGCGTGACCTCCATCAGGTCGATGAGCTGTTGCTGCTGCGGCGAGCCGGAGGCATAGCCGAGCTTCGCGTTGATCGTGATGGCGTCGGCGTGCCCGCCCTCGCGGAACACCTCGCGCGCCGCCTGAAAAATCAGCCGGTTGGGCGTGCTGGTGAAGTCGCGCTCGTCCACCTCGGCGAGCACTTGACTGACGATGCTCTCGTCGATCAGCATCGCGCCGAGCACGGCGCGCTCGGCTTCCAAACCGGCGCTCGGCTGCGCGTCTACTCGGCCCATGTCCACCCTCCGTCCTGACTATCTGGCGGCTGCTCGATGCGGCGCACCGTCTGCGCCTTGGCGCTCTGCGCCGGGCGCTTGGCCGTGGCGTCCTCCCAGCGCCGGCCGTTGAGGAAGGTCGCGGCGTAGGGGATGCCGACGCCGTCCTGCCAAGCCCTCGTCGCCTTGAGGCTTTGCAGCGCGCGGCCGATCGTCTCGATCAGCGCGTCGTCTGGCTTGAGCTTGTCCCAGGCGCGCACCGCGCCCATGCGGTTCTCCCCGCGAGGATAGTAGGCCCAGAAGCCCTCAAAGCGCTCCGGTTTCCATGCCGGCGTCGTTTTGCTGCGCCGTTTTCTCGGCTCCGCGCCGTCCCCCTTGGGGGGACTATAGGGGGGTATATTTCTATCCATAATCTTTTCTTCTCTAATCTGTTCCACCTTGAAACCCGTCGACGGCTCAGCCGTTGACGGTTCACACCGTTGTCGGTGTTTCCCGACAACGGTGGAATTATCCCCCTCACCGTTGACTGAAAACCCGTCCAACGGTGGCGGGCTTTCGCGGGCAGTTTCACCGTTGTCTGGTTTTCCCGAAAACGGTGGTGTTTCCTGCAGAACATAGACGTTGCCGTCAAATCGCCCACCCTCGTCATGGGCCTGCTCGCGGACCAGATACCCGACCGCCTCCAGCTCACGCACCATGCGGCGCATCTTATCGCGGCCGCAGCCGGCCTTAACGGCAAGGCCGGTCACGGTGTAGTCCCAATCGGGCGGGAGGCTCAGCATCAATGCCAGCAGGCCGCGCGTCTCCAGCGCAAGCCGGTCGTCCTGTGCGGCACTTCGAGGCAGCGAAAAATACCCCCGCTCACGTATAACGATCCTTGCGTCTCCCATAGCTTCCTCCATCCAAATAGACGATGATCTTCATCAGCCGCTCCGTGAGAGACGTGACGCCGACGAGGATCAGGAAGATGTCCAGTCCCGTCATGCGCGCACCTCCTCTCGGAGAGCCTTGACATTTCTCTTTTTCTGCGGTACAATAATCCTGCAATGGTTTTCAGAGGTTTTTTCTCTGAGAGCGTGAACGCTTCGAGGTGCCAGCCTCGGGGCGTTCTTTTTTTGCGCTGTCTTCCGTTGCGTACAGCAGCTCCAGCTCGGCGGCGACATTCGCGGCGATGAAGGCTCGGATCTGCTCGTACTGTGCATCCTCAGTCTCGTCCACCTGTCCGTCCTCCACGATCTGGAGCAGGCTGCCCATCGACTCATGCACCGGTCTTAATCGGTTGATGAGCGAAATCGCCGACTGCATGAGCGACTTCGTCTCGATGCCGTCCGGCAGGATGCCGAGCCGGTCGGTCGCCTTCGCGTGCTCCAGCGCCAGCCACCTCGCGCCGTAGACCTCGCACATCCGCGCCACGGTCTCGTCCGGCGGTGTGAGCCGTCCGCCCTCGTAGCGCTTGAGCGTTTCGGGCGAGATGTGCAGCCGCTCCGCCGCCTCCTCCTGCGTCAAAAGGGTCACCTTGCGCCCCCTTTGGTAAATATTCGGGTACAGTGCCGACATGGTAAAATGTCCTCCTTCGTGGTATGATTTTAATATCGGATGGCCTCGCGCAGCTCCTCGATCGGGATGCCGAGCGCGCGGCCCAGCCGCCGCAGCTCGCCGAGCGTAAGGTCCTCCGGCTTCGCCTTCCGGCGGGCGACCGTCGTGCGCGAGATGTTCGCCTTGTCGCCTAACTGCTCGTTCGTCAGGCCCCGCACATCCGCCATGCCCCAGATCAGGGCGACGAGCTTTTCATTCGCTGTGTTCCTGCCTAAGTTGACGCGCGGCATGTCCGCACCTCCTCACTTTCCTGCGGCCAGCGCTCTCGCGTCGGCCGCGCCCTTGGCCGCTACCGCGGCCCTCGCCGCCTCGCTCGCGGCGCGCAGCGCCTCGTCGTCGTAGAGGTCGCCGACCTCGCAGTCGAGCATCGCCGCCAAAACAGGCAGCTTGTCCGCGCTCGGCACCATCACGCCGTTCTCCCATTGGGCGACCGCCTGATAGGAGACCTCCGCCGCCTCCGCCAGCTCATAGCGCGTCATGCCGCGCGCCTCGCGCAGTGCGCGGATTCGGAATCTTGATTTTGTCAATTCTTCACACCCTTTCTCTTGCTTTCGTCAAAAATGTGTGGTATAAGTTAAAGTAACGCTTTAACATTCGCCGTCAGCCCAGATGCGACAGAATATAGTCCAGCGCCCAGAACTGGGGATTGGCGAGCGCGGAGATCATATTAGACACGGCGTAGCCTGCAATAAATACCGCAACGCACGCCGAGAGGTCTGTGAGCACCACGAAAATCACGGCGCTGTCTTCAATGTACGCGCGTTTAACTTTGTCCCAATCCTTAAAGACTTTCCGCGTGATCCACACGGCAAACGCAATCAGGGCCAGCATGAGGACCAGCACGATGCCGGACTTGATGGCCGAGACGCGGGCCTGCGCGATCAGCACACGGTAGACCTCGCTGGCTGCGACGCCGAGCTTGCTCGCCAAAGCGTCGATCGCTGACACTAAAGATGTTTCATTCATAATGTTCTGTCTCCTTCCTCTCGGTTAAAGTCTCGCTTTAACCTTGTACGCCTATCTTAAATCCAATATTTTGGATTGTCAATACCGTAATATCCCATTTTTGAAACTTTGTGCAAAATCTCAAATATTGGATTAGGAGTTGCTCGAATGGACGCAAACGTCTTTGTGCAAAATGTAAAAAAATACTGTGCGATAAAAGGCGTTGCCCCTACGGTTGCCTGCCGAGAAAGTGGTGCAGGCAAGAGCTTGATGAGCCAGGTCGCGCAGGGGATTGTTCCGTCCGTCTCAAAGGTGCAGCTGCTCGCACAGTACCTCGGCGTGACCACGTCCGACCTGCTCGGCGAGCAAAACGAAAGCAGCCCGCCCTTGGAGGAGGACGGACTGCCGCCAATATGGTATTCGCTCAGTGAGGAGCAAAAGCGGGCCACCGTGGACTATATGAACTATCTTGCATCTCGGCGAGAAAAGCCCTGACCTTTTCGCGGTCGTTCGGGGGGAGAGACCGATAGAGCGCCTCGGCGCTGCGGTCGAGTTCGGTCGCGGTCGGTGCTGTGTGGGGTGCTTCAGCCATAGCATGTGCCTCCTTTTTCATTTCGCAGCACGGTGGTCCTGCTATTCGATTGTAGGTCGGCCCCGCCGCCCCTGCAACTGACGACGGGGCCTGCGCAGGCGAGCTGACACCTCCGGAGCACCTGCGTGTATTTTTACCATAGCACCTTTTTTGGCAAGATGCTGTCGAAAAAGGCAGTGAAACCGTTAAATTCCCGCTAACCTGCGGGAAAATATAAAAAATTGTGCCCGATTCGGGCACGGGACGAGGGGTGATATAATTGAGAGAGTATAAAGGGAATAGCCTACTTCTGTTTCCTACAACGTATGTTGTTGTGGACATTGAAACAACCGGGCTTGATCCCAGTTGTGACGAAATTATTGAAATTGCCGCTGTAAAAGTCCAAAACGGCGAAGAAACAGGGCAGTTCCAATCCTTGGTGAATCCGCATTTTGAAATTGACGAATTTATCCAAGAATTAACCGGCATAACAAATCCAATGCTTGAATCAGCCCCCAGCATCGAATCCGTTCTGCCTAAGTTTCTGGAATTTGTGGGGGCAGAAATTATCGTTGGCCATAATGTAAATTTCGACATAAATTTTGTTTATGATTGTGCAGAAAATCTAAACCTAAACCCATTTTGCAACGACTTCGTTGACACAATGCGAATCAGTCGAAAACTGTACAAAGACTTAAAACATCATACTTTGGCTGCGCTCTCCACTTCACTGAATGTGGGAGAATCCGTTGAGCACAGAGCTTTATCTGACTGCATCCAGACACAGCAATGCTTTGAAATCATGCGGCAACGCGCCGAAGAGATCGGAGGGCTGCCTAAAAAAGCAAATGGCATTGCAAAAACTCTCGTAGCGGAATCAGATGACTTTGATGAGGATAGCCCACTATATGGGAAAACGTTTGCATTCACCGGGACGCTTGAAAAAATGACAAGAAAAGAGGCAATGCAAATAGTTATCAACGCTGGCGGCAAATGCACGGACAACGTGGTTGCCAGCACAAATTTTCTGGTTCTTGGCAACCAAGATTATTACAAGGGCATCAAAAACGGTAAAAGCAACAAGCAGAAAAAAGCAGAAAAAATGCAGTTAGGCGGAGCCGACATTGTTGCAATATCCGAAAACACGTTTTACGATATGTTGAATCAATGATCTGTAAGGACTGCGAGCGGGAGATCCCCGACAATTCGATTTACTGCAACTGGTGCGGCGTCAAGCAGCTGCGCGAGCGCCGCAGCAGGGAAGAGGTCAAGGTGCCGACGCCCAAGCAGCTCCCCTCCGGCAGCTGGACGGTCTACCTCCGCGCGGAGGGCCAGAGCGTCACCGAGCCGACGCGCGAGCTGTGCCTCGCCCGCGCCCGCGCCGTCCGCGCGGGGTTCCTCGAGGCGCGGAAGGCAGCCGAGGCCGCGGGTCTGACGCTGGAGCAGGCGATCGACCATTTTGTTGACGTCAACAAAATCGCGCTTTCGCCCTCCACCATCCGCGGCTATGAAGCGGTCAAACTCCATCGATTCCCGCACAAAATGCAGCAGCCGATCACCGATCTGACCGGATGGCAGGCAGCGGTCGACGCCGAGGCTCGGACGCTCGCGCCAAAGACCGTGCGCAATGCGTGGGGCCTTGTGGCGGAGGTCATGCGCGAGAACGACATCACGCCGCCGCGCGTGCGCCTTCCGCAGAAAAACGCACGCACAGAGCTGCCGTGGCTGACCTACGACCAGATATTAGAGTTTGTCGATGCCGTCAAGGGCTCTCAGTTTGAGACGGGCGCATTGCTCGCGCTGCACAGTCTGCGCCGGTCGGAAATATTCGGCTTGACGTGGGACCGCATCGATCTCAAGCAGAATACGATCACCGTCTCCGGCTCGCGCGTGATGAACAGCTTAAATCAGTACGTTTACAAGAAAACCAATAAAAATGTGAACTCACAGCGCACGATCCGCATTATGATCCCGGCGCTGTATGATCGGCTGAAAGAGCTGCACGACAAGGGCAAGCCGATTTTGGCCTGCACAGAAAACTCGCTGCGGGGCGGCATCAATACGATCTGCCGGAAAGCCGGACTTCCGGAATGCGGTGTGCATGGTCTGCGCCGCTCGTTCGCCTCGCTCGGGTTTCATGTGGGATTGACTGAGCTGGAGGTGCAGGAGATTGGCGGCTGGAATGACCACAACACGATCCACAAGTTCTACCTGCGCCTCGCGCAGGCGGACCGACTGAATGCCGAGAATAAGATGAGCGAGTTCTATCGCACCGGAAAACAGAGGCAGGGCGAGGAAAAATAGGAGTAATTTTACAGACGGATTTGCAGATGCATAAAAAATACCCTTATAAATCAAGCGTTTTAACATCTTTGCCGTGGGTTCAAATCCCGCCACTCGGACCAAATAAAGGAAATCCCGCAAACCGTTGAGTTTGCGGGATTTCCTTTATTTTCAAGGCTTGCGCGCATTTTTGCGTCTGCACAAATTTGTGCGTTATGCGCGTTTCCGTGCGCTATGCGCCAGATTTAAGACACCATTTTGCAGACGGATTTGCAGACGCAATCAGTCCTTGCCCTTGACGATGCCGCAGTAGTAGGCGGACATCTTGGGCTTCGGGCCGGGGCCGTCCTCGTCGAGCAGGAAGGCGCGGGCGAGCTCCGCGAAGAACTCCGGCGTGGCAACGCCGAAGTGGGAGGCGACGCCGTAGTAGTCGGAGTACATCATGTTGACGGCGATCCACCAGCACCAGGGCGAGACCTCGTCGCGGCTCACGCCGAGGCTCTCGGCGAGCGAGGTGGTCTGCTCCATGCTCCAGTGCGCGCCGGTGCTGCCGTCCGTGTTGCGCATGTGCTGCGCCCACTTCTCGGCGTCCGCCTGGGTAAAGTCGCCGCAGCCGCACAGACTCGGCTCTACCTCGTCGAGCAGCATCCAGCCCTCGAGCATGGCGCGGATCGCGCCGGAGGAGCGCTCGCTGGCGGGCATAGCCATGTACTCAACGAGCGCGCCCTTGATCTTGTCTTTATAGGCTTTAACGTGATCTCTGGTCAGCATCTCCATGCTGCACCTCACAGCTTCTCGACCGTGACCGCGAGGTTGTTGACGACCGACTCCACGCCGCCGAGGATCAGCGACAGGAGCGAGCTCTCGCAGCCGCAGGCGTTGCGCACGATGGCCGTGATGTCAAGGTTGGCGATGCCGGCCGCCGCGACGGTCTGAGACGCGGTCGCGCCGATGATGGCCACGCCGTCCTTCTGCGCGGTCAGGCTGACTGTGCCGGCCGCCGTGGGAGCGAGCGTCGCGGAGATGTTGACGAGGTAGTAGCCCTGCCCGCAGAGCGTGATAGCGTTGCCATCCTGACGGATGTTGCAGCCGTAGCGGCGCGTGGTGGTCCCAAACGGCACGATGCCGCCGACCGCGACGGTCGGTGCGCTGACGTTGGTGGTATAGATCGCAGACTTACTCATATTGATTCGGTCCTTTCATAAAATTTTGAAAGGCGGAGCAGCTGTTGCCGCCCCGCCTTGCCTCGCCAAATAGGGCGTTACCATATTCCCCTTGCGGAGAAAACGGTTTAGATGTTGCCGTTGTTGTAGGCGCCGCAGCCGGCGACCGCGAACTGCGGCACAATGCCGTAGCCGTAGGGCGTGGTGCGGGGGATGCCGCACAGCGCTGCCTGCAGCTGGAGCTGGTTGATCTGGTTCTGCATGTCCGCCATGCGGTTGCCCGCGATGGCGTCGAGGATCTTCTGCGTCTGCGCGGTGGTGTTGGCGTTGATGCTCGCGGTGTTGAGCGCGCCATTATAGTTGACGCTGTCGATGCCGCGGAGGATGTTGCAGCAGCACTCCTGCTGATGCGCAAAGCCCTCGGCCGTGGCAGCCTGCAGATCGCGCAGCTCGCCGAGGATGTTGTAATTGCCGTCCTTGACCGCGGCCTGGTTGTCATAGGCAGCCTGACGCACGGCAGCGACGGTCTCGTTGTTCTGGCGCTCGAGCGCCGCGAAGTCGGTGGCGCGCTGAACGTCGCCGACCGTGGCGTTGCGGTCGCCGGCACCGCGGTTGCCCCAGCTGCCAAAGCCGCCGCCCATCAGGGCGAGGATGGCAAAGAGCCACAGGCCCTCATTGCCGAAGCCTCCGAAGCCGCCGCCCTGAACAGCGGCGATGTCGGCAGGAGAAAGACCTTCCGTCATTGTTGTTTACCTCCGAAAAATATATTTCCGAACGGTGTGCACCCCGTCTGGATCACTGGAACTGCGCGAGGATCGTCTGCGGGTCGACGCCCTGCTGCTGGCAGAGCGCGTAGAACGCGCCGCGCATATCGGTGCCGCCCTGCTGCGCCTGCCGGAGCTGCGCGAGTATTGGATTGGACTGTGCCATCTGCTCCAGTGCGGCGATGGGATTGCGCGCGGCCTGATAGGCTTTGTAGAGACCAACGGCCCCGCTGACGTCAGGACTGCTCGGCGCTGCTGCTGTCGGTGCGGCGCTTGCCTGCGGGTTTAGCAGGCTCAGCATCGGGTTGGTGGGCACTTAACATCTCCTCCAATCTGGTCAGTCTCGCGCTGAGGTCGTCCACGTTCACCGCGGGGGGCTCGGCGTGCTGGGCAATGTCAAAGGGCGTGACGGTGAGGTAGCCGGCTCCGTCGGTCCGGCAGAGCCAGACGAGGGGCGCGGTGTCGTCGAGGGCGAGCACGGAGCTGTTGGGAGCCATTTGCAGGGCCTCTGCGCCGCGTCTGCCAGTCACATGGATAATTTCATACCTCGGGGCCGCAGAAGCGCGCAGGACGGGCGCTGTGGGCGCGGGATAGGGGTAATAGGGCTGGTAAGGATTGCCTGCGGGATAATTCATGCGCTGCACCTCCTTTTTTTCTGCCTCTATCGTACCGCGGTTTTCGGCTTGCAAACTGCCCGCAAACTGCCCGCGTTCTGCCCTGCTCATAAAAAACGAGAGCGCCGACGATTAGTCGGTGCTCTCGTTTTGTCCGTCTGCGATTTTTCGGTAGGCGCGGCGGCGCAGCTTGGCGAGGCCGTCCACGCTGAGGTGGAGCAGCTCCGCCGCCTGCACGCAGGACCGCCCGCGCACGTCGCACTCGATGAGGCTCGCGGCCTCGTCGGGCGGCAGGTCAAAGGAGCGGATGTAGGCAATGGCCCTGCGCGGAGCCATAGAGGATAACTGTGCGCGGATCTCTCTGTGCTGTGTGTCCATAGAGGCACCACGGCTTGCAGGCGCCCACGCGAGGGGAAGTGTTGCAGACTTCCCACCGGTTTTCCTTTCCGTGCCCGAATCGGGCACAAATCATTTTAGAACCTTGAGGATGTACGCGGCGAGGTACTCGCTCCACGCCTTCTGCGTCGCGGGCCCGAACGAGTTATCCACATCCAGCGCATAGCCGCAGGCGTTGAGAAGCTCTTGCAGCTTGCCGACCGCCTCGCCCTTGTCGCCGCGCACTAACGTGAGCTTGTCCGCGGGGTATTTCGGCGCGCCGAAACCGCGGATATAGCGCCCGTTGACGGGAATGGCGCGATACGCGCACTCGTGGGTTTTGCCCTTGTTCCCCTCGAACACCGTGAAGCTCTGCCCGTCGCAGGCGGTCACGATGCCCGTGTGGTTGGGCGCGCCGGTGCAGTCCGTGAGGGCGTAGTCCTTGCGGTCGTTCCAGCAGTAGAAAACCTGCTCGCCGATTTGGGGGACGTGCGCGTCGTCCTCGACCCATTGGCCGCGCGCTTGATACCATTTCATCTGCTCGCCGCAGCTGCACTCAATGGGAATGACCTCCGTCAGGCCGCAGAGGATCGCCGCCGCGGACACCATCGCCGCGCAGTAGTCGTCCGAATAGGTGAGCCTGTAGCCGCGCGGGTGCGGGAGGTAGCTGTTGTAGGCGTCTACGATCTGCTTATGCACCGCGTCGCCGCGCACCGCACCCTCCCACGCGGTCAGGGTCTCAAGAAACCTCTTCATTTTTCTTCTTTTCGGTCTGCGTGCCGAAGTAGAAGGCGATGACGGTCGTGAAGATCGTCAGAAACTCCGTCCCGCTGATGCTGCCGCGCAGAGCAAGCACCGAGAAAACCGCCGTGAGCACGATGGTCACGATGCTCTTGACCGTGAGAAGATTGGCAATTCGATTTTGCATTTTTTTGCCTCCTTTACAAAAACCGCACGGCATAAAACTGCCGCGTCTGTGTGTTAATTTTGCTGCACGCCGCATGGATGGCGGCGACATGCCCGCCGTCAAGCATAATGGCGTATTCCAGCTTGAGCTTGTCCCGGCACAGCGCGTTGACCTGCTGCGCGGTCATGCTGCGGCAGTAGACGCCGTAGAGCATCCCGCCCTTGTAGCCGAGCACGGTGTGGTTGGTCTTGCGCAGCACATCTGCAAACCGCCCTGTAAAGCCCTCTGCGGCGGGGTTATAATTGCCGAGCAATCCCATGCCCCCGACCGCCCACACGACGCCGCCCAGCGCCGCCGCCGAGGAGACGCGGGCAATGCGCACCGCGCCGCCCGTGGTCTTGTAGAGCACGCTCTCGGGGCGAGGATAATGACAGCTCCAGTTGCGCACGACCTTGCCGCCGCGCACGAGGATGCTGCACGGTGCGCCCTGCCACGAAAAGCTCCCCGAAATGCTGTTCTCCGGCAGCCGTCCGCTTAGGTTGAGCGGGTCAATGTCGCGGGCGAGGATCGCGGGATGGCCGTACAGCTCGACGTTGAGGGGCCAGCAGTCCGCGCCGAGCTTGGCGGCGATGTCGCTCAAGGTCTGGTTGCCGATCCAGCCGTTGGCCAGCGCCCCGACGGAGCGCTGGATGGCCTTTATCATGCGTACCTCTTCTGACGAGGAGCCGACCACATCTTTCATGCCGGCGGCTCCTCGTCGCTCCCGAGGAGCTTGTCGCCTGCGGCGTCCACGGCGTTCTTTCCCGCCGCCAGCAGCTTCACCAGCCACGGCGGCACCTTTGCGCCCATATTTACGCCGTGTTCGGCCAGACTGCCCAACTCCCCAATGATGTACCACACAACGACCAGCGGGCCGAGAAGCGTCGTATACTCAAACGGAAGCTTCACACCCGGCAGGTGCTCCAGCATCATGCCAATCAGCCAGTCGGCGACCAGCGCAATGCAGACGATAACGATCATGCCGCCCTTGTGCCACGCGCCTTCACGCAGCTTCGCGCTGCTCCACTCCCCGCGGTGCGCCGCTGCGGCAGAGCCGACCAGCCAATCCGCCAGCATCAGCCCGATCCACACGATCAGCAGCCAGCCGAACCAGCCCCAAAAGGCCGTCAGCATCGCCACCGCCGCCGTGATCCACGCCTTGATCGCCGTCAAAGTATTGTTCTCCATCGTTTTGTCCTTTCTTTCTGCACGAAGCCACATCGGACTTCCTGCGGTCATATTACTCCGTGTATTCCCGCCATCCCGCCCGCGGAGCGTTACTCCGCCGTGCCGCCGAACTCGGTCGGCACCAGCTCCGGCAGACCACACTCGTTAATGAGGATGTCCGCCACCTGCGCTTTCAGCTTCGCAGGCACCTTGTCGAACTCCGTCTTTCCGAGGATAACCCTCTGCGCAAATAACATTGCCATCATTTCTTTACTTCCTTTCTGTAATGTAAAATATAGGTTTAGGGCGATTTCCGCCCAAAACTCACGCATACACGACCGCCGCCATTTCGGCAATGCAGTCCTCGTAAAAGCTCTGCTGCTCCGTCAGGGCGGAAACCTGCTGCTTGAGCAGCTTGTTTTCCGCTGCCAGCTCGGCAGTTGAGGGCGGCACATCGGTGTTGAGCTGAGAGCCGTCCTTTCCGGTGATTTCGGTATATTCCTCGACCGTCAGCATTTTTTTCGCGACGGCGTTTGCCACCATCGTCTTAGACCACAGCCCTTGCTTGTACCACTTGACGATCTTCTCTTTCATGTATCTTTATCCTCCTTTTTCAGGCCTCTGAGCCCATTGCCTAAGCCACGCTTATATCCAAGTGCAAACATCAGGGGAATCCAAATTGCGCCAAACAAGCACGCAGCAATAATTTTAACCACGGCGCCTCCAAAAACAGAAAACATATCAAGACTTCCTTTCTTAAAAAATTCTGTTATACTGATCTCATCTTTATATTCGGGAGGGATATTCTTGGAACTCGAACAGACATACTCTGAGCTTCTTTTCAGAATCGAGCACTTGGCTGAACTTTACCAGCAAATGGACGCCCACGTGACCAACACAATTTCTTGGTTTGTCGCTATTCTGGTTGGTGTATTCGCAATCATCGGTGCAGCATTATATTTTCTTGCGCGCGCACTTGCAAAGGACGGGGTCGATAAGGCTATCGGCGATGTCAATTCAAAAATTTCTTCTATTCAAAGCTGCGCCGATGTAAACACCGCTAAACTAAAAGAACTGGAGTCTCTAAGCGAGGGTTACCGCATGGTAGATGGTGAAAAAGAGTATTTCTTCCCCCCGCTTTACCCCTATGTCGAATATCGAACAGTTGAACGTTTCACTGGTAGAAATCCAGTCTATACAATCTTACTTCAGTCGGGGGAAATTCCTGCTCTCTCAACCAAAAGCATTCTCCTCCCAAACGACAAGAACATCGATTTTGTTGTACGCGCAAATTTTTCCGTTGTCGGCAGTTCAAAATCGCTATCTATAAGTTATTCAAAGCGCGGAGATGGCGTTTGGGTATCTTTTGAATCAAAAGAGCTGGTATCTATACCCGAAGCTTTTGCCCAGATCTGGTACACCAAAAAGTCATAACCTGCATAGAGAGCACGGATTTCCCGTGTTCTCTTTTTTTGAGGGGATGGAGTCACTTGCCTACCAAATCATTGCAGCGTGTCGGTCATGAGCGCGGTGTAGGCGGTCTGCGCCTCGATGCGGTCGAGTTGAGTCGGGGCAGGCTCGGGCTTGCCGTCGTCCTCGATGGTGTATTCGCCGTTGTAGGCTTCGGCCTTAGCTATGGCCTCATTTGCGGCAGACCATCCCAGCGTGACAGCGGAGAAAACCTGCTCAATATTTGGCTGATCCTTCGTGCCGTGATTGACCTCGGTGCAAAGTTGATACTTGATGACTTTCATAGCGTTCCCTCCTTAGTCCGTGGTCTTGATGTACTTAACTACAACGGTAACAGTAGTGTTAGAGACGCCGGTCTCCGTTGTCCCGATGAGGATGCCGTTGAAATACCCACCGATGTTGATGGACCTGTCAAGACCATAGCCATAGAGCAGTGCTGGCAGTGTCCAGTGATCGGTTGTTACGCCCCAAACGCAGAGCGCGCGGAAAGTAGAGGCTACGCTTACACCATCATAGCTGGGGTCAAAGGACACAGCCTTGGTGGAGTTTATGGGGACCGTCCCACATTCCACCGCCTTAACATACACTGGCTTGTCGAGATACCGCTCTGTGGTGCGGTACTCGACGCCAGGTTTGAGGTGTGGGTTGATGTATTCCCACGGTGTCCACCCTTCATTGTTGGACGATCTCATGGCCATACTGCTTCGGTCATTGAATGAGACGACAATTTGCGAGTTTCCAATCATGAACATAGCGCAATACGCCGGAGCAGCATTGGCGTTAATTAAAGTTGGTACATTTGCTGGTGTGGAAGCCCCCCAGGAATACCAACCATTACCCGCGACGTTGTCCAGGTTATCGCTTGCGGTTAGGGTCACGTTGCGCTTCCCCAGCCCAAATCCGTCCGGTGCGGCTGCGATATTAGCCCGTGCCTGCGTCTTCTGCGCGTCGGTGAGACTCTGCGCAGCGTCGTAGCGGACGGTGCCCTGCACGGTGTCTGCCCCGATGTTCGCCCGGGCCTGCGCCTTCTGCTCGTCGGTGAGGCTCTGCGCGGCGTCGTAGCGGACGAAGTTATCCTCGCCACCAGTGGGGCCTGCAGGGCCTTGGAGGTTTCCGACATAACGCCAGTTGGAGATCGTTGGGTCATACATGTAAAACGCATACGGCGGCTCTGTACCAACACCATAGGTGTCACCGGTCCCGGGAGACGGGACGGCTGCATTTAGTGCGGAAAGTGTTTCGTAGTAGCCAAGTACCATAAAGTTTTTTCCATCCGCGCCGTCGGCTCCCTTGGCTCCCGTCTTTCCCGCTGGCCCCTGCGGCCCTTTGATCGCGGTCAAAGACGTTAGCGTAAAAACGTAGACCCAATTCGCCGTGCCCTTGAGGTAAACCTTGCCGTAGTCCTCCGAGGAGGTGTCGGTCGTCAGGATCAGAACGAACTGCCCCCGTGTGACATCCGTGCTGGAGAAATCATCATTCATGGCTGAGACGCTGTCGTATTCCTTGGTGATGCCGATGGGGACACCCGCCGAGGCGAGCAGCGCGTCGATCTCTTCGCCGGAATAGAGCAAAATGTAATAATCACGCAGTTTTGCAAAGATATCTTCCAAAACTGCAACTCTCTGTTCAATGGTCATTTCCGTTCACCTCATACAATAAGCAATCTTTTCAGTCGGTCAAACAAAAGGCCTCCGCCGCGTTGCACCAACGGGCCGGAACGGTTTTGCCCCAATTTCCGGTAGTAGATCAAAATACAGCCGTCTGCACCCTGCCCGCCGGCGGAGCCGAGCCCTCGCCCGACCGAGCGGCTGGGGTCTACTGCCAATACAGGCTTCGTCGCCTGTGCGTCGTCGCGCTTCACGCATGACGCATAGGTTCCCCAAGCGGTTTGACCGTTTCCGCCGCCGCCGTTTCCTCCGGTACCACCGGTTCCATAGCCTGCCGCCTTTTCCGGCGGCATTGCAGTCGCACCGACGCCCTGATTGCCGCCGCGGACATAGATGTAGTTCTTGGAGTTCGTTCTGGTCGGCGGGATGCCAGGACCGCCGCTATTTCCGTTTGCTTTGTAAGCCGGACCGCCGCCGTGCGCGCCTTTTGATCTGGCCTCGAAATGACCGTAGTTGTAGCTTACACCAAATTCATCCTCCGCGTCCGGTGTGCCCTGCTGGCCCGCCGTGTAGCTTACGCCATTGACAACGATATCTGCAGGCCGAACGACATTGCCGGCTGAATCGTAACCGACGCCGTCCCCGCCCGGCGTTCCTGCAGCACCCTTTGCCGCGAACGTATCGCCGGTGATGAAGTCTGTGTAGCCGTTCGGGTTGGATGATCCGCTGTCAGCAGACGAGCCGCCCATTGTGGTGTGCGTGCCGTAGGAGCCGGCAGCGTCGCTGCCCTCCTCATAGGGTGCTCCTTCGCCGCCGACGCCGCAGCTATAAGCGATCTTTGTACCAGGCACCGCGTCCATGATCGTTTCGATCAGAATTTTTCCGCCCTCGCCCGGCTCTCCGGGATCGCCGCCCGGAGCCGGTGGAAGATCCTTCGGTAAAAATCCTCTGGCTATTTTGGTAAATTTGTGCCCACTTTGGCCGTCGTATGAGGACGATTCCTGCGTGACCTTGGACGTTGGCAGGCTTCCGGGCTTTCCGCACTTTCCGCCCTGACCTGGGTCGATCAGGACACGGGTGTAGCTCGTCACGCCTTCCGGCACGGTCCAAGTGCCGGAGCCGGTGAGCAACACGCGCTCGTCGTAGTATTCCGTGGTTTCCGGCTGCGGAGGAAGAAAGCCGACGAGCGCCGAGGTGCGGGACTTGAGCAGCCCGGAGATCGTCGTCTCGCGCGAGGCGATGCAGGCAAGCGTCTGCTGCTTGTCCCACTCGTTCCAGAGCGAGACGACGTGCCCGGCGTGCTCGGCTGCTGGGTTGACGTCCACGGTGAGCTGCTCGCGGCAGGCGTAATAGGCTGCCATGCGCTGCGCGACCGCGGAGGAGTTGACGAGCGAGACGAGCGTCGCGTCGGTGATCGGCTCAACATTCTCCGCTACGCCCTCGGTCACGGTGCGTGTGACGACGCGCCGATTGTGGATGTAGCTTTTGCCGGTGAGCTTGCCGGTGCCTGCGGAGAGGATGGCGTAGTTCGCGCCGCTTTCGAGGATCGTGAAGCCCTCGGCCGTGAGCGTGTGCGCCGGCTCGTCAAACTCGATCACATCGCCCTGCTGGGCCGTGCCCTCAAAGAGCGTGACGTCCTCTGTGCCGGCAATGTACTGGTGCTCGGTGACGGCGACCGCGCTGACGGGATCGAGGTGCTTGACGTGAATGTTGCGCGAATCAACGGAGTTGAAATCAATGACGCTCGCCGTACCGTCCCACAGCTTCTGCACACGCAGCGTGCCGTTCTCATCCGTGTGCAGCCACGCGCCGATGGCAAACAGGACCTGCCGGAGATTGTCACGGGCTGAGGCGATGGGCAGCCAGCCGTAGAGCTTAATATTGCGGTAGACGGTCTCGATGAGAATGGGAATGTCGCCGCAGATCTCCGCGACAGCCTCGGCGACCGTCTGCCCGGTGTAGATGCCGCCGCGGTGTGGCCGGACGATCAGCAGGCCGACTGCGGAGAGCGCGGAGAGCGTGTAGAGCTTCGGACCCACGCGCGTGACGCTCTGCAGATGGTAAGTGCCCACGCGGCGGCTGGAGCGGAAAAACTCGACCTTTTCGTTTTTGTCAAAGTAGCGAATCGTGCCCGATTCGGACAAAACGGTGATATCAAGCGTGTCGGCCTCGAGTGCGTCCGCGCGCAGCTCCTTATACTCGCCCATCGTGCCAGGCGTGTCGAGATCAATGCGGTCGTTCTCAAAGAGCATTTCATCTCTATATTTTACAGCGTTCAAGCCCATTACTTTGACCTCATTATGACACGGAAACCCTTCCACCAGTGCGTGCCGCCGTCGTCGAGCAGGACAGACACGGTGTCGACCGTGGGGTGCGCGGTGATGGTTTTTTCCGTGCCGGTCCACGGGTCGAAATAGCGGAAGAGAACTTCGTTCTTCAGGCAGGCCTTGAGCAGCGCGGTCACGCGCGCGGTCGGCGCGTCGTTGGTGGTGGCGACGACGGTAGGCTTGACGGCGAGCAGGTCGCGCAGCTCGTCGCCCGAGCACATGAGAAAGCCGTTCTCGCCCTCGCGGAACTCGTAGCTGACCTCGTAGCCGTACTTGTGGAACAGGTCGGTGAAGTCCTGCCCGTCCACGATAAAGGGGTATTTCGCCATCAGGTGCCCTCCTTTCCGGCCAGCGGGGTGCCGCGCCGGCGGCCCTCGGCCTGCATGAGCGGGTACTGCTTGCGCGCGAGTGTCTGGCCGTCCAGCTCGAGCGTGACGTCAATGGTCACGCTCTCGCGCCGTGCGGCGCTCTGTGCGGTTGTGGGCGTCGGGGTGGGGGTGGATGGGGCAGACAAAAATGCCGCGCTTGCCCGGTAGGCGCTCAGCTCAGCATTTTGCTGCGCCGTCAGCACGCGCTCACCCTCGTGGAGCTCTGCAAGGTAGCCATCAAACGGAACGTAAGCAAGCCCGGAAGCGTGAGAACCGTCGCGGCTGCCGCGCCGTCGGTTCCGGTTATGCGTATTGGTCGAAACATCTGTCAGCGATACTTCGGGGCTTGCCTTGGTATTGTCGAGCTGGAACAGGGAGGAGATCAGCTCCCACGCCTGATTTGCACACCACAGCAGCGCGGTGGCGAGCTCGGTCAAGAATGTCAGCACGGGGGCGGCCTGCTCGGCAAAATCCGCCATTGCCTGATTCAAACGCAGCTGCGTTTCGTTCATTTCGATGATTTCGGGATTCGCGTTGCGGAAGCTTTCGGTGACGCCAGCCGTTTGATTGGAGAGGACAGTCAAGAACGAAATAAGACGCTGCGTGCCGTCTGCCGTCAGCGCGATGCCGTCCTTAAATTCGTTGACGTCTATGCCGGACTGCTCCAGGACCTTCTGCAGCTCGCCGGTGACCTCACCAGTGTTTTTGAGCTGCACCATTGCCTCGGCAAGGCCGGGAAGGTTGAGGTCGCCGTTAAACTTGATGTAGGCACCGGACAGCATATCCGTGATCTTTAGCAGCTCATTCTGCTCCAGACCGAGACGCTGGAGGTAATTGACAGCGGTCATGGACGATTCCTCGTCGCCGATGACCGTATACATCCTTCCGTATGCTTCTGCGGTCTGCGAGGCGGTATAGCCGGCGGATTCGCCCGCAGCGGTCAGCGTTGCCATTGAGCGGCTGTATTCGGTGCCTTTGTCGATCGCTTCCTGAAACAGGCCAATGACGGCGCTGACGCCCTTGGAGATCGCGTCGCTGAGCAGATTGCCGCCGAGGATCTCGCCGAACAGGCTGGTCTCCTCGTTGGCGTCTCCGACCTTTTTCCCGTATTCGTCGATGGAGGACGCCAGACCGTCGGTGGACGTTTCCGCTTCGGCAACGTAGCGGGAATACTCCTCCATCGAGGAGGAGAGCTTGAACTGCGCCGCCTGCGCATTGTTGTACTGCAGCGTCATGCTGTGAACGCCGGCCTCCATCTTTTTCATGGAGGATTCTGCCTGGCGATACTGGTCGAGCAGAGTTTTCTGCTCCTTGGTAAGATTCTGTTCGCTCTTGCTCAGAGCTTCGACGCTGCTGCCGGAGCTCTCGATCGCGCTGCGGGCAGCGTCCATCGCGTTGCGGCACTCGTCAAGGCCCGCGTTGTATTTATCCAGCTGCGCCTTTGCAAGGTCGACCTTCTGCGTGACCTCGGTATACTGCGCAGACAGATTTTTCTGCTTGGCGCGCAGCGCTTCGAGCGAATTGGCCTGTCCCTTAAACTGCTCAGAGAGCAGTTTTTCCTCTGACCGGAGCTCGGACAGGGTATCGTTGATCCGTTTGACGGAATCCTTGTATTCCTTTTCGCCTTCCAGCGCGAACTTTGTGGTAACAAAACGAGTTGCCATCGTTACCTCCTTGGGGGAAGAGATTTAAGCCTAATGCAAAGGAGATCGTTGACCTGACCCAGCGTGAGCAGCAGGCCCTCACGGACGGACAGCCCGAGCGCCTGCGTCAGCGTGCCGATGTACTGCGAGGCATTCAGGCCGAGCCCGTTTTTTTTTGATACTCCAGCTCATAAAGATCGATGCCCTGCGTATCCTTGACGTCGCGGGCAAAGCCGAGGCGGAGCGCATCCAGGACCGCTTTTTTGGCGCGGAGCGCATCCAGCGGGGAAAGCGTCACGGCAAAGAATTCCGGCGCGGGGATATCCGCGGGAGCATAGCCGAGGTAGCGGCGCGTCAGTTCGCCCTGCTCGGAGAGCAGCGAAAGCAGCTCGCAGAGCGTATCGTATTTGCCGTTGGTTTCAGCCAGCAGCGTGCCGATGTTGAAGCCCTCGCCGAATTTCTCCTGCAGCGCAAAAAAGGCCGCGCCGTTAAAGCAAAGAAAAAAGGGCTGACCGTTGAGTTCAAACTTAACTGTTTTCATAAGCATCCTTTCAAAAAAGGCGCGGGGTGACCGCGCCTTTTACGGAACGGCGATCAGTCCGAGCTGACGCCGAGCTTTGTTTTGCACCACGTCACCGCTTCGGCCTCGGTCGCGAATTCGTCCGACTCCTCGCACCAAACATGGTTTTTGCAGGCTAAACCCGCAAAGTGGAGCTTTTCGGTGACGAGCGTAATGTTCTCGCCCTTGGTGCTGATGTCCTTTCCCTGCATGGCCGATTTGAGCTTGGGATAGTACACGCCGACGTAGAAGTCCTTGTCGTCGTCATCGCGGCCGCCGCGGACACAGACAAGACCTCCATAGGGCGCCTGGTCGTTGTCCTTGAACGTGATGTCCTTGGAGGAGGTGTCAACCGATGCGCCGTTGAGAGCGGCATAGGTGGCACGTGGGATGTGCGTGATCTCCACGTCGAGGCCGTAGCTGCGGAACTCGTCGACGTGGACCTTGCGGGCGTTGTCGCCGTAGCCGCTGGCTTCGACGCGGTCAATGGTGTCGGAAATGCGGTTCAGAGCGCCGATTTTGACAGCTGTGCCATAGGTCGGCAGCGCGGTCTCGGTGTCCATGCCGTTTGAGGCGATGGGCGCAAACATAATGTTGCTGGCGCGAAAATACATGAGGGCAAACCTCCTTTACAAACCTTTTGATTTGAGATAATCGTCGTAAACTTTCAGCGCGGCTTTTTCCTGCTGAGCAGCCGTCCGCTCGTTGGCCGTGCGGATAAAGGGACGAGCCGGAATGCGGCGTCCCGGATCACCGTACTCGTTGATAAAGGCGATCTCGGCGTTGCGCGTTTTGCTGATCTTTCGCTTGCCGCGCTTGCGCGTGCCGGTCGGCGTGACGTAAAGGACGCGCTGGCCGTTTTTCAGTTTTATCTTGCCTTTCTTGATGGACAGAGCCGTCGTCCCGGTCACATAGTCGCCGACCAGCATCTTTTTAGCCTCCTCCTGCTGCGCAGCAGCGGCGATGTCGGCCTGCGCATTGAGCATATTGTCCACCACATCATCGGGGATCTGAGCAAGCTCACGGAACGAGAGCAGCAGATCGTCAAGACCGTCGATCTCGACTTTAGGCATAGCCAACGCCTCCGATCGCCTCGAACTCAAACACATAGTGCTGGCCGGTCTGGTCGGTGGCGTTGGTGATGTCCGGCGCGGTGAACGCATCGACCGACGCGAGCGCCTGCCAGAGCTTGCGCCGCGTAGCGACGGTGTTCGCCTTGAGCGGGGCAAGGTAGTGGACCTGCACGAGCGCGCGCATGGCGTGGGCGCGGTTATCGCCGAAGGCGTCGGAGAGCTCGTTGTAGTTGAAGGTACAATACTCGCCCGCCTCGCCGGTGTATTCGTTCGGCACGCAGGGCTTCACCACCGGCGTGACGGCAGCGATGATCCGGTCGTCAAGCGTTTTCATCAGCGCTCCCTCCATTCCATGCCCGAATCGGACACGGGCCCCTTGGTCTGCGCGACCGTCAGCTCACAGGTGCCGTCGTCCGCGCGGTAGACGCGCAGGATGTGATAGCGGCGCGCGTTGTACTCGACGAGCTTTTCGTCGGCGTAATCGTCGACGAAGCTCGGGAGAATGAGCTTGAGCTCCGGCGAGAGGTTGATCGCCATCGCGGCATAGGTCTCGCGGGAGGTCACGCTGCGGACCTCCGCATAGGCCTCTCGCCGCTGCTCGGTGATCTGCACGCGACCCTCGGCGTCGTAGCTCTCCAGCTCGCGGATGAGCGTGACGACGTCGGAAAAGGTGTAGGGGTTAGCCATCAAGACCACCCGCCTTTTCGCCGATCAGGCGGTCGTTGATGTCGAGCCGCAAGGATTCCGGCATGGCCGGGCCGGTGATCTGGTTGCGCCGCCGGTAGAGCCACGCGGCGAGGCTGACCTGCAGGTGGGCGTCGTCGAGCGTGTCGCGCAGCGTGATGCCCTTGCGGGCAAGACGGGAGGCCGCGACGTTGAGCAGGTCCTGCAGCTGGCCGACGCGCCGTTCGTCAGGCTTGCGCATATCAAGGTCCAGCTCAAGCATATTGAGCAGGAGCTCGGGGTCGGTAAACTGTTTTACATCCGCCATACGTCACGGCCTCCTTTCACTCAGCCTGCGGAGGCGGGCACGGCAGCCGAGCCGACGCCGATCACGCGGCCCGCTGCGTCAAGGTCGCAGACGGTGACGAAGTTGCCGGAGACCGCGGGCACCTTCTTGGTGGTCGGCAGGACCGTCCAGCTGTCGCCCAGAGCCGCGCCCTTGGGCACGTTGACGGGAACGCCGGAGACCAGGTACATCTGCTTGGAGCCGGTCGCGCCGGAGACGGTGAGCGTGGAGCTGCCGGAGGCAGGCACCGCCGCGGAGACGACCAGCGTGGCGGGATCGCCGTTGTAGTCGGGCGCGAAGCTCAGCGAGGTGACGGGGTTGGTGTTATTGTAGTTGACGATGACGAAGGCCTCACCGAATACCGGCTTGCCGTCGAAGCGCTGCAGGCCCTTGAAGGTCGTGCAGTTCTGGATGAAGAGCGGGATGTCGCTGTAGTCGATGGTCGCGCCGGAGCGCTCGACCCAGCGCTCGAGGTCCATGAAGCCGCCGGCGACGTCGTAGTCGGCCATGAAGTCGAGCTCGACGATGGTGCCGCCGATCACGGGCATGGTGTCGTCCATGCCGGCGAGCAGCGTCGCAGCGCTGTTCCAGCTCATGGCGCGGGCCATGAGGTCCATGTGCGTGGTGCGGTTCATGACCCAGACGAGCTGACCGTTGGAGTAGTTTGGCTTCGCCTTGCCGAGGGCCGCGATCAGCGGACGGAAGAAGGCGACGCCGTCCTTTTCGTAAAGGTCGAGCTTGATGACGTTGCTGGTGTGCAGGTCGGTGAAATCGGCCTGCTGGGAGCCCCACCAGCCGGGCTTTGCGCTCAGGGACAGGCGGTGGACGAAGCCGACGGGCTTCTTGTCGCCGTCGCCGTAAACGGCTGCCTTATCCACAGCCTTGCCGATAGCCTGGCCGAGGTAGTCGATGACGGTGGCGAGCAGTTCGAGGTTGTCGTCGTCCTCGAGCGTGGAGTTGGGAATGACGACAAAGCCGCCGACCATGTAGCCGTCCATCTCGATCTGGGAGAAGTTGATGTCCAGCTCGTTGAGCTTGGCGGTCGCCTCAGTCCAGACCGCCTCGGGGATCGCGCCGGCGATGTTCTGGCGGGCCTTGCCCTTGAGCGGGGTGACGTGCAGGTGGGAATAGAGCTTGCTGTAGCGCTCGGTGGTGTCGCGCAGGATGGGCAGCAGGGTCTCGGGGATGCCGAGCTCGGCGCCCTTGACGGAGCGCTTCTGGCCCATCAGGTCGCGCACGCGCTGCAGGAAGTCGGTGACGTCGCTGCGCTGCACCTGCGCGCGCAGCGTGCGCAGCTCGATGCCGTGGAGCATTTCGCGGGTCTCAGGGATCATGGTTCTTGCACCTCTTTTCTTGATGTTGCCGCGGGCGCGGTTCTCGTCGCCGCCGTCGTCGGCAGGGGGAGTGTCGCCGGTGATGGAGCCGGCGGCGTCCTGCGCCGCGGTCTCCAGCTCGTTGATCTGCTCGGTGAGGGAGTCGATGGCCTCGGTCGCGGCCGCGATCGCGTCCTCGGTGGCCTGTTTTTCGTCCTCAAAGGCGGTGACGGCCTCCTCGACCGCCGCCTTTTCCTCCTCGGTCGCGGCGGCCTCGATGTCCTTTTCCAGCTCGGCTTCGCGCTTGGCGTAGCCGGCCTGCGTGGTGCGGAGCTTCGCGAGCTCCGCATTCTGCTCGTTGAGCTTCTTGCGCAGGAGCAAAACTTTAAGTGCCATGTTTCATTGCCTCCAGTCTTGATTTCATGGATTCGCGCCAGGCCTGCGCCTCGCGCTGCTTGATGGTTTCGAGCTGCTGCCTGCGGGCACTGACCGACGTTCCCTCATAGGCAGGGAACGTACAGACGCTGAGCTCAAACAGCGGGTTGACCTTTTCGATCTCCCAGCGGCAGCGGCCGTCGCCGAGATCCACAAAGGTCTCACGCTCAATATCAAAACCAAACGAGCACTGGTCGACGTCACCCCGCTGGACGCGGGCATAAAGGTTCATGGCGTCGGCGTCGTCCCGATTGATCGTGATCTTTCCCCAAAGGCCGTGGCTGTCCTCCTTCAGCTCGAGCGTGCCGGCCTTTGTACGCCCGAGGACAAGGGTGGTATCGTGGTTGACGAGCGCGCGCACGTCCTGCCCGAGGCAGTCGGAAAACGCGCCGGGCTTGACGATCTCCTCCGCGCCCTCCCAGAGGGGATAAGGCGAATCGAATACGGAGAAGTAGCCTTCGATGTAGAGATTGCCGTCCGCCTCGCGCGTTGAAAACTTCTGCGAAAGCGAGCGGACCTGCCGGGCAGTGCGGTCATTCATTTCCATTGCTGCCGTCTCCTTTCAGTTTGTTCTGATCCCCGATCATGCCGCGGGGGATGTAGTTTTCAAGGATGACCAGCTCATCCAGGCCATCGCGCGGGCTGAGGTCGAGCCATTCGCGCACCTCGTTTCCGGTCATGATGCCGCGGACGTACAGGTCGTCGCCGACCTGAGCGAGCTCGCTGAGCGAGTAGGCGTAGAGCCGGCGCGTGGAGAATTTGAAGTAAAGGTCCGGCGAGGTAAGGAGCTTTTGCGTGAGCTCCTGCGCGATGCCGGTCGAGAGCGGAACGATCTTGCGCCGGATGTAGTTGTTGTACTCGTCCTGCTTGTACTCGCCGATGCCGAGCAAAAAGGGCGGCGTGCCGAACGCGGCCGCGACGCTGCGCCGGTCGAGCTGGACCGAGTCGTTGATGGCAAGGTCGGCGAGGCTCAGCGGCTTGACTTGCTGCACCTCAAAGAGCTCGGCAGGGACAAGCCACGGCTTTCCTGCCCCTTCGCTGGTGATGTACTGCTCCATCAAGCGGTCACGTCCGTCTTCGGACGAAAACTCGTCGGAAAGACCGTCGACCTTGACAATGACGCTCGGCTTCCACTTGCTGGACATGAATTGATTGGTCGTCGCCGACGCCTGCTTGAGATTCTGCAGCACGTCGCGCAGCTGGATGCGCACGCCGCGGCCGCGCCAGGGCTGCTGCGGGTCGACGTTGAACGGGAAATTGAGCACCTCGTCCGGCATGAACGTCCGGCCTTTCCACAGGACCGAATAGCTGCCGTCCGAGGTCTCGCTGGCACTTGCGCCCGTCATGGGGACGAGGTCGGCGAGCTGGCCGCCCTGCGTGACCGGCAGGACGTAGGCGTTTCCGTAGGCCAGCATGGTCGTCACGATCCACTCCATGAGCGTTTTTCGCGTGCCGAGCGCATACGGGGTGACGTCCAGGAAGCGGCTGAGCGCGTTTTTCACGCGCACATCGCCGTTATCGGTATTGCGCATAAGGTAGATCGTGGTCGAGCCGATGATCTCCGCCGCCGGAGAGATGGCCGCGGCCACGTCCGGCGACTGGAGCAGCGACGTGTAGCCGCAAACGCTCAAATCGTCGAGGCTCCCGCCGAGGTAAAGGCCCAGCAGGTCGTTGCCGGAGCGCTTCTGTGTACTCGCCGCGCTCTTCACGCGGCTGCGAATGTATGTTTTCATGCGTCACCGCCTTCTTTTTCTTTCGTATCGTACCAGCCGGCGCCCTTGCTGCGCGCTTCCAGGTCCTCCAGATAAGCGCAGGCCGCGAATACCGCGCAGTCAAACACGTCGATACGCAGATGCGGCGCGAGCTTTTCGTACTGGATCATATCGTCTGCCTTTTCGATGGCGCGGACGTTCTGCACGCAGTATTCAAACGGCTCGGCGTGGCAGTAGTAAAGCGTGCCGCGCTTCGCGCTGTCGCGCAGGTAGGTGAAGCCCTCGCTTTTTCGGGTGAACAGCTGCGGCTGGTCCTTGATCGGGAAGTGCTGCTTTTTCATTTCGATGAAATACTCACGGCAGAACTTCCGGTCGTGACCGATGCGGCGAATTTTGAAGCCCTCCGTGCGCCGCGCCGCGTACCACTTGACCACGTCGTGGTAGTTGAGCACCTTGTCGTTGCACATATCGAGCCAGCCGTCGTCTTTCCAGCCGAAGAGCGGGATCTCGTCCTCCTGCGCCTTCTGCGTCGCGGCGACGATCGGGAACCAGCAGTGCGGGACGATAATGTCCACACCCTTGTAGTGCCCGAACAAACACGCCGCGGTCAGATCGTGCAGCTTTGAGAGGTCCGTGCCGCCGTACCAGCGGATCGGGAGCCGGCGCAGCTCGTCGAGCGTCCATCTGTACTTGCCGTCGCTCGCGCGGAACTCGTCGATGTTGAAATAGGCCTTCAGCTCGGCTGTGAACACGTTGAGCGACTTTTGCAAGAACTCCGGACGAAGCTGCGGGTCGTCCTTTGCCTGAGCGGCGTCGTTAAGCATATCCTGCGGGCGGATGGACTGGCCCCAGCCGGGATTGCAGCCCTGCAGCACGATCGGGTTGGTGTAGTCGACGTCGCCGTTGTCCATGCGCGGCGCGCAGGCGAGGAAAATGAACAGGCTGTCGGCCGCGTCGCCGGTGATCGTACCCTTGAGGACCTTCCGGCAGTACTCCACACGCCGCGCGAGAAAGCCGTGCGCCAGTTTGCCGCCGGAGGAAATGCCAATGACGAGCTTGTTCGAGTAGGCCTTCGTCGCATCCTTGAGCACCTGATATTGGCGCGGGTCCTTGTAGGTGTGCTCCTCGTCGGCAATGACGATGTTGCAGTTAAAGGAATCTTGCTTGTCCGTGCTGGCGGCCAGCGCGTTGATGCTGATGAAGCCTGCGTCGCCGACGTCGCCGGTGATGGAGTGCTCGACGTTGTTGTTGATGATCCGCAGACCGTTTTCCGGATCGTCCGCGACTGTCAGGCGAAGCCGACGGACGTTGTAGGAGATGAAATCGAAGCCCTCCAGCGCCTGCTTGAGCGCGCCGCCGACCTCGTAGACCTTGGACCCGCTGGGCGCGTAGTAGAGCGCCAGCGCCCACGCCAGAGCCGCGGCAAAGGTCGTTTTGATGTTTTTGCGCGGGATGAAATCTTGGGCCTCGGTAAAGCGCCGAAGCTGCGTGCCGGCGACGTAAAAGCCCATGATGTTGAACACGATGAACAGGTGATACGGCAGCAGCTTGAACGGGGACCCGCGCAGCGGCGTGCCGTCCATAAATTCGCCCTGCTGGTGGCACATCATCGTTTCGATGATAGCCACAACCTCGCAGGCAGGCTCGCTGCGGAACTCCCATTTCGGGTTCTCAAGGTCGCGCATGTACCGCTGACAGGAGAGCACAATCTCCTCACAGGAGACGATCTCACCGGAGAGCACGCAGGAGACATAGCCGTCCACGGCTGCCTGGTACTCCGCAGCGTGCTCGACCGCGAACTCGCGGGCTTCCTCCAGCAGCTCATCCAGACGGGACCGCTTCGGTGCGCCGACGTCGGCAAGCTTCGCCTTCATGGCCTTTAGGCTTTTCGGCGTCAGGCCGAGCTGTGCGCGCTGGGCAAGGATGTCCTTGCGCAGCTGGTCCACGACCGCATAGTGCGGGTCCTTGGCGGTGTACGTCGCGCCGGTCTTATTGACCAACTCGGCGACCATCTTACCGCCGTTGTCGCGCCAGACCTTCTCGGCCTTCGCGAGCTCACGCTCCTGCTTTGCCAGGGACTTGATTGCTTTGTCAAAAATCGGGGAGTAGGTGCCGACAACCTCCATGTCGGCTTTGATCATGGCCTCGCGGCCCATCGTCTCACCTCCGGTCAGATATCCGGTGCGCTCCCCGGCCCTCGACGAGCGAGAGCACGGTGGACAGATCCGTGAAGGCTATGGCCGGCTGCTAAGAGCCGGGGACCACACCGGACGCTTCAGTATTTGCCCCACCGGGCCTACGTCAATACACCACGCATCAAGCGCAGTCCTTCGGCCCAGGCAGGGCGGCGTTTTGCGTTTCTTTGCTCCTGCGCATTCCCCGCCCCTCGCAATTCGAGGGCCGCGGGGTAGGAGGAAATTCATGACCGCCCCGGTCAAAGAGCGGGGAACACGCAGGAGTCATGCACGAATCGGGCAAAAGTTTGCTTAAAGCAATGCGAAGCCTTTCGCGCGCAGCCGCGTTGATCGCGCCCGCGCCGCACGAGGGCGCGGATTTTGTTCTCGCACCCCCTCAAACTTTTTCTCCTCCGTCGGAAGAAGGTGGGACGCCGGTTACATAGGCCTCTCATCAGCCGGGCGGAGAGGCTGGGGGGATCGTTCGCCGACGCCAAGACTCGCCGAGCGGCGAAAGATTGTGCGTCAGACGATCATGCATCGCGTCATGCTGCTTACCGGAAAGGCTGAGCAGGTTCCACGCACACCAGGCGTACTCGGGATAATCCTCCGCGGGCCAGATGTGGTGCACGGTCGTGGCATCAACCCTACGGCCGAACCGCGCCGATTCGCGGCACTTGTACCCGTCGCGCCGCAGGATGCTGCGCCGCAGTTTCCGCCAGCGCGTTGTGTGATAACCTGCCCAAGCCATACCGACCTCCGTGTCAGCTCCGGCCTTCCGGCCATCGGGCTATCACCTCCGGGCAAACAAAAAGACCGGAACCGACAAACACCCTCTCTCGAGAGTTTTATCGGCTCCGGTCTTCCAGACACTGGCCAGCAGCAATATTCACGACGAACCGGTGCTTGCACTTCCGGCAGTACAGCGGCTGCCGAAGACTGCGCATATCCGGTGTGATCTCTTGAAGGCGGTTGCGCCGACCCTGCCGCAGGCAGTCCGGGCACATCGCATATCCATCGATCACTGGAAACAGTGTACCGCATTTTTGATCCGTTTGCAACACTTTTTGCCTCCTTTTTGCCTCTTGTCTACAAATAAAGCATAGCGTACAAGTAGAAACGTTCTATAGAAGTATTATCTTAGATTCATAAATCTAAAATAAAAGTCCTTGCGTTTTCCGGCGGTTTTGCGATCCAGTCCGCGTATTCGATGCGCCAGCTCGCCATGCCGTTGACCTCGCGCGCCAGCGGCCGCGAGCGCTCGCTCCAGAAGGTCTCACGCGGCATCGCGGGCGCTCGCGTCTGCACGCGCACCGTGCGCGGAGGAATCAGCTGCCGCATCCCGCGCGCCACGCCCCACGGATGCTTCCCGAGCGGGATCATCTCGTCCGGCTTGCAGAAGTACCGCGCAAGCCGCCGGTAGCCGCCGTCGCGGCTGAGCACGGGATACTCCTTATAGCCCGGATTGACGAAGCCGTAGACCCACAGGAATTGAACCACCGCAAACGGCAGGTCGTCCTCGCTCGCCACAAAGTGAATGTGCCAGCGCCTATTGCTGTGCCCCGCCTCCACCGCATAGACATAGCGCCGGATGCTCGGGTCAAACCTCCGCACGCGCTTGCAGAACGCAGCAAAGCACCGCTTGACGTCCTCAAAGGACGCCGGCAGGTGCGCATCGTCAAAAGTCAGAACATAGTGGACGCCCAGGTAGCCGAAGAGCGCGAGGTAGAGCTCCAGCTTCTCCGCGCTGGAGCTCCACATCGACGGCAGCGCGGGTGAGCCGCGGCATTGCTGCTCGCCCGCCCACGAGACAAGGCGGAACCGGTCGGTGGTGTAGGTCTTCGTCAGCGGCCCGCTCCGCTGCGTGACCACGCACAGCTCACTCATGCGCGCCCTCCGTTTGCTTCTGGCGTCCGCGCTTCTTCGGCAGCGGCTCGCCGGCCTCGCGCAGGATCTCCTCAATACACTCCTTCGAGCAGGCGTTGAGATCCGCGAGCACCGTGATCTGCGCCGCCGGCTTTGCCGCCTGCCGGTAGGACGCCACGATCTCTCCCTCGCTCATCGGCAGCGCATGAGAGCGCGGTGCGGCGCTCCGCACCGGAGGACTTCTCAAAATTGGCGCCGGCTTGGCTGGCGCATCCGGCTGAGGCTTCGGCGTTTCCGAGGGAACCTCCGCCCGCTCCGGCTCCGGTGCGGTGCCCGAATCGGGCACCGAGCGGACGACTCGCCCGCCAACGACCAGCCCGCCGCCTCCGCCCGCAGGCGTTGGCCTCGACCCGCCGATCACGACAGGAACGGCGCTCCCCGCGACCACCTCCACCGCGCCGAGCGCGGGGAAATCCTCGACCGCGTAGGTCGTGCCGAGCGGCAGCACCAGCGCGCCCGCGCCGAGCGCGTCGCACACATAGGCGCGGAACGCCTCGAGCGCCTTGACGTCGGCGTGCAGCTCCGGCAGCTTGACGATCAACACCTTGCTCCCCGTCATAGCGCCACCCCCTTCAGCGCCTTGCGTAGATCGAGGAAGCGCCCGCCGAGGCCCTTGTCCACCAGCTCCTGCAGCGCGTCGAGCGTCAGCTCGGCGTCCTTGGCGCGGTACACGTCCTCGCACAGGCTCTCCATGTCGCACAGCTTTGCGGCCGCGCCGTAAAGCCGCGCCGGGCAGATGAGCAGGCTCACGCCCTTGATGCCCCACGCCCCGTCCGGCGTCTTGTAGGTCAAGCGTCTAAATTCAGGCATTGTCCGCACCTCCGTCCATTTTCGCCCCGCAGTTGGGGCAATAGTTGGCGCAAAGAGGCAGTACCCCGTCGCATTGAGAGCATCTGGCGTAGAACCCCCCGTCGTCAACCTTATGTCCATGCACCACCGGCGCAACGTCAGCGGCTGGGAAGCGGGCGATCATCGCTACAAAGTGTGCGTGCTCACAGTCATGTGCAATATGAGCCATACCACGTGGATGGGGGTTGTTGTGCTGGCTTTCCTGAACCGCTTGACGCAGCGCATCACGGTCGATGTATTCATTCATCGTTCTTAATCCTTTCCCGCAGCCGTTGGACTTTGTAAGCCCGCTGCTCCGCCACCGCGTCCTCGACCTCAAACTCGATTGCCATCTGGTCGAGCATAATTCCGACGTCGGCGAGCTCCTCGGCAATGTTGGCGAGCGTGTCGCCGTACACACGCCCGCGCAGGAACTTGCACAGCACATCCTGCAGCTCGGCCATTTCCTCAAAGACCATCGTGATCTGCGCCTGCGCGCCGTAGCGACTGAGCGCCGCGCAGAAGGTTCTGCGTTCCATGTCATTCATCCTTCATCGCCTCCAATGCTTTCTCCGCCTCCTCGCGGGTGAGGAATAC
>OIYO01000447.1_pt1 | contig 34854 bp, 31 predicted proteins | sample 1588191 | NCBI WGS metagenome assembly OIYO01 (sample SAMN03283275) | human gut metagenome | biome: human-associated habitat; material: feces | host: Homo sapiens | place: Peru | collected 2012 | reverse complement strand
TCGTGGCAATCTATAATTATCGTTTAACTGGATTACTTCGTCACTAACGTTCCTCATAATGACGGCATTATGGTAAGTGTGCTACTAACTGTTTTTAAAACAACTTTCCACTTTCAATTCTCAACTTTCCCATCCCTGTACAAACTCCCAAAATCATGGTACAATGAGCTCATGTTCACGGGTATTATAGAAGAAAAAGGTCAGATTTTGACCTTAGATGACAAAAAAATCGTCATAAAATGTTCAAAAGTATTAGAAAATTCTAAAATCGGTGACAGTATTTGCGTAAGTGGTGTGTGTCTTACCGCAACAAAGCTGGAATCCAATTCTTTTACAGCAGATACATCCGCTGAAACTCTAAGAGTTACAACTCTCGGGAAATTAAAAAGCGGCTCTATAGTCAATCTGGAACGTGCAATGTCTGCAAATGGAAGGTTTGGCGGTCATATTGTTTCCGGTCATACTGATAGCATTGCCCAAGTAAGCAGCATAAAAAAACATGATGAATTTTGTAATTTAGAAATCGAGCTCACAAAAGAACAAGCAAAATATGTGGTAAAAAAAGGTTCAATTGCAATTAACGGCATAAGTCTTACTATTGCTGACATTCAAGGGCAAAAAATAACAATTGCCATAATTCCACACACATTTGAAAATACAAATCTGATTGGCTTAAAGGTCGGCGATTATGTAAACATAGAAGTCGACATTTTGGCTAAATATGTTGAAAATTTTTTATCAACGAGAGATAATAGTTCAGGAATAAGTATAGATTTTTTACAAAGAAACGGATTCTGCTAATTATGACAAATCAATTTAATACAATTGAAGAAGCATTGGAAGATTTCAAGTTAGGTAGACCTATCATTGTTGCTGACGATGAAGATAGAGAAAATGAAGGCGATTTAATCTGCTCAGCTCAATTTGTCACTCCGGAACTTGTTAATTTTATAACTAAAGAATGCCGTGGAATTGTATGCCTTGCAATTTCTCAAGAAATCGCAGAACAGCTGGATTTACCACAAATGGTTGCAAAAAATACTGAAAGTATGCAAACAGCATTTTCACTCAGCATTGATGCTCACCCTAAATATGGCGTCACAACCGGAGTTTCTGCTTTTGATAGAGCAAAAACAATTGAAGTGGCTATTGCTCCTGACGCTCAACCTTCTGATTTGCGTCGCCCAGGGCACTTATTTCCTTGTGTTGCAAAAAAGGGTGGAGTTCTTAAAAGATGCGGTCATACAGAGGCTGTTGTAGATTTAGCAAAACTTTGCGGACATAGAGAAGCCGGAATTATGTGCGAAATCATGAAGGACAATGGCGAAATGGCTCGTAGAGATGATTTGCACAAATTTGCTGAGAAGCATAATATCAAGTTTATAACAGTTGCAGACTTAATTGCGTATCGTTTGAAGCGTGAAAAGTTTGTAAAGCGTGAAGTTGAAGTATTTTTACCAACACAATTCGGCGATTTTAATATCGTTGGATACACAGATACAATTACCGGATGTGAGCATGTGGCTTTAGTTAAAGATGATGGCAGCGACAAAATTCCGCTAATTCGTGTCCATAGCGAATGTTTAACCGGAGATATCTTCCACAGTCTTAAGTGTGACTGCAATTGGCAATTACATACTGCCTTAAAAATGGTCAATGACTATGGCAAAGGTGCTGTAATTTATATTAGAGATCATGAAGGCAGGGGAATTGGCTTAGTTAATAAACTTAAGACATATAAACTTCAAGAACAAGGACAAGATACAGTAGAAGCAAATGTTTCACTTGGCTTTGCACCTGATTTGAGAAATTACGGAGTTGGCGCTCAAATCATATTGGATTTGGGTTTCAATAATTTTAATTTAATAACTAATAACCCTAAAAAAATTGTTGGATTAAAGGGTTATGGTTTAACTATACACGAGAATATTAACCTTAAATCAGAGGTTAATAAATATAATGAACGCTATATAAATACAAAGCGTGAAAAAATGCACCATTTAATGTAAAGGACAATTATGGCAGAAACAGCGTACGAAACAGAGTTACTAAACGGGAACATATATAAAATCTTTGCGGGAGTATACAATGACTTCAAAGCAAAGGCTGTAAGTGAATACAAGTTTGAGCTGGAACCACTTCCTTACGAAGAATTTATCGATGCTGTTGAAAAGAAATACATGCAATGTGTTGTTCTTAAAGAAAATGAGATTCCGACTGCATTCTTGGTTTACACAACTTCAATTTCCGAATCTATTGAATTAAACATTATTCATTGTCTTGGAACAGAAGACGAAGTTACAAAAGTTAAACTACTTCTTGAAAAATTCTTGGAACTAACAGAAACAGAACGTCAAAGTAAGGTTGTTTCTTATCCTATGATTGGACATCAGTCCGTATTCACCGCTGACATTGCAAAGTTTGGTTTTAAGTATATTGGACTTGCTGTATTGAGATTTATGATGGGCAATGCGTCTTCTGAAAGAATTTTGGAGAACATGAAGTTGTCTGAACGTCCGGAATACTATAAAATAGTAAGTTACGAAGATTCCTATAGAGATGATGCAATTCGAGTAATACACGAATCTTTCTGCGATACTCAAGATGCAATTTATGACACAAGATTTAAGTCAATTGAAGGCACAAAAGATATTATTAATAAAGTTGTAGAAAATATTTACGGCGAGTTTTTGCCCGATGTAACTTCAGTTTTATTGTACAAAGATACACCGGTTGGTTTTGCTTTTGCAAACGTTACCGGCGGAAAAATTGCAAACTTACCTCTAGTAGCAATTGAAAAAGAACATAGAGGGCATGGTTTTTCAGAGCATTTATTAAATCGTTCTATCAAGACTATTGTTGATTGGACAAAACTCGGCAAAAGAGTTTTTAGCGAAATCAATGTTACTACCGAAACCAATAACTATAAAGCGCTGAAAATGTACAGAAGAATAGGTTTTAGAGAAGATTATTGCTATCCGCAAGCCTATCTGTTGCCTAAAAAATAAGCTTGTATGATAAGAAAAATACATTATATGGTTTAATTACGAGTATAGATTTTCAGGTAAAATGGAATGTGAATTAGAAAGGAGAAGTATGAAACTATCTAAAAAAATGTTAGCAACACTTGGCGCTGTTTGTGTTACTTCTTGTGTTGCAATGGCAGGTGAACCTGCTGATGTACAAGCATACGCTCATCCAACATTGTTTGGTTCTCAAGGTCAGTCAATGGTTAACACTGATAGCAATGTAGTTATTGGCGGAAAAGTTTACAAACCTTGCACAGCAAAAACTATTGAAGGTAAGCAAAATGTTGTTATTGCTCGTGATGCAAAACAAATGCTTAACAGTATGAAAGGCAAAATGGATGCTAGAAGAGCTGGCTTATTCAACCCTAAAATGCCTGTATTACGTTCTGAATTGGCATTCATTATTGCAGACGGCTTGAACTTGCAAGCTACTGCACCTAATAAATATACTGACGTTGCAGGCGACTATTGGGCAAAAGACCAAATCGACAGAGCTTTAACTGCTGACGTTATGATTGGTTATCCTGATTTAACATTTAAACCTGATCAACCTATCACTAAAGCAGAAGTATTCGCTACTTTCGCTAAAATGATGGATGTATCTGCGGATAAAAATGCAGCTCCTGTATTTGAAGGTCAAGCTGTAAAATATGTTCCTGATTGGGCAAAAGGTGCAGCTAACGAAGTTATTGCTTCCGGCATTCTAAACAACATTGAAAACAAAGATAAAGTTGTAAATGATGAATACTTATCAAAAGAACAAGTTGCTTACATGTTAGGTGCTATGAAAGCTGGTTTCAAAATTGATACATCAAACGGTCTCGCAAATTGCGCTACTAAGTACCAACCTATCGAATTAAAAATTAAGTTAAGCGAAAGAATCAGCGCTAGAACTTCTAACGTTGGTGATACATTCACAGCTAAGACAGTTGAAGACGCTACAATCGGCGGAGTTTGTTACCCTGCAGGTTCTACTGTAAAAGGTATCGTATCTGCTGTTTCCAGACCTGGTGTTAAGAACCCTGGTTATGTAGAAGTTGAATTCAAAAACATCAAGAACGGTGACAATTGTGCTGAATTCCCTAAACAACTTTCATCAGCATCTGTTGACGTATCTAAGAACCCTAACGTAGTTTCAAGAGTTCTTGGCGCTCCATTCTCAATGGCAGGCAGAGTTGCCGGTGTTGCAGGACGTTCTGCTTCTTCTGCAGTTGAAGTAGTTGCTAACGGTGTTGAAGAATACGGTGACAATTGGTCAGACGCATTCTCTGATACAGCATCATTACACCCAGTTAAAGGCTTGAAGAGTGTTGGTAGCAGCTTTATCACAGTTGGTAAAGGTGTTTACAACATCACTAAGCTTGCAGCTTCCGGTGTATTCGGTATCTGCTACGAATTCGTTGACGAAGCTAAATATATCTTCGTTCCTAACACAACTAACGATTCTAGCTTGAATCCTGACGAAGTATTGACTATTATCTACTAAGATTTAGTTTAATATCAAGTTTAAAATAAGGTCGGTGAAAATTTCACCGACCTTATTTAGTTATTTATCAATAAGAGTCATTGCGAGAAAATCTGTGATTTTCGTGGCAATCTAAAAATTTAAAATAGACACCTTCACAATTTTATTAGCTTACGCTTCATCTTCAAGGCTCAAAACTGCCATGAATGCTTCTTGTGGAACTTCTACACGTCCGATAGCCTTCATACGTTTTTTACCTTTTTTCTGTTTTTCAAGAAGCTTACGTTTACGAGAAATATCACCGCCATAACATTTATCCAATACACTTTTTCTTAATGCTTTGATATTTGTTCTGGCAATAACTCTTCCGCCAATAGCAGCTTGAATAGGAACTTCAAACATCTGACGTGGAATAATTGTCTTCAATTTTTCAGTCAATTTTTGACCAATATAATATGCATTATCTTCGTGACAAATTACTGAAAGTGCGTCAACAACTTCGCCGGCAAGCATTACATCAAGCTTGATAAGCTTTGAGCGTTTGTAATCTTGAAATTCATAATCAAGGCTTGCATAACCTTTTGAGCGAGATTTCAATTGGTCATAAAAATCTGTAATTACTTCACTTAAAGGCAAGTGATAAATCAAATCAACACGAACTTTGTCAAGGTAATTCATATTAATAAAAATACCACGTTTGGTTTGACACAAATCCATCAATGTTCCGACATACTCGTTTGGAGTAATAATAGAAACTTTAACATAAGGCTCTTCAATATACTCACGATATTGAGCAGCCGGAAGATTCGCAGGGTTATCAATCTCAACAATCTCACCATTAGTTTTATGAACTTTATACACTACAGATGGAGCAGTCGTTACAATAGAAAGATTGTATTCTCTTTCCAATCTTTCTTGAGCAATTTCCATGTGTAACATACCCAAGAAACCGCAACGGAAACCAAATCCCAAAGCACTTGATGTTTCAGGTTCAAACGTAATTGAACTGTCACTAAGTTTTAATTTTTCTAAAGCTTCTTTAAGTTCATGATAATCCTCGTTATCTACAGGATACATGCCGGAAAATACCATTGGCAAAGCTTCTTTATACCCAGGGAGTGGCTCATCCGCAGGTGCTTCAACGTGAGTAACCGTATCACCTACAAATCTTGTAATTTCTTTGATTGAACCTGCAAAATATCCTACATCACCACAAATAAGTTCTTCAACTTGAACCCTGTGTGGTGTTAAATAGCCAAGTTCAGTAATTTCATATTCTTTCCCTGAAGCCATAAACTTAACTTTATCACCAAGCTTCATTTTGCCATCCATAATTTTAAAGAAACACAATGTTCCTAAATATGGGTCATACGCACTATCGAAAACCAATGCTCTTAGCGGCTTTTCTGTTGTATCAACAGGAGGTGGAACAAATTTAACAATAGCTTCTAAAACTTCTCCAATGTTGAGCCCTGTTTTTGCACTAACCGGAATTGCCATTGATGTGTCGATTCCCAGAATTTCTTCGATTTCTTCCTTAACTCTATCCACATCGGCAGAAGGAAGGTCAATTTTGTTGATTACCGGAATGATTTCCAAATTTTGTTCAATTGCCATATAAACATTGGCTAAAGTTTGAGCTTCTACACCTTGAGTTGCGTCAACAATAAGTAAAGCGCCTTCGCAAGCGGCAAGAGAGCGTGAAACTTCATAAGAAAAATCAACGTGCCCTGGAGTGTCAATCAAGTTAAAAATATATTTTTTGCCATTTTGGGCAGTATAATTCATTCTAGCGGCATTGAGCTTAATCGTAATACCACGCTCTCGTTCAATGTCCATTGTATCAAGCAACTGCGCCTGCATATCACGCTGTGCAATTGTTCCGGTTGCTTCTAAAAGTCTATCTGCAAGGGTTGATTTCCCATGGTCTATGTGTGCAATAATGCAAAAATTTCGTACGTTTTCTCTATGTTTCATAATGTTTTTATTATATATTAAACAGAATGTGGGGCAAATTAGGAATATATTTGCAAAAAAAGTTTGCAAGCATTTACGCTATAAAACTTTTTCTTAGGATTTTATTCAAAATAAAAATATACACTTAGTGGACACATCCATAATAATTTTAAAGAAAAACTTTATATACTTCAACTACGACAAATCTACGACAAACTGATTACAAAAATACTTGCAGTTTGATCTTTTTTAACAGTTGGTTTGAGTATAGCGAGGGTGGAATCCGAACCTATCAAAATACATTATAAAAAACAAAAAAAATTTACTAAAAAATAATAGAAATTAATCATCTATTTTTATAGTAAAATTAAACTATGCAAAAGTTTTATGAAAAAGACGATATAACTTTATTTCAGGGTGATTGTATCGAAATTTTGAATAAGGCAACTCCTGAATCTGTTGATATGATTTTTGCAGATCCGCCTTATATGTTATCTAATGGTGGGATTACTTGTCAGGCAGGCAAAGTTGTTTCTGTAAATAAAGGCAGGTGGGATAAAAGTAAAGGCTTTGATGAAGATTTTGAATTCCATCAAAAGTGGATTAATTCTTGCAAAAGAGTCCTAAAACTTAATGGAACAATTTGGATTTCAGGGACTTATCACTCAATCTACGCTTGCGGTTTTGCATTGCAAAAAGCTGGTTTTAAAATATTGAATGATATTTGTTGGTTTAAACCGAATGCTTCGCCAAATATGAGTTGTCGCTACTTTACAGCAAGCCATGAAACGTTATTATGGGCAAAATTAGATAATGAAGCAAAACATACATTTAATTATGAAATAATGAAAAATGGAGATTGGGCAGAAGATTTTATTAAAAAGCCTGAAAAACAAATGCGTTCAGTATGGGCAATAGGCACTCCAAAACCTTATGAAAAAGAATTTGGGAAACACCCAACACAAAAACCTTTAGAATTGTTAAGACGCATAATCCTTGCCTCAACTAACAAAGGCGATTTAATACTAGATCCGTTTACAGGAAGTTCTACGACTGGTATAATGGCTTTAGAATTAGGCAGAAAATATATCGGGATAGATTTAGAAAAAGAATATTTAAACCTTTCGATAAAAAGGTTTGAACAAGTATTTTCAAAGAAAGAAAAACAATGGCAGTAGTTCTAGAAAAATTAAAAAATGAGACCTATCCAATTGTCAAATGGGTTGGCGGTAAACGTCAACTTATGTTTGAATTATTAAAAAACTTGCCTAAAACTTATAATAGATATTTTGAGCCTTTTATTGGTGGTGGTGCTTTGTTTTTTGAATTACAACCCGATAATGCTTATATTTCAGATATAAATGAAGAACTTATAAATCTTTATTCTGTTGTGAGAGATGATGTTTATGAGTTAATAAAAGATTTAAGTAAACACGAAGTTTCAAAAGAATATTTTTTAGAAATTCGTAACATTGATAGGACAGAAGAATACTCAAAACTTTCAAATGTTGAAAGAGCCAGTCGTTTTATTTACCTTAATAGAACTTGTTTTAATGGTATGTATAGAGTTAATTCTAAAGGCGAATTTAATGTTCCATTTGGAAATTATAAAAATCCAAGAATTATAGATGAAAATAATCTTTTAAATTGTTCTGAGCTTTTAAAAAGGACTGAAATTAAATGTGCAGATTTCTCTGAAATCTTAAACAAAGCACAAAGAGGTGATTTTGTATATTTTGATCCACCTTATGTGCCATTGAATGAAACATCCAGTTTTACATCATATACAAAAGACGGATTTGATATTGATATGCAGTTCAAATTGCGTAATGTGTGTGATGAATTGGATTCAAAAGGTGTTAAATTTATGCTTTCCAATTCAGATACTAAATTAGTAAATGAATTATATGCAAATTACGAAATTAAAAAAGTTTTTGCTTCTCGCCAAATCAATGCAAATGCTGATGGAAGAGGGAAAATAACGGAAGTCTTAGTGAGGAATTATAATGATTAAAGATGGTATTGGTGGTGGTAACACAACAACAGGATTAGTGTTCGAAACAAAAGCAGATTTAAAAACATTATTGAATGGAATCAAAAATTATTTTGTTGATAAAAATAATAATGTTTTATATAAAAACAAACTTGTTGGAATGATTTTTGTAAAAAACGGACTATACAAATTTTTAGAAAAAAATAATGTTAATTGGAGAGATTATCTTTCTAAAAAATTATTGCCAGATGATTCTATTTATGTAATTCTAAATAACACTTTTTATATAATTGAATGTAAATATCAGCAGGTTGCTGGTTCTGTTGATGAGAAGCTACAAACTTGCGATTTTAAAAAGAAACAATACAAAAGGCTTTTAGCTTCACTCAACTTTGAAGTTGAATATATTTATATCCTTAATGATTGGTTTAAAAAACCTGAATACAAAGATGTTTTAGCATATATTCATAGCGTAGGATGCGATTATTATTTTAATTATATACCATTGAAAAGATTGGGCTTACCGATAGAAAATTAATAGATATTAAAAAATATAAAAAATAATTTGTTAACCTTTTATTTTTTTGATAATTTATGAGTACAAACTATATGAATACAACTTTATTTAATACTATATGTAACATTATATCTTTTATAGCATCAATAATAACTATTGTTGCGGCACTATGCAGTTTACGTTCTTTGTCTCAACTAAATAAATTTAAAAATAATTTATATAAGCGTGAAAATTGTCAAATTTTAATTAAAAAACTTTCAAAAATTATAATTAGTATAAAAAAGGAAATTAATTTAAATGGTATAACTAACAAAAACATAAACCTAACTATCGCTTATTTAGAAACATTAATAAAAGGAAATTCATTTTTAATTGAAAATAGTGAAATACATTTAAACACTATAAGAAACATTGAAAAGATAAATAAGAACAATCTTGATGATTTTATTGACTCGATAAAAGCAATAATACGATTATATGAACAGGGTGAACAATATGATGAAATACAATGAACTTATTAATAAAATTATAGAAAAAACAGAAAATAATACGTTAACATGGGAAAAAGATTCAAAAGTTCCGAGTTGTGTTGTTTTTACCGCCGAAAACGTTACAAAAGTTTTTCATACTCAAATAAATGATAAAATGAAATTTTATTTAATTGAATTTTCTTATTATGCCTATTCACCTGAGTTTGACGAAAAGTATATTGATTATTCAATAATGGGATCATTTATACAAAACAATATTGAAGTTGATTCTTTGGGAAGAGGTAATCTAATTACCCCAAGTAAAATGAATGAGCTTATGGAATTGGTAGTAGACAAATATTTTAACAAAGAACAACAATTTGACGATTTTCTTAATAGTTAGTTTAAATGTTTTTAATTAAGTTTGTTAATTAATTTTCCACCCTTTTATAAAGAACTTACAACTCAATTTTTGCAACAAAAAAAGAGCTATATAGCTCTTTTAAATTTGGGCCCGGAGGGATTCGAACCCACGACCAAAGGATTATGAGTCCTCTGCGCTACCGCTGCGCCACAGGCCCGTGACGACTTTCATTATTAAATTTTCAATATCACTTGCCTGTGTCTTGCGTTAGCGGCGCTACCTACCTCTCAGAAAAACTTGACGTTTAGTCAACTTTTTCTTCGGCAGAGTGCCACAGGCACGATTTGCATATCGTTACTTAAGTCTAGCAAGTAAACAGGAAAAAATCAAGAGATTTGTAAAAATTAGGTAGCAAATTTTTTCATGTTCAAGTTTATACATGATTGGAGGTTTATATGAATATTCAAAACAATACAAGTAATACTACAGCTTTTCAAGCAAAATTAATCGTAAGGGGTTCTTCTGTAAATTCAAAACGTATAACTAATATACAAAAAATATTTGAAAACAACACAAAAAAACTCAATGGTACATTATATTGCAATACCCTTGGAAATGGGAAAAATGCTCAGGATGGTTTCAGCACAGTTACCTCAGAAACAAACCGGCAGTATATATTTAAAGACTCACTAAGAGTTATGTTAGAAAAATTGACAGATAACGAAATTGCAAAAAAATTTGCAAAAGTATTTGAATGCATCCAAAAAGAAGCTCGCTGGACAAGAGAAGAAAGCAAATTATCAGAGGAAATAAAAAACGTATCTTTTTTAGCAGAACAAAATAAATTAAAAGCAACTAACTCAAAAGAGGATGGTTTTCACAAAGTTGCAAAAATGTATGATGTTATTTCAAAACGAAATTTTAATCGACTAGAAGCTCTTAAACAAGAAAAAAATCATAAATTTGATATTTACATGGAAAACTTAAAACAAATTATTGATGGTGACAAAGATTTTAATGAATATTTACAATATATCGAAGCATTCTTAAAATAAAAATGTCGAAGAAGGGACTCGAACCCTCAAGGAATTACCCACATGAACCTGAATCATGCGCGTCTACCAATTCCGCCACTTCGACATTTTTAATATTATAATCCAAAACCTTTTGTCGGAATTGGATATCTTATATACGGCTCATCTCACTTTCGTTTCGAATTCGCCTGCCTCTATAAAAACTTGACATTTAGTCAACTTTTTACAGAGTTCTTGGCTCATCTCACTCTCGTTCGAATTCACCTGCTCCATTTTGGACTTGACATTTAGTCAACTCCAAATCGGAGTCCTACTTTGATACATTAAAATATCTATAGAATTAGACTTATTGTGAACTCAATTCTATTACAAAATCGAAAAAAAGTTAACTACCTCGCTAAATGATTTTTCTTCATAACACGATATACTATGATTGATTATCAAAACGAGGTTTTTATGAAAATTGTATATTTCGATGTAGAAGACTATGAAACAAAATTCTTAAAAAAGCATAATGAAAATAAATTTACCTACTTTTTAGAACGCAGTCCACTCAACGACATAACTAAAATTAATCCCCAATACATTGATGCTGAAATTATTTCAGTATTTACATCTTCACAAATTACTAAATCCGTACTTAAACAATTTACAAATCTAAAACTTATTGCGCTACGCTCTGTCGGATACAATAATATTGATATTGATTTTTGCAAAAAAAATTCAATACAAGTCGTAAATTCTCCAAACTATGGGAACATAACAATCGCAGAGTTTGCACTGGCACTACTTTTAGATGTCTGCAGGCATGTAACAAAATCTAATACAGAATTCAAAAACGGAAAAGTTTGTCCAAATAATCTAATTGGTACAGAATTATCAGGAAAAAATATAGGGATTGTCGGTTTAGGCGCCATCGGCTCTGCCTTCGCAAAAATTGCTTATGGACTCAATATGAATATCTTAGCTTATGACAAAGTTGAACGTGAAGATCTCAAGCAATCTCTAAATTTAAAATATGTAGATTTTGATACACTTCTTAAAAATTCAGATTTTATATCAATCCATGCTCCGCTTACAAAAGAAAATTACCACATGTTTGATGAACATAGTTTCCAAAAAATGAAAAAATCTGCCATAATTATTAACACCGGACGTGGCGAACTTATAGATTCCAAAGCTCTATACAACGCTATTCTCAACAAAGAAATCGCAGGCGCCGGACTTGACGTACTCGAAAAAGAAGAAACTATTACCGATTTCGATTATATTATTGAACTTAACAGGCTTGACAAATTCACCCTAGAACAAACCATAATAAATTCGCAACTCTTTCGACTCGATAATGTAATCATTACACCACACATTGCCTACAACACAAAAGAAGCAATCCAAAGAATTTTAACAACAACAATGAACAATATTGAAGAATTTATAACCAACCCAACAAAATTAAAAAATTCAGTAATATAAAAGGGCTTAGTTATCCAAGCCCTACTGACATGTTATTTAAGTTGGTTTGATTGGTTCAAAAGATAAAGAATCCTCATCCACACCACAAATCTAGCGGCTTAATGAATTATGGAAAGTTCTTGAAATTACATCATCTTGTTGTTCCTTAGTCAATTTAATAAAATTGACAGCATATCCGGAAACCCTTACCGTTAATTGAGGATAATTTTCAGGATGTTTCTGTGCATCAAGCAATGTTTCTCGGTTAAAAACATTTACATTTAAGTGATGTCCACCTTTTTCTACGTATCCATCCAACAAATTGATTAAGTTTTCTTCTTGTTGTGTTGCCATTGTTATCTCCTTTTTGGTTTAACTTGTCTTTTAACATTTTTATTATAACTCATGTCTTACAACAAATCTGTTGTTTTTCCAACTTACTTTTTCTGTAGAAAAGCGGATTGTGAGCAAAGTGCGAAGTATTTTTATGATTTTAACCAAGTTTTTATCATAAAAATATGTAGACACGTTTAATGCGAACAATCAAGAAAGTAAGCAAAAAGACTTTTCATATTAGGTCGACCTTCTTAAGTGGAAAATGGAAAGTTGTTTTAAAGCAATCTGTAGTTCTACCTGTCAGTTTGCCGTCATTGCGAGAAAATTAAGATTTTGGGCTTGTAGGTTTATTTAGAGTTTAGAGAATTTTCGTGGCAATCCAGAAATTTAAAACGAACCTAATGACTTAAGGCTTAACAACTTCACATACTACATCGCTGTTGTTGAAAAAGTAGCAGCTTCTTCATAAGGATTTTCAACACCTGCATCTTGAGCTGCTTTCAAAGCTGTTTCAAACGCTTTGTCAGAATTTTCAGCAATTTGAGGATTGTCTAATAAAACTTTTAAATCATGGTTTGTATCATCTACGCCCTTAAATAACATAGAACGTCCGAGTGCTTCAGCTTTTGGATCAGAAAAATCATTAAGTTTTGGGGCTTCTGTTTCTTGCGGAATTTCTTGAGGTTCAGCCATTGGCTTTTGAATACCGCTATAATTTACTTGATTAACACTAAATTTAGGACCATTTACTTCACTCATGTTGTCACCTCGCTTTATTTATTCAATTATATCATATTTTTTAATTTATCAACCATCCATTTGTTCTAAAACGTGTAAATAATTTTTTTTGCTAGTTAATTTGAAAAGTTTTACAAAAATTTACTATTTAACCTAATTTTGCTATAATTAACGTATGGCAAACGATATAGAAACACTTCAAAGTATACTTAAAAGCGACCCTTCCAATTTTCAGGCAAGGCGCGAACTCTCTATTCTTCTTGTTAACAATGGTTTTAACGAGGAGGCTGAAGGAAATTTGGAATATTTACTTAAATACTTTCCTGACGATGCAGAAATCTTGTATAACCTTGGCATTGTTTACGAAAAACTAAAAAAATTCGAACAAGCAAGAGATTGCTACCAAAAAGCAGTAGAAATTTCACCGCAAGAAGATTTTTATTACAACCTCGGGGATGTTCTCGTAGAATTAAAAGACTGGGATAGAGCTATTGATGCATTCCAAAAAGTTTTGGAAACCGACCCGAATGACGGTAATTGCTACTTCAACCTTGGTGTTTGCTATTTTCACAAAGATGAAAAAAATCTTGCATTGGATAATTTTCAAAAAGCTGTAAATATCAATCCAAAAGATGTTTTTGCATATTTTTATCTTGGATATATTTACCAGAACGACGGACTTACAAATTTTGCAATTGAAAGCTATCAGAAAGTTTTAGAAATTTCTCCGGATTACAGTTGGGCTTATTATAATCTTGGCTCAATCGCTTTTAAAAGCGGAAACATGGAAGAAGCAAAAACATATCTTCTTAAAACAATTGAATTCAATCCTTCTGATGTTGAAGCTTACAAGCTTTTAACAAAAATTTGTTTAAAAAATGGCGAAGCAGAAGAAATTTTACAAATTCTAAATGAAAAACTGCAAAAAGATGACAATGGTGATTTGTACTATTGTCTTGCAAGAGTTTACAAGTTTATAGGAGATTTAGATGCTTACTATGACAATCTTGAACTTGCGCTCAAAAATCCTTACACCTTAACTTATCCAAGAAAAATCGTGAAAGAAGAATTCAAATGTATCCAAGCCAAACTCGACAGGCATGAAAAAATAGAACCGGAAATGAAAATTTCTGAATACCAAGAAGAAGAAATTTCTGAAAATAATGATGAAACAGAAGATGAGTCAGAAGATAGCTTTGATGACGATGACAATTCCGAAGATGAAGAGTTTGACTCCGATGAAGAAGAAAACACTGACGATGAATTTGATGATGAAGATAACGATGATGAAGACGAGGAAGACGAATTTTCAGATGACGAAGACAGTGATGATTCTGATGACGAAGAATTTGGTGGCGATGATGACGAGTCTGACGAAGAGGAATCAGATGAAGAGGATGAGTCTTAGAACATTTAGGGTATAATTAGGGTATGTTATCAAAGATTTTTATCAAAAATTACATATTAATAGACGAGCTTGAACTCGATTTAGCAGACGGTTTAAATATCATAACAGGCGAAACAGGTGCCGGTAAAAGTATTTTAATCAACGCAATTGACATTGCTTTTGGCGCTAAAACGGGAAAAGAGGTTATCAAGAATAATGCTGATAAAGCTATAATTGAACTTACACTCTTAAACAAGAAACAAGATTTATCAAGCTTGTTTGATGAATACGGAATTGATGATAATGGTGAAGAAATTATTTTATCCAGAGAAATCACGCAAACCGGTTCACGTTCTCGTATTAATGGTTGTCTTGTTAATCAAGAATTTATGCGTAAATTTCGTGAACTTTTTATTGACATTCATTCTCAACATCAAACGTATTCATTCTTGCAACCAAAATATCACATAATATTATTGGATGCGTATGCAAAAAACACTTGTGGCGCAATGTTAGAAATTTACAGGAAAGAATACAACCACTACAAAGATTTGGAAGCAAAGCTTGAGGAGCTTAAAAATTCCGCTGACAAAACAGAAGAACAGATTGATTTTCTTAAATTTCAGGTTAATGAAATTGATGAGGCACAAATCAAATCCGCCGAAGAAGATGAAGAACTAAACAACGAGCTTTCTGTTTTAGAAAATGTTGAAAAACTAAAAGACCTTACCGGTTCTTCTTTCTGGTCAATTTCCGGTGACGATGGTTCTATATTGGATACATTGATTCAAATAAAATCTAATTTAACCAAGGCTTCCGGCATGGATAATTCGCTAGAAGACTCGGAAAGCCGTATAATTGAGGCGATTGAAGTTCTTAAAGATGTTTCATCTTCTCTAAGAGAGTATTCCAGTGCATTAGAATTTGATGAAGAAAGAATAAATTCTATCCAAGAACGACTTTTTATGCTCGACAAGTTGAAACATAAATATGGCGGAACACTTGAGAAAGTTATGGAACAGGGAGAAAAATTAAGAAAAGAGCTTGATAGTATCGAATTTTCTACCCAAAATATTGAAGAATTAGAAAAAGAAATTGTTGAAGAGAAAAAGAAACTTGAACTTTTGGCAGGTGAGATTTCAGAAGAAAGAAAAAATTATGCACAAGTTCTTTCCGGTTTGATTATTGAAAAACTGGAAAAATTGGAACTTCCGAAAGTCAAATTTGAAATACATTTTGATAGAACAGAACTTTCTCCGAACGGTTTTGATAAAGTAGAGTTCTTGATTTCTACAAATATTTCAGAAGGATTAAAACCTTTAGCTAAGGTTGCATCAGGCGGTGAAATTTCAAGAGTCATGCTTGCAATTAAAACAATTTTTGCCCAGAGTGATAATATTGACACAGTCATTTTTGATGAAATTGATACGGGTATTTCCGGCAAAACTTCTCAAGCTGTTGCGGATGAAGTGAAAGAACTTTCTAAATACATGCAAATTATTATGATTACGCACCAAGCCATAATTGCATCTAAATCAGACAAGCATTTTTATGTTAAAAAGACACAAGATGGCAAAACAAGTGTTGATATTTCCGTTTTGGAAGATAATGCCAAACTTAAAGCTATTGCAGAACTTGCAGGTGGTGAAGTAACAGAAGAATCATTAAAGTTTGCCAAAACATTGATGAATTAAATATATTTAATTCTCTTTTCAAACTTTGTGATAAAATTTTGGTATGAGAGTCATATTAAAATTCATATTTGGACTTTTACTTTTAGTATTTACGACCGCAAATTTCGCAAATACCCAAGATATTTTTGTCCCTAATGACATAGCCGCTTGGCAAACTCAAAGCTCTCACGCAATTTTTACTGTTCCGGAAACAAAAACTTTTTTAGCACTACCGGAAAATAAAAGCGATAATTCGCCTTCAACTTCTACTACCGGAAGTATAAAGCAAACTAACCAACAAAATTTTTACGTACAAATAAAAAAACAACATAAAATTAATAATACAAATATAATAAGTTCCATATTAAAAACGGAAATTAGCCCAAACGCTCCGTAATTGAAAATAAGTGAACAAGGCGAAAAGTAAAAAGTCTATTTTTAAATGAACTTAACGACTTAACGACCTTATGACTTAACGACTTAATGAAATATAAAGGAGAAAAATATGGAATTAATTCACAGTTTTGTGTCGGCACATAATGTGCTGATTTCAGCCGGAATTTTAATCCTAGCGTATATTTTTATTGCGCTGGAAAAAGTTCCAAAAGTTACCATCGCACTTCTTGGTGCCGGTATTACAATTCTACTTGGACTTGTAAGCCAAACTAAGGTTTTAGACGGAGTTCTTAACCCAACTTATTTTGTTCAATATGTTGATTTCAACGTAATATTCTTACTTGTATCAATGATGATTATCGTAAGCATTACAACAAGAAGCGGCGTTTTTAACTATATTGCTAACAATTTGTTAAAAATGACAAAAGGTCACCCGATTGCAATTCTTGCAGTATTGGGTATTTTTACAGCCGTAACAAGTGCATTTTTGGACAACGTTACAACAGTTATTTTGATTATGCCTATTACATTCTTTATTGCAAAAGAACTTGATATCGACCCAATACCTTACCTTTTGACAGAAATCTTTGCATCAAATATCGGTGGTACTGCAACTTTGATTGGTGATCCGCCAAACATTATTATCGGCAGCGCAGCCGGATTTTCTTTCATGGACTTCGTAAACAATTTAACAGTAGTAGTTGCAATTATTTTGGTAGTCGTACTTGCTTTGTTGTCATTGATTTTCAAGAAAAAACTTCATGCCAGCGAAGAAAAAATGAAAGAAGTTGCAAATATTGATAATTCAAATACAATCAAGGATAAAGCTTTGCTTATCCGTTCAATGACAGTTTTAGGCTTGGTAATCTTGGGCTTTGTAACACATGATATTACTCATATAGAAACTTGTGTTGCTGCAATGCTTGGCGCAAGCTTCTTGCTACTATTTGAAAAACCAACTGATATTTTGAGAGATGTAGAATGGAATACCATTTTCTTCTTCATCGGCTTATTCATTATTATTGGTGGTGTTGAAGCATCTGGCGGTATTAAGTTAATGGCTGAATGGATTTTGAAAGTTACACAAGGTTCACAAGAAGCAGCTTCTATGCTAATACTTTGGGCTTCCGGTGTAATTTCCGGTTTTATCGACAACATACCTTATACAGCCACTATGTCACCTATGCTTGTTGAAATCGAAAAAGCAATGGGCACAGATTACACAACTCCATTGTGGTGGTGCTTGTCATTAGGCGCTTGCTTGGGCGGTAACATGACGATGATTGGTGCAGCTGCAAACGTAATTGTATCAGAAACATCCGCAAAACACGGTCATCCAATGTTTTTCTTAAGATTCATGAAATACGGTGTCTTGATTGTGTTGATATCATTGGCAATCTGCTCTGTATATGTCAAATTCAAGTACATGGTTTAATGATAAAAAATTAAAAAGATGGTGAAAATTAGAATTTCACCGCCTTTTTGATTATATAAAAACGTAGTATTTATGTAACATAAAACAAAAAATAAAAAAACCCTTTACAAAAAAAAATCATCATGTACAATAATAAATGTAGCCGATGGAAACAGAGGTTACAAGACCAAAACAACCGAAATGGGGGTTTAGCTCAGCTGGTAGAGCACCTGCTTTGCACGCAGGGGGTCAGGAGTTCGAATCTCCTAACCTCCACCATTTTTAGAAAAAGAGCCTTTAAGGGCTCTTTTTTCTTGTTCTGACTGGATTTCAAAAGTTCGAGGATTTTTAAGAAAACCCCAAAGTGTGAGGTTCGTCCCCGAAAGTCCACCATTTAAAATCAAGAGCTGAAAGGCTCTTTTTTAGTGCTTTTATGTTTTTTACTCCAAAATCTCGACTTTGTTCTAAATTTATTACATTGTTGCTCGAAAAGAAAAGGAGATTTTGAATGGCAATACCAGATTTTCAAACTTTAATGTTACCAATTTTAAAATTATTAAGCAAGAACAATATTATAAAATTATCTGAAATGGTTGATATAATGTCAGACGAGTATAATTTATCTGAAGAAGAAAGAAATGAATGGTTGCCAAGTAAAGTACAAAAAACAATGTATAATAGAGTTGCTTGGGCAAAGCAATATCTTAAAAATTCAGAGTTAATCGAATCTCCCGAAAAAGGTTCTTTTAAAATTACTCAAAAAGGATTAGATATTTTAAAAAATAATCCTACAAGAATTGATTTACGTTTTTTAAGAAATTTAGATAATAAAGATACTATTAATAATATTGAAAAAGATAACTTTCAAATAAATGAAAAAACTCCAGAAGAATTAATAGAAAGCGCACAGGTTGTTTATTTTGAAAGCTTGCAAAAGGAATTATTGTCAAGATTAAAAAAAATAGACCCTGTTAGATTTGAACGTATAGTTATAGATTTAATGGAAAAAATGAATTATGGTATTGGTTCTATGACTCCATTAAGTCACGATGGTGGTATAGATGGAATAATTGATGAAGATGAATTGGGTTTAGAAAAAATTTATCTTCAAGCAAAAAGATATGCTGATAATAAAGTCAATGAAAAAGAAATGCAAAATTTTGTTGGTGCATTAGGTTGTAAGCCAGCTAAAAAAGGTGTTTTCATTACAACTAGTGATTTTTCAGAAAAGGCTATGTCAGCTGCACAAGCATCTTCGTTAGGAGGAAAGATTATAAAATTAATTAACGGTGAAGAATTAACAAAATTAATGATTAAACATTGTGTTGGGATTCAAATAAAAAAGACGATTCAAATAAAAAAACTTGATGAAGATTATTTTAATGATGAAGAATTGTAACTTAAGTTTGAATTTTTTATTTTAAGTACTTTAACCACTCTCAATATCACGCACTAACTCACTAATCATAATAAAACGTGTATAATTGTCAAAATTTGGAAAATTGTACATATAAACTCCTTAAATTTATATAAATTTAAATAAAAATACTTGTAAAAAATTCATTTATAGTACATAATATAGTTAAGGTCATTACTACCGAATTCCTTGGATGATTCCAAGGTCCTTAGATTTAAGGAATATGTAGGTGTATTGACCTTAATTTTTTGTCAAAATTTTATTAGATTTAAACAGCCATAAATTCAAATTTTTATAACCATTACGTCCTGTACTAAATACCAAATCTTTTTTGTTAATTTTTCTTGATAAATAATCAGCAAAAGCCAGTTTGTGTCGGCTGGCATCTGGTGCTAGATTTCTTTTATTATAATGAAAACCAATAGCACCCATTAATAAATCTGCAAATTGTATCAATTCATAGGTATTTGAATTAACAAATTCTAATGCTTTAACATCAATACCTTTATCAGTTGTAACACCACTAAACCAATTAGTTTTATGATTATCTTTTTTAAGAAAAGTTTTCAATGTATCTAAGCGAGTAGGCTCACTATTATTTCTTCTATCTAAATATATATAATACGGAACATCTTTTTTAGAATTTTGTCTTAAAAGTTGATAATAAAATTTATAAAACCCTAACTCTGGGTCTTTGTTTTCATTAGCTTTTAAGTTAATTTCTTTGCGATCAATAATAATACAATTGAACTGTAAATTAAACCTAAAAAAGATATCTATAAACTCACAATATTGAGGAAGCGTTTTTTTAGAAAGATTTTTCCAATTAAACTTCGTAGCCTCACCCCAGTTGTTTGCACGTTTAAAACTTCGACATTCATTGATTACATTTTTTAGTGTAATTTCATCAACCCAAATCCCACCAATCAACATATATCTTGCTTTGTCAGTATTACTTTCATCTGCAAAAATATAATGTTTCAACACATCCCCCTATTCTAATTATACAATAAAAGAAAGAAAGCTACTGACTTGTCAAAATTCGTGTTATACACAAAATTAAGTATATTTTAGAGCACTCCTTTAAAAATTAAGTCATAATATCCACAAAGTTCAAAAACCCTATTGCGTTTATTATTATTTTTAGCTTTCAATATTTCTAACCCTACCAAATCTTGTACAATTTTATTTGCATTTTGATATGAAATGTCAAGAATATCCATAGCACGACTTATGGTTATAGTAGGTCTTTTTAATAATTCTTCTAGCAATTCTTTGTGTTTTGAATAGGTTTTTATATTTGACTCTATACTTCTTATACATTTAGAATAAAAAGTATCTATCTCTGTTATAGTTTTAATTTGTTCTTCTATTGTTTTTGTAAGTGATTCCAGAAAAAAACGAATCCAATGCTCTATATCATTTGAAAATCTGACATTAGTTAGTGCATCATAATATAACCCTTTATTTTTGCCCCAATATTTTGATAAGCATAATACTGGAAAATTAAGAATATTTTTTTCTTTCATTTGTAAGTTAATTAAGAGTCTACCAGTTCTACCATTTCCATCATTAAATGGGTGTATTGTCTCAAACTGATAATGATATATTGCTATTTTGATAAGATTTGGAATGTATAGTTTTGAATTTTCCCAAAAATCTTCTAAATCTTGTAATAAATCTTGTAGATATTCTGCAGGAGGTGGTACATATAGAGCACTTAGTTCACTACTACCGCCTATAAAATTTTGCCCCTTTCGAACTTTACCAGTGTTATTTTTGTTTTTCACATTCTTAAAAAGACGTTTGTTTATATCTTCAATAGTTGCTAAAGTTGTAACACTATTATTTCTACACTTACCACTATAATATGTATTTATAGTGTCAAACAGATTTTCTATTACTTGACTATCAGCACTCTTTTTTTCGGTGCTTAAAACTTCTTCTGCACTAGCATGTGTTCCTTCTATCGCACTTGAATTCAAAGCTTCTATCAGTATGAGCATTGAAATATACATGTTTAAAGGAAGTTTTTCACACAAATAATTCAATTTGCCTAGAATTGTAGATGCCTGTTCAAGTAAAATTAAAGTTTTGTTATTATGTAGGTGAAATTCATGATTTATTGGATTAGGTAAAAAAGCTTCAAAATTGCCAACGCTAATTAGCTCGCCTGCTATAAATTCCTGTTCTTTCATTGTATTTATTTTCTCTCTCTCGCTAGTATATTATCAAAAAAATAATAAAATACAAGCATGAATATTCCTTATTATTAAAATAACACATTTTTTATAATATGAGAGTTGACTTTTACTAAAACATGCGATATTATTAGAATAACGATTAGAGATATGGTGAAAATCTATTCTAACAAAGAGCTGGGAAATGCAGCATAGATAACCTAATAGTCGTAATGGTTAGGTGGTAGGAGGTTTTAATGATAAAAATCAGATTTATCACAGAAGAAGATGGCATTTTGTACATGGTTACAAATTGGCGTAATTACAAGGGAAAAATAATTTTCTCAACAGGAAAATGTTGGAAATTCCCAATTAAAAAAAGACGTGCCGCATAAATATACAGCACGTAAAATCCTTCTTATTTGGGGCAGAAATGCCCCTTTCCTTAAAAACATTATTACATACTTTCATGCCCATGACAAGTAGGCGCATGGTTTTTCATGAAGAAATGTAAATAGATTTAAGGGGTGTGGTAACAAAGTAAAGACGAGCTTTGTTGCTTGTGTAAAATCGTCAAAGGAAATCTATAAAAATGATTGACCAAAATTTTACATCACATCCAAGTAGTAACTTGTATGAAAATTCAGAAAAAATTATCTTGTTCAAAGATTACTTTGGTATAAAAGAGCATGAGGAACGATTAGATTTTGTCAATATTCCACTAAATGCTGACTTACCTATGTATATTGATCCATATTCTATTTCAATTAAATCCGGAGAGTGGTATGCAGACTCTAATAACTTAATAGTAGACTTTTTTGAAAGAATTATGACTGCTATTAAAAATAATGACACAATAACAGCATATAAATTGCTCAGCAGACTGGGAGAACCGAATGAAACTCATTTAGGTGTATCTTCAGGAAAACCAGACGGTTGCGGAATTGGTAAAGAACAGGCAAAAATATTACTAAACAAGTTAAAAAATAGTAGAGCTGCTCAAACAGGTTACTTAAAAGATTTATCTGATTGTGAATTATTGATTGAAGGCATTGGAGCTGATAAAATTTCTGATATAACAACTAATATTATACGAGGTAAACTTATTGAATATACAGAACGTCAGTGTCTAGAATATAATATTCCATATCAAGATATAACTTCAAACTACTACTGGAACGCTGAAGACGGAATTTGGACAAAACGTAACGCTAAATTGCCATTATATAATGGAAAGCCTATATTACTTGTTCCGAAAAATATTGTAGTAAAAACAACAATATCTAACTATGAGAAGTTTTATGATATTGTTATGTTGCCTTACTACGAAGAATTACATATTTCAATGGGTTCAAGATTAGTTAGAGTCCTCAAAAACGGAAAAGTGAAAGTTAATAAAAAAGACCTTAGAAATATTTACAAGTGTTCTAAAGCTAAAGTAAATGACTTTATTGAAGAAAAACCAGAACTACTTGCAAAATATAAGGTAACAAGAATATAACGAAGGGATGCACTCCCTTCGTTATTTATATGTATTATTTATAAGTTTTTAAAATTCGAACTATTACTATTTTCAAGACCTACATTTTTTTACACAAAATTTTTCTAAACTTCAAACCTAAAAATTGCAGATTTCTGACATACTTCAATCCTATGCTATCAGGCGATTTTAGCAATTTGGAGTTTTAAGTCGTATGTCAAGGTCCACCATTTAAAATCAAGAGCCGAAAGGCTCTTTTTTAGTGCTTTTAATATGCTCTTTTTAAATTATAATGGTTACAGGAGATTTGTAATTATGAAAATTTGTGTGATTGGAACAGGATATGTAGGACTTGTAGCTGGAGCCTGTCTTGCGGATATGGGAAACCGTGTCATCTGCATTGACAACAATGAAGAAAAGCTTAATCAACTTAAAAATGGCATAATTCCAATCTACGAACCAGGGCTGGAAGAACTCGTAAAGTCTAACGTTACAGAAGGCAGATTATCATTTTCCAGCAACCTAAAAACAGCCGTTGAAGAATCCCTTGTATGTTTTATTGCAGTTGGAACTCCACTAGGAGAAGACGGCTCTGCTGATTTACAATATGTTTTTGATGTAATAAAAGATATTGCAAAATCTATGAATAGTTATAAAGTTATCGTCAACAAATCAACCGTTCCGGTCGGTACGGCAGAAAAAGTTACCAAACTCATCAAGCAATACACAAATCAAGATTTTGATATTGTTTCCAATCCGGAATTCTTAAAGCAAGGCAATGCCGTTGATGATTTTTTATCACCGGATAGGGTTATCATCGGCTCAAATTCTGATAGAGCAACACAGATTATGCAAGAAATATACGCTCCTTTTTTCAGAACCGGTAACAGAGTGATAGTAATGGATGTTAAATCTGCTGAAATGACTAAATACGCTGCAAATTCATTTTTAGCCGTAAAAATTTCTTACGCAAACGAAATTGCAAACCTATGCGAAAAAGTCGGAGCTGATGCAGAAATGGTAAGAATAGGCATGACTACAGACTCCAGAATCGGTAACAAATTTTTATTTGCAGGACTTGGATATGGCGGAAGTTGTTTTCCAAAAGACGTAAAAGCCCTTATCAAAACCGGAAGCGTAAACGGATGTGATATGAATATTGTTGCTGCTGCCAATAAAACTAATCAGCAACAAAGATTGCTATACATAGAAAAAATCGTTAAACGATTTGGCAAAGACTTGAGTGGCAAAACTTTTGCAGTGTGGGGACTTGCGTTCAAACCTCGTACTAACGACATGAGAGAAGCTCCATCAATCACCATCATAGAAGAATTATTAAAACGTGGTGCTAAAATTCAAGCGTATGATCCAAAAGCAATGGAAACTGCAAAAATTTATTTTGGAGATAGAATAGCATATTCAAAATTATCTTATGATGCTCTAGAAAATGCTGATGCGTTGTTATTATTAACAGAATGGAACGAATTCAGACGTCCTGATTTTGACAAAATAAAAAATACATTAAAACTACCGATTATTTTTGACGGTAGAAATCAATACGACAAAAAAAGGCTGCAAGAACGTGGGTTTGAATGCTATCAAATAGGAAAAGTTTAAAATTAGTCCTACTGTTGGTCTTCTAACTCTTTTCTTATATCATCAACTGATACGTAAACAATCGGTGCATTATCGTCTTTTTTCAAATAAACATCAACAATTCCTGATTGAACAATAAATCTTTTGCACAAAATACAAATAAAATTATGTCCGTAGATATACATAGATGCGCCCATACATCTATCTTGTCCGGCTTGAATTATAGCATTTTGTTCAGCATGAATAGAACGACAAGTTTCGTAGCAAGTACCGGATGGAATATTGTTTTTTATACGATAACATTCACCACGCTCATAACAAGATTCAACCTTAGAAGGTGTACCGTTATAACCCGTTGCTTTAATCTTCTTGTCAGCACCCACAATAACTGCACCGACTTGAGCTCTTAAGCAATTTGAACGAGAAGAACAAGTTTTTGCCATATCTAAAAAATAATCTGTCCAAGATTTGATACTCATTTCCGATACCTCCATTTTCTTACCACTCATGCTATGCACGTAGAATACTAAATCACTTTAATCCCCTTCGCCCCTTGTGGGAGGTGCTACGCACGTAGGAAAGTTACTAAACCACTTTAGTCTCCCTCGCCCCTTGTGGGCGAGGGAGCAGTCGTTCTTGAGCTGTGCGAAAGTTACGAATGCGGGTGAGGGGTATTATAGCAGTAATAATATTAAACTTAATAGTTATTATTAAAGTATTTTTTAAGACTACCCCTCACCCGAATTTCTAAGTTTCGAGCATAGCTCTTAACTTGAAATTCTACCCTCTCCCACAAGGGGCGAGGGAAAAACGAAACAATCTTGTTTCTTTCCTACGTGCGTAACATCTCCCACATAAAGCGAAGAAGATAAGAATATTATACAGCAAAATGTTAAAATAATATGATATAATTTGAACAACAAGAAAAAGAGAGGTGCTTTATGAATGAATTTATCAAACTACGAGATGAATTTTGTGAAGAATTGGAAAAGATTTCTATAAATCTGGAAAAGTCTTGTTGGGATTTTTATACAAATTCTACTCCGGAAAATTTAAAAAACTATGAAGATGTTCAAGACAAATATTCAGAGCTTTTCAGAAATAAAGATATGTACAAAAGATTTCTTGAAATTGATAAAAATACTCTCTCTAAACACGAACAAAAACAGCTTAAAGATTTGCTGAAAGAATTTGATGAAGAATTAAATACCGGTGACGAATTAAAAGCTTTGAGAAAAAAAGAAAACGAAATTGCGCAAAAATTTAATTCTTATATCCCTAAAATTGATGATAAAGAAGTAACTAAAACCGAGATTTTTAAAATCATTCAAACAGAAATCAATCCTGAAACCAGAGAAAAAGCTTATGAAGCAAAAATTAAAGGCGGAGATTTAATTGCAAATGATTTAATAGAATTCGTAAAAATGCGTAATTCTTATGCCAAGAAAAAAGGGTTCAAAAACTATTTTGAATACAAGCTTAGCGAAGATTATGACGTTGATTTTGAGTTTTTGGAAAATTTGATTAATGAAGTTTATTCAAAATCCAACGATAAAATCAAAAATATCCTTGAAAAGAAACAAAAAGAGCTTAAAGAATTTTTTAAAGTAGAAGAACTTAAACCTTTTCATTATGGACTTCTTCTGGATTCCAATCCGGAAAAAGCCGTCAATGAGATATTAAAAAACAATGATATTGTAGAAATTTCGAAAACAATGTATAACAATATGGGCTATGACGTCGAAAAAATGATTGCAGAGAAAAAATTAACTCTTGATTTATTTCCACGTAAAGGCAAAAATACACACGGATTTTGCTTTGGTGTAGAGGCCGGAAAAGATTCCAGAATTCTTGCAAATCTTATGAATAATGTCGTAAGTCTTGATACATTAAATCATGAAATGGGGCATTGCATATACGATTTAGGAATATCTACAGAACTTACATTCCTTGACAAACGAGCATCATCTCCAGCTGTAACGGAAGCTATTGCAATGATGATGGGCGATATAATTAAAACAGAAAATGTTCTTACAAATATTTTACCAAGTGATGTTCTTGAAAAATTCAAAGAAACACATAAAGAAGACGAAGCTTCATTTGTTGCCAAAAGTTTGTTAATCATAGATTTTGAACGTGAAATTTATAATAATCCTGAACAAAATCCAGCTGAATTGTGGCAAAATTTGAATAAAAAATATTTGAATAGAGAAAATAAACCGGACAACGAATGGGCTACAATACCACATTATCTTTCTCATCCGGCTTATTATCAGAATTATTTTAGAGCTAATCTTATGAAAGTTCAGATTTATAACTACCTAAAATCTGTATTGGGCAATATTACTGAAAACCCTAAGAGTAGTGAATTTATGGACAAAAATATTTTCGCTTGCGGAGCCTCTGTAGAAGAATACGACCTAATTAAACAGCTAACCGGAAAAGACTTTTCCGCTGACGATTTTGTTGAGGTTTTAGAAGGGTAGAAAAGGAAGGAATAATGAAAATCAAGCAAGAAATATTAAATAGAAGTATCACACATGAACAACACATGCACGAAGTCTTAAAAGATGAAGATTTTCAGCAAGATTATTTGCGTTTAAATATAGAAGAATATGCGCAAAACGGAGATTATATACTATTTTTTAAATCCCTTGAAAGAGTTGTAAAAGTTAGAACAACAGTGAGTCAACTAGCCAAAGATTTAGAAATGAATCGTTCTAATTTGTCTAATATTTTAAAAGGTAAAGTACAACCGAGCTTTGGTACAACTATGAAAATTCTTAGAGGTCTTGGAGCAGAAATTGAAGTAAAATTCGGTTAATACATTATATTTGAACTAGAACAACATGTGTCGCAGCAAAGAGCCTATTTTCAACAAAGTCATTGAGATATTCGGCTCAATGTGCTAATATGGGAGAAAAAGTACAGAACCCTTCGGAGTCCCCTATATGAATATAAACAGAATTAACAGTATTTCCGGTGTTTTCCACAAACCCTTTGGTCAAAAACCGGAAGATAATGTAAATATCCAGACTCCGGATAAGTCCGAAAATTTAATAAAGGAGCTTGATAAGATGAGTATGATTAATAATGTTAATATTGGAAAGAATGACTACAAACTTAATCTTTCTACAGAAGAATTAGAAAAAAGAACACACAAAGATTATTTGACTACTAAAAAAATGCTTGCAGTTGACGCACCAGAATACTTAGCACTTGCAGATGGCGACAAAGAAGCTTTAAAACATTTGGTAAAAGCTGCAATTGTTCTGGATAAAGTCAACATGCAGCTTGATAATCCAAACAACTTGCCTTTTAAGGAATATTTAGATAAAGAAATTGAAAATGGAAATAATGACGCAAAATTAACTAAAATTCTTTTTGACGCACAAAAAGGTGTATGCTCACTTGATAGAGAAAGTAACATGATTGAACTTGCAAAAGGTGTTTCTATGCGTGCAGGCAAAGGAGTTTATCCACAAGATTTAGAAAAAGAAGAATTTCATTCAATCTTAATCAACATGCTAAAAGATGGCAAAGTGGATGAAGTTGCAAAAATCCTTAATCAACGCAGTGTGGTTGAAAGAGTTGGCAACGAACTTATGGCAACAGATTATGTTGACAAATTCAAAGATGATTTTGCAATAATGGCAACAGAGCTTGAAAAAGCCGCAGAAACTTCTACCAATGCCGACTTTAACGAATTTCTACTACTACAAGCAAAAGCTCTAAGAACAGCTGACCCTATGCTTGATGCTTATGCAGATAAAAAATGGGCAACACTTCAAGACACTCCGCTTGAATTCACAATCACAAGAGAAAATTATTCTGATGAATTAACAGAAACAGTAGTTGAAAATCCGGAACTAAAAGCTCTTTTAGACGAAAACGGTATTACTCCGGTAGCAAAAGACTTTTTGGGCGGAAGAGTCGGTATCGTTAACAAAAAAGGTACAGATGCAATTTTGAACGTAAAAAAATTCTTACCTTTAATGGCTCAAAACATGCCGTTTAAAGATGATTATATTCAAAATATTTCTCCGGATAAAGAATCAAAACAAACTATGGTTGACGTTGATTTAGTTACTGTTACAGGTGATGTTGGAGAATTCCGTGCGGGAATTACTCTTGCAGAAAACCTTCCAAATGATGATAAACTTTCAATCCAAGAGCTTGATGGCGGAAGAAGAAATGTTTACCACAGACAAATTCGTCTTATTACATCAGATGATGCCAAAGAAAAAATGAAAAAAAGATTAAACGCAACATTAAATCCGGAATTACATCAATTCTACAACGATGAAGCAGACCACTGGTTCACAGTTGGACACGAAAACGGACACTCTCTCGGACCAAAATCCGGAACAGAAGGTTTGGGTAAATATAAATCAATCATAGAAGAAAATAAAGCTGATATGGTTTCTCTTGCAATGCTTGATGTTCTAACAGAAGCCGGCATGTACACACCTGAACAGAGAAAACAAATCATAGTAACTTATGCAGCTGATAATATGATGACTTCAAAACCAACTTTAAGCCAAGCACATAGAGTTCGCTCCGTTATGCAAAATTATTACTTCATCAAAGAAGGCGCTATGACAATTTCTCCGGACGGCATTCTTGATGTTGATATAGAAAAAATGGTTCCAACAGCAAGAAAAATGCTTGAAGAAATTATCCAAGTACAGATGAAAGGCGATTTTTCTAAAGGCGAAAAATACGTTATGGATAATTTTGTTTGGACAGAAGAAATGCAAAAAATGTCTGAAAATATCAAGAAAGTTTCTAAAACATTGAACGGCAAAGTTGAATCACCATTAGCTGATAAACTGTGCTCATAGATTCAAAAATAAACTACAAAATATGATTGATAAAATAATAGTGCTACTAATCGTAGCAACGCTATTCATAGTAGCACTAAAATTCTAATCACTCATAGGGTACTAAGTGAAGCTCTAAGGAAGTACGATTTTCTTAGGGCTTCCCCCTATATGTACATTATTTACTATAACATTATGTTTGTCAATACGTAAAACTATATTTTCTGAGCTGCAATTGCCTTATAGAAGCTTATATAATCCACCATACAATCAAACTCTGTTGAATAAACCAACTTATTAACTGTTAGCAGATTTTCTTCCATTTGGTTCAAATCCAATTTTGCAATCACACCTTGAGCAAATTTGTCTTCTGAAAGTTTAAAGTCTTTTTGTTCCAATTCTTGAATTTTCTTTTGCTTTGCAAGTTTTTCTCTATCCATATTTACAGAAACTAAAGAATCGTTAACTTCCTGCATAGAAGTCAAATTAACCTTTTCATAGTTTTTCAAGCTTCTTTCATAAGCAATCTTTTTAGCTTTCAAGTTCGCTTTAATCTTTCCACCCATAAATAATGGCTGCATAATTGAACCGCCAAATCCCCAAATCATTTGAGAAGTCGTAAATAAGCTTTCAAAATGTTTTGCGTTGAATAATACACCACCACCTAAGCTCAATGTCGGTAACATTTCTTTTCTGGCAACCTTAACATCAATGCCGGCTTTTTCCATCATCTTTTCAGCTTTTTTATAATCAGGTCTGTTCATAATTACATCTGAACTTATGTACTCCGGAATTTGACCGGAAAAAGCAAGTTTTTTGTAATCAATTCGCTTGTATTCCTCAATATTATTAGGGCTGTCACCAATCAATACCGCCAATTGGTGCAGAAGTTTTGTTCTTTCCTTTTTTAAATCTGTTAAATCAGCAACTCCTGCAATATATGATTTATTTGCTTTAACTAAATCAGAAGTTGAAACCAACCCTTCTGCGTTACTTATGGACATAATTTCAAAAATTTCTTTTCTAAGATTAACAATATCTTCCTGTAAATCAATCATTGCATCGAGTTTAACGATATTTACATAAACACTTCCCACTGATGATGCAATTGAAATATAAGCAGATTGCTCATCTAAAATGGAAGCTTCGTATAATTTTCTTACTGCTGTAGTTTTATTATGATTTTTACCAAACAAATCTAATTCGTAATTAGCAACTATTGGTAATAAAAATCCGCCTGATGATGGACCGATAAATTTACCATACCCTGGAAGGAAACCGGCTTGAATAGTTGGAAGTTCTCCGGCTCTTTGCATTACAATATTTTGATAATATTCATCAATCGTCAAAGTCGCCATCTTTAGGTCTTTGTTGTTTTCAACAGCCTTGATGATATAATTATTCAAATCCTCATCATTAAACTGTTGCCACCAACCAAGATTTATATACTGGAATTTATCCTTTTGTGGTCTGATTTTTTCAGATTTCTTTTTCTTATTATCTTTATTATCGTTTTGAACTTTTTGCTGCTCTGCTCCGGCTTGCAAAACTGTATCTTCTATTGCCATAACAGGCATTAAAGTAGAAGTCGCTAGTGACAATAATATTGCTAATGATAATACCTTTTTCATTCTATTTCTCCAAGTACTTGATTTTTTCTAAAAAGAATGATAACATAAATGTGTTGCATTTGCAACATGTTGTAAAAATAACATACTACAAATAGAGGATTATTTTTAAAAATGCAAGAACATTTCACTGATACAATATTTTATCAAATAGAATTAACAGCAAAATATTGCAAATTGTTGGGTTCACAAGTGTTCGAAAAATATAATGCGGGTGTTACTTGCGAGGAATACTCCGTATTAGATGTACTTGCGAACAACCCTAAAATGTGTCAAAGAGATTTAGCTAAGCTTATCTTAAAAGACAGAGCAAACACAGGCAAGCTTTTGGATTCATTAGAAAAACGAGGTTATGTTTCAAGAATGCTTTCTATAAAAAACAACAGACCTGTTAAGATTGTTGAAATTACAGAAGAAGGTCGCAAGAAAGCTGAAGATGTTTTAGAAAAAATCAGACCTCATTATTTACATGTTAAAGAAAAAATTAATAACAGTGATGTTGCCAAAGTCGGCGACTTGCTGAAAGAATTAAGAGAAATAATGAACGAAACATTGGAGATACAAATTTAAAATTTTTTTATAACATTGGGTCGGCTTCTTGGTGAGAATTACCAGATTGTATTTTACCTACCAGCTCCGCCTCAAAGTAAGACTACAAAACACATTTTTTTACAAAAGAAAGGTATATATAAATGAGCGACGAAAATAAAACAGATGAAAAAGATACAAAAAAATTGCCGGTGAAAAAAAGATATATTTTTATATTCTTGGCACTAGTTGCAGCAATTATAGGCGGATACTTAATCTGGGATACTTTGGGATACCAATCTACAGATGATGCGTATGTAGAAACAACAACCGTTTCTGTTTCACCAAAAGTTTCCGGTCAAATTGTTAAAGTTTTAGTAAAAGATAATCAGCCGGTTAAAGCAGGACAAGTTGTTGCGGTAATTGATAAAATTGACTATGAAGTTAAGCTTGAACAAGCAACGGCAGCCTACGAAAAAGCATTGTTAAATCAACAAAATGCTCATGCTAACTTGAACGCAGCAAATTCTGAAATTGATTTGGCTAAAAAAGATTTAGAAAGATACGAAAATTTGTATAAAGCCGGCGCTGTATCAAAACAAACCCTAGATAAAGCAAGAACAAATTTAGAGCAAAAACAAGCAAAACAAATTACAGCAGATCAATCAATTTTTTCTAAAAATCCAGCAAAAAGTGCAAAAGTTGCTGATGCTGATTTGAATGTTCTAAAAGCACAAAAAAGAGCTGCTGAATTAGCACTTCAATACACAGATATTAAAGCTCCGATTGATGGAACAGTTTCTAATAAAAAAGTAGAGGTCGGTATGATGGTTCAACCCGGAAGCCCACTTTTTGTAGTAGTTCCACATGATGTTTGGGTTGTTGCAAACTACAAAGAAACACAGCTTACACACATGAAAGAAGGTATGGATGTTGATATCAAGATTGATACATATCCTGACCACATATTCAAGGGTAAAATCGACAGTATCCAAAGAAGTTCCGGAGCTAAAGCAAGCTTATTCCCACCGGAAAACGCAGTTGGTTCTTTCGTAAAAATCGTACAAAGAATTCCTGTAAAAATCGTATTCACAGAACAAATTGACCCAAATGAATATTCTATTATTCCTGGAATGTCAGTTGTTCCAAAAGTAAGAATTAGAGATTTTCAAAACAAATAGACAAATTTCAGTATTACGACTCAACGGCGGCATACACTCTCGTTATTGCCGCCTTCTTTTTTGCCCAAACCATACTTTCCAAGCGTCACTTACTATAGCTTTTTTTATAAATTTCAGATAAAATAATATTATAAGAACAAGAAGAGAGATGACAAATGTCCGCAATTAATGAAGATATAAATAAACTAATTGATATTGGTTTTGCCTTCCATCAAGATGGCAAATTGGAAGCTGCTGAAGAAGCTTACCAAACAGCTTTACAAACAGACAGCAAAAATGCAGAAGTTTATAATTTGCTTGGAGTTTTAAAACTACAACAAAACGACGTAATCTCTGCAATCAACTGGATTGAAAAAGCAGTTGAACTAAAGCCTGATGTCTATTTTTACGAAACATTAATACAAGCGTACGTTCGAGCAGGTTTGTTTCGCCAAATTATTGCCAGAGAAAAAGAAATTTTAGAAAAATTTCCTGATAATTTTTCTTTACTTTTTAATATTGCTTTAGCCAATAAAAAAATGAAAAATATTAAAACCGCAATCAAATTTTATAATAAAGCCTTAAAATATATCTACCGGGATATTAAATTGTTAACGGAAATAGCTAATTATTATCTGAGTCAAAATGATCCTGTTATGCAAAGTAAAGCTAAACATTATTTTTCTAAAATTTTAAGTCTAAATAAAGAGCAAGCCAATCAAGACAAGTTTATTCGCAATGCAAATATAGCCTATTTCGGCATTGCTAAAGTTCTTACAAAAGAATTAAAATTAGAAGAAGCCAAAGAAATTTTGCAAAAAATAAAAATTCAAAACCAAAGAGACAAAGATGAACTTAACAAATGCTACGGTAATATTGCTCTTTTTGAAAAGAACTATCCAGTGGCATTAAAATTTTTTCAAGAAAATTTAAAAAGTTCTAATTTTAAAATATCCCAAGCAGCACGTGAGAAAGTAGGGATAATATATGCCCTTCTCGGTGACTTTGATAAAGCTATCATTGCTTTAGAACCGGTTGCGAAAGAAAAAACTAAAGGCAATTATGCTAATTTAATTTTAGGAAAAATTTATTATATTCAAAAAGAATATTATAAAGCTTACGCAGCCAACCTAAAAGCCAGCAAAGCTGTTGATATTTGCAAGCTTTATGCATTAAGAAGTGCTATGCGCTTTGATGAAAAAGAAGCAATTAAATTAGGCAATGAAATAGTTAATAATAAAGATTTGTTAATTAAATATCGCGCCTACTTATTGTATTTAAGTAAAAATTATAATATTTACTTTTCTAACTTGGATTATTGTAATTTAAATGATCGGGAAGAGCAAATAATTAATCCTAATATAGAAAAGATTTATAATCGTACAATTCGTATTTATAATTTTGATTATGGTAAAGAATTAGATATTAATTCCTTAGTTCAAGAAGACTTAGAAAATGCTATTTTGATGTCAGCACCAAATTATTTTGGAGGCTACTATGATAATTATTTTATTCAATCTAAAAATACTAAATTAGAGAAAATGTATTTTATTATTTCGACATTAAAGGATACAAAACAAATTATTGAAATTAAAATTATTAGTGAAGAACAGCTAAAGGACTTTAATAACACTAGCCTTTTTGAAGCTCAAATGCCATTAATTAAAAGTTTATTCAAATAAAAAAGTGTCATTTCATTATTTCTTAGTATAATGATGACACTTTTTAAAATTCATTACTTAGTAATAAATAGCCTAATTAACAAGAAAAGATAAAATTTCTTAATTATTTTTAATTTCAATAATTTGTTTTGTATCC
>OIYO01000446.1_pt1 | contig 34857 bp, 32 predicted proteins | sample 1588191 | NCBI WGS metagenome assembly OIYO01 (sample SAMN03283275) | human gut metagenome | biome: human-associated habitat; material: feces | host: Homo sapiens | place: Peru | collected 2012 | reverse complement strand
GTCAAGGGAGGGGACTTCGTCCCGTTTCATTCTCCCTTGCGGAGTCCAGAGGCAGCGCCTCTGGTGGGGGTGGGGGCAACGCCCCTTGGTTCTCCTACAATACAAAAGAAGCCGGACTTCTCATCCGGCTTCTCGGTTGGGTGCGACTTACGAGTTCTCCATAATCATCATCTGCACAATGCGGGTCAGCTCGCGGACAAACTGGTCGACGGTGATGTTGCCGTCCATGTAGCGCTTCACAAGCGTGGACGCTTCGTTGTCGTCGCCGTAGAACACGGTCGATTCAATGATGCGCACATTCTCCATCTGCGAATCGTAGAGGAGGATGTTCTCGGTCGTGTACTGGTAGGGGGAGAGGCGGGTCAAAGCGTCCGTCAGGTTCTGAATCGCTTCCTGATAGTCGCGCTTTTCGCTGTCGTCGGCGGTCTCCATTGCTTTCGTCAGTTCGTCAATGTAGCTCTCGTGGCTCTTCTTGGTCTCCTCGTAGTACGGATCCTCAATATTGTCCGTGTAGGCAGGGGAGAGAAGCGACTTCTGATAATCGCTGCGGTTGACGGCGAGGTACGTCAGCAGGTTCATGGCGGCATCCGCATTCTTGCTGGAGCGGTTGACCGCCATCACGCGGATGTCACCGATGACGCTGCTGTCGTGGTTCGGCTGGATGGACAGCATCAGCGGGACAGCCGTGCTTTCAGGGTTGCTGGCATAGTGAATGTCGATGCTGGCGTAGCTGCTCAGGAGGAATCCTTCGCTGCTGGCGTCATACGAACCGCCAATCACTCCGCTGCTATAGGTAACATTGCCGTTGTTGTTGTCGTCGTTCCACTGATCTTGGTACGCCTGCAGCTTCTCGCGCATACTGTCCAGCTTGTTCAGCGTGGCGATGAAATCCGCGTCGGTGAAGGTCAGCGTGCGGCCGTCCGCTTCACACTCGGCAATCTGCGCCATCATAATCTGGCTGAACAGCTGCATCGACAGGCTGTACGGGTAGTCCATCAGCGCGTGTTCCGGGTAATCCTCCACATAGGAGGTAATCCATTCGTCGATGAGGTTCAGCAGCTCCAGATAGGTCGTGGGCACATCCTCCGCCGTCAGCCCGACATCCTCCAGCACGGCGGTGTCAATCGACCAGCAGGAGGTGCTCACTTCGACGGGCAGGGCGTAAAGGTGGCCATCCACCAGCACCTGCTTGGTCAGGTTCGGGAACATCTCGGTCACGGCGGCGAGCAGGTCGCTGCTGCCGGACAGCTCCGCCAGATAGCCCTTGTTGCGCAGGGCAGCGAAGGCGTCGCCCGGCAGATAGAAGGAGTAGAGGTCAAGCGCCTCGCCGCTCTGCATGTGCTGGGTGTAGTCCGGCGCGGTGGATGCGCTGGTGGATGCGTACACGATGCCGACTTCCGGGTGCTCCTTGGCGTACTGGCGCACCAGATCGCCCGCGTCGCCCCAGCTGATGGAGGAGTCGATGCGCAGGACGGTCGCGGGCAGCGGCGCAGTCAGGTCAATCGAGGTCAGACCGCTGTCGTAGTTGTAGGTGTAGTAGCTGTTGCCGGACACGCAGCCGGGCAGATTGGTGTACACATACGCCGGGGGCAGGTAGCCAATCGTCTCCACGGTGTCATACGGCGCGGCGACGCGCAGCACCTGCGAACCATCGTTGAAGACGACGGACGTGCCGGACATGGTGAAGCCGGAGAAAGAGGAGTCGGACTCCATTTCGCACAGCGTGTCGGTCAGACCAGTCTGACGGTTGATGCGCACGAGCGCGGTCAGCGGGTCGTCCGTCAAACCGGTGTAGCGGTTGTCATAGTAGCCGATGAGCGACGTATCATCCAGCGGCAGGATGACGCCGATGTAATCCTCCGTCACCTTGCGGACGCTGCCGTCCTTGAGGTTCAGCTCAAACAGCTGATTCAGCCCGTACATCGCTTCGGGATTCAGCCCGTAGGCGGTCACATAGGCGTAATCGCCCGTCAGTGCCGCGCCCTGCAGGGAGCAGTAGAGGCTGCCGTCCTCGTCGGCGCTATCCTCCGACAGACGGAAGGAATGCACGCGGGTGACGTCGCTGCCGTCGAGCGGGACGCGCAGCAGGTCAATTACGCCGTCGGAGTAGGGGTAGAGCATCAGCAGCGTGCCGTCCTCATCCACAGACAGCACGGCGGACGTTTCATCGCTGTAAAAGGAGCCGTCCTCGGAGACGCGCAGAACGTCCGAAAAGCTGCTCACTGCCACCGCGATGCGCCAGTTTTCGCCGTCGTATTCGCAGATGGTCGGGCCGTAGGAGATGGTGTAGAGCTTGCCGTTTGCTTCCACCATGCTGCCGACTTGGTACATATCGAAAATGTCGCCGACCTTCTCGGTGATATCTTCGCTGTCGTCGCCGATTTGCTCGGTCTGCTCGACTGCCTCCGCGAGCGCGCCGGGCAGCAGCAGCGCCAGCATCAGCAGCAGGCACAGGAAACGGGAAAGATGCTTCATGATGATAACCCTCCATTCATAGGATTGATTCTTCTTGGGAAAGGGGAGTTGCCCCTAAATAAGAAACGCTTGAAAGGGGCGTTTTGTTGCATGACGCGCGGGAAAAATTCACGAAGACGCGCCGTTTTCAAGCGTCATCATCTGCACGATGCGGGTCAATTCCTGCACGAACGCCTCCACGGTGCATTCGCCGTCCAGAAGACGCTGCCGCAGGGCGGATACATGCTGGTCGCCGCTGACCCAGAACGACGATTCCAGTAGATGCGCGTGATTCAGGCGCGCATGATACGTTGCGATTTCCGCCGCGCTGTATACGTCCGGCGGAATCTGATGGAGCGCAGCGCGCGCGTCCGCCAGTATATCCTCCGCCTGCTTCTGCTCCAAGGGGGACAGGGTGGCGCGGTACTGCATGTAAAGCGCTTCGTCGTCCAAAATCTTCTGCGCCGCCTCTGTGTATGCCGGATTCGGCTGAAGCGCCGCGTAATCCGGCAGAAGTGCCAGTTTCGCATCATACGGCTGATTGTCCAGCAGGTAGGACAGCAGCGACGCGGCATCATCCGGGTATGCCGAGCGGCGATTGACTGCCAGCACCGAGTACGTCATCGGAATGAGCAGCGCGCCGCCTTCGCTGAACGACAGCAGCAGCGGAACTTCGTCCGTTTTGCTCGGCGTAAGCGACGTGTTCAGGTGCAGCAGCGAGGGCTGACTGCTGGACACGGAGAGAATTGTGACGATGCCGCCCGTGTCGCCCAGGTCGCCCAGCGAGGAAGACCGTTCTGCCAGCCAGCGGGTTTCGTAGTCCACCAGCGCCGGGCGGAGCGCGATGTACTGCCGGAGCGCCGCAACGAAATCCGCATCGGTGAACGTCGGCAGGACGCCGGATGCTTCACAGCGCGCGAGCTGCGCCCAGAAAAGCTGCTGGAAGAGGGAATCCGCCATACCGCCCGGATTATCGGCTAAGGCAACGTCGGAATCAGACGCGAAGTCGGTGAGGTAGGTGGAAATCAGCGTCATCAGGTCGGCATACGTCGCGGGAACGTCCGTCAGCCCCAAGGATTCCAGCGACGATTGGTCGAGAAACCAGCACGAGACGCTCGGCGCGCCGCAGGGAATCGCGAACAGTCCGCCCGCCTTCTCCAGCGGCGCAAGCACCTGCGGCAGGAGCGAATCAAGGGTGTCCGCGCCCATCAGCGGGCGCAAGTCCAGCAGGTCGCCCTTGTCGCGCAGGGGGATGAACGATTCGTTCGGCAGCGTGAAGGCGTAAATATCCAGCGCGTCGCCGCTCTCCATGTGCTGGCGGTATTCCGGCGCGGTCGATGCATTGTGCGGCGCATAAACAACGGCAATGTCCGGGTGCGCCCGGAGGTACTGCGACACCAGCGCCCGATTCACATTGGATAGGCGGGCATCCACGCGCAGGGTGCAGCACGGCGCGGTATGGAGCTGCGCTGCGAAGAAACCCAATTCGGCATTGCACACGCAGTAGCAATTATCGACCATCAGCGCGGGCAGACGGGCGCTGGTGTCCAGCGACGGCAGATAGCCGACGGATTCCACAGCATCATAGGGTGGCGCGGCGCAGTAAATCGTCTCGCCGTCGGTGAAATAGAGGGAATCGCCGTCCAGCGCGAAGCCCGCGTATGCCTTATGGGCGGGCAGGGCGCAAAGGCGGCTGGATTCGCCGGAATCCGCATCCAGCAGGACGAAGCAGCTTTCGTCGATGCTGCTTATGGGCGGATTGACGCACGCCAGCAGCTGCCCGTCCGCCAAGGACATCAAGAAGCGAATCGGCGCGTCCGAAAGCAGAAAAGATGAGCCATCCGCCAGCGAAAGCGCATAGGTGCTGTATGTCGCGAAATTGCTTGAAAAGGCAGCGTACAGCGTGTTTCCGGCGTGCGCGGCGGAAAGGAGCGTCCACTGCGCGGTCATTTCGCTGTTCATCGGCAGGAAATCCGCGAATACCCGCGTCAGTTCGCACGTCGCTCCAGTCAGGGACAGCACGGCGATTTGCCCGCTCGTGTCGGGCAGGAGCAGCAGCGCGTATGCGCCATTTTCGCCCGGCAGGAGCAGCGCATTTGCCGCATTCGGCATGAATCGGGGCGGGCAGGCGGCGGAAATCTGCTCGGCGGAAAGGACAAGCGACCAGTCGCCCGCAGCGTCCTGGCGAAGGACACGCAAATCCGCCGAAACGGCAAGCACTGTGCCATCCGCGCAGGAGAGCAGGGAGGCGGCATCGGGGGCGTCAAGGGCATCTTCCGCCAGTGCGGGGTGAATCAGCAGCAAGGTCAGCAGGAGACAAAGCAGCTTCTTCATGGGGCAAAATCCTCCGGAATTACACCCGCACCACGTCCGACACGTCCAGCTCGTGGTGCACGACGCGCACGGTTTCGCCCGCCGCGATGGCGGGGAAGGGCTTCTCCGCGTCGAAGTAGAACAGGCGGTCATACGGGCGGCCCTTCGCGTCGAGGTCGGTGCAGGTCATGGCGCGGTACGGCACGCCGTCCACCAGGCTGATGTCGTCCGAAATCGCCAGAAACGGCAAATCCACCGCGCGGCGGCGTCCCGAAATCACGTTGTCCAAATGGCGCTGATAGCACCGCAGCGGCTTCAGGAAGAGGTCGTAGCAGAAAATCAGCACGGACAGACTGACAATCGTTAGCACATCGGTCGCAACCTCGTTGCGCTGGATGGCGAAATAAATGGCGGCGCCCAGCAGCACAAGCACCGGAATCAGCACCAGAAGCAGCCGCTTTTTCAGCTGTGCGCGAATCGCCGCTTGATCCTGCGCGGAAAAGAGAGAAGACGGCTCGGTCGTCACCTGTTCATCAGCAATCATGAAAAAAGCCTCCTCGTCATATCGTTTGCCACCTGTCCCTATTTTACAGGAAAGCACGGGCAGTTGCAAGTGTTTCGGGCGGCAGGATTGGAAATAAACCGTGAATATTCTCTTTTGCGCCTGAAACCCTTGCCAATTTAGGCTTCTCATGGTACAATACGGGCAAAGAGAATGCGAAAGGAGGGTCGATGGCTTTGCGGAAAAAACCGCCGACGACCCTGCTGCTGACTGATATGTCCAGCCTGTACGGATATATCTACTGTATGCTGATTTCCGAGGGCTTATCCGGGATGCCGCTGTATGGCGGCGCACTGTATATGATTGGCCGCGTGACAACGGTTTTCGCCCAGACGTTCAGCCCCGAGGAAGCCATTTACCTGCCCAAGGCGCTGCGATGGATGCGCATTCCGCTGATGATTCTGCTGCTGCTGCTCTCGCTGTGCCTTGTTGTGCTGTACCCCATGTCGTTCGGCAGCACGCAAATGTGGCTGATTTTCTCCGTTGTGCTGTCCATGCAGCTGCGGGACAGCCTGTGCCAGCGCATGGGGCGGCTGTGCCTTGACGGGCGGATGGAGCAGACGACCTTCCTGTGCCTGAGCGGGGCGCTGCATGGGTGCATGATGGCGCTGCAAGCCCTGATTCTGGCGGTCAACCTGCCGGTGCAGCTCTCCGTGCCGATGATGATTGGGTACCTTCTGTGCGGGATGGCGGCGTTTTACTCGACATACGCGGCGTATGAGGATCGCGCCGTGCTGCCGCGCCCGAACTCGGAGGAAGCGCACTTCACGCTGGCGACGATTCAACGCGCGAACGCCTTGAGCGCCTTTGAGCGGCTGAGCATGGTGCTGCTGACGGCAATGGAAATGACGCTCATCGTCATGTACACCTTCCTTGCGACGACGGCGGAGCAAATGCTGATTCGCATGGCGATAGCGGTGCTGACGACGCTATTGTGCGAGGAATTGGCGACGCTGCTGCTGAAAAAGCGCGAGAAGAAAAACAAGAATGAACCGATTTCGCTGTTGCTGATGGGCATGTTCCTCTGGCTCTACGGGCTGTGGATTTTTTCGCGGATGCTGCGGCACCACACGACGGATATCAGCATCACCTACTTCTGTCTGGCGCTCTGCTCCGTCGGCTGCGCGGTGTGCAAGGTCTGCTTGAGCAAGATGGAAAGCCCGATGGGCGCAGTCGCGAAATTCACCTCCGGGCAGGAAATTCCCGGCTACCGGCTGATGCGGCGCGTGTCGCGCGAAGTGGCTTCGCTGCTGGGGCAGATGCTTGCGCTTGTGGCGCTGACGGTGCTGTGTTTCCTCGCCGGGCAGCGGCTGCCGCGCACGGCGGAGGAAATCGCCGCAAGTTTCCAGCCGGTGATGGTTGTTCCGGCGCTGATTACGGCGTTCATCGCCCTGCTGTGCGTGCTGCGCTTCCCGCTGTCGAACCGTTACATGCAGAAAGTGCTGCGATTTTTGCACATCCGCGAATCCGGCGAGGAAAACAAGGCGCTGGAGCAGCAGCTGGAGGAGGTCGTCATCAAGCGGCACGTTCAGCCGCTGGGCATCCGCTTTTTGATGGCGGTGATGCGCCCGTTCTTCCACCACACGGTCAAGGGCGCGGAGAACATTCACCCTGATGACAGCAATCCGCTGGTGTTCCTCTGCAATCATGGCGAAATTTACGGCCCCGTCGCAGGGATGCTGTTCTGCCCCGTACCCGTGCGCCCGTGGACAATCAGCGACATTTCCATTGACCCGGACGAGGTTGCGCAGTACGTCTACAAATATACATTTTCGCAAATGAAGTGGCTTGGCCCGCTGCGCTGGCCTATCTCGAAGCTGTGCGGCCCGCTCAGCGTATGGGCAATGAAGTCCGTGGAGTGCGTGCCGGTCTACCGCCACAAGCCCCGCGAGCTGACGACGACCTTCCGCAAGTCGGTGGAGGCCATGCAGGCGGGCGATAATCTGCTGATTTTCCCCGAAAACCCCGATGCCGACCCGAATCGCCCCGGCTACGAGCACGGCCGCCCCGGCGAATTGTTCCGCGGATTCACGATGCTGGCGCAGGTGTACTATGCGCGGACGGGCAAGTGCTGCCGATTTGTGCCGATGCTGGCGCATAAGGGGATGCGCACGCTGTCATTCGGGACGGAGATTGATTACGACCCGGAGAAGCACCCGATTGAGGAGCGCGACCGGGTGGTGGAGGAAGCGCAAAGGCAGATGTGGGAGATGTTTGACAGGGAAGAAGCACTGTATCAGGAGAAAAAGGCGAAGGAAAAGAAGAAGTAGGGAAGTGAAACCAAGCCGGGCAGCCAAAAAGGGTCAAGGGACAATGTCCCTTGCGGGGTCAAGGGGCGGCGCCCCTTGTGGGGTTTGGGGCAACGCCCCAACTGTTCCGCGTCCGACCAACCCCAAGGAAGCCGCCCACAAAGGTGCAGGCAGCGAAGCGTCCCTGCCAGTAACTTTGCGCTCCCGCAGGAGCGCCCCCCAACTTGCTCTACCCACCACTCCCATATTGTCGCGCCAAATGGGCGCGACCGACCACCTGCCCCTCCAATCCGACCACCTGTCGCTTTTCGCTTGCCGAAATCCGCTTCCTGCGCTATGATATCCTCATCAGAAAGGAAGTGACCCCGCATGGATGACCTCAAATCGGACGCCCTTCGCGACATGGACGTTGAAATCCGCTTGGATGCCACCCGCCGGAAGCCCCGCTTCATCATCGAAACCGCCGAAATGACCCCGGAATTGACCCGTCTGATTCAGCATCTGACCGCGCGCGCCGCCGTCCCCATCATCGGCTACCAGCAGGACAAGGCGTTCCCGCTCCAGCAGGATTCCCTCGTCCGTGTCTGGGCAGCGAACGGGCATGTCTACGCCGCGACGGAAACGGACGAGTTTCTCCTCCGTCAGCGGCTCTGGGAACTCGAAGAACGCCTCGATTCGCACCACTTCATCCGTATCAGCAACAGCGAAATCATCAACCTCCGCCGCGTGATCGCCTTTGACCTCTCACTGACCGGCACCATTTGCGTCAGCCTGCAGGGCGGACAAATCAGCTATGTCTCCCGGCGCTATGTCCGCACCATCCGGCAGGCGCTCGGATTGTAAGAAAGGAGCATCCCCATGAAAAAGCAAATTTTCCTGCGTTCCCTGCTCGGCGCATTCGTCGGCTGCTTCGTCGGCGTCGTCATCATCGTCTGCATTTCGCTCGCCATCGGCGGTGGGGAGATGCACGTCGCCACCCCTGCACTGCTGGCACAGGTCGGCAGCGAAGTCGGCGCATTCAGCCTGCAAATGGCAGCCGCCATGCTCATTGGCGCTATCTGGTCGGGCGCGTCCGTCATTTGGGAAGTAGAGCGGTGGAGCCTGCTCCGGCAGACGCTGACGCACTTCCTCCTGTGCAGCGTCGTCTGCCTGCCGATTGCGTGGGCAATGGACTGGATGGCAGATCAGCCCGGCTGGTATCTCTTCGGCTTCGTCGCGATGTACGCCGGCATTTGGCTGATTAACTACCTGCAAATCCGGCGGCGTGTGCGGGAAATCAACGAAAAGCTGAAGCAGGGGTAACGCGCGTCACACCCGCCGCAGCAAGTCCAGATACGTCAGCTGCTCCGACCCCACGAAAATCGCGGTGACAGCATCCACCGCCACGGCGGATTCGCCATCCGCGTCGCCATCGTCCGTCCACTGCCGCACCCGCACCAGTCCGCCGCGCACATCCTCCACCGTGCCGACGACATCATCCACCCCGCTTCCGCAGATTTCCAGTGCCGCCGTCAGCTGATGCGCCTGTGCATGATTCAGCATTTCCCCGCGCGGGTCGTCCCCCATTGCCGGATACGCCGGCGCGTCCTCGCCGCGCAGCGCCGCCACCTTCGCCAGATTCTGGCAGTACGGTGTGTCTACCTCCACCGTCTGATAATCCGCCTGCGCAAGCAGCGCAATGCCATCCCAGCGCCCATGCGGGGCAAGCATCTGCATCAGCACCCACTGTGCGTTCGACCAGACGATTCGCCCAACCAGAAAACACTCCGTATCTTCCGCATCCACATGACACTGCGCCACGCGCCCCCACATCGTTTCGTCAATCACAGTTCGCAACCTCCTTTGCTTTTGCTGCCAACTGCCGCTCGTCGTCGGAATCATAGCACACCCACGTCATACCAACCCGCCGCAAGGTACACGCTCTTCCCGCGCACCCCGTTAGGCAGATACGCTGCAAATGCACCTTTTCTGCATCATAAGCGTCGCAGAAACCGCACACCTTGTGCCCGTCCGTTTTCGTCACACTGACCAGCCGCTGCTTTTCCTGCGCATCTTGCCAGAACGCCGTCCATGCACTGCCGTCTTTCGCATCCCACGGTACAAGTGCTTCGGATGTAATGCCGTTCAGATACTGCGACGACCATTCGACGCGGAGGATGTTTTCATACGGGCACAGCCCCGTGCCGTCGCGTTTCCCCTCGGCATCATAGAGCGCCAAGACGAGCGCGTCCGCGTCATGCCGCAGCACCTTGCCCACAAGGGAACGGTCGGTCTGCCGCTGATTCACATACACCGCGAGCAGCGTTTCCCCCGCAGCCGCGAAAATGCCATTCCAATCGCACATGCTGCTTCTCCTTTCGTTATCCCCAGCCAATGCACAGCCTGTTCACAAACTTATCCCCAAGGTTATCCCCGTTCTGTGGATAACATCAAAATCCCCTGCGGCAATCGGAAGCTCTTCCGCCGCAGGGGTTTGTCTTTATCCGAATACACGCACCCGAATCACGCCCGCAATCGAGGAAATGACGTTCAGCGCCATCTTCGACGGGCGGTCGGACAGCTCCATCACCGTCACCGCAACATCCTTGCGGGACTTGTTGACGAGGTTGTCGATGTTGATCTGCTCCGCCGAAACGCAGGTCGTAATCGTCGCGACCATGTTCGGGATGTTCTCGTGGATGACCAGCACGCGGACGCCTTCGGGCGCGCCCAGCGGCACATCCGGCAGGTTGACGCTGTTGCGAATCGAGCCGACTTCGAGATAATCGCGCAGTTCCGCCGCCGCCATCCGAGCGCAGTTGTCCTCGCTTTCGGGCGTCGATGCGCCCAGATGCGGGATGCACGTCACCTTCTCCACGCCGAGCAGCTCCTCGCACGGGAAGTCGGTCACATAGCCGCCGAGCTGCCCGGACGCCAGCGCCGCCTTCACGTCCGCGGTATTCGCCAGTTCGCCGCGGGAGAAGTTCAACAGAATCGCGCCCTTTTTCATCTTCGCAATCGTCGCCGCGTTGATGCTGCCGCGCGTCTTATCATTCAGCGGGACGTGGAAGGTGATGTAATCAGCCTGTGCGAACACGTCCTCATTCGTCGCAGCGCGGCGGACGCTGCTGCTCAATGCCCATGCGCTTTCGACCGAAATAAACGGGTCGCAGCCGACGACCTTCATGCCGAATCCGGCGCTGGCGGCGTTCGCGACGAGCCGCCCAATTGCGCCCAAGCCAATCACGCCGAGCGTCTTTCCGCGCAGCTCCGGCCCGACGAACTGTCCCTTGCCCTTCTCAACGAGTTTCGGCACGTTCTCCTGCCCCTTGAGCGTATCCGCCCAGCGGATGCCCGCGGCAACGTTGCGGCTGCCCAGCACGAGCGCACCCAGCACGAGTTCCGCCACGGCATTGGCGTTCGCGCCGGGGGTATTGAACACGGCGATGCCCTGCTTGGTGCACTTATCCAGCGGGATATTATTGACGCCCGCCCCGGCACGCGCGATGCCCAGCAGTTCCGGGTTCAGCGGCGCGTCGTGCATGACTGCCGAGCGCACGAGAATGCCCTCCGGCACAGGTTCTTCCGGGCTGATGACGTACTGTTCCGCGGACAATTCCTCGTGGATAACATCGGAAATCGCATTCAGCGTCTTGATTTTGAACATGATTTTTCTCCTCACAATAATGATGGCGGATGCACCTTTGCAGAAGTAAAATTTTCCGCCCCGGGCAAGTTCAGCCGCGGATAAACCCCATCGTTGATTTTTCTATCAAACTGGTCATTGCCATACTTCCAGAGGGCAATGGAAACGGACGAAGTCCGCGCTCGCCCTCTGGACTCCTTCGGCTGACCCTTCCATGCTGCTTGAACTTTATTGGAAGTTTTTGTTTACTCTGTTCGCGTGTTTATCCTTCCTTAACCATTTTCCCTTTCAAATTCCTTCATGAACTCCACCAATTTCTTGACCCCTTCCATGGGCATAGCGTTATAAATCGACGCTCTCATACCGCCCACCGTCCGATGGCCCTTCAAATTCACCAATCCCTGTGCCGCCGCCGCCTTCACAAACGCCGCGTCCTTCTCCGCGTCGCCCGTCACGAACGTCACATTCATCAGGCTGCGATACTTCTTCTGCGCCGTCGCCTTGAACAGCTTGCTGTTATCAAGGAAGTCATACAGCAGCTTTGCCTTCTCCTGATTCACCTGATAAATCGCCTCCACGCCGCCGATGGACAGCAGCCAGTCGAACGTCAGCCCGGCGAGGTAGATGCCCCAAGTGTTCGGCGTGTTGTACATGCTGCCCTTGTCGGCTTCGACCTTCCAGTCCATCAGCTTCGGGCAGATGGGCTTCGCGTGGCCGAGCAAGTCCTTGCGCACAATCACAACGCACAGGCCGGACGGGCCGATGTTCTTCTGCGCCCCGGCGTAAATCACCCCGTAGCGGTTCACATCCATCGGTTCGGAGAGAATCATGGAGCTTGCGTCGGCAACAAGGGGCGCTTTGACATCCGGCAGTTCCACAAATCGTGTGCCGTAGATGGTGTTGTTCTGGGTGATGTGGACGTAATCCGCGTCGGGGTCGAACTTCGCCGCCGCCATATCGGGAACGTAGGTGTAGTTGTCCGCGCGGCTGGTCGCGGCGATATTGACTTCGCCGTAGCGCTTTGCTTCTTCTGCGGCAAGGTGCGCGAAATTGCCTGAATCGACATAATCCGCCTTGCCCTTGACCATCAGGTTCAGGGGAATCGCGGAAAATTGCAGCGTCGCGCCCCCTTGCAGCAGCAGCACCTCGTAATCATCCCCGATGTGCATCAGTGCGCGCAAATCCGCGACCGTCTTGTCGAAGATATCGGTATACATCTTGCTGCGGTGGGACATCTCCATCACAGACATGCCCGTGTTTCCGTAGACCATCAAGTCCTTCTGCGCCTTCTCCAGTACCGGCTGTGCCAGCATCGACGGGCCGGGGGAAAAATTATACACACGCTCCATTGCGTTTCGCCTCCTGCATCATTTAGTGGGTCATTTATTGCCCACCGGGTGAATTTCGTTCCATGTGCATATCATACGCGTTTTCCGCCCGAATTGCAACCCCTTTTGCAGGGAAAAACAGGAGAAATACAAAAACGCCCGCTGATGATAATCGTCAGCGGGTGATAGGCTTGCTCATTCTTCGTCCGAATCTTCCTCATAATCCGGATATTGCTGAATTTCGCCTTTTGACTTGATGACGCAGGGCTTCTTTTTGCGCGGGATCTGCTTGATTTCCATTACGCGAATCGGGAACATCCAGTCGTCGCCAAAGTCGTAATGCAGGGTGAACTTCTGCCCTTTCTGCAAGCCGATTTTGTCCAGCGAAATGTTTGTCGAGGGGTGGCGCTTCCCCGTCAACATGCCTTCTACCGCCGATGGCTGAAATTGGTAGCAGTTATCACTGTACATCTTGTTATCCATACTAAATTCGTACAGATGCTCGTAGGAAAAGTCAAACGCATCCAAAATCGCCTCACACAGCCTGTCAAGCGTGCTGTCCCCGCAGATTTCCAGCGTTCTGTACACCTCTCGTCCCAGTCCCAGCGGATACACCTTCAGCACATACTGATTCACCATCGTTTGATTCTCCTTGTCCTTTGAAAATCTCTACCCACGCAGCCCCAAGAGCGCCAGCACCGCCGTTTCCAGCGCGCCGTCCTCGTTGTACTGCCCTGCTTTCACCTTGTATTCCGTGTCCAGGCAGATTTCCACGCCGCGCCGCACCTGCGCGCCGGTGTAGCCCTGCGCCTGCCGCATCGTGCGCTCCGCCGCAAACGGCGCAATGCCCAGATTCTTCACCAGCTCCTGCCGGCTCAATTTTTCGTACTGCATGATTTTCACATGCTGCATCAGCCGGTACTGCCGCAGCAGCATTGCCAGAATGCCCAGCCGCTCCTGCCCGGCGGTCAGCATATCGCGCAGAAGCATCAGCGCCCGCGCGCGCTGCCCCGCGACGACGGCGTCCACCATCTCGAACACCGTGCACTCGATGGAGCGCGTCGCCACAGCGTGCACGTCATTCTCCGTGATGGTGTCGCGGTCGCCCGCCAGCGCCGTCAGCTTCTCGATTTCCGCGCGCAGCAGCGCCGTATCATTGCCGACCGTGAAGGACAAAAGGCTCGCCACGTCCGGCGCGCACTTCTTCCCGTTCTGCTGGAACACGCGGACAATCCACCCGTTCAGTTCCGCATCCCCCAGCGGCTCGAACGACACGATGCCGCCCTTCTTCTTCACCGCCGAATAGAGCTTCTTGCGCCCGTCCGCCTTGCCGCGCACATAAATGACCAGTACGCACGAATCCGGCACTTTCGGGATGTAGCTGACGAGCCGCTCTTCCGCCTCGCTCCGCCCGGTCGTACCATTCAGCTCCCGCACAACGACCAGCCGCTTGTCCGACGCGAACGGCAGCGTTTCGCACGCCGCAATAATCTCCCCTGCCGACGGATTCTCCATGATGCTCTCATTCAGCTCCGCCAGTCCGTCCGCCAGCACCGCCTTGCGCAGCGCTGCCAGCGTCACGCTCTTGATATTCTCCTCCACGCCCTCAAACAGGTACGCGCCGCTGACCTTCCCGGCTTTCAGTGCCTGCACAAATTCATTGTGATTCATTGCATTCCCTCAAATTCTTCGATGGTAAAGCAGCTGTCCGCCATACGGATGATGATGGCTCCGCTTTCCAGCGTACTGTACACATCCGCGTCAGTAATGCCGCGCAGATAATCCGCCGCACTCTCCCGTTTGGTGGAGACCAGCACAGCGGACGGTGCGCTTTCATCCAGAAACGCCTGCGTCGTGCCGTTCTTCGACCCGTGATGCGCCGCTTTCACCACGTCTGCGGATACGGCGGCGTACTGCCCGTACCGCGCGCTCAAATCGCCCGTCAACAGCAGCTTCACGCCCTCCGCCTCCACCAGCAGCGCCATCGAGCCGTCGTTGGCGTTCGACGCTGAAAATCCTTCCGGCGGAAAGAGAACCGTCAGTTTGCCTTCCGCCCACTGGAGAATATCGCCGCGGCCGACCGTCTCGATGACCATGCCGTTTGCCTCCATCCGCGCCAGCAGCGGGAGCACCTCTTCATCGAAATCCGCCTCCAGTGCGCCGGACGGCATCACGCACTGGCGAATCGGAATGCCCTCATCCAGCAGCTCCTGCACGCCGCCCGCATGGTCGCTGTGCAAATGCGTCAGCACAAGCAAATCCACCGGCAGATGCTCCGCGCGCAGGTATGATGCCAAATCGCCGCCGTATTCGCCCGCATCCACCACCAGCACATGTTTCTCCTGCCGCAGCACGGCGGCATCGGCGTCGCCCATGTCAAGCTGCATATATTCCGTCCCGGAAAACGGCGCGGGCAGCAAAATCGTCGCCATCAGCACTGCCCCTGCCGCAAGCATCGGCAGCCGCTTTTTGCGGTTCTGCCAGCGGTTCCGGCTCTTCCCGAACGGCAGCAGCGCCGCAAACACCAGCAGCCAGCCGAGTACCACCCACGCATCCGGCTGACGTGTCCACAGCGTCGGCGCGAACCGCCCCAGCGCATTCACCAGATGCAGAAATCCCTCGCTGACTGCGCGCGTCGCCGCCCCCGGAAACGCCGCCAGCCACGGAATCGGCGTCAGCAGCAGCGTCACCCAATCCAGCAGGAGCAGCACATTCATTCCCGCCACCAGCAGCACATTCACCGCAATGCCCAGCAGCGGCACGCGCCCGAACCAGTACAGTTCCGGCAACAGCACACCGAACTGCGCCGCCGCGGAGACGGACAGCAGGGACAGTATTTTTCCCTTCCAGCCGCGCTTTTTCTGCGCGTTCAGGGCGGTCTGCGCCGTTATCCCGCAAATCGCCGCCATCACGCCGTACGTCATTTGGAACGACGCGCTGAACAGCTGTGCGGGCGCAAACATCAGCTGAATCATTGCCGATGCGCACAGCACATGCAGCATCAGCACCCGCTTGTGGCGAATCCGACCCCAGCAGACGATTGCCCAGAGCAGCACGGCACGGATGGCGGGTGCATTCCCGCCTGTCAGGAACGCGTACGCCAGCAGTATCGGCAATGTCAGCGCCATCCGAAGCCGCCGATGCTTCACCGGCATCATCAGCAGCGCCAGCAAGGCAACCAGCACGCCCACATGGAAGCCCGATACAGACAGGATATGCGCAATGCCGAGCTGCCGGAACTGTTCCTGTTCTTCGTCCGGCACTTCGTCGCGCATTCCCAGCAGCACCGCACTCGCCAGCTGTCCAGCTTCCTCGCCGCAAACGTCTCTCAGCGTCTGCGCCATGCGGTGATTGAACCGTGCCGCCAGGCCATAAAGAGAAAGCCCGTCCGGCAGCGCTTGCAGTTTTGCCGCACCATACAGGCCTATCAGGATATTCTTCTGCCGCAGAGCCTGCCGGAAGTCGTACCCATGCGGATTCCGCTGTCCCTGCGGATGATAGACTTCGGCGGTCATGCTGATTCTTGCCCCCGGCGTCAGGCAATCCGGGACTTTCTCATCCGCCTTAAGGTAGAACGTCCAGTATGCGCCGGATGCAATGCGCTCGCCGTTCAGCGTCACATCCCGCAGGATAACGCGTACCTGCCCCTTCTCTGCGCGGAAGTCCACCTCGCCCGCAACGACGCCCGTCACCTGCGCGTCCCCTTCCGGCGGAAGCGTCGGATTCGCCGTGCGGATGCCCAGCGCCGCGCCAAGCAGGAACGTCAGCAGCAGGCAGCCCGCCGCGCGCGTTCTCCGCCGTCCCAGCAGAAGCAATCCCGCCAGCGCCGCCGACACGCAGAGCATCGGCATTGCACTCGTCGGTGCTTGGAAGCCAAGGGCGATGCCCGCCATCATCAGCAGTGCTGCGCAGGGCAGGAGGGCGGTTTGCAGCAATGCGCGCCGTGTTCGCGCGTCAGGCACGATACGTTGCGCCGATGTGCGCCAATTCCGCGTCCGCGCGAATCGCCCGTGCCTGTTTGAGCAGCGTTTCCGGGTCGATGTTCGGATTCAGGTGGGTGATAACGAGCTTCTTCACGCGAGCATCGCGCGCCAGTTCCGCCGTCTGCGCCGCGGACAGATGCGGCAGACCCTCCTGCCACATTTCCGTCGGGAACAGCCCATCCGCCAGCAGCAGATCCGCGTCCTGCGCGAAGTCCGTCAGCTCCTCCACGGTATTGGTGTCGCCGGTGTAGCACAGCGTCTTTTCGCCGTCCGTCACGCGGTACATAACCCCCGGCACAGGGTGACGCGCGGCAAAAACGCGCACGGAAAATTCGCCAATCTGCACCTTGTCGTCCTTTTGCACGTCATGCAGACAGAAAGCGCTGTTTTGCTGCACCACCTTGCGCACCATCGACGATTCATCCACCGGCGCGTAGACATCCAGCGGTTTTGCCGCGCACGCCTGCAAGCGGAACAAGAGCGGCAGCACGTCGCTGCAATGATCGAAGTGCCAGTGCGAGAGCAGCAGCGCATCCAGCTTTTCCGGCGGCATCAGCGCCGTCAGCCTTCCAAGCGTGCCGCTGCCCATATCCATCACCACGCGCGTCTTTTCCCCGCGCATCAAATATCCCGACGTTGCGCCATTCGCCGCCGGAAACGGTCCATTCATCCCCAGCACAGTCAATTCCATTCGTATTCTCCTTACTTTGGGGGAGACGCAAGGGGCTTTGCCCCTTGACCCCACAAGGGAGTTCCTCCCTTGACCCTTCCGCGCGATTGAGTTGGTGACTTCTTCATGCTATGCCCGCGTGTTTATCCGTGGGAAAGTTAGTCAGCCGACCGCCTCGTTGACCGTTTCTTCCTGCATCGCGTCCCACAGTTCCGTCTGCTCCTGCACGAAGTCCTCATCCGGCATCAGCGGCGTCGCGGTGTCCTGATCGTAGGAAACCGTCATCTGCACCAGCACGGCAGCATAACCCAGCCCATCGACATTGACTTTCTTGTTCAGCCCGACCTTCTTGCCGTCAAAGCGGCGCGTACCCAGCGTCTGCGCGGAGAGGGCGGATTTCGCCACATACACCGCCGCGCGGTCAATCGTGCCATCCACCGTCAATTCCGCCGATACGCTCAATTGACCGTTGCGCACCGTGAACGTTACGCAGCCAAGCTGCACATCGCCGGAGACCATCGGCACGACCATCGGCAGTTGATTATTCAGCGCGCTCAAATCCAGCAAAATCGCCTTTTTAGGCGACGAAACGCCGCTAATATCCGACAGCGGCAGTCCCGCCGTGGTGACGTTGGAATCCGTCAATCTTGGCGCAACACGAACGACCGTGAAGCTGTTTTCACCGCTGTCCGTGGACAGGGTGACGCGATACGTCGTCTGTGCGCCAATCTGCGGCAGATACACTTCCTCAGACGCAAACATTCCGCTGCACACGCCGTAATCGCGCTGATAGACCGTCGATCCCCACTCGTCGCGGATGGTCATTGTAACGCGGCTGTCCGTATCCAGCGGACATGACACGGACAGATACCCCTTGTCGCTCGTCACACTGCCGCCCTGCGACGCATCCGCATAGTATACATCTTCCGCCAGCGCCGGAAAAGCCGCCAGCAGCATGAGCAGCAGCGCCAGAAATACGCCCTTTTTCATCAAGGGATTCACCTCTATGAGATATTACGCAGACCTTCCCGCCTGCACTGATTCAACGATTTTCCGATGGTTTTTCATCCCGCGCAAAAGGGCTTTTCTCAGTCCACCATCAATGTAACCACCGCCGGCACAATCACCTCGCGGAAGCGCAAATCTGCGCGCTCCGCCAGCACGCCGGGGGTAATGCACTGGTCGATTTTCGCAAATTCCGGCACATTGATTGTCTCGGAGGACGTTGTCGTCAGCGTATGCACGTCGTTTTGGAAGGTATCGCCGCGCTGCGGGCGGATGACCACCAGCCCCAAGCGCTTCATGGCGTATTCCAGCCGTGTCAGCTGACTGAGCATTACCGCGCGCAGTTCCAGCAGGGGTTTGGCTTCCTCGGCGCTCATTTCCGGCTTCATCAGCTTCGCAATCGCCTGATCCACCGCGTCGCCGAGTTTCGTCGCCATGCCGACGTAGCACTGCCCCAGCATCCGCGTATCCGCCTGATAAATCGCCGTCTGCCACTGCTGCATCCGGGCGTTCTGCTCCTCCTGCATCCGCGCGAAGTCCTGCCGCAGTTTGTCGTACTGCATCCCCGCGTCGTCAAACAGCTGCGCCGCCCAGCGCGCTTCATCCTCCATCCGCTCGCGAACCGCCTTCTGCTGCTGTCCGAACGCCTCTTGGAATTTGGCGCGCCCTGCCTGTGCAAACTGGGCTTCCTGTGCCTTCAGTTTTTCTTCAAATTCCGCCAGCAGCTTTTCCTTTATCGGCTTGATTTCTTCCTCCGCCCTGCCGGTACGGGCTTCCTCTGCCTTCCTATTCGCTTCCTCCACCTGCCGGGCGGCGTTCTCCAGCGATTCATCCTGCATCTTCGCCATCAGCTGATACTCCTGCAAGCGCGCACGAAGCGCATCTTCCTCCGGCGCGGCGCTCCGCCCGTCCCGGCGTGCCTGATAAAGCAGGCGGCTGACCGACCGCAGCACACGCACGCGGGTTGTAAACGATGCGCGCACGGGCAGCTCCGGGTCTGCCGAATAAGACGCCAGCAGCTCCCACGTCATCGGCTCACGTTCGGCAGTGAACACATCCGGCACGGCGTTCGCGGCATCCGCCATCGGCGCATCCAGTACCAGCATCTGATAGCACTGCGTCACCGCGCTGTACACCAGCATGGCGCATTTGCCCTGATGCTTCTGCGTCAGCTGTGCGTCCAGCTGATCCAGCAGCATGGACGCCCCCAAGTCGCGCAGCTCAATATACAGCCGGGAAAGCAGCTTCTGATAATAATCCCGGCGATTCTGTCGGCTGCCGCCCGCCAGCTGCTCCACCGAATCCTGCTGGAACAGCGCCAGTGCGGACAGCGTTTCACGGCGGCTCTCGTACTCATCATCATACGCCGCCTGCTGCTGTTCCGCCCGCTGATAGCGGTCATCTTCCGCCTTTTCACGCGCTTTTTCCTGCTGCTGGTCTACCGTCTGCTCCTGCTCCGCCATGGTATTGCTCCTTCCGCGCGTTGTGCGCTTGCTGTCGCTTTTTGCTGTTTCTTAGTATACCATCACCCCGCGCGAATTGCAACCCCGCTTGACCGCGGCGGATTTCCGTTGTATAATTCCCACCAGAGCTCTATAGGTAACACCGCACAAATGAGGTGGTCGGCTGGCGAATGGATTTTTCGTCAGATGCAAATGCAAATTTCGAAGGTTTACTGGCGGTAAATCGAGAAATTTGCATGATGCAGATGGCGGAAAAGACATCGCCAGACGTGCCGCCGAATTGTGCGGTGGTGCCTATATTTTACGGGGAGGTCATTTCCCATGCAGTCTGTTTCTTCCGATGCGCCTGCATATCCAGACGAATCATCGGCAAAAATACCCAAGACGCCGTGCGGCACGGTCAAACGCGCGTTTCGGGCGGCTTTTCCCCACACGCTGCCGATTCTGGCGGGCTTTCTCTTCCTTGGCTTCGCGTATGGTCTGCTGATGCGCACCAAGGGCTTTTCGTTCCTCTACCCGATGTGCATGGCAATGACAATTTTCGGCGGTTCGCTGGAATATGTCACCGTGTCGATGCTGCTTTCAACCTTCGCGCCGCTGGAGACGTTTCTGATGGCGCTGCTGATTCAGGCGCGCCACCTGTTCTACGGGCTGTCCCTGCTGGGCAAGTACGCCGGAACGGGCTGGAAGAAGCCGCTGCTCATCTTTGGCCTGTGCGACGAAACCTTCTCCATCACCTGCTCCGCCGACGTGCCGCCGGAGGTTGACCGCGGCTGGTTCTACCTGTGGGTGACGGTGCTGGACTGGTGCTACTGGGTTGCGGGCGCGGCGCTGGGCGGCCTGCTCGGTGGACTTTTTCCGTTTGACACCCAGGGACTTGATTTCGTCATGACCGCTATGTTCGTGGTCATCTTCGTGGACAACCTTTTGAAGGAGAAGCAGCATTGGTCAAGCCTGATTGGCATTGCCGCGCCGCTTGTCTGCCTGCTGATTTTCGGGTCAGGCGGTTTCATGATTCCGTCGATGGTGTGCATTTTGATGCTGCTGCTCTTCTTCCGTCCGAAGCTGTCCCCGCTGATGGAAGGAGGCGGCAGGCAATGAATCCACAGACCTTTCCGCAGCAATTGATGACCATTGCGCTGTGTGCACTGGCGACGGTGCTGACGCGCGCGCTGCCGTTCGTGCTGTTCCCCGCGAGCCGCCCCGCGCCAAAATGGGTGACGTACTTGGGGCAGGTGCTGCCCGCCGCCGTGTTCGGTCTGCTGGTGGTGTATTGCTTGCGCAATGTGGATGTGCTGCATTCGCCCTTCGGCATTCCGGAGGCGATTGCCATCGGCGTGACGGTGCTGCTGCACATCTGGCGTCGGCAGATGCTCTTGTCTATTGCCGGCGGCACGATTGTGTATATGCTGCTGGTGCAGATGATGTAATCGCTGTCACAGGCAAAGCACACTATTTTTCTTTACTAAAGCCACTAATTGCATTCGTCAAAACTCATATTAACCCCACCGGAGGACATGCCCATGAAACAGCTTCCGCTCCCTGCGCATCCCGTATTCCCTTCCCGGCTGGACAGCTTGGCAGCACTGCCGGAACTCCTGCGCAGCCGCCAAATCGGCTGCGTTCTCGTCATCGGCGATGCCCATGCCGTCGATTGCGAATCGCTCCTGCTCCCCGTGCTGGAGGACAGTCAAATCATGTACGCAGTCCACGCCGCCGTGTCACTATCGGACAGCAAGGACGGCGCGCTGACCCGCACGGACGTTGATACTGCCCTGCAGGCCTTCACCGACAAGCAGGCGCAGGCGATTCTTGCCGTCGGCGGCAATGACGCAATGGCGCTGGGACAGGCGCTGCTGGCGCGTCTGCACACAAAAGGCCATGCGGAAACATTCGAGCAATGGCGCGCGATTCCGCTGATTCTCCTGCCAGCAGCGGCGGATGCATCCGCCGTATTCGCAGAAACAGGTGACGTGTTCGACCCGGTGCGCGGAAAATCACGCCGCTTTTCGCTCCGGGCGCATACCAGCCGCTATGTGCTGATGGATGACGCAATGCTGGCGCTCCAATCGCGCGAATCGCTGCTCCGCACAGGGATTTGGACAATTGCGCACGCCATCTGCGCGGGCATGAGCCGCCTTCTGCCGCGCAAAGAGCGTCAACAGGCGGAAAACGCCCTTCGTGCGCTGACCGGACAGCTGATTGCCGTCAGCGACGATGCTGCCGTACCGGAAAGCGAACGTTTCTCCTCCGATTTGGCGAGCCGCCGCGCGCTGTACACCGCGTCGCTGGATGCCGCGGAAGCCTTCGCCGTGTCGCATGATGCGGTGCTGTCTGCGCTGCTGAATGCCCTGTCGACAGGGAAGCAGCTTTCGCCGGACGAGACGCTCCCGCTGCTGCTTGCGCCGATGATTGCGCAGTCCGAAGGCACGCGGCGAAAGGCGCTGTCCGACATGGCAATCGGCGCGGGGCTGTGCGGCATGAATGCGGACGGCGCAGCTGCGCTGGCGGCATGGGTGCGCGACCTCGTGTTCCATGCGGGGTATGGCTTGACCCTCCCGGCGCTGTATCATCGGGATATTCCCGCCGTCGCACGGATTGCCGCGCAGGACACGCTGCTGAACCGCTTCGCCTTGGAGGACATCCTCCGCGCCGTCATGGCGCCCGATGCGCCCCACGCGAATATTGCCGCGCTGTTCGCCGCGCAAAAAGCCTGCTTTGCGTCCGGCGTAACGCGCCCTGTATCCCATCGGCTCGATCAGCTCCGCCGCCTGCGCCGCGCGATTCTGGCACATGAGCAGGATATTGAAGCCGCCCTGCAAAGCGACCTCGGCAAGTGCAGGACGGAAACGTACATGTGTGAAACCGGCATGGTGCTGTCGGAATTGGGCTACCTGCTCCGCCGGACGCGCCGCTACTGCCGCGATACGCACGTTCTCACTCCGCTGGCGCAGTTTCCGGCGCGCAGTTTCATCCGCCACGACCCGATGGGCGTCGTGCTCATCATGTCCCCGTGGAATTACCCATTCCTGCTGACCATTGAACCGCTGCTTGGCGCGCTGGCGGGCGGCAACTGCTGCATCCTGAAGCCGTCGAAGGATGCGCCCGCGACTTCCGCCATCATCCGGCAAATCTGCGCCGAATGCTTCCCGCAGGAGGAAGTTGCCATTGTCGAGGGTGGGCGCATGGAGAATCAAGCGCTGCTTGACCAGCCGTTCGACAAGATTTTCTTCACCGGAAGCAGTCACGTCGGGCAGGAGGTGCTTCGCCGCGCGGCGGAGCATTTGACCCCCGCAACGCTGGAACTGGGCGGCAAAAGCCCGGTGATTGTCGCAAGGGATGCTGACCTGACGCTCGCCGCACGGCGAATTGCGTTCGGCAAGCTGCTCAACGCCGGGCAGACGTGCGTCGCGCCGGATTATGTGCTGGTGGTGCGTGAAGTCGAAGACGCTTTCGTTTCGGCGCTGCAAAAGCAGTTCGACCAGCTCTGCCCTGACCCGCTGCACAGCGAGGAGTACGTCCACATCGTCAACCAGAAGCACTTCGACCGCCTGACCGGGCTGATGGCATCGGGGCAAATCGTCTACGGCGGCAGTATTGACCCCGCTGCCCTGCGCATTGCGCCGACCATCCTCCGCAATGTTTCGCCGGACAGCCCGGTCATGCAGGAGGAAATCTTCGGGCCGATTCTGCCGATTCTGCCCGTCAGCAGCCTCGACGAAGCGATTGCCTTCGCCGCCGCACGGCCGCATCCGCTGGCGTGCTACCTGTTCACGAAAGACCGCGCCGTGCAGCGCCGCGTGCTGGACACGCTGCCTTTCGGCGGCGGGTGCATCAACGACACCATCATCCACTTGGCGACGAGCCGGATGCCCTTCGGCGGCGTTGGACACAGCGGCATGGGCGGCTACCACGGGCGTGACAGCTTCCGCTGCTTCACGCATGACAAGAGCATCGTCAAAAAGGCGCTGTGGCTGGATTTGCCGATGCGCTACACGCCGTACAGCAAGAAGAAAGAAACGCTGATTCGCTTCTTCCTGAAATAATACCGCATAATGAATCCCCAAAGCAGGATAGTCCGAATGACAAGCCGCTGTATGGATGCAATCGTGAAAGGGATACCCGCTGCAAAAGTGGGCATCCCTTTTTCGTATTTTCTCTGTTTCGGGAAAAGACCGGATTGATTTATGCCCCAAAACGTGATAGAATTAGTTTGTCATAACAAACCGGCGGGAGGAATCCCCCCACGCTGCTGCCGAAAGGCAGTTTTTTCAGCGCGGTATGTTAGCGAAAACTAACAAAAATCAAGGAGTGCAGCGTATGGAAAGTGAGCAGCGGAAAAACGCCATTCGCGGGGCGTATCATCTGACCGGATCAAGCAATTTTTACGACGGCATGATTACCTGTTCGACCTTCTCCGGCAAGGCGGTCTGCCGCATGGTGTGGGCGATGAACCGGCAGGAGTGCGAGGACTACCTGTCCAAGGCGCTGTCCGGCATCCCGGAGGATTTCGCGGGCAAGATGCTGGAAGTTCCCGTCGGCACGGGCATCCTGACCATGCCGGTCTACCAGACGCTGCCGAAAGCAGACGTGACGTGTCTGGACTATTCGCCGGACATGATGAGGCAGGCAAAGGAAAAGGCGGAAAAGCTGCACCTGACGAACGTAAAGTTCCAGCAGGGGGATGTCGGCGCGCTGCCGTTTGCGGACGGCGAATTTGATTTGGTGCTGTCGCTCAACGGCTTCCATGCGTTCCCGGATAAGGAAGCGGCGTACCGCGAGACATTCCGCGTGCTGAAACCCGGCGGAACATTCTGCGGCTGCTTCTATGTATCAGGCGAACACAAGCGCACGGACTGGATGATTCGCCACGTTTACGAGCCGACAAAGTTCTTCACGCCGCCCTACGAGACGGTGGACAGCCTGCGGAAACGCTTGCAGGGCATGTACGCGCAGGTGGACGTCGGCAGCTTGAAGAGCATTGCGTGGTTTATCTGCCGCAAGGCGGATTGATAGGGACAGGAGATGCAGGAAGAATGCGTGAAACCAGCGGCAAAGTCACCCTTTCCGGGGTTCCGGAAACCATGCTGCAAACCGTCTACGCCCGCGCGAAGGAAACCCAAACCCGCGGGGCAGTTCGCGACGAGAAGGCCGTCGAAATCATCCGCCGGCTCGACTACGATTTCTCCTTGGCGGATAAGGACATCGCCATGTCCAGCGGCGTCATTGCCCGCACCATCGTGCTGGATAAGCTCGTAAAGACATATCTGTCGGCACATCCGGGCGCGGTGGCGGTCAATATCGCCTGTGGGCTGGATACGCGCTGCTATCGGGTACAGGGCTATCAGCACTGGTATAACCTCGATTTGCCGGAAACCATCGCTGTGCGTGAAAAGCTGCTGCCGGAAAACGGCAAAATCTCGCAAATCGCCATGTCCGCGATGGACGACTGGGGCGGTATGATTCGCGAATCAGGCGACGCGCTGGTCATCATTGAGGGTCTGACGATGTACCTGAGCGAAGCGGACGTGCAGCGCATTTTCGACGTAATCGCCCGGCGTTTCCCGCGTGTCACCGTGCTGGTGGAAGTGATGAACCCGCTGGTCGTGCGCAACTTCAAGGAAAAATCAATTGAGGGCAGCCACGCGAAGTTCACATGGGGCGTTCGCGATGGGCAGGCACTGGCGGCGCTGCTGCCGGGCTTCCGGCTGGTGGAAGAGCACAACCTGACCGAAGGCATGGCGGAGTTTCTGCCGATTTACAAGGTGCTGGGCAAGATTCCTCTGGTGCGCAATATCTCGAACCGCATCGTCGTGCTGCAAAAGTAAGGGGGATGCAATCATGGTCTGGTCGATTGTCGCGCTGGTGAAGTAATCCGATTGTGCTAAATGGCGATAACCAACATGGGATAACCCCAAAAGTGGCGGCGCCGAAGGGGTCAAGGGGGCGATCGCAGGCTTCACCTGTTTTCATTGCCCCCTTGTCGCCTCCGCAGAGGCGAAACCCCTGCGCAAATGCAAGGCAATAAAGAATCAACCAAAATGCTGAAAGGAGAAAACGCAGCATGGCGTTTTTTGAGAACACCCGCAAGCCGACGGGGTTCGGCGGCCGCCTCATGGTCACTATGATGAACATTGGGCATCGGGCGCTTGCGGACTGGGGGCTTCGCTTCCTGCCGCTGGCGGAGAATGCGGATGTGCTGGACTGTGGATGCGGCGGCGGCGCGAATCTGCGTCTGATGCTGAAAAAGTGCCCGACGGGAAAAGTGTGCGGTATCGACTATTCTCCCGTCAGCGTAGAGAAGTCGCGGAAGCTCAACCAAACCGCCATCAGCGCAGGCCGCTGCGAAGTGCTGCAAGCAAGCGTGCAGGCATTGCCGTTTGATGACGCGCAGTTCGACGTGGCAACAGCATTCGAGACGGTGTATTTCTGGGGGGATTTGCCCGCGTGCTTCCGTGAAGTTGGGCGCGTGCTGAAGCCCGGCGGGACGTTCTTCCTCTGCAACGAGTCCGATGGCGATCATGCGCAGGACGAGAAGTGGACGGAGAAGATTCCCGGCATGACGATTTACAAGGACACACAGCTCAAAACCATGCTGGAACAGGTGGGTTTCCGCCAAGTGGAGACGCACAAGAACGGCAAGGGCTGGCTGTGCGTGACGGCACGAAAATAATGGAAAGGACAAAACAACCATGAAAATCCTCGTTTTCGGTGCGGGTGTTCTCGGCTGCAATCTGGCACGCAATCTCTGCCGCGCGGGGAAAGACGTGACCCTGCTGGCGCGCGGCAAATGGGCGGAGGAAATCAAGCAGAACGGGCTGCGCATCAAGAATCAGCTGCTGCCGTTTTCGTCGGTGACGCACATCCCGGTGGTGACGGAGCTTTTGCCGGATAGTCCGTATGACGTGATTTTCGTCGTCGTCCGCTACACCCAGTTGGAAAACCTCCTTGAACCTTTGCGAAAGAGCAGGGCGAAGAACATCGTGTTCGTCGGCAATAATCTGCGCACGGATGCGCTGGTGGCACAGCTGCCGGAGAAGAACGTCATGTTCGCGTTTTCCCTGTCCGCCGGGCATCGGGAAAGCAGCCGCGTCGTGTCGATTGACCTGAAGAAAATCACGATTGGTCAGCTGCGCACATCGCCGTCCAACAAGGCGCTGATTGATGAGATTTTCGCCGGAACGAAGTACAAGGTCGTCTATCAGCCGAACATGGGCGACTATCTGCTCTGTCATGCCGCGTTCGTCACCCCAGCGGCGTTTGCGTGCTACAAAACAGACGGCAACTTGAAGAAGCTCAAGGGGAATACGGCGTACCTGCGCAAGATGGTGGACGCAAACATCGAAGCGTACCGCGCCATCCGCGACGCCGGACACGAGATTCTGCCGGATGCCGACAAGGCGTTCGAGAGCGACAAGTACCGCAAGACGTGCCTGCGCTTCTTCAAGCTGATGGCGGCGACGAGCCTCGGCAAAGTCTGCGCATCCGACCACGCGATGAGCGCCACGGATGAAATGAGTGCGCTCAATCGGGACTTGAAGCAATTTTTTGATGCAAACGGCGCGGATTACCCCGTCTGGCGCGAGTTGGAAAAGGAATGCGGAAAGTACCTGAAATGATAGGGCAAGCGCTTCTTCTGGTCATTCTGCTCATGCGGTTTGTGCGGGCGGAATCGTCTGCATGGCGCTGTGGGTATCATGATGATTTTCGTGCATTGATTATGGCGTATCGAGGCGATTTGTATGCTGTTTCAAACTTATGGTGAAAAGTGCAAGCCCGCCGTGCTGTTTTTCCACGCGATGGGCGTGACAGGCGCAAGCAGTGAACCGGTAGCAAAACACCTGCAGTCCCGCTGCTTCTGCATTCTGCCGACTTCGACCGTCTACTGCGCAGGGCAGACGTACCGCGGCAAAGCGGACGAGGTGCGGCAGGTGGAGGATTTCCTAACGGCGCAGGGCATCAGCGAATTGACGCTTGTCGTCGCGTCATCCATCGGCGCTGACCTCGCAATGGCGTTCCTGAAGCAGACGAAACGCCCCGTCGGACACGTTTTCTTCGACGGCGGGCAGTTCGCGCAGATTGGGCGCGCGACGCGGCGCATCTTGACGCCGTTCCTGTATCTCGCCATCAAGAGCCTGTACTGGTCAAGGGGCGGGACGCTCAAGAAAATCATGTGGTGTGACGATGATGGCATCAAGCCGTACTTCATCGCAGCAGGGAAAAATCTGCGCTATGGCAATCTGCGCCGTCAAATAGCGGACAGCTTGGAGGACAAGCCGTTTCCGCCGATGCCGGAGGATTGGCAGAAGCGCGCTTTCTTCGAGTTCGGCAGCGTCGAGGAGCACATGAAGTACCGTCCGGCGGTCATGCAGGCGTATCCGGCGGCGAATTTCCCGATTTTTGCGGACTTCAACCACATACAATACCAGATTCGCGACCCGAAAGGCTTTGCGGACATGCTGATAAGCATCATGGACGCGGGCAAACTGCCTGAGCTGCCGTTTATCACGGCATAGGAGGAGCACCATGTTCTGGGACAGCGTCGCATGGGTCTACGACATTTTCGCGGATGGCATCAACCGCAAAGCGAATCGCAAGCTGTGCAAGGTGGTTGCAGGGCTGATTTCACCGACGGACGACGTGCTGGAATGCGCGTGCGGCACGGGGCTGCTCAGCGGTGTGATTGCAAAGCGCTGCAAATCCCTGACGGCAACGGACTTCTCCGCGAAGATGCTTGCGCGCACCCGGAAGAAGTACGGGCAGTATCCGCATGTGCGGTTTGAGCAGGCGGATATCCTGCATCTCCCCTACCCCGATGCGCGCTTTGATGCCGTCGTCGCCGCGAACGTGATTCACCTGCTGGATAATCCGCATCAGGCGCTGCGGGAGCTTGCCCGCGTGTGCAAGCCGGGTGGAAAACTTATCATCCCCACCTACATGAATCGAACGGGCAAGGGCAAAACAAACCGCGTTTCCGGCGTCATCGGCAAGGCGGGCGCGGACTTCAAGCGCGAATTTACGCTGGTGACGTACCAGCAGTTTTTCGCCGACGCGGGCTATACGGATGTACAATATACGATGTGCGAGGGGCGGATTCCCTGCGCGGTGGCGCTGATTCGCATGGGCGCATCTGCGGGCACAAGGAGAAAATCATCATGGCAATTGTGATTCAACTGGCGCGGTACTGCTTTCTGCTGCCGCTGATTGTGATTGATATGCTCTGGGTTGGTCACAGCAAGTTTCGGATGATTCCGAAGATGGAGAAAGGGAGGGCAGCACAATGCACCTGACCACACTGGATGAAGCATCCATTCAAGCCATCGGCCATGCCTTTGGCTACTACGATTACGGCAAGGAAACCGGAATGGGGGCGGCATGTTCTTCCCCCGACAAAACGGCGCTGTATATCTGCGGTTTTGTCCGCGCGATGCTCGCCGCCGGACTGCTCTACACCACCAGTGAGCGCGGCGAAGCGTTCATTGCCTATCGTCTGCCGGGCGAAAGGGTGAAGCTGACAGCGTTTTTCCCACTGCTCAAAGGCGTGTTTCAGGCAATGTCCTTCCGGGAACTGTGCCGGTTCGCGCGGCAGATGAAGCGCGCCGGGGCAAGCCTGAACGACCGCTGCGACAAGGAGAAAAAGCCGCACATCTACGTCGGGCTGGTGTGCGTGACGGAAAAATATCAGGGGCAGGGGTACATGCGGAAGGTGCTGGAGATGGCGTTCGCGGACGGCAACCGTCTGCAAGTGCCGGTGATTCTGGAAACGGACGCAAAATCGAAGTGCGACAAGTATGTGCATTTGGGCATGGAGCTTGCTGGCACACGCGACGCGGGCGAACTCGGCACACTCTACGACCTCATCAAGTATCCGGATAAATAAACTTCGCCGCAGACATGGCTGAAAAACAGCGTGTCTGCGGCGTTTTGTATGATGGCGGATTTTCGGTGCTGAACCTCCATCATGCGCCATTGTCATGTGGCAGCGCCGTCCGCCTTGTCCTTTAGCGTGTATTTCTCTTTGAACCCGGATTTCCCCGGATAGCGCCCGTATCTGATGCCCATCGAGGTCAGCATCTTCGCCACTTCCCGCTCGTGGTCGCTGATATCGCAGAATTTCTCGTGCGCCGTTGTGGCAATCCAGCATTCGCCCTGATAGAAGAACGAAATATCCTCCGGGCGGTTCGGGTAGTTCCACGCAAATATATCATCAACGGACAGCACAATTTCCTTCACTTCGGGGGATAGGCGGTACGTTTCCGCGCAAATCAGCGCCTTTGTCCATGAAATCGTGCTCGACCATTTAAATTCAGGTTTGCCCTTTTTGAGGCTTTTGCTGTTGTCTCTGGAGGCGACGCGGAAGGGGCGCAGCATCCGCCGAATGTCTCGAATCCGCCGCTTGAGCGGATAGCCATAGCCGCAGTATATCAGCATCATGGCGTCGCTGTGTTCCATTGCGAACGAAACAAACGTCTTGTAGTTCTCGCCCTTCAAGTCGCCGTAGACGGAAATCATGGTGCACCTCCTGTTCTTTTCACCCGTCCTTCGGCATGGATGCCCAGAACCGTTCAAACGTGTACTTTTCCGCTTCCTCCGCCGTCAGCTGATGCACATACGCCGCGCGCTGACCTTGGCTGCCCGCGCCGGTGGATGCGAACTCCGCGTAGTAGCCCGTCGCGGGGAAGCAGGGCTTATTCCAGTCGTGCCACCCCTCCGGACGGATGTGCGCGCCCAGTTCGCAGTGCAGCAGGACAGTTTTCGCGAACTCGCGCCACGGTCTGCCGAGGTAAATCGCGCCGTCCGGGACGCCCTCGCCCTGAAAGCGGCATTTCATGAACACATAGCCAAATTCCTGCCCTTCCGGGGTGGATGCCGCCGTGCAGAAGCCGAGCGCGGGTTCTTTTTTATCGCCGTGGTCGCGCAGGCCGTCGATGCTCACGATGTCGCAGTCCTCGAACCACGCCGCCGCGCCGCCGAAGATGAAGTCGATATCGCCCTCGATGCGGCAATGGCGGTAGACCTGCCGCTGCGGGATGCGCGGCAGGAACTGCGTCGGGCCGATGAAGCCGTCCTTCTGGATTTCACGGGGCGGCAGGGGCGCGGTAAACAGCGTATCCTGGCAGGATTTGAGCGTGCAGTCCTCGCAATGGAAGCCGTCGCCGTCCACATAGAGGGCAAGCGCCTGACCGACCTGCTCGCGCGGATATGCGCTGTTCTCCACCGTCACGCTGCGGAGTGCACAGTCGCGGGCGTTGATGAGCAGCGTTGCCGTGCGGAACGTGCCGCGTTTTTTGCCGTCGGGGAGGATTTCCGCTGCGCCGTCGTGCCAAGTGATGCGGGTCGTTTCGGCGCTTTCGCCCTCAATGCGGGTGTGCGGGCGGCGAAGCTCAATTTTCTCCTCGTACACGCCGGGCGCAAGATGAATCGTCACAGGCTGGTCGTCCGCCGGAAGCGTGTCAATCACCGTTTGCAGGGATTGCCCTGGTGCCACTTGAATCAGCATCATTTATTCCTCCTGTTTTGCCGCATGGATGGGTGCGCCGTGCCCCGCCATCGCCTGATGCTCGCGCGTCAGCTCCTGATACAGCTGGGCGGGCGTCCATGCGAGGTTTGTTTCGGTCATAACGCCCTTGAGCCGCACCGGGGGAACGCGCATCTGCTTCATCGTCGTCAGGAAGCGGTCCACCAGCGGCAGTTCCGAGAACGCGAAGTAGAGCATTTCGCTGCCGACGGCATTCTCCGGCGCGGCTGCATCCGTTTGACGCTCCGCCTTTCCGCACAGTGCCCCCAGCGTCTGCCCGCAGTCCGCCAGCGGCACATCCATCACGCGCATCCCCATTTTCATCGCGCAGAACCGGATTTTTCCCAGTTTCTGCGGTGCCACATGAAACGCCAAAATCAACTTACTTTCCATATCAAAAGACCTCCCCAGAGGCGCTGCCTCTGGACTCCGGCAGAGACTTTGTCCCTGCACCCTTTCGCGCGATTGAGTTGGTGACACCACCATACAATGCCCGCATGTTGATTAGGAAACGTTAGACTTTCTTCGCGAAGATCATCCGTCCAGCGCTGGTTTGCAGGACGCTGCTCACCTGCACATGCAGCACCTGCCCCACCGCATCGCGCCCGCCTTCAACAACGACCATCGTCCCATCCGGCGTATACCCGACGCCCTGCGTGGCTTCACGCCCCGCCTTGACAATGCGCACATCCAGCAAGTCGCCCATTTGCACCGTAGGGCGAAGCGCGCAGGCAAGGTCGTTCAGGTTCAGCACCGCCACGCCCGCCTTTTCCGCCGCCCGGCTCATTGCCGCGTCGCATGTCACAATCACCATATGGTGCTTCTTCGCGTCCGCCAGCAGCACCTGCGCGAGTTCGCCACCCGCCGCGCTGTCTACGCGCTTGACGCGCCCGAACGCTTCGAGCTGCGAAAGCGTTTCTCGTCCCTTTTCGCCGCGGATTCGGCACGTCTCCTCCTCCGATGCGCTCAGGCGCTGCAATTCCTTCTCCACCGAGCGCGGAATCAACAGCGTCCCCTCCAGAAATCCCGCGCGGCAGACGGCAACAATGCGCCCGTCAATCAGCACGGTTTCATCCAGCAATTTCGGTTTCGCCGTCTTGATTTTCCTGTGTGACAAAGCGACCTGCTTGTGCCCCTTGGGGCTGAAGCGCTGGAACATCCGCTTGAAATCCGCCGCGCGGCGAATCCCCAGCGTCACACCCAAAACGCCGAATACCACGAACAGAATCGCGCACATCGCCACGGTGAACATGCTCGCGCCCATGAGCATCACCAGCTGTGACAGCAACGCGGCGATAACGAAACCGCCGACAAGCCCGCTGATGCTGCCTGCCTGCTGCTCGAACGTCATTTTGTCCATGCAGCGTTCGACCAGCGCGATGAGGCGGGTAATGCTGTCAATCGCGCGCGGGGCAATCAGGTATCCGCCCAGCCCCAGCAGCAGCGCAAACGCCGCATACAGCGCCAGCAGCGCGCCGATGCCCATTGCGGGATTGCCCGCCATTGCGTTCAGCTGCACGATGACGAACGCCAGCACCGACCCCAGCCCGATGCCCAGCGCCGTCACCAGCGCCCGCAGCAGTTTCTTCACAAGATCCGATTTCATAGCTGTTGCAAAACTCCTTACAATAGAACAACACCATTAGAATAAAACGCTGATTGCCTGCATCACCGTATCGACGCCCACCAGCTTCATGCCTTCCGGCGCTTTCAGCCGCCGCATATTCTCCTTCGGCAGGAGGATGGTCGTAAATCCCAGCCGCTGGCATTCGGAGATGCGTCGGTCGCACTGCGGAATCGCGCGGACTTCGCCCGCCAAGCCGACTTCGCCCATCACAGCGACTTCCGCGCCAATCGCGGCATCCTTCAGCGACGACACGACCGCCATGCACAGCGCCAAATCCGCCGCCGGCTCGGACAGCTCCAATCCGCCCGCGACGTTGATATACACATCCTGATTATATGTTTTCTGATTCGCACGCTTCTCCAGCACTGCCAGCAGCAGCGCCACGCGCCCGGTATCCGCACCGCCGACCGTCCGCCGCGGCGTGCCGAAATAGGAGGTGCTCGCCAGCGCCTGCACGTCGCACAGCAGCGGGCGTGAGCCTTCCAGGCCGCAAAACACGACCGAGCCGCTTGCGCCCTTCGCACGGTGGCTCAGCAGCTGCTCCGACGGATTCGGCACAATCTGCATTCCGGCTTCCGTCATCTGGAAAACGCCCAGCTCGTTGACCGACCCAAAGCGGTTTTTGACCGCGCGCAGCAGCCGATATTCCTGCTGACGGTCGCCCTCGAAGTACAGCACGACGTCCACCATGTGTTCCAGCATTCGCGGGCCGGCAATCGCGCCGTCCTTCGTCACATGCCCGACAAGGAAAATCGCCGTGCCGCTCTCCTTGCACAGGCGCATGATTTGGCTCGTGCATTCGCGGATTTGGCTGACTGAACCCGGCGCGGACGCCATATCAGGGCGATACATTGTCTGAATGGAGTCGATGACGGCGACGTCCGGCGATAAGCCGCGCAGTTTTTCTTCCACATTGTCCAGCGCGTTTTCCGCCAGCACATAAAGCGTCTCCGACGTGATGCCGAGGCGGTTCGCGCGGAGTTTCAGCTGCTTGGCGGATTCCTCGCCGCTGACATACAGCACGCGCTTGCCCGTTTTGCACAAATTCGCGCACACTTGCAGCAGCAGCGTGGATTTGCCGATGCCGGGATCGCCGCCGATGAGCATCAGCGCCCCCTCGACAATGCCGCCGCCTAACACGCGGTCAAGCTCACTGATGCCCGTGGACGAGCGAACCGCCACATCTTCCGGGATTTCGCGGAGGAGCATGGCTGAAGCGCCTGTGCCCGGCCGCTGTTTCGGGGCTTTTGCGGGCGCACCCGTCACAACAGGCGCGGACTCCACCATCGTGTTCCACGCGCCGCACCCCGGACAGCGCCCCACCCAGCGGGATGTTTCATACCCGCACGCGATGCAGGCAAACAGGGTCTTTTCCTTCGCCATAAGCGACCTCCGAAAATCATATATGCCTCCATTATAGCACATCTTTTCGCGGCATGGAAGCACCTTTCGCGGGGATTACCAATCTGCAAGCCACTCCGGAAGCGGTGTCGCCGTGGGTCCTTCAGCGCGCGTCATCAGCATATTCAGCGTCCCGCCGGACAGGGAGATACTCAGCGTCAAGTCACCGCGCGCAAGCAAAACGCCGCTGGCGATATCCTCCCCCGTCCCCATCAGGCGCGTGAAACCCTTGTCCAGCAGGGCAGTCAAGTACGCTTCCGCCGCCTCCGCTGATACACCCTCCCATACAATCTGGTAATGCCCCGACGCGGAATAATCACGGATGTACGAAAGGCGGCCGTCGATTTCCTCCGGCAGCTCCGCCGTGAAGGTATTGTCGGGCAGCGTGTCCACCATTTCCGGCTCGGCGGAAGAAAGCCACGCATCCTGCCGGTGCAGCACTGTTTGGCGCGGCGTTTGCCAAATCCGCCATACCGCTATGCCCGCCATTATCAGCAGAACTGCCAGCAGCACCAATTTGCGGCGCCGGCGCATTCCTTTGCGCTTCATGCTTTGCCTCCTTATGATATTACAAAAAAAGCCGACTCCATGCGGAATCGGCAAGCGCTCCCCAGGTAGGGCTCGAACCTACAACAACTCGGTTAACAGCCGAGTGCTCT